>Ga0126373_10000220_pt1 | contig 38300 bp, 75 predicted proteins | sample PanSoiMetPlot_11_FD_92545 | JGI IMG/M metagenome (GOLD analysis project Ga0126373, IMG submission 92545) | Tropical forest soil microbial communities from Panama - MetaG Plot_11 | ecosystem: Environmental > Terrestrial > Soil > Tropical forest > Bulk soil | place: Panama | collected 2016-02-17 | reverse complement strand
GACCCCGAGCTCCCGCACACCCCAGTCCGGCGCCCCGCTGGGGCCCATCACCCACTCGAAGGGCGGCTCGCCGGGGTCGACCGCCAGCGCCCAAACGGGCGTCCAGATCGTCCAGCCCTGCTGATCGAACATCACCCCCACGATGGTTCCGTGGTCCTCGGAGCTCGCCTGCATCACCTCGCCGCCGGGCCGGATGGCGATCACCCCTCGGGCGCCGGCCGGCAGCGTGGGGCCGTCGCGGAGCGGCAGCTGGTGGGTGAGCTGGACCCGGAGGCCGCCCCGCACGTCGTCGAGCTGGAGCGAGCGCATCACTCCTCCAGCAGCTGGACCAGGTGGGCCACCTTGCCCGCGCAGGCCTCGTGGACGAACACCCGCTTGGGGCCTTCGATGGACTTCGCCAGCACCTCGTCGGGCCCGAGGACGGCGGCGAGCGCCCCCATCGCCATCTCGAAACCGGCGGCCCGCCGGAGCGCGTTCGGGTCGAAGCACGCGCGCGTCACCTCGAGGCAGAAGAACATCGGGAGGCCGCCCTCCAGCTGCTTCTTGCCGCAGATCACACAGTCCCCGATGGCGGTCAGGTCGTTGAGTCGGTAGTCGGTCATACGAGCTTCTCCAGCTGGGTGATGTAGCGCCTGAGGTTTCGGGCCCGCAGGCGGGCGATGAAGGCATTGACCGGCCGCGAGGCGTCGGCGCCGCGCTGCTCGCAGGCCTCGGCGGTGGCCCGCATCTTGGCGAGTTCCGGGGCGATCTTGGCTTCGAGCGCCGCGCGCGCCGCCCGCAGCTGGTCGGCCTCGCGGTCCTGCTCCTCGCGGAAGCTGGCGATCGCGTAGGCGGTGGCCGCCCGCTCGCCGCCGATGACGGCCGCGATGATCCGCAGCTCCTGCACCAGCACCCGGCGGACGATGCGCTCCAGCTGGGCGTCGGTCACGCGCACCACCGGCGCACGTCGGGCATTTGGCGCACCTGAAGGTGCGGCGGAATCGGCCTCCGGTCGGTCATCTGCTTCATGTGGAAAAGCGCGCCTGTCTCGGCGCAGGCCAGCCGCATGTTCTCGAACCACCAGGGATCACTCTCCCGCGGCTCGTGGCCCGGCCCTTGGCGGCTCTCCCCGCCGCAGAGCCACCAGCTGATCCCCATGTGGCCGGGCGGCCGCATGAACTCGACCGCGAGGTCAGCGATCGGCTCCAGCGCGGGCTCGTAGCTGACGAACAGCATCGGGATCCCGAGCATGTTCTGCGCCGCGATCAGGTGTTCGGCGTTCTCGGAGAGCCGGCGCCGGTCCTCGCAAGTAGCCCCGAGGGCTGCATTACGCGGCCAAGCCCCTATCTTCTGGCGGAACCCCTTGTTGGCGTAGCTCGCCGGCAGCACGTTGAACGGCCGCTTGGTCAAGACCAGGTAGAACAGATGCGGCGTGGCCCTGATCTTCTCAAAAAGCTCTACCCTCCACTCCTCCGGCACCGCGTTGTCGAACACGTCGCAGAGGCTGGAGGCGAAGACCAGCGGGCGCGTCCCGTTCGCCGCCGCCTTGCGGTCCCAGGTGAAGGGCTTGGCCCGGTTGGCCTCGGAGGTCCGAACGCGATCCCCGACCCCTTCGCCCGGCCCGCCCCAGCGGACCCGGTGGAACCGCCGCGCCATCATGTCGGCGGCGTAGCAGTCGTCGCAGGCCGGCGTTAGGCGCGTGCACCCGATCCACTCGTTGTGAGTGTGATCGGTCCAGCTGATCTTCGAGAACTCTGCCATCGGGCACCTCCTGGCCGATGAAACCCCGCGTAGGCCTCGCCCTCAATCGGGTTCGCCCAGCGGGCGAGGGTCACCCTTCCTCGATGGTGGTCGACGGCGGCGCGCGCGGAGGATCCTCGGCCGGCCGGGCCTTGGCCTCCCGGCGGGCGGCGATCGCGCCGCGGAGCGCGAGGGCCCCGAGGCGCATCTGCTCCGCGAAGGTGTCCGCCTCCTCGAGGTCGAGGTCGAAGCCGAACCACGCGCACGCTGCGGTCAGCTCGACCCGGAGGATCGGCGTCCGCTGGTGGTCGCTGCCGGTCGTCCACTGGACCACCGAGAGGGCGAGGTCCACGTCCCCGCCCTCGTTGTCGGAGAAGATGTTGAGCTTCGCGACGTCGAGGGCCGCGAGGGTCTTGGGCTCAGCCATCGGCCCGCAGCCCGTAGAGGCGCTCCAGGGAGCGCTTCAGGTCCGCCGAGACGTGCGGGACGATCCGCTCGTACATCTCGCTCATCGCGGCCGGCTGCTCGCGGATCACCTGGACGGCGGCCGCGGTGAAGGCCTCCGCGTCGTCGGGCGCCATGCCGGCGTCGAGGGCGGCCTTGCGCATCCGGTGCGACCCCATCGCGTAGATCGCCTCCTCGCGCCAGTTGTCGCCATGCTCGATCGCGAGGGGGATCAGGAGGTGGCGCACCTGGGCGTTCTCCTCCTCGTAGTGCGGCGGGATCTCCCAGCCGCTCGCCCGCATCGCGCCGACGATCTGGATCGCCATGCCGGGGTGCATCCCCAGCACCTCGATGAGGGCCGGGGTCAGCTCTTTGGGGTACTCGGTCATGGGGCCACCCCCGGGTCCCACTCCTCGCCCGGGTGCTCCTGGGCGAAGCGGCCGACGAAGGCCTTGTAGGCGATCTCGTTCCCCAGCAGGGCGCGGACCATCTGATCGACCAGCCACGCCATGTGGTGGGGCGCGTCGCCGGTGTGCTTGTAGGCCAGGGTCACCGCGGCGTCGCACCGCTGGACCCACTGCATCGTCTCCTGGGCCCGCTCCCAAATCTGCCGCGCGACCTCGTTCAGCACGTCGTCGGCGGGGGTCGGGCGGATGGCCCCGCGGGGGAACTCCTCGATCTTGTGCTCGTCGCCGGCGAACCACTCGCACCAGACGTGGCGGTCGTCGCCGTCGGCCCTGTCGGCGCCGACGGTCATCAGCGGCCCGCCTGAGATCAGGCGCACCAGCTGGCCGGTCTGGAGTCTATCGGTGGTTGGCATCGGGGGATCTCCTCTGAAAGCCCTTGCAGGGCAGCTTGACCGAGCGGGGGTCGTCCGGCCGGCCGGCGGTGGTCACCAGGGCGGTGATCCCGCACTGGCTGCACTCGATGTACCAGGCGCCGCAGCGGGGCGCGGGGTAGCTGAGCTTCGTCTCGCACCAGGGCGCGCGCCCGGCCGTCAGGTCGGCGTCGAGGCCCTCGGGATAGGCGGGGTTCGGCGGGTGCTGGGGCTCTCGGTGGTCGTCGAGCCACTCGGTCTTAAGCACCGGGGGCCTCCGCCGGCGGGACGCGGAAGTGGAGCACCACCGCCTGCTCGGTGCGCCCGAGCGTCTTGGCGACCGCCCGCATGGGGGCGTTCTTGACGTCGGTCGTCCCCTGGATGATCGCGACCCCGCGCTTCTGCGCCTCCTCGACGAGCCGCTTCCAGAGGGCGGTGTAGACCCCGCGGTGGCGGTGCGGCCGCCGGACGTAGCCGATGTAGATGTCGAACTGGCGCGCCCACTCGAGGTGGCCGAAGGAGATCACCCCGACGGCCTCGGTGTAGGGCCCGACCGCCGCGCCGGCCTCGCCGGGATCCTGCCGGTCGACGAACGCGATCACCGCCTTGTGGTCCCAGTGGACCATCGCGACGTCATCCGAGAGCCCGGCCTGCAGGAGCTCGGCGTGACCCTCGACCGCCAGCTGGAGCCCCGGCGTGTGGTTGATGTTCTCGACGACCTCGATCCTAAGCATCCCGCCCCTCCTTCCAGGCCTTGGCGCCATCCCACCCCTCCTCGAAGCCGGCCTTCAGATCGCGGCGGTCAGGCGGGAACGGGCAGCGGTCGCGGGCCTCGCCCTCGAAGAAGGCGCGCCACCCCACCCGCTTGCAGTTCGTCGTGGTCCCGACCGGCCAGGGGGGCTCGGGGATCATCACGACCTGGCGGGGCTCGTCGGTGTCGACGCGGAATTTCCGCATCGAGCGCATCACGATGAAGCTGACGCCGGGGTGCTTGACCGCGAGCCGCCGGGCCTCCTCGTTGGCCCGCGCCTTCTCCGCCCAGGCGAACTTCGGCGGGTGGCCGTGCTTGTCCCAGATCCACCAGCGCTCGACCGCGATCTCCCCGACCGGCGCCTGGTCGACGTGCTCCGAGAGGTCGTCCCAGTAGGGGGACCAGCTGCCGCGCGTGAGGGGCGCCCAGCTGGTGATCCAAAAACCCTCGTCGGCCTCAAGGATGAACATCTGGTGGGTGTCGATCGGCTCGGTGCTTCCGAGCGTCACGACCCAGTGGCGGGCGATCGCGCTGAAGAAGGCCGCGCCCACCTGGCCGTGCTGGAGCTTCACCCGGAGCAGCTGGCCGTCTTTCGGCGGGGCGCTCATTCGCCGGTCGCGTCGTTGGTCTCCCCGACCACGACGTCCTTCTCCGCGTCCCCGAGCCCCTGGTACTGCTGGCCCCGCGCCATCTTGCGGAACACCGCCCTGATCTGCTCCGGCGGGGTTTGGAGCTGGACCGCGTTCACCAGCCAGAGGCGATACCACTCGACGTCATCCGGCAGGCCCTCGGGCCCGATCAGCCCCTTCTCCAGCGCGTGGTTGTGGGCGATCTGCAGCGCCTGCCGGCGCAGGTCGGGAGAGGCCGCCTCGAAGGCCTCCGAGCCGCGGAAGCTGCGCACCAGCCCTTTGAGGTCGGGCCACGTGGAGACCTTCTGGACCTCCTCGGCGTAGCCGTTGAACGCTCCGATGGTGGCCTCGTCGGGCACGTCCTCGGCCGGACGACTTTCGCCCTCCGGTGCGATCGACTCGTCCGCCGTGCCCTCTCCCTCCTCGGCGGCCGGCTGGGCTACTTCGGCCGCTGGAGCGCGCCGCTCGTCCAGCTGGACCACCTTCCCCTGGTCGTCGGTCTGGAGGTCAGCCTCGCCGGTGTGGAGCGCGTGCACCACCTCGGCGGCCGTCGGCCCACCCTGGCCGCTCTCAGCCGAGACCCCCGCCGCGATCCCCGCCTTCTCGCCATCGCTCGACGCTCCGGCGGGCGCCTGCCGGCCAGAGGTCGCCGCCGGCGAAGCCGTAGACGCAGCGGTGGCAGAGGCCTTCGTATCGCTGGCCGGCGCCGCAGTGCGGGCAGCGCTGGCCTTCGGAGGGGAGGCGGCTTGACCCGAGGCGGCCTTTTCGGGAGTCGGCTTGCCTGAGGCCTTCCCGAACGCCTCGGTGAGCCCCCGCTCGTCGGTGGGGGGCTTCCGCGACTGGATGATCTCCTCCAGCGTGGTCTCCCCGTCCGCGATCGCCGTGAGGTTCGCGGCCGCCGTGAACAGGGTGTCGATCGTGATGTCGTCCTCCCCCTTCACGTCGAGCATGTCGAAGACCTCCTGGGGGCTCATCCCCTGCTCGGCCGCCTTCGCCATGAGGCGCTTGCGCCGCTCCGGGAGGGCCTTCGCCCCCTCGGACTTGATGACGTCCAGGGCGCCCTCGTAGGCCTGGTTCCAGACCCCGCGGGGAATCCCCGCCAGGATGGCGTTGCGGATCGCCTTGGCGGCGGCGGCGTTGCCCGTCGTGGTGATGAGGTGGGCGGGGAACTTTGCCCCCCTGGAGCCGACGATCGGCATCCTGACCGACTTCGCCCACGCGACGTTGGTCTCCAGGTCGTGGAAGATCCCGGTGGCCTCGATCTCGGTCTCGGTCTGGTCGGTCACCCGCGAGGCGACGCGCCCGTTCCCCCAGGCCTGCATCACCGCCTCGGCGAAGCGGATCGAGGGCCCCTCGATGAAGCCGTCCACGTAGCGCCCAGGAATGTCCTTCCCGTTCGCATCCTTGGCCGGCACCCGCTGGGGCTTCTTGAAGCGGCACCCCATCGCGGTCTCCAGGTCGAGGGTCGCGAGGGTCTCGATCATCCGCCGGACCTTCGCGATCGACCTGGGGTACTTGTGGGCGGTGCTGATCTGCACGTCGATCTCGGCGCGCGTCAGCCCCCCGATGATGCTCATGTCGAGCACCGGCACCAAGTCGCCGCCCTGGCGGTCCTCGCCGGGCTGCACCACCTCGCCCTCCAGCGGGGGCGCCCGCATGTCCTCCGGTTCGTCAGGCATCTTGGCTCTCCTCTCGCCGCTTCACCTCGGCGTCCATCGCCAGCACGGTGAAGACCTGTAGACCTTCTACACGCCCTCGCTTCAGCGCGGCGAGGGCGTTGTGCAGGTAGCCGTTCGGCATCTCGGTGATGCGGTGCAGCCACCCCTTGCCGTCTATGTAGAATGTCTTCGCCCGCTCCAACTGCTTCTCGGTCAGCTGCTCCGTGAACAGCTCCGGGCCCCGCAGCTGCAGGTCCCGCCAGCTGGCCGGATCGGTGAGTCCGTATTCGGCCAGGGTCCGCCGTAGCATGTCTTCAACCTGCTCGCGGGTGAGCTCCGGGTCGCGGATCGGCTCGCTCATCGGTCCCTCGTGTAGTGGCCCGGGGGCGGCTGGCGGGCGGCCGTGGTCTTGACCTCCGGCTGCTCGAACCACTCGACCCCGGGGATGGCCGTCCGGTCGGCCGGCCGGTTCTGCGCGATGCGGGCCCACCGCTGGAGCGGGGCCTCCAGCCACTTCATGTCGACGAAGGGGTGGAGGGGGCCGATCGACTGCAGCAGCTGCGGGACGGAGGTGATCCGGTAGCCGGGGACCATCGTCACGTTGGCGTTCCCGCCCCCGCCGGAGGTCTTGCCCGCCCGCCGCGGGTCCTCGGTCCGCTTCTCCTCTCGCTCCTCCTTGAGAGCGGCCTGCCGGTGGGCGGTGTCCGCCTGCTCGGTCGCGGCCCCGGCCTCGACCTCCTGCTGGACCGCGTGCTGCAGCTCCTGCGCCGCCGCCACGCTCTCGGCCGGGCTCTTTTGCGCGGCCTCCCGCAGGCGCGCCTCCGCCGCCGCCCTGGCGGCCGCGGCCTTCTGCTCAGCCTCGCGCGCCGCCCTGGCGGCCGCCTCCTTGGCCTCGCGCTCCCTGGCGGCCGCGCGCGCCCGCTCCTGCGCCTCGGCCTGCTCCCGCGCCCGCTTGGCCGTCAGGTAGGCGGTGGACCGCTGCTCGGCCGTCTTGGCGGCTTCGAGGATGCGGGCCCGGAAGGACCCCGCGACCGGGGACCCCCCGGCGCCGAAGAACCCATCGATCCAGCGCCCGCGGGTCTCGTAGGGCGCCTTGGCGTCCTTCCGCCGGTCCTCGGCGTCGCGGGCGAGCTGGCGCATCTGCGTCACCCAGGCGGTGATCGCCGCCACGTCCTCGTCGCTTTGGACCTGCTGGGGCAGCTTGCCCCGCGCGAGCTCCAGGTCGCCCTGGCGGTCGAGGAGGTCCTCGTGGTCCCCCTCGAGTCGGGCGACATATTCGGCCTGCTCGGAGGGGGGCTGGTTGTGGCCGAGGCCAGCGGATTCGTCGGTCATTGGAGCAACCTGTTGACGATGAAGGCGATCACCGCGACCCACAGCACCAGCCCGACCGCGACCGCAATCACGATCGCGCGGCGCGGGAGTAGGTCCGCGAAGTAGTCGAGGAGGTGCTCGCGCCAGTCGGCCGCGCGCAGCTGGGCGGTGTTCGAGCTCACGTGGCGGACCACCACCCAGTCGCCCCCGCTCGAGTCCTTCAGGCGGGAGCGGAGCGGCGGCAGCGGGGCCGTCACCAGGGTCGCGGCGGTGTTGGCGGCGCGGCGGCGCCGGAGACCTGGGATCATCGGCGCGGTCTCCGGGTCCCGCGCCCGTCCGCGGGCTTGCCGTCAGGCCCGACCGCCGGCGCGTGGGGGTCGATCTCGTTGGCCTGGAACCAGAGGGCGAAGGACCGCTCCGCGATGCGGTCGGCGCGCTTCATCAGGCGCCAGTTGTAGGGCCGCAGGGCGCGGGCCGTCAGCTCCTTGCTCCGGTGGTAGAGCGCCTGGATGCGGCGCGGCTCCCAGGGGCGGGCGGGCAGGCTCATGGCTCGGCCCTCTCGTAGGCGGCGGGGTCCTCGGGGTCGTCCGCCCGGTCGAACTCGTAGTTCGGGATCAGGAGCGAGGGCGCGGACTCGCGGCCCTTCTGGCCCCCGATGGCGTAGTGAAGCGGCTCGACCCGGCCCCACGGCTGGTGGAGCCCCCAAAGGGCGGTCTGGCCGCGGTAGTAGCGGATCGAGGCCTCCAGCTTGGCGGCGCCGGAGTGCGCGAGCGGCGACCCCCAGTCGTCCCACACCGGCATCAGGATGGGGGCGGTCCCCTTCCCGCTGTCGGGCTTCTGATAGACCAGCCAGATCCAATCCCAGCGGCCCTCCCGGCCCGGCTCGGCGTAGTGGCCCGCGACGATCGCCTCGAGGTAGCGCCGCTGCTCCAGCGTCCCACCGAACAGCTTCCCGGCCTCGACTAGCTGGTAGGCGGCCTGGCGCCCGACGTCGTAATCCGCCCGCTGGATGGACCAGCGCCGCCGCGCGAGGATCTCCCCGGCCTCAAGGGTTAGGGGCCGGCCCGACCAGGGGCCCAAGCTCTTGAGGTCCATGGTGGCGGCGGGGAACATCCGGTCGAACCGCCAGCGGCGCCGGATCCCGTCGATCGTCGCGAAGACCGAGACCTCGACCAGCGGGGGGTGGTCGGCCGTCTCCAGCAGGAGGGCCCGGACCTCCTCGTTGTCGTTCCGCTCCTCCGAGAGCGCCATCTCCCGGAGGAACCGCATCTCGTAGTCGTCGACCGCGCTCACCCGCTGGCGCTCGCCCGCGATCGCCGCGAACTCCTCCATGATGTTGAACCAGCACCAGCGGTTCGGGAGGTAATCGTTGACCTCGCGGGCCCACGCGGCCTTGTCGTAGTGGGAGCGCCCGGTCCTGACGTCGTAGCCCGGCAGCTTGGCGAGCGCCTCCTTCATCTCCTTCTCGGTGTCGAGGAGGTCGGGGTAGTCGTCGCGCGCGGGCTCGATGACGAACTGGCGCTCGTACTCCGGGACCCCCTCCAGCACGAGGACGTGCAGGGCCGACCCGTAGGTCTGCTCGACCGTCGACTTCGGGCGCCGCTTGCGGGGGTTGTAGCGCGACTTCCACCACCAGCCGTGCTTCAGCCGGTGGATGTCGATCCAGTCGGACGACCCGCGGGTCTCCTGGCCGAAGTAACGGACGTGGGGGAGGCCGAGGTAAACCCCGTCGGGCAGCGGCTGGTCCCATGAATCGAATGCGATCTCGGCCACCGACGCCCCGTCTCCTCGCTCACGCGCCTCGCGATAGCGCCACGATTTACGCGGCGACGCAAACACTATTGCAAGGATGGGCGAAGCACCCCAGCCTCCCCCTCGTGCCGTATCTTCGCCCGCACCCTGACGTAGCCCAGCTGGCCGACCGCGCGTTCCGCGCTGGCGTCCCGATGAAGGAAGTCTGCAGGCGGGCGGGGGTCGCGGTCTCCACCTGGCACCGCTGGGTCAAAGAGGGGTCAAGCCACGTGGCCTCCACCCTCGACCGACTCGAGGCGGCGCTCACCGCCCTCATCGAGGAGAACGATGGCTGAAACCAGAACGCCCGGAGTCGGGCACAACGTCCCCCGCGAGGCCGACATCCTCGCTCTCATGTCCGAGCTCCGGCCGGCGCGCGACGCCGTGGAGGCCGCCCAGGCGATCCTCAAAAAGGCCAAGCAGGACGAACAGGTGGTCCGCAACAAGATCGAGCAGCACGGCTTCACGCTCTCGATCTTCGACAAGGCGCTGAAGTGCGAGCGCGAGCCCACCAACCGGAAGGGCCAGCAGTCGCAGGCCGACGAGGAGTACCTGGTCTTCAAGACCCTCGGGCTCCCGACCGCCCTCGTCCAAGGCCAGCTGCAGTTCGGCTCCGACGAGGAGCGGGACTCCGCCTACTGGGGCGACCAGGGGTTCCAGGCCGGGATCCGCGGCGACAAGGCCGAGGCGCCGGACGTCGTGCCCCCGCACCTGATCCAGCACTGGCTCAACCGGCGGGCCGCCGGCGTCGAGTACAGCGCCTGGGGGAAGGCCGAGGCCGGGGGCAAGCCCGACCAGCGGGCCGAGGGCGAGACGTCGACGATCGACAGCGCCCGCGCGGCGCGGGACGCCGGCGAAGATGAGCCCGGCGCCGAAGTCGAGGACGACGAAGGGGCCGCGCCGCCGGCCGAGGAAAGGACCCGCGGCGGCCGCCAGCGCGGGGCCCAGGCAAAGGACCCGCTTCTGCAATCATGACCCATGTCTACGAGGGCGCGCCGGACGCCCGCCAAAGCGACGACACCGAGCTGGTGACCTCGCGCTTCCGGCCGAAGTACCGCGCCCTCTCCGGGCCGGAGGTACAGCTCCACGATGAGATCAAGAGCGCGGCTCAGATCGTCGAGGCGCTGTTCCTCCGCGTCGACAAGGTGCGGGCGGAGGCCGGCCACGGCCCCATGCCTCGGGAGGGCGCCCTCGCGCTCACCAAGCTCGAGGAAGCGGTCATGTGGTCGGTCAAGGGCCTCACCGCATGATGGTGATCGGCTGGGACCTCGCGACGAAGCTCAACGGCTGGTGCGCCGGCGATGGCACATGCCCGCCGACCGCCGGCGCGTTCGAGCTGCACAATCGCGAGGTCCCGGCCGAGCTCGGCAACGAGTTCAAGGCCCACGTGCTGCGGATCCATGGCCTCCACCCGGCCGACCGCTGGTTCGTCGAGGAGCCGCTCCTCACCCCCACGGACGACAAGTGGACGGTCCTGCGACTGAACGGCCTCTGCTTCCTCCTCCACACCCTCGCGGGCGCGCTTGGCCTGGAGTGCCGGAACGTCGACCAGGGGACCGTCAAGGCCGAGTGGGGGGGCTTCGCGGGCAAGATCAAGGGCGAGACCCGCGACCAGCGGCGCCGTCGCCACAAGAAGCTGGCGGTCGAGATGGCGGAGCGGATGCACATCGCCCTGCCGGCGACCGAATCGGCCGGGAAGTTCGACGCCGCCGACGCGGCCGGCGTCTGGAAGTGCGGCCTCCGGCTCTCGCGCGCGCCGACCTGGCAGCGCTGGGACATGCTCGTTCACGGCCACCGTGGAGCCCTCGTGTGACGCTGGACCTCGACACCGAAGCCGAGATCGTGGGCGGACTGCTCGCGATGGACGAGGCGGCGCTGCGGCGCCTGCTGGCCCACACGGTCGGGGTCCTCTCCTTCCGCCAGGGGGAACCCGCGACGTTCGCCCAGCTGGCCCGCCTGGAGGCGGCCCTCCACCGGCTCCGCTGCGACGCATGACCCCTGGGATCGGGCACAACTCGGGCGGCCTCCCCGAGGTCCGCGGCGGCTACCGCGTCCTCTGCGCCGACCCGCCCTGGCGCTTCATCAGCTGGTCGCGCCAGCCCGCCAAGGTGATGAACGCCCGCTCGCCGGAGAAGCATTACCCCGTCATGCCGATGGCGGAGATCCTCGCGATGCCGGTCCGCGACATCGTGGCGCCGGACTGCCACCTGTTCCTCTGGGCGACCGGCCCCTGCCTGCCCCACGCCCTGCTGGTGATGGAGCGCTGGGGCTTCGCCTACTCGGGGGTCGGGTTCACCTGGGTCAAGCTGCGGAAGCGGGCGGGCGACGCCGACATCGAGCGGATGGTCCGCCTCGAGGAACTGCCCTCGCTGTTCCACATGGGGCTCGGGCTCACCACCCGGAAGAACTGCGAGTTCGTCCTCCAGGGGCGGCGGGGCAAGCCCGGCCGCCTGGCGACCGACGTCCGGGAGCTGGTCCTGGCCCCGCGGCGTGAGCACTCCCGCAAGCCCGACCTGGTGTTCGACGAGATCGCCCGCTACGCCCGCGGGCCCCGCCTGGAGATGTTCGCCACCACCGAGCGGGAGGGGTGGGACCACTGGGCCCCGATGGCGCACGCATGGCACCCCCCGGCTGCGACGAATCATCATCCTGTGGACGAAATGCCGGCACGGATCGCAAGCGCTGGCGCCTAGCAAGTCTACAGCCTCAACCCCTAGATCGGGTCTCTTTCCGTTCACGGAGGGGTGTGGAAAACGCCCGCGCGGGCTCGCTTGACTCGACTCCGACGGCGGCGCTTCGATGCGGCGCCCGCGGGGGAGCCGAGGGTCACCGACAACCGAATGGCCGGGAGTATCCATGGCCCTTGCGCCCGCGCTCGATTTGCGCCCTCCGCCCGCTATGGCGGATCGCCCCTGGTGGAGCCCGCAGGGCAGCTACCCCGATGACCAAGAGCCCGCGATCGCCAGCATCGAGGCCGAGCAGGCCCTCCTTGGGGCCCTCCTCTATGAACCCGCCTCGATCAAGCGCTTCACCGTCGAGCTCGGGCCCGAGGCCTTCTACGAGCCCTTCCATGGCCGCCTCTACCGCGCGATCTCGGAGTGGGTGGGCGCGGGCGACACCCCCGACCCGACGATGCTCCACGAGGAGTTCCGCCGCGACGCCGCCTATCTCGAACTCGGGGGCGTCCGTTACCTCGCGGACCTGGTGGACACCGCCCCGCCGGCCGCCCGCGCGGCCGACTACGCCCGCCACATCCTCGACCTCCACGCCAAGCGGCGGCTGATCGACCTCTCGAACCAGATCGGCCTCACGGTGCGGCAGGGCCACACGGTCTCGCGCGAGATCCTGGCCCTGATCGACAAGGAGGTGGGGGCGATCCGCAACGCCACCACCGAGACCGGGAACTTCATCACCGCCCGACAGGCCGCCATCGAGACCCTCCAGCAGATCGACGAGGAGCGGCTGGAGGGGCGGCCCCGCGGGCCTCAGACCGGCCTCGCGTGCTTCGACGTGCGGCTCGGAGGCCTCCCCCCCGGCTGGCTCATCACCGTCGGGGCCCGCCCCTCCATGGGGAAGACCGCCTTGCTGCGCTCGGCCTTCTACGGCGCGGCCCGCCACAACAGGCGGGACCTCTTTGCGCTGTTCACCATCGAGATGCCGAAGCGGGAGCTGTCGGAGCGCGCGCTGTCGGCGGCCAGCTGGGGCGGGTTCGATGAGGTCCAGACCACCAAACTGAACCGCTCCCAGGTGACCGGCGAGGAGGTCCAGCGGCTCTACGCCCTCGCGGAGGCCCTGCCGGAGAACCTCATCCTGATCGACACCGCCCGCCTCTCGCTGGAGGACGTGCGGCGGACCGTCTGGCTCCTGAAGGCGAAGGGTAACCTCCGGGCGATCGGGATCGACTACCTCCAGCTGATGGAGAAGCCCGCGATCCGCGGGAAGACCGACGCCGCCCTCATCGGGGAGATCACCTCCGGGCTGAAGGTCCTCTCCCGCGAGGCCGACCTCTGCACGGTGCTGGCCTCGCAGCTGACCCGCGGGGTCGACCAGCGGGAGGACAAGCGGCCCCAGTTGGCGGACCTCCGGGAGTCGGGGTCCATCGAGCAGGACTCCAACGCGGTGCTCTTTCCCTTCCGCGACGCCTACTACCTGGAGCGCGCGATGCCCGACAAGGGCGCGGCCGACTACCAGAAGGCCCAGGATGCCCTCGCGCTGGTCGAGCGCAACATGGACGTGCTCGTCGCGAAGAACCGCCAGGGCGGCCTCGGGAAGACGACCCAACGCTACATCGCTGAACACGACGTAATCGAGGATTGGTGACCATGGCAGGCCTCCCCTGGGACAAGTTCTACTGGGAGAAGTGGGCGAGCGAGCCGACTCTCAAGCTCGTCGGCTTCGCGGCGAAGGGCCTCTGGATGGACCTCCTCTGCCTGATGGCGAAGGAGGGGGGGCAGCTGAAGATCAACGGCAAGCGGCCCTCGGTCGAGGCGATCGCGCGGGTGGTGGGCCACACCGCTGCAGAGATTCTACCGCTGCTCAAGGAGCTGGAGGAGGCCGGGGTTTTCGGCCGCACCCAGGGGAACGTCATCATCTGCCGGCGCATGTTTCGGGGTCAAAAATCGGAGGACTCCGCGAGAGATCGTCGAGAGAAAACGCGAGATATTGATCGATCGCCCGGCCTTTTCAGTGACTTAGCCCCCGCCTTAGAAGAAGAAGTAGATGGAGAAGGAATCCCCCCCCACCCCCAAGGGGGTTCGGAGGTCGATCAGGCGGTCGCTTTGTGGAACGCCCTGGCGGAGGTCCACGACCTCCCGAGGGCCATCGAGCTGAACGAGGACCGGCGGAAGAAAATCCGCGCCCGGATCCGGGAGGCGGGTCTCGAAGGTTGGCGGGCCGCCCTGGAGGCCGTCAGGGTCTCGGCCCACTGCCTCGGGAAGAACGATCGCAAATGGAAGGCCAACATCGACTTCGTGGCCCAGCCGTCGAGCTTCACCAAGCTCCGGGAGGGATACTACGGCCGCGACGCGAAGCACGTCCGGCTGGTGGCGGCGGCCGAGCACGACCCCTGGCCGGACCGCGCACGCCGCTGGCGGCTCAACCGCTACTGGGACGAGATCGACTGGGGGCCGAAGCCCGGCCGGCCGGGGTGCCAGTGTCCGGCGGACCTCCTCGACCCCCCCGAGGAACCGCCGGGCGAGGCCAAGGCGTGACTTCGCGCCGCAGGAGAGCCCCGTTGACCACGGTCCCGCTCGCTCGCGTTATCCACAGCCATGTGGGGAGAACAGCCGGTTGGCGGCCGGCAGCGTATCATCGAGGCGCTGGCGGGATCCGCCGAGCCGCTGACCACCTCGGCGGTCGCGCGGCGGGCCGGCCTCTACTGGGCCCAGGCCCGCGAGCTGTTGAACGAACTCCGCAGTGCACGCATCATCCAGCGGTCCCGCTCCGGCGGGGAGCGCCGCCGGCGAGGCGTCAAGGAGTTCCGCTGGCGGCTTCGGCCAGGAGGACCGCCTGATGGCGAATCGATCGCGTGAGCTGGAGCTGCTGACCCGCGAGGTCGAGACCAGGTTCCGCCGCACCCCCAACTGCCCCCAGTCGTTGGTGGTCGAGCTGAACGACGTCGAGAACGTCCGCATCGCGTTCAACGACCGCGAGCTCGTCTTCAACCCCCTGTTCGTCGACACCGCGATGGACCGACCGGAGTGGCCCGCCCAGGTGCTGGCCCAGCTGGTCGGGGTTGGGGGCCTCCGGGTCGCGGAGATCGGCCGCCGGGCCGCCCTGGTGGCGGGGCTTCGGCCGCCCCAGGTGGCCTTCCTTGCGCATGTCGCCAACTGCGGCGCCGTGCTGGTCTTCGACCCGCAGAAGCTCGTCATCGCGGTCGACCTCGCGCAGAAGGGGATGCTCGACCAGCTGCAGGCCAGCACCCCGACCGAGAGCCACAGCTTCTACATGCTGACCGAGTTCGGCCGGGACGCGCTCGCGGCCCATGGCTAAGTGGATCGCCTGCGTCGTCCCCTTCTGCCCCGGCGGGTTCACCGTCGAGACCACCGACTCGAGCACCGAGGCGATCTGCCGGGACCACTGGCGCCTGGTCGACAAGGCCCTGAAGGCGGCGCGGACCCGCCAGCGGCGCGAGGCCGAGGAGGACGTGGACGAGGCCGGGCCCTCCCACGCCGCGGTCGACCACCACTACTGGGGCCGGATGCGCCGGCAGGCGATCGAGCGCGCGGCCGGGATCGGGTGACCACCCGTCTTGCTGGTGTCGCGGAGCTGTGTCAGCCTGTCGCAGTCTGGCGGAGGGCGCCCATGGACATCTCGATCCCCAACCCCCCGGCCTCGCTGGCCGACTGCATCACCCTGCTGACCGTGGGCGGCGTCGACTGCCTCAAGCCCGCCTTCACCGAAGCCGAGGCCATTTGGGGCCCGGAAGGGACCTCGCCGGATCCTGCGAAGTACCGGCGCGCGAAGCACATCCACTCGCTGCTCAACACAGCGGGCTACCTGGCCGAGGACCTGTTCGGCGTACCTGACGGGACCTTCGGCGCGGGCGGCGGTGGCAAACCCCCCTGGTGACCGCTCTCATCGCCTATCTCTGGGGCTGGCCGCTCGTCTATCTGGCCGTTTGGGCCACCGCCACGACCCCAGCGCTGCTGACGCGCGACCGGGGGTTCCTGTACTTCTCCGCGTTGTTGCTCGTCGCGTGGTTCGTGGAGAACGTGTGGCGCTTCGGTCTCGGGTTCGACCTCGCCCCCACCGCGACGGTGATCTCCGACATCTGCCTCGCCTGGGCCTGCATCCGGGTCGGGCAGTACCGCCGCCGCCTGCCCCTCGCGTCGACGCTGGTGGTCCTCTACGGGGCCCGCTTCGTGGTCCAGATCGGCGCGGTCGCGACCGGGGGCCACTACGGCTACTTCTTCTTCGCCAGCCTCAACCTGCTCTACGCCCTCCAGCTCGCCGCCCTGTGGGGCGCGGCCTGCTATGAGCTGGCACTGGATCTTGCTCCTCGCGACCGCAGTTCCCGCGGTCGTCGGCTACGGGCTCTGCTGCGCCTGGGTGATGGGGTCTGACGCCCGCGCGCGCTGGCGAGATCGCGAAAAATCGAAGGGGGAAAGGTCGGCGCCAGAATAGGGCGTAGCCCCCGCGTGGCGCTCGCCCGCAGGCGTTCCGGGAAAAGAGGTAGTGGGGTAGGGCGCCGGGCTGTCGGGGCTAGGCGCCCACCTACGCCCCTTGAGGCCAGCAGGCCCCCAGGGGGGACCTGGGGGCCTGGGAGCGGCGGATCGGATTGGCGGGGGAACCCGCCGCTGCGGGGGAGCGCGGGGGACCGTGAGTCTCGCCTCTGTCGAGTTTGGCTGTCGGTGGAGAGGACGGCTACTTGGCCCCCGCGCACTCAGCGGACACGATTCGGCGCGCCGGCGCCAGCGCGGAGACCTCCGCGATCGCGGTTATCAACGACGAAATCGCCCCGTATGCAGCCTTGCGGTGCGGCTCCGGCAGATCGGCCACCTGGTCGGTCACCACCATGAAGCGCGCATCCTCCATCAGGGCGCGGGCCCGAGGGTCGGCGGCCGGGACCCCCGGCTCGAGTCCGGCGAACAGGTAGGAGGTGGAGACCCGCAGGGCCTTCGCGATGTCGAGCAACCGGGAGACCGAGACGCGGTTCGCCCCGCGCTCGTACTTCTGGACCTGCTGGAAGGTGACCCCGATCGCCTTGGCGAGCTGGACCTGGGACATCCCGATCTCGCGCCGGCGGGCCCGGATCGTCTGCCCGAACTGGACGTCGCGCGGGTCGGTGAGGTGGAGTTGTGGTTCTTGCATCGTGCGGCCCTCCTTTGCGGCCATAGGTTACAACACCACCGGATGCAGGCCGGGCCAACCCCCCTCACCCTGCAGGCGAGTTCATTTTCCCCGCCTCAAATGAGGGGCCGAAAATGAACGTGCTCAGCGGCGCGGCTTGGCGGCCGGCTTCAGCCCCGGGCGCTTGTAGGTCTTCTCGATCAGCATCGAGCCCGGCTTGGGCGGCGGGCTGAAGCCCGTCTGGAGCCCGCGGATGCGGCTCACGATCCCCGACCCCTTAGCGGTCTGTGGCCCTGGGCGAACCCCCGGCTGGGTCCCATCGGCCGCGACGGGATCCGGCGGCCGCCGCTCTTTGGCTTCGGCTCCCGCAGGGCGTTGTTGTGCGCGCGCTCGGCCGCCTCCCTTGCGCTTTTTCGCTGATGGCATCGCTTGCACCTCAGTTTCAGATTGTCGGGCCCGAAGTAGGGGCGCCGCTCCCAGGGGGGGAGATGTTCCACCAGCCACAGGGGGATCTCGTGCTCCAGCTCGAGCGAGGTCTCCCAACTGATGATCGTGCAGGGGCCCACGTAGACGTCGGCCGGGTAGCGGCGGACCCACTCCGCGCCCCAGGATCGCAGCTTGTCCATGTCGGTCGGGTAGCCGCCGTGCGTCCACCGCCCCTTCATCTCCCCGCAGTCGCAACACTGGGGGCCGTCGCGCCGCAGCAGGAAGGGGACCTGGTAGCGCCGGTCCGTGTGGAGCCGCAGCTCGTAGAGGCAGTCCGGCTCGCCCTCGCGGCCGTCGTGCCAGTTCCGCCGCGCCCCGTTGGCCGTCCTGATCTCGCCGTCGCACCAGCTGCACCAGCCCCGCTGGCCGCGGCGCGGGAGCTTGGGATAGGGGAAGGCCCGAGGGCCGCCCCCGCGCTCCTGCAGGGCCTTGCGCCGGCGTTCCTTCTCGACGAGGGCCTTTCGGTAGCAGTGCTTCTGGCACCCGCCCTCGAAGCCGTTGCCCCAGGTCATGCAGTGGGCGGAGGCCCAGGGGGAACCCGGCCGCCCCTCCCCCAGCTGGGCGGCGCGCTCCTCGGGCGTCAGCCACGCGATCCAGGGGCAGGGCTCCGGGTGCTGGGCTGGCGTGTGGCGGTAGGCCCTCATGGGGGGGCCAGCCGCCAGATCACCAGATGGTGGGCGGCCTCGGGGTCCTCGCGGTTCAGCCGCTCCCGGTCGGCGCGCGCCTGCCGGCGCATCTCGGGTGCCCGCCGCTGGCGCGCCGCCAGGTCGGCCATCGTCTGCGGCGAGTCGCACCCGATCCCCGACCCCACCGCCACGCGGGCGGCGCGGCTGCGCGCGTCCTCGCCGGCGCCGAAGCCGCAGATGTAGCCCCCGAGGCCGTCCGGGTGGAGCGCCGGGCACGCGCCCTCGAACTCGCCCAGCAGGGAGACCGCCAGCCCGCAGGGCCCGGCCATGCAACACAGCCCGCACCGATTGCAGGGGTCGCCGTAGAGCGGCTTCGTCCTCAAATCTCGTCTCCAAAGAACTCGTCGAGCAGCTGGTCTGCCGCCGACTCGGGCACGAACTCCAGCAGGGCGTCGCAGGCCTCGCACTCCCCGGCCTCGAGGAGCGCCCACGCGCGGTCGAGCATCATCGCCTGCAGCTTGGCGCGCGCGGGCCCGAGGTTCTCCGCGAAGACTCGTCGCTGATCCGCGATCCGCTGACGTTCATCTGCCGCCCATCTGTTGAACGCCCGCGTGTGGGCGGCCCGCTGGCCCCTGGTGGGGTTGGGCGGTAGCTCGCGGCCGGAGAACATCACGGCCGCTCCTCCCAGGTCTCCTCCCGCCAGCTGCCCTCGATGAGAACGTAGCGCCCGACCACCAACGTCCCCCACCCGGTCTCCTCGAACCACGTAGGGGTGACCCGCCGGCCGGCCGCGTCGAGCAGCTGGGTCCGGGGGTCGCCCGGCGGGAGGCTGAACCTCGGGTGGTCAGCCATGGTCGTCCCGCCCGTCTTCCGCGATCCGGTTGAAGGTCGCCGCCACCCCGTCGGCCTGGAGCTTCGACTCGAAGGGGGCCTCGTGCTCGTAGCCCGCGATCTCCTCGTCCCAGGCCTCGACGCCCGGGCGGGCGTCGTAGACCCAGCGGACCTTCGCCACCCGATAGCCGCCGTGCACCGTGCGGGCCTCCCACCGCCAGGAGGTCACCCGGCGGCCGTTCTCCATGAAGCTCTCGCCATGCTCGTCCATCTCAGGCCTCCGCCCAGTCGGGGATTTGGTTCGAGGTGTCGACCGCCAGCGCGATCTCCAACGGTCGGACCCACACCGCGTCGTTGGAGAGCATGAACGACTCCCCGGACCACGCGAGCAACAGGGTTCGCCCCATCGTTGAGGCGATCGCCGCCGCCGCGGCCGAGGGGACCGCGTTCCCGATCCGCTCGCGCCAGAGGCTGTCCGCCTGCCCCGTCAGCTCGAAGGCGTCCTCGGGGTCGAACAGCGACTGGAGGGCGGCGAGCTCCAGGGTGGTGAAGGGGCGGTGCCACGTCCCGTCGAGCGCCCGGATCACGCACACGAGGTTGTCCGTCAGCGCCGGCATCCTCGGGTCCGCGACGCTCCAGGCCCCGTTGTCCGCCTGCCCCGAGGCGGTGACCGCGTTCGCGTGCTGGTCCCACCCCAGCACCCCGTAGTGGGCGCCGGTCTCGAAGTGCTGGCGCCCGTTCTTGAAGGCCTCGGGCCGCGGGTCCGCCACCACCAGGGCGCCGGAGCCGGGCCCGCGATTGGTCCCGATCACCGCCCGGCTGGGCTGGTCGTAGGGCGTCACCCGGAGCTTGTTCGTGTGCTCGCCCGGCGACATCATCCGGGGGTCCGCCACCGCGAAGGCGCCGTTCCCGCTCGTCGAGGCGCCCATCACCGCGAGGCTCGGGTCGTCCATCGCCGCGACCTTGTACTTGATCTTCTTGTAGCCGGGGCTCGGCGGCGCGCGCGGATCGGCCACGGCGAACGCCCCGTTGCCGGTCCCTGAGGCCGCGATCACCGAGCCGGCCGGCTCGTCGTAGGTCGTGACGCGGTACTTCGAGTCCGCGTGCTCGGTCGGCGGCCGCGGGTCCGCGACGCACATCCCGTTGGCGGCCCCGCCGGGCCCGGTGACCGCCGGCGTGGTGTGGTCCCACCCGACGATCCGGTAGATGCGGTTCATCTTCGGCCCGCCGGTCCGCGGGTCCGCGACCGAGAACTTGCCCTGCAGCGGCGACCGCTGGGTGGTGACCGTCGGGGCCGGCTCCTCCCACTTTGTCACCCCGCCCTGGCCCGAGCCCCATAGCTCGCCTCGAGGATCGGCCACCGCGTAGGGGCCGGTCCCCACGGAGACGTCGCCCTTGATCGTCGGGGCCGGCTTGTCCCAGCTGCGGACGCCGTGGTGGACCGCCTTCGGGTGGGCGTTGTGGATCCTCGGGTCCGCGACGCTGAACCCGCCGCTATGGGGCCGCCCGTTGCCAGTGACGGTCACCGAGGGGTCCTCCCACCTGGTCACCCCTTTGGTCCCCCGATGGTGCTCGCCCTCGATCCGAGGATCCGCGACGGCGAACTTGCCGTTCGTCGGCCCGCTCTTGCCCTTCACGGTCCCGGCGGGCTCGTCGTAGGGCGTGACCCCGAGGTTGCCCTCATGGCCGCCGGTCTCGCGCGGATCGGCCACCGCGAAGGTCCCGTTCGAGGGCAGGCTCTCCCCCTGGACGACGCCGGCGTGCTGGTCCCAGGCCAGCACCCCGAGGGCGCCGCTCCGCAGCTCCGCCTCGGGGACGATCGCGTAGTCCCGCAGCTGGCCGTTCTCGATCGCGAGCTTGTTCAGCGAGCGCCAGTCGGAGCCGGCCTCGACGAAGGCGAGGCGGACCCAGGTCTTCCACTGGAGCTTGGGGACGCGGTGCATCGGGCCGCCGCGCTCGTCGCCTGGCAACCAGAGCCGGTCCAGCACCTCCCCGACCCCGCGGAGCGGCCGCTTGGGCGCCTCGTAGAGGAAGGGGGGGACCTTCTCCTTGTGGCGCGCCACCAGGAGGAAGCGCTCGCGCGACTGGGACAGGCCGCCCAGCTCACCGCAGTTGTGCTTCGTCTCGGCGTAGGCGTAGCCGTAGTGGCGCAGCAGGCCGGTGATCTGGTCGAGCAGCCACCGGCCCCGCGTGGCGATCCGAGGCACGTTCTCGAAGATCAGCAGCTCGACCGGATCGTCCTTCCATGCCTCCAGCACCAGCCACATCCCCCGCAGCGTCAGGGCGTTGAGCGCCTGGTACTTCTCGCCGCCCGAGGTCTTCTCGCTCAGTAGCCCGGAGAACCCCTTGCAGGGGAACGAGCTGAAGACGATGTGGGGCCGCTCGCCCGCGGCGGCCGCGATGATGTCGGTCGTGGTTGCCTCGCGCCACCCGTCGGGCGGCGGCCGGCCGTGGAACGCCGTGTACTGATCGGCGCTGAACAGGTCCATGCAGGTCCCCCGGACGCCGGCGAGGCGCTCGAAGTCCGCGATCGCGGCTGGGTCGACGTCGATCCCCCCGAGGCAGCGGAACCGGGCCACCATGGAGCCGATCCGTGCCTGCCCCTGGTTGAACCCCCTGGCGCCGCCCCCCAGCCCGCAGGCCATGTGGAAGTGGCGAATCTCTCTGATGTCGTCGCTCACGCGAACCCTCCGTCAAACGGCCCGGTCGGGAGACCGAGCTCGGCGGCCCGGCGCCCCGCAGGCGTCAGGCTCTCCTCCCACGCGCGCAAGACCCCGCGCAGATACACAGCGTCGCGGCGCCGGCACCGAGCAAGACCCGGCCCGAACTGGGTCGCGTCGTGCTCGGCCTCGGCTATCCGCCGGCGCAGCATCGTCTCGAACGGGCCCACCTAGGCCTCGTCGTCCTCGATGCCGACGACTCGGAAGATGTCCCCGACATTCACCACGTTGGTCTCCTCGATCAGGGCGACCAACTTGACGGCGGCGTCGTACCCCTCCTCCGCCACCACCTCGTCCAGCTTCCCGGCGCTGTTGCACCAGCTGATCCGAACCTTCATCGCTCTCTCCTCCGGCCCCAGGGGGCCATGACAGACGCTCTCGGGCGCCCAGCTGAGGGTCGGCCGAAGCCGGCCCTCTACTCGGCGTCAGAACTCGTGCGTCTCGCCGCAGACGGAGCACCGCTCCGACTTCAGCTTGATGATCTCGACGTCGACCACCTCCGACTCCTCGGCCTCGATGTCGGCGTGGCAGAGCCCGCACTCGTCATCGCAGGTCGCGCACCAGCTGTCGGACCACGAGTTGTCGCAATCCTCGCAGTGGTAGTGATTCTGGAAGCAGCAGACGAAGACGAAGCCCCGGGCCTCGATCTCGCGGTCCTGCAGGGCCGGCTCCAGCCCCTGGAGGCGCTCCACCTCCTCGGGCGTGATGTCGTGCTCGGCGCCCCAGGTCTCCAGGGCGGCGTGCCGGAGACGCGCCTCGCGCGCCTCGATCTCGTGCTCGAAGTCAGTCATCGACCAGCACCCACCCCTCGACCTCGCGGTCGTCGCCCCGGACCATGATCCGGTACTGCCCGCGCACGTGCTGGACCTCGAAGCGCCGCCCCTGGGGATCGGTCTGGTCCAGCCGCCGGGCCCACATCCCGGCGGTCTCCGCGCTCTCGTAGGCGGTGGCGTGCTCCCGGTCGTCGAGCGCCCAGCTGGGCGCCCGCGGGTGGTTGGTCACCCCCTGCTGGGCCACCAGGTCCCCGAGCACGACCGCGAGGATGCGGCCCACCGGGTCCCCGGCGTCGAAGCGGCCGGCCGCCCGCAGATCGGTCATCTGCATCGCAAGCCCGGTCCCGGGCTTGCACCCCAGGAGGACCGCGACCGCGTTGACGATCGGGTCCGTGGTCTCGTAGCGCTCCATCTCAGCTCTCCAGGCTGTGGATCGTGACCGGCTCGCCTCGGTCGAGGCGGCGGGCCAGATCGGCGTTGCGGGTGTAGGTCCGCCCGCGGTCGACGAACCCCATCGTCCCGTCGGGGAACGAGCGGTCGGTCGTCTCGTCGGCGCGCGCGGGGCGCACCCACCAGAGGTCTCGGTCGATCCGCCAGCCCTTGCGGGCGAGGTCGGCGGGAACGGTCGTCGTCATCTCAGATCACCTTCAAGATCAGCTCGGCCAGCGGGCCCCAAAGGGCCATCCCCAGGCAGAACCCCAGGGCGAACTTGGCGAGAGCGGGGGTGGCCCAGGGGTCCTGGGCGAACTGGGCGCGCGCGCTCTCCTCGACCCAGGTCCGGGCCCAGGGTTCGGGCGCGCCGCGGCGAGGAGGAACGCGCAAGCCCATGGCTAGAAGTCCCAGCCGTCGGCCGACGTGAACACGCGGCCGCCGTTGGCCTCCAGCTGGAGGCCGGCGATCACGCTCTCGACGTCCTGGCTGCTCAGGCGGCGGCTCGGCCGGTCCGCGTAGAACAGCGCCTCGCGGACCCAGCGGGGCTCGCGGGCGGGCGCCTTGGTGGTGGTGCGGGTATTCATGGTCCAGGTCTCCCAAAGGGCGGCCCCGGAGGGCCTTGGTGGAAAGTCAGTATAGCCCGCAGAGGGCTAACCGGAAGTGAAGCTCAACCCGGCGTTTCACGTGAAACATCGGGCTCTCGACAGGGGGCGTCGAACAGGTCAGGGTCCGCGCCGCTATGCGGGTCCGAGAGGCGCGTCGGGTGACCAGCCCGGCCCGGGCGAGAGGCAGCAGCTCGCCCCCCGCTCCAGCGCTCCGCCCGCCTGGCGAGCTCGGCCGCGATCTGCTTTGCCACTGGCTCGATCCACACCGCGCGCCAAATCTCGGTGACCGTCCCGGAGGTCCCCACCGGGATCTGCACGTTGCGCCGCCTGGGGGGCTGGGCCCCGCGGAAGGTGTAGTAGGGAGCGGTGCACGCGGGATCGCGGTAGGCGGTCACTAGCCCGTCTTTACGCAGCAGATACAGGGTGGGGGTGGGCTTCATCCGAATAGGTCCAGCTGGTCGGGGTCGGGCGCGCCCTTCACCGGGTTCTGCCGGAGGATCATCGCCTTGACCCGCTCGTAGGCGCGGTCGGCCTCCTCCGGCGTCGGGATGCGGCGCGGCGGCGGTTGCAGGGTCTCCCCCTCGAGGAGCCACGCGCGCATCTGCTGCCGCATGACGCCGATCGCCGTGTTGATGGTGGTCACCTTGGCGTCCGGCGCCACGTAGCCGCCGGCCTGGAAGGCGTCGACGAACGCCCGCATGACCTCGATGTAGAGGTGGCCGCCGACGAGGCAGACCTGGGCGAACGGCTCCTCGACGCCGAAGTAGCGCCACATGGAGGCGATCGACTGGCCGGGGGTGTAGCCGAGCGGCGTCCGCCGGCGGTCCTTCCACTCGGGCCAGTGGGTGTCGAGCCCGCCCTCGATCATCCGCCGGGCGGTCTCCCGCGTCAGCTGGGTGTTGTAGGCCTCGATCCCCTGGCGGGCGCAGCCGAAGCCGTAGCGCGCCGACAGGAAGGCGTGCTCGGCGTGGCGGCCCTCGGGGTCGGCTGCGCGCAGGGTCTGCCACAGCGGCCCGTCATAGCGGTCGCGCGCCGCCATGTAGCGCTCGCCCTCCCGCTTGGTCGACGAGCACGCGAGGATCAGGAGGCGGCGCATCAGAACAGCTCCGGTTCCTCGGCGTGGGCCGCGACCCAGGCGGCGAAGAAGGCCTCGGCGCCCTCCTGGTCCCCGCAGGGGAACAGCTCGTGCTCGGTCATCAGCTGGCCGGAGCCGTCGAGCTCCATGGCGACCAGCCAGCAGAACCCACCCGACAGCCGCAGGCCCGCCACCGGGATCCCACGCGAGCCGCCGTAGGGCCGGGGCTCGACCGGATCGCCGGGCCAGCCCGCGAAGGTCCAGAAGCGCCGGAGGGGGTTCTCCTCGACCTCGACCCGCATGAGGCCGTACTCCCCCAGGGGGACGATCACCTTCACAGCGGTAGCTCCAGCTGCTGGGGCTTCGGGTGGCGGTGGACCCCGCAGCAGTCCCAGGGGCACTCGCCGTAGAAGCCGAGGCGGTCGGCCAGGAGGTCGCGGTCGGCGTGGAACTCCCCGCGCCAGACCACGTGCTCGGACGGGCGCCGGCAGCGGGCGCCGACGCCGGCGTGACAGGTGGGGCACTCCACCTCCAGCACCGGGTCGCGCGCCCACTCCCGCCCGCAGCCCTTCAGGCAGCGGACAGCGGCCATCAGCCGAGCACCAGCTCGTGCAGCGCCAGCTCGTACTCGGTGTGGTCTTTGTCGGTCGCCACCACGCGGCCGTTCTTCAGCCGGATGGTGTCGACGTTCGGGACCTTCACCTCGGCGCCGGTGTCGTCGCGAGCGGTGATGGTGATCCGCCCGCCGCTCCGCCGCGCCGTCCAGGCAAACAGCTGCTCCATCGTCAGTCCTTTCGCGGCAGTGGGAAACCCGCCGGCGGCCGCCGCTTGGCCGCGTCCTCGGGGGTCCAGGGCGGAAGCTCCCGCCCGGGTCTCGGTGTCGATTTTCTCGCCCTCATCGGAGGCTCCTCTCGATGCGCCTGAGGTCGGTCTGCATCGCGTGCAGGAGGTCGGCCATCTTGGCCGCCCGGTCGGGGTTGACCTTCTTCGCGGCCACCACCTCGTTCTCGACGATGGCGGCCCGCAGCATGGCGGCCACCTGGCTGATCCGGCGCTCCAGGCCCTTCGCCAGCATCTTCTCGTTCGCGCTGGGGGGCGGGGGTTCGGCGTCGGCCCCCCACTCGAAGCCCGCCTGGGCCTCCTCGTCGCGGAGCACCAGGGCGACCGACCGCAGCATGGCGTAGGTCGGGCACTCGCCCTGCCGGATCGCCTTGAACAGCCGGTCTTGGAACGCGGGCGAGAGCTGGGCCATCTCGAAGGCCTGCGAGCCGCCGATCTGCCCCTTCGATAGCAGGGCCTGATACTCCGGCCGGAGCTTCAGGAGGCACGTCCGTTCCCGGATGCGCCACGCCTGCTGGAGGCCGAGCTTCTCCGCCAGCTGCTGCTCCGTCAGCCCCTCGTCGAGCGCGGCCTGGAAAGCGGCCGCCTCCTCCAGCGGGGGGACCTCCGCCCGCTGGCGGTTCTCCACGATGGCGAAGATCAGGACGTCGGCGTCGGACATCCCCCGCCGGATGATGCAGGGCATCGTCTCGGCGCCGTTCAGGCACTGGGCCCGCCAGCGCCGCTCCCCCATGACGATCATCCAGTCGCCCAACTCGTGGCCCGGCCGGTCCGTGACGATGGTCGGCTGCTGCTGGCCGTTCTCGCGGATCGAGGCCGCGAGATCCTCCAGCTCCCCGGGGTCGAAGGTCCGGCGGGGCTGGCGGGGGTTCCCGAAGATCAACCTCGTCGGGACCCGCTCGACCGTCTCTGCGGTGTCGAACGCCATCAGAACAGCTCCCCTTGCTTGCGGGCCACCTCGTCAAAGAGCCCGCCCTCCGGCAGCGGGGCGTTGCCCCGGCGCCCGTCCCGCCGCGCGCGGTGCGCCTCCAGCGCCCGCACGTTCCAGCTGACCGGCGGCACCCCGTCGATCAGCCCCTGGTCGACGACCTCCCCGCCGGCCAGCACGTCCTTCTCGCTCTCGCTCATCCCCTCAATTCCTCGGCTTGGCGCCGACCCTCGTCCGTGAGGACGAAGCGGCACTCGTCGAACTCGTCGAGGCCCGCGACTCGAGTCGCTAGCCCCAAGCGCTCCAGGCCCACCAGGGTCCCGATCCCCGCCCCCATGCCGCGCAGCTGCGGCATCCCGCGGGGCCAATCCAGCAGCAGGACCAGGGCCCGCCGGCGGTTCTCCTCCTGGCGCTCCCGCGCCTCCCGAAGGGCGCGCGCCGATGGCCTCCAGACTCCGCGCATCAGATCAGCCCCAGGGCTTTGAACGAGGCCGTCCCGTCCTGGCCGACCACCAGGTGGTCGTGGACCGCGATCTTCAGCGCCCGGCCGGCGTCGACGACCTCGCGGGTCATCTGGATGTCGGCCTGCGAGGGCGTCGGGTCCCCGCTCGGGTGGTTGTGCAGCAGGATCATCGAGGAGGCGTCGAGCTCCAGCGCCCGCCGCATCACCTCGCGCGGGTAGACGGGCGCGTGGTCGACCGTCCCCTCGTTCATCACCTCGTCCGCGATGATGGCGTTGCGCTTGTCGAGGAACAGGACTCGGAACTGCTCCCGCGTGCGCTCCGCCATGCTGATCTTCACGTAGGCCAGCAGGGCCGACCAGCTGGAGACCACCGGGCGGCGCCGGCGGCGGTGCGCCTCGAAGGCCCGCCGGGCGTAGTCGAGCACGAACTCCACCTCTGTCTCGGAGAGCATCTCGGCCGGCTTGACGAAGCCGAGCGCCGCGGGCTCCCGCCGCTGGGTCGGGAGCGCCATCTCGAACAGGGCCTGCTCGCTCACGCGGGCACCTTGGCGAACTTGATCGCCCCCTGGTCGTTGCGGAGCGGCAGCTTCAGCTCGTCCCGCGCCTTCGTGGTCACCATGAGGAGGGTGCCCGCCCGGACCAGCCACCCCTTCGTGATCGCCCACTTGACCGCCGTCGGGGCCAGCTCGTGGCTCAGCTCCGACTCCTCGATCGCCCGCTGGCGCTTGATCGCCTGCGCCACGTCGTCGGCGCCGTAGCTCTGGAAGTTCTTCGGCCAGACCCTCCAGGTCTCCCCGTCCCGCTCCTCGAAGATCGGGCGCTCGTTGAAGGCCTTCGCTAGGGTCCGGGCCGCCGCCGTGTGGGAGCGCGTCTTCTGCGCCCAGGTCTTCCGCCGGGCCATGTTACCGGCCCTCCGACTTGGCGACGCCGCGGACGACGCGGGTCCGCTGCTGGAGCTTGACCCGTTGGGCCAACGCCCGGACGACCTTGGCCTCCGGGATCGGCTGCAGCTGCGCCGGGGTGGTGTTGTACTCGTAGCCGGCCCACTCCATGGAGGGCGAAGCCCCCCGGCGGGTCGGGCAGAGGGTGGCGCCTTTTTGCGCCAGAAAAGCCGAGATGAGGTCCGAGTCGGACATAGCCGAAGTCTCCCAGGTGGGCGGCCCCTGAGGGCCTATGACTGAGCTGTAGTTATAGCAGGCGAGGGGTTAAGTTGACACTAATAAATCAGTCGCTTGGCTCGGGTTGCTTGACCGGCGCAAGCTCTCGGGCGTGCACTACTTTGGCCCCCAGGTTCGCGAGCGTCCCGGTGAGGACATGGGTCATCAGCACCTTGAAGTCCTGGCCGATCTGCGGGTCGAGCCGGACCGCGTTCAGCAGGATGCGGCCGATCTCGTGGGCGTCCTCCAGGGTGTCCGGCCTGGCGAGGTAGGCGATCCACCACTCCCCCTCGGAGCGGATCACCACCCGAAGGGGCAGCGGGCGCTCCTCCTCCTGCCGGCGCCGCTTAGGCATCGGCCAGCTCCAGCATGTAGCCGACCGCGACCGCGACCGGGCCCGCGAGGTCGCGCGTCCCCAGCTCCATCTCCCGGAGGTGGCGCGTCGCATGGACCCCGTTCATCCGCAGCTGGGCCGCGAGCTCGTTGATCGTCAGGCCCAGCGCCTCGCGGGCCCCCCGGAGATCCTGGCCGTCTTGGATGCGGTCACGCGCGCTCATGGTGCTTCTCCAGCAGCTGGGCCACCCAGGCGCAGATGCGCGCCGGCGCCGTGCCCCGCGCCCCGTCCCAGGCGAGCGGGTAGTCCGGGCCGACCGACCGGCTGGCGGTGTGCCAACTGATCTGGCCCGTCGGGAGGTCGACGTAAAGCACGTGGCGGTGCGGCGACTCGAGGGCGTCGGACACCTGGTCGACCGCCCAGCCCCACCGGATCCCGAGGACGCCCGCGTGCTCGAGGAGCGCCTTGGCGAGGTTCTCCATCGACCACTGCTTTTTCTCGTAGGCCTGGGACCGATAACTGCGGCCGCCGCGGCCGCCGCGGTAGCGCTTCGCCCGCTCGGAAGCCTTCTGCGCCCGGAAGACGTTGACCGCCACCACCCCGACGGGCCCGAGGGGTCCGAGCTCGGCGTAGAGCGCCACGGTCGCGTCGCCGTCCGAGCCCTCGTAGACCCGCATCACGCGGGCCAGCAGCTCACCGTTCACCATCGGGGATCGCCTCCAAGATGGTCCAGGCGACGTGCGCCACCGAGGAGGCGACGCCCCGCACGGCCGCCTCGTCCGCGATCCGCCAGTAGGTCCCCCCCTTGCCCTCCCGCTGGGCCAGCCAGCCGGCCGCCTCCAGGCGGGCGAGGATCGGGGAGACGGTCCCGCTCGCCAGCTTGGTCCGCGCGCGCAGCTGGGGCGGGGTCGCCTCCCCGAGGTGCGCGATCGCCGCGACCACCTTCAGCGTCTCCTCGGTGATCCTTACGCCGGGCATTGGGCCTCCAGAGCCATGAGGTGGAAGGCGACCACGAAGGCGTTCGCCGCGTAGCCGTTGGGCGGTGGCCCCCAGGGGAGCCAGCTTGGGTGCTCGAACTCTAGGCCGGTCTGCAGCGCGGTGGCGATCATGGAGCGCCAGCCCCAGGGGTTCTTCACCGGGTCGGCCCGGCCGAAGTCAGGCCCGCCGTAGACCGCGTGGTTGCAGTTCCGGCACTGCCACTGGCTCAGATCCTCGAAGACCTCCCCGTCCTCGTCCTCCTCGATGCACTCGAAGTAGTCCATCCGCCACCCGCACCCGCAGCACAGGTTCCCCATGGCGCTGAAGTAATCGGGCCGTCCCAGCCGCCCCTCAGACATGGACCTTCCTCCGCGCGACCTCGATCTGGCCCTGGAGCCACTTGAACACCCGCCCGGCGCCGTCGGAGCCGGGGAGCGAGACCGTCACGTCGCCCCGCACCGACCCGTCGAGGTACTCCACCTTCGGGTCGAGCCGGAGGATGCTCTCCACCAGGTCGGTGCGCGGCGCGACCGTCAGCTCGGCCGGGATGCCGGCGCTGTCCCCGTCGAGGCGGTTCGGGCCCGAGAGGCGGCCGCCGGTCACGTTCTGCCAGTAGCCGGGGTTGAAGCCGCCGAGGCGCGCGTTCAGCTGCTGGGCGAAGTGGTTGGCGACGATCTGCCGGACGTCGGGCTCCGGGATCGCGACCACGATCTCGGCCAGCTTGGTCAAGATCGCGGCGTTGAAGGTCGCTCGGCTCTTGGCGGGGCGCATCATCGGGCTTCGTGGTGGTGGCCGCCGACCACCCGCGCGGTCAGCTGGACGATCTCCAGGGCGTAGGCCTCGCGATCCTCACCCGACATCGTGGCGGGCAGCTCCCCCTCCACCATCTTGAGGAGCCCCTCCCGCATGGCGGCGTCGCACACCGGGTTCGAGCACACGTCCTGGGCGATCCAGTAGCAGGCGTCGTCGTTCGTCAGGCACGCCCGATCCTGGGTGCAGCCGCAGAAGCGGCAGGTCCGCTCGGTCATCTCAATCTCCTCGGCGGCCCGCCGTCGGCGTCCGCCCGAATGAATGCCTGTACCACCGTGAGAAGGTCGACAGGCTGGTGAACCCCAGCTGGGGGGCGATCTCCCCCATCGGGGCGTCGCTGGCGATCGCGGCGGCGGCGAGCTGGCGCCGCTCCTCCTCGACCAGCAGGGTGAAGCTGGCGCCCTCCAGCGCGAGGCGGCGGTGCACCGTCCGGCGGTCGCACCCCCACACCAGGGCGAGGTTCTCGACCTGGCAGAGGCCTCGCGGCAGCGTGCCGCGAATGAACGCGAGGGCGGACTCCGTTGCGGCCGCCCGCATCACACCCTCCGCTGCCACCAGGGCTTGACCCGCGGACCGCCGCTGCGGGTCCGGCTGTAGTCGGCGCCGTGCTGCGGCGCCCAGCCGAGCGACGCGGGGTCGGTGTCGCCCCAACTGGGCTCGTAGTCCGAGGGGGTGTCCCAGCGGTTCGGCGGGGTCATGTCGATCAGCTGGGGCGGCTGCGGCGCCTGCTCGACCTTCGGGTCCGGCGGGTCGAGGACCGAGAGCTTGCCCCGGAGGTGCGCGATGGTGAGGTGCGCGGTGTGCAGCTCGTCGCGGAGGCGGTCCACCTCCTGGCCCGCCCGCTCGGCGCGTTCCTGGGATTGCGACAAGGCGCCCGCGAGGGTCTCGTGGGCCTGCCGTAGGCTTTCGAGGGCAGTCTCCCCGGCCCTCACGTCGGCCTGCAGCTGCGCACGTGTCTTTCCGCTCATTCGATCCTCCTGACCAGCTGGAGCGCAGGGACCGTGGCCCCCGCGGTAGACTTGCGTCAAGCGCCGTCTGTAGACTTTCGAGCGTAGACTACTGCGGCCCGCTGGAGCTTCAGAGCAAGCCAGCGGATGGAGAGCAGCGCCCACATCGGATCGTTCGCGTCGTAGCTGGCCTCGCCAAGGTGCAGGGTCATCCAACCGGCCACGCATGAGATCATCGCCTGGGCGCAGTCGTAGCAGAGCCGCCGGTCGACAACTTGCCCCCCCATCGTCAGGCTGAGGTTTTCGTGGGTGATTTGATCGCCGCAAGTCGCGCAGCGGCAACCGCGCAGCTCGAAGTTAAGGCGCCGCGTCCAGCCGCAGCCGCCTTCCACCTTCACCCCCAAGCCGCCGGGGGTCCTCCACTCGTTGCCCGGGCCGTAGAAGGCGAGAAGACGTCTCTGGCAGATGTCGTGTCGCCCTGGCGGCACGTCGCATTTGAGCGCGCGCTGCCGGTCCTCCTCGCTGTATCTTGGGCGGGCGATGTACCGGCCGCGGTGGTAGACCATCTCCACCTCGCCGTAGGCGTAGCGCGCCAGCGCGGCTCTAGTCATGGCCGAGTTTCAGCACGGTCGAAGGTGGCGTCGAGCCGGAGTTCGGCTTGATGATGTGCTTGTAGAACTCGATCTCCACCGTGACGCTGTTCATGATCTGAGCGGCGAGTTTCCCCATCGCCTGGGCTTCCTGGGCGCTGATCTCGTGGGCGCGGATCGCGTCGAGGGCGTCAAAGAGGGAATCGCGCATCCCCGCGGTGTCGCGGACGACGGGCTTGGGTTTGCTCATAGGTCTCTCCATGGAAATGCCGTCGACAGGCATCCCAAGCGGGCAGCCTGTCGAACGGATTCGCGTTGCGGGCGATCAGCCCTTGGTGGCGGAGATCAGGACGGCGTTGACCATCGTCCCCGAGGCCTTGAACGCCCCCTCGGGGAGGCGCTCCACCGTGGCCCCGATCTCGTCGAGCCATTCCCGGAAGGCGAGCCCCTTCCGGTCGGTGTAGAAGGTCACCCCGATGCCGGCGATCGCCACCAGCCGGCCGCCCGGCCGGAGGTAGCCCCAAGCGTGCTGGATGTGGGCGCTGTCCTGCCGCTTCGAGAACGGCGGGTTCATCACCACCGCGTCGAAGGCCGGCGCCGGGTCGTCCGCCAGGAAGTCCACGCACCGGATGCGATCCGGCGGCGGGACGGAGGCCTGCAGCTGGGCGCAGGACTCCGGCCGGATCTCCAGCGCGAGCACCGTGCAGCCGCGCGCCTTCAGCGCCGCCACGATGTTCCCGCTGCCGGCGCTCGGCTCCAGCACCAAGGGGGTCCGCTCCTCCAGCCGGGCGAGGTCGAGCATCCGCTCCACCAGGTCGGCCGGGGTGTAGAAGGCGTCGAACTCCCGCTTCGCATCGGTGATCTCCCCGTCGAGGATGATCGGCTCGATGGCGGCGGCGGCGCAGCCGGGGAACAGGTGGGCCTTCGCCCTCGTGTTCCACTTCCCGCCGGCGCACTGCAGCGCCTTGTCGACCTGGACGTAGAGCTTCCGCTCCAGCTGGTCGGTGATCCGCAGGGCGGAGCCCTCGATCTCACAGTGCGCCAGCACCTCAATGACTTCGGTCGAAACTCGCATGGGGCCCCTCCTAGAGGCTGACGCGGAGCTTCAGCTCAGAGGCGCTGAAGCCCACGTACTCGTTGTTGGCGTCGAGCCGCACGTAGATGCGCGGCGGCTTCGGGTTCTCCCTCCAGTCGGAAATCTTTGCCGGGCCGCGAGGGGTGTCGACGGGATCGCCGCCGCCTACCTGCTCGCCCGCCTGGGGCCCGGTCTTTCGGAATAATCGCATCGTCTCTCCTCTCGGCGGCCCCTGGGGGCCTGGGGTTAGGCGCGGATCAGCGCCATGAACTCGGGCGTCAACTCGCCCTCCTCGTCGAAGACGCGGGTCTCCTCGTCGTCGATCGAGGCGTAGAGCGGCCACTTCGCGCGCGCGTTCAGCGGACGGTAGAGGTCCACCTCGCGGTCGTGGACCATGAGGGTCAGGCTCCGCACCGTGATGGCGCCCGAGCCCATGTCCTGGGCGATGTCGAAGCGGGGAACGTCGTCCTCGAGGAACGCCGCCCGGACCTTCGGCCCGAGGTTCTCCAGCTTCAGCCAGAGGGCGCCGTAGCACTTCAACAGGTCGGCCTCGTTGAACAGGTCCCGAGGCAGGACACGCCGGTAGCTCATCTCCAGATCCTTCCATAGCTGCGCGCCGCCCGAGGGGGCGGGGCTTCCAGATGGTTCCGGGCGGAACCCCTGGTCGTTGCAAGATTCAGGCCGTTTGTTGCGCGCGCCGCTCCCTTTCGTTGCGCAGCGCCTCGACCACTCGGAGGTCCTTGTGGGACTGGATGAGGCGGTCGAGCGCCTCGTCCGGTAGTCTGGTGGGGTCGAGGCGGGGACCCCGCACCCTGGGGTCGGTACGCCCCTTGGCGAGCTGTTCTACGCGGTTTTTGGCCTCTCCCATGATCTCGCCGGCGCGCCGCCGGCCGAAGTAGCGCCCGAACTCCCCGTAGCGGCTGCGCACCGGCCCGAGGAAGCGGACCAGCTGGCGGAGCGCGTCCGCGTCGCGGCAGCTCCGCACCAGGGCGATCGTCAGCACGAGGCCGTGGGCCTCCACCGCGTCGAAGTGGTCGGCGGCCGAGCGCTCGTGGGCGTCGAGCCAGAGGGCGCGTTTCAGCCAAGCCGCGAGGTTGAACGAGACCTCCGGGGCGAACAGCTCGGGTTGCGAATCTGCGCCTGCGCGCAAACTGCGCCGCGATGCTTGTCTCGTCGAGGTCGGCCGCCCCGTCGTGGTCGTCGGGGTGCTCCTGAAGCTCCTCCAGCCACGCCTCCGCCGCCTCGACGATGATCTTCATCGCCGCGCGGGGGAGGGGATCGGCGTACTCCGCGGGGTCCGCCCGCAGGGCCGCGAGGTCGGGTTGGTCCGGCATCTCGTCGAGGTCGACGTGCTCCTCGACCGCCCCGTCCTCCTGGTGGACCACGAAACACACCGCGTCCCCGAAGCCGATCCGCTTCGGGCGCCGGAGGATCCGGTAGGCCTCCACCGCGGCGGCGCTGTGGTGGGTCGCCTCGACGTCGATCCGCCACTCCACCAGGTGGTGCTTCAGTTCGCCCTCGGGCTCCGGCGCCCCGGCGCCGAAGTCCCGCTTCCCGTCCTCGACAAAGGCGCGCACGTCCGCCCAGTCGTTGGTCGCGAGCACCGTCCGTCCTTCGTCCTGCAGGCTGTAGAGGGTCGCCTCCGGGACCTCCCGCTTGGCGGGGTCGAGGTAGTCGATCCAGATCACGAAGACGTCGCACTCCCAGCTGGGGCAGGGCTCGTTGCACCAGCTGACGTCGGTGAAGCTGTGGGCCGCCAGCCACTCCAGCGGCGGCTCATGGTCGAAGTCGGGGAACTCGGTCTTCCAGTTCCGCTCGGTGGTCTCGTCGGTCATCTCGTTCTCCTCGCCCCTGGGGGCCTGGGTTGGTCAGCTGCTGAAGGCCTCGTGGCCGGCGTGATCTTCGAGGAAGGTCACGAGGCCGTCGAAGTCCTCGTTCTCCCCGAGGAGGTCTGCGATCTCGCACACCGCCTCGAGGTCGAGGTCGTTGTCGGCCGCGAGCCCGGCGATGTAGTCGAACCGGGTGTCGTAGCCCCTCTCGGCCAGAGCTTCGAGGTATTCGGGGTCCTGGGGCGTCGGAAACCGAGGCTCCAGCGACCGGATCAAAGCAACACTTGCCATCTTGGTCTTCTCCGTGAGCGGCCCCTGGGGGCCTGGGTTAGTGGTCGTAGCTCCAGAACTCCCCTTCCTCGTCCCAATGGGCGACGTCGGGATGGAGCTTCTCCCGGTCGTCCTCGTCGTACATCGCCAGGAGGGCCCGCTCAGCGCTCCCCCGGTCGGTGAACTCCCGGATCACGCGCTCACCGCGCGCCATGCCGGCGTTCTCGATCAGGCCCCACCTCAAAGGTCGCGCCCCACCCGCGGGCTGACGTAGAGCCGGAGGTCCGGCCCCTCGTAGTTCAGCTCGGGGACCCGCTCCCCCAGCGTCGCCTCGAACCACTGGGCCACCATGCGGCGGTGGCACCAATTGGCCTCGGTGAAGGGGGGGTTCTCGAAGCACATCAGAACGGGCTCGTTCCCGCCCGTCATCTCGTGCAGCTGGTCCCACACCTTCCGGGGGCTCATCTCCCCCAGCATGGCGAAGAACCGGCCCTCGTAGGCCTGGCGGGGCCACTGGAGCATCTCGCGCGTCGGGGCCAGCTGGCGGAACAGCCGATAGCCCCCGATCACCCCGCGGCGCGGGACCCCGAGCGAGATCCCGACCCGCCCGGCCATCGAGCCCGCGTTGAACCAACTCGCCGTCTTCATGGATTTCCCTTCCTTGGGTGAGGTGTTACGCCTTGAGCGGCGTGAGGAGCCAGCGGCCGTCGAAAAGCCGTTGGGCGTCGGACCGGCCGAAGGGGCCGGGCCCGTAGAGCGGCTCCGGGTTGCCGACCTCCATGAGGTGGGCCGCCTGGGCCGGGGTGATGGTCCGCCGGGAGATAGGGCCGATGGTGGACCGGCCAAAGGTGGTGAGGGTGTACATCCGAAGTCCTTGGAGGCGGCCCCTGGGGGCCTGGTGGGTGACCGGACTATCTTAGCACTTTTGAGCTTAACGGGACACTAAGAAAGCATGTTCATCGGCGGCCTGCCACTCCCCGTTATTCAGCAGTTCTACGCTCTGCTCGGTGAAGTCGCGGCCGACAGAGTATTCGTCTGCTGCTCGGGCTCCTTCCGCTCGGAGCGGGCGATCTACAGGTTCAACCCTGCGGCCGAGATCATCTCGAACGACGTGTCGTTCTACAGCTGCGCGCTCGGCCACTGGCTGGCGGAGAAGCCCTTCGAGTTCCGCTTCACCGGCCCGCTGGAGTTCCTCAACGGGCCGGCGGGATGGCTGCGTCGCGGGCAACCTCGGCTCGCCGGCGATCCGCATCACCACCCACCTGACCGAGGAGCGGAAGCGCGCGATCCAGCTCAGCCACAACGCGGTCACCGGCCAGGACGACCTCTCGGTGCTGGCCCAGATGTACGCCGGTCTCGACCTCTCGGCGAAGTCCTACTCCGGCCTCGACGACTCGCTGCTCGGCAAGCTGGCGGACATCCAGCTCGGCGGCCTCGGGCTCTCGATCAAGTACCAGGAGATGAGCCTCTTCTTCCTCGCGGAGGACGCCCAGGCGGTCGCGGCCGGCATGGCGAAGATCGAGAAGGCGGCGCGCGCCAACCACGCCTACGTGGCCCGCGTGGCCGACTGGGATGAGTTCTTCGCCCTGATGGTGAGGGCCAAGACCCGCTTCCAGGTCTTCAACTCCGGGATCGCCTTCCGAATGCTGATCGACCTCGCGACGGCCGGCCTCGATGCGCAGGAAGCGGAGCCCGATGACGCCGCGGCCTGAGGGCCGCTGGGTCGCTGAGCGCTATGACCCGGCGCTCTGCCGGTCGCCGCGCCGCTGTCGCTGGTGTCACCCGGTCCGGCCGTGCGCCTGCCCGGGAGTGAGGGTGGGGGCCGACCGAGGAAAGCCCAGTCCGCAACCCCCACCCAAGACCCAGGGTTCACCGTAGGAGAGGGCTCCGCGAAACCCCGAAGGCCTTGCCCTCCCGAACCGCTACACCCTGTCCGCTTGACGAGTCGAGACCCGCGCGCGCACCTTCGCCGCACCCAGCTGGTCAAGGGGGACTCGCGCGATGGCCGACGCCATCATCTCGTACCGCTGCGCTTGCCTCGTCGAGGAGGTGACCCTCACGGTCCCCGCGCGCCTCGAGTCGGCCGACGTCGTGGCATGGCTCGATGAGGTGGTCCGGCCCGCGATCACCGCCGACCACCGGCGCCGCTCCCCAGGCTGCAGGACCGCGACCTCCGAGTACGTCAAGATCCACATGGACCCCGAGACCCAGCGGATCGGTGACCCGACGGTGCGCCAGTGACCGTCCTCCGCCTGATTGTAGCATGTCTACTGAGCCTCACCGCCGCCCTGTTCATGGCCCTCTCGTGGCTGACCGAGGTCATCGCCCTCCGGCTCGAACTCTGGTCCACCCTCCTCGACCCCTTCGCCACCTGGGTTGACCACCAGCTGGCCCGCGATCAGGTCTTCGGTAGCAAGTCTACCGACCCCACCACCCCTGAGCCCACCCCATGAGCGACGAGCCCGCCCAATACCCCTATCCCGTCGACATGGTGATCCACGCGCTCAACGAGGCCGGCGGGGTCTTCCTCGGCGCAGCCGCGAAGCTCGGATGCGATCGCGCCACCATCGAGCGCTACGTAGAAAATCTACCGCCTGTGCAGGAGGCCCTCTCCCGCATCGACATCCAGAACGCCGACCTCGCGCAGATCGCCTTCCTCAAGGCCGTCTCCGAGGGAAAGCCCTGGGCCGTCGAGCGCGCCGTGTCGTCGCGCGCGCATACGGGAAGGCCGCCCCGCTCCGTCCATGGCTCGCAATGGGGCCATTGCGTCATCCCGCCCGAGCTGGAGTATCCGCCTGGCGCGACCGAGGCCGAGCGCGCGGTGGTGCGGCGGCTGCGCGCCGACTTCGCCGAGCGGGTGCTGCTGGACGTGGCGACGTCGGGCGAGCATCCAGCGACCCGCGCGCTGGCGGCCGCAAAGCTGCACGACATCGTGGAGCCGAAGGTCAACCGCAACCTGAACCTCAACGTGAACCTGGACGGGGGTGATGTCCGAGACCTTGCTGACGACGACCTCCAGGCTGAGTTGGCGCGCCTCGGCGGAGCGGGAGCTGCTGATCCTGCAGGAGATGCACCGCCGCCGCTGCCGCCGCCACTTTCCCACCTTCGCCATTGAGGCGCTGCGGCGCGAGGGACTGGCGCCCGCGCGGCACCACCGCTACCTCTGCGAATGCCTGCAGGCGGTCGCTGATGGTCGGATCAAGCGCCTGATCGTCCTCATGCCGCCGGGGTCGGCCAAGTCGACCTACGCCTCGAAGCTCTTTCCCGCGTGGCTGCTGGGCGCGGAACTGGCGGGCCGTCGGCGCGGCCGCTTCAACCTCATCGGCGCGTCCAACACCCAGGACCTGGCGGATAGCTTCAGCCGCGACGTCCAGAACTACGCCCGCGACAACGCCGACATCCTCCGCTACCGCCTGCGGTCGGACGCCGTGGCCCGCTGGTGGACCGAGGCCGACAGCCTCCCGAGCGAGATCGCCCTGCCGGGCATTGAGGGCCGCGTCGAGCGCGGGATCTACCGCGCTGCCGGCGTCGGGGGCACGATCACCGGCCACCGGGCGGACGGCGGCCTGATCGACGACCCTATCCGCTCCCGCGAGGACGCGGACTCCGAGGGCCTGCGG
>Ga0126373_10000219_pt1 | contig 38328 bp, 23 predicted proteins | sample PanSoiMetPlot_11_FD_92545 | JGI IMG/M metagenome (GOLD analysis project Ga0126373, IMG submission 92545) | Tropical forest soil microbial communities from Panama - MetaG Plot_11 | ecosystem: Environmental > Terrestrial > Soil > Tropical forest > Bulk soil | place: Panama | collected 2016-02-17 | reverse complement strand
GGCGCGAAGCTCTTGATTTCACGGGATCTAACAGGAAACGAGAAAACTCTCGCATGTCATTGCCAGAGAGTTATTTAGCGGGATGGTCTCTGTTTGTAATGTGCGATCATACGATGTAAAGAAAATCAGTCATATGAATCAATTGATTACAGATTTTACAAAACTTTACAAATTTCTTTGGCGCGCCGCAAAGAGTAAAGTTTAAGCCCCTGTAGTGTGGCACCACGAGTTTGGGGTAGCGCCACCATCCTCTCCCAGGCGTGCGCACGGCCAAAAATGGGCGTGACGCGTCGGATTTGCGCTCCCGGTCTTACAAACAGGAATTTTGACGATTTTTACACGCAGGCGGGTACGTCTGCGCGAACGCGGACTTGTGGGTCCGCCAGAGTTCTGAAGGAGGCTGCACGGCCATGAAGAAGCAGTCCAGGTTCTGGTTACCAATTCTTCTCGTAGGTATTGCAACAGCAGGCGCGAGCGCGCAGTCATTCCGCGTGCAGTGTCCGACAACCACGATCACCCATCCCGACAGCACATCGACCCAGCTCGTCAACAGCTCAGAACCTGCGTATACCGTTCCAACCACTCTGGTTCTTGGCCCAAATGGCTATCTGGTGCCCTCCGGAGGGACCGCGAATGGCGCGATCAAGTGCCAGCAGATCTCCGGCGGTGACGGGTACGCGACGATGGGCGATGGCACGCAGACCTATATGTTTTCGTTCGGGCCGCTTTCGGGTCTGGCCGATATCGCAAACGGCTTGCCCGGCACGCAATTTCCGAGCGTTTTCAACACGCTGTTTCCGGGAACGCCGCAACCGGGCGATCCCGCGACGACGGATGGCGCGACCGATACTCCAGGGTACTCGGCCGGAAATCCCGCCGCCCTTTCCTCCCTTTCCTATAACGGAGCGGTCGGGCTCACTCCGGATGCGGATTGTCTAGCGGACGCCACCTGTGCTGCGAGGATTCCGGCCAGCGGTCTCGATGGCCACGTGGATCCGCGGCAAATCATGGACATCGGGGTGATGAATGGAAACATCCCGGCGCCGCTGATGGCCATCGACGAAGATGACGAGTTCTTTCTCACCCTGACCAACGTAGGCATGATCATGCGGCCGGACCTGTTTGAGCAGCATACGGTTCACTTCCACGGCTATCCCAATGCCTCCAGTTTCTACGACGGTGTGCCGGACGCTTCCGTGGCCATCAACATCGGAGGCAGCTTCACTTATTACTATCTGGCGCCCGACGCGGGTACCTACTTCTGGCACTGCCACATCACTCCTCCCGAGCACCTGCAGATGGGCATGGTGGGTCAACTTTACGTCCGCCCACGACAGAATCGCGTTCCGGCAACGGTCAGTCTCTACAGCGCATTGCAAACTCAACAGACTGATCTGCGAACTGCTTGCAGGCGGCCGAATGATGGGGCGTTGCCGCCGGTGACCACCGATACCGACATTCTGTGCAGCAATCCCGTGCCCGCCGTTGATACAGGTTTCCTGCAGGGCCAGACAGTCAGTGGGCACTCTTACACGAAGTATGCGTACAACGACGGCGATGGCAGTACGCGTTACGACGTCGAGTATCCACTCCAAATTCACGGTTTCGATCCAAACTTCCACTTTGTCGGCATGACGTTCAACCCGGAAGGTTTTTCGGACATGAAGGACAAGTTTTTCCTGCTCAACGGGCGGAGCTATCCCGACACAGTGTCAACTGGGCCGCAGGCCACGCAATCGGTGGACGGAGCGATGCACTACTCGCAGCCGCTGAATGCGATCATCAGCATCCCCGCAGGGGGAAGAGCACTGTTGCGCATCTCCGATCTGGATGTGACGGAGTACCAGACCCTGGCTTCGCTGGGAATTCCCATGACGGTGATTGGCTACAACGCCAAGCTGCTGCGCGACCAATCGGGGAACAACATGTACTACAACACCAACTCGATCACACTGGGCGGCGGCGAATCGCTGGATGTGATTCTCGACGCCAGCGACACCAAGAAGTACCCGCCGGGCAGCGTGTTCTATCTCTACACCCCGAATCTTGATCACCTGTCGAATGATGCGGAGAACTTCGGCGGATTGATGACCGAAGTCCGCATTAACTAGGAGCGCAGACATGAGGGCGACGAACATGAAAAACAGAATGATGAAGACATACCGGCTCGTGGCGCTGGCAGTGTGGATAGCGCTGCTCAGCTCAGCCTCTTATGCCGCGGCTCCTGGCATCACTGGTGGCGCGGGGACCCCATTATTCAACCTAACTGCTCAAGCCGCTTACCTCAGCCAGCCGGATGGTCAGGCCATTTATTCCTGGGGTTACGGCTGCAGTGTCGCGCCCAGTGGGTATCTTCCGACAGCTATCAGCGGCACGTTCTGCAACACCATGCAGGTGCCGGGTCCGACGCTGATCGTGACGGAAGGGGACACTGTCACCGTAAAGTTAACGAACGGCCTGCCAACGCCGGCCGGCAATACATCCATTTTATTTCCGGGATTTACGCTCCAACCCTTCACCGATGGAACGCCCGGCTTGCTCACTCAGGAAGCAGCACCTGGGAGTAGCGTGACCTACAAGTTCACGGCAACGACGCCCGGAACGCGCGCCTACTACAGCGGAACACAAGGCGACCTGCAAGTCGAGATGGGGCTCTACGGGGCAATCATCGTGCTCCCCCTCCCTGCGAATGTCCCGACCGCGTGTACCTCGGGCATTCACGCGTCGAACGTAAGCGCGCAAAAGCATTGGGGCGAAAGCGATTTCCGTTTATCACAATCAGCTTATGACGACCCGCATACCTGCTATGACCGTGAGTACCTGTTCCAGTTCTCGGAGATCGACCCAGTCATTCACCGGCAGGCTTTGGCTCAAATTACCGCCGCGGGTAATTGCACAGCGGGAGCCGCAGGGTGCTCTTTGAACGTCCCGACTGAGCCCTATCATCCGGCGTACTTCATGATCAACGGGCGTTCCATGCCAGATGACATGGACCCGAATTATGCGTCGCAGTATCCCCACCAGCCCTACAACGGCGATCCGCACATGCATCCCGGCGAGTTGACGCTGCTGCGAATCATAGGACAGGGCAGGTGGCAACATCCTTTCCACGAGCACGGCAATCATGTGCGGATTCTGGCGCGCGACGGGAACCTGCTTCTTACTCCGGATGGGACGGGATTGGCCGGGCCGTTGCTGTTCACGACAACGACTACTCCCGGGGTAGCCATGGACGGAATTTTCTACTGGACGGCAAAAGGGCTGAACTGGGATGCCTACGGACACGTCAAGGTTTCTCAGACGGGCGATCCCAACGCGATCCTGCCGTGTACGCCGGATGCTGATGGCTATAACACGGGAGATCCAACCGCAATCAATTATTTCGAGTGGTGCCAGGATCACAACAAACCCTTGCAGGTTGCTCCCTTCGGCGATGTGGGAGCTGGTGGTCCGGCAACGCTGCCGGATCCAAACCTGTTCACCAATGGCCCGTGGTTTAGCGGCAGTCCGTACCTCGGACCGGACGCCACGACCCGCGCCACATTTGGCACCTGCACCGGTTCGAACAACACAACTTCGTGCACCACTACCGGCACGACCCCTCCCTCAGGCACGATTGCAAATTCCCCCAGCAGCGAAGCGGGCTTTGCGTTCATGTGGCACTCGCACAACGAGCGCGAGATCACGACCAACAATATCTTCCCTGGCGGAATGCTGATGATGATGCTGGTGGATTCCCGGGAATTTGTAATCAACGAGACCAATTAAGGCAGAGGAGAAGAGCAATGCGATCCAACTATCTCAAAACTTTCAGGACAGCTGTAATCGCGGTGGCGATTCTCCTCTTGGGAGCGTGTTTGGCCGTCGCTCAGCAGCAGGTCAACTTGACCGCGGGGCCGACCAGCTTGACGCTGCCCGATGGAAGCAGCGTGCCCATGTGGGGCTACAGTTGCGGCGCGGTCGTATCAGGCTCAACGGCGAATTGCGCCGCGCTGGGCAAAGGTACCTGGTCGCCCGTGATTATCACGGTGCCATCCGGACAAGATTTACAGATCAACCTGACGAACAGCCTGTCGTTCAATAGCGGCGCGACCAATATCCCAACGTCGCTGACGATCGTCGGGCAGGTCGGCGCGGGTCTAGGAACAACCGCCACCGGCACGCCAAGTCCGACGCACACCCCCGGTGTGGCAACGTGGCCGATTGCGGGCTCGAATCCTCCAGCCCCTGGCGATCCGACATTTATTTCTCCTCCGCAAGGGCCGCGCGTCCAGTCGTTCTCGACGGAAGTTGCCGCAGGCGCGACCACGTCGTTGACGTGGACCGCACCCAGACCGGGCACATATCTACTGGAGTCCGGCACGCATCCTTCGATTCAGGGCCCCATGGGCTTGTATGGCATGGTGGTAGTGACCGCGGCACCATCCGGCGGAACAGCAGGCACGGCCTATCCAAATGTGAGCTACGGCGCCGAAGTCCCGCTGCTGTTCAGCGAAATCGATCCAGTGCAGAACAACACCGTCAGTGTTGCGGTCAGTAAGACCGGCTTCAGTGAGACGACGGTATGGTCCGGCCAGCCCAACGGCTGTGGTAACCCGAGTTCGGCGAGTTATCAGACGTGCTATCCGCCCGCCGTAAATTACTCGCCGCGGTATTACCTGGTGAACGGCCAGGCGTTCGACAGAACAAATGCTTCCAACTCGCTGTTTGCGGCCACGCCCGGCAGCGGTGCAACAGGGAACGTTCTGGTGCGCTTGGTTAACGCAGGCCTGCGCATGCACGTGCCGTCGATTGTCGGATCGGCGACCGGTGCGGCTGGCGCTTCGGGATTCTCGCTGATCGCGGAAGACGGCAACGTTCTGCCTGACGTCGCGAGAGCGGCAGCCGCCGCTCTGCCTCTGAACTTGCGCGTGCAGAGCGAAGTCTTTATGGCTGCCGGCAAGACCTACGATGTCGCGATCAACGTGCCGGCTGCCGGTTCAGCGGCCCTCCCAATTTACGATCGCGAGTTGAGTTTGTCGGGCAATTCCGTTAATCGTGATGCGGGCATGCTGGCTTACATCGGTGTTAATGGTGCGGCGCTGCCGAGCGGAGTCGTTGCGGCTGCCGTTGCCATGCCCGATGCTTACAGCGTTACGTGCCAGCCGAGCGGTGCATGCAATGCGTTAGCGATTTCGGACGTTTCGAAAGGCGTCATCGCCAACGACGTGAACGTATTTGGTGTGAATGTCTCGACCGCTCCCACCAATGGCACGCTGACGCTTAATGCAAACGGAACATTTACTTACACACCGACAGGCACCAGCTGGTCCAGCGATACCTTCTCCTATCAGGCGAACGGAAGCGGGCCCATCGCGAAGGTGACGTTATCTTCGGCAGCTGCTGAAGGCGCGAGTGGCATTACCTGTCCTTCGACGATTACATACAACGCGAACACGGCCACTTACTTTGCCATCAAGACTCCGGGCGTGTTGGTGGGCTGCAAGGACGCTGCGGGATATGCCCTCACCCTGGATACCACGACGGTTGCGGCGACAGGGATGACCGTTCTCGCGGACGCGAACGGCGGCTTCACCGCGACGGCCTCGGGTGCGTCTGGAAGCTTCACCTTTAAAGCGAAAAACTCACAGGGTACACAAGCTCTCACAGCAACCACGGTAACCGTCAATTTCCCAACCGGCAGCGGACTGGCGGTAACCGTAAAGGACGGCGCCGACAAGACGACGGTAATCACCGATTATCGCTGGATCATCGAGGAAGACCGCACCTTCTATGTAAACCCGAATTGCACAACCAACACATCAACTCCGCCGGCCGGCTGTCCCACCGGAATTGTCCCGACTTTCGGAACGAACTTTCACACCAGCTATATGCCTGTGGTCGCGACGGGCTGTACGGGCCCATTGTCGTGCGAGTCGGGCCAGACGCTTCTTGGCGTAAAGGCTGTGTGCGATCAGGGGAACGGCGTTTGCCGTACCGACGCGACGCAAGAGACAGCCGTGGATCCTGGCGCAGTGCCGTTAGATCCGAACAAGCGCTACTACATTTCTGTGCTTCCGGGGGATGCAGCTAATCCTTTCATCGGCGGCAATGGAAGCGCGCCAGCGAACTGCGCAATCGGCGCGTATGACCCCAGCGACCCCACCGGTCTGAACACGGCCTGCGGTCATGGTATGGGTGGCGCTCCGATCGGGTTCGGTCAGGGGGCAGTCACGATTTACACGCAACCGAGCCCGTATCCGCCGGCCAAACTCTCCGTGTTTGTCTTCGAAGACGATTTCCCGCTCAATGGCGAGCAGGATGCCGGTGGCGGAATCGACGTGATCGCGACCAATGAACCCGGTCTGGGACAGTTCCAAATCACGCTGTTTGATGACGCTGGCGGCTCGGGGGATGCGACGGGTCAGCCGACCTACGACATGTTCAACATGCCGTTGTCGAACAGCTTGGCGGGAACCATCGATCCTGCGACACAGTTGGATGCATGTCCGATTTCCGCGAATGCAACAACAGCCCAGGGTGTGACCGGGAATCTGGGTATCACTGGCATGATCGTAACCTGCCCCAAATACGAATCGGACGGCGTGACGCCTTCCCCGTTAGCAGGACAGGCAGTGATTGCGAACATGTACCCGGGGCGCTACGGAGTCGTTGCGACACCGGGCGCGGATCGCATAGCCCGAGGCGAAGAGTGGCTACAAACGAATACGCTGGACGGCCAGAAGGCGCATGACTCGTTCCTGCGCATCGGTGAGCCGAGCTTCTTCCAGGAGTTCGGGCCGGCCGGATATCACGTTTCGATTGGCTTCGCGAATCCTGCCATCATCAATTCCCGATTGGCGGGTGTTTGCAATGGCTCGGACTCGAATGTCACGGGAAAGAACTGCACCAATAGCGTGACAGGCCTGGTGACGACGGAGCGCATGAGCCGCACGCCGGACCAGCGGCTGTACAGCAGCGGAGACAACAGCAGCTTCGCGTTTACACAATGCTACGTCAGCATTGGCGATCCGGACGGTGAAGACTTCGCCTTCACCAAGTGCAACGCGGATGGAACGTTCACCCTCTCGGGTCTGCCCGATGGCGATTGGCGGATCACGGTATTCGACCAGTGGAACGACATGCTGGTCGATGGTCTGTCTACTCCTGTCCTTCTCAGCGGCGGCAAAAAGGTCAACATGGGCGATATCGCCATGAACCAGTGGCAGGCGAACATCTACACCTCCACCTTCTTCGATCAGAACGGTGATGGCGTTCGTCAAGACACTGAACCTGGACTCACGCTGGTTCCGACCAACATTCGATTCCGGGACGGCAGTTTCTCCAATTTCAATAATACCGACCTGAACGGCAATGCGGGCTTCAATGAAATATTCCCGCTGTTCAGCTGGTACGTGATCGAAACCGACAGCACGCGTTACAAGAACACGGGAACCCATGTGGTGTACGACTCCGGCGGTCCGGCTGATAACTCGCCGTCTTGCGGTGGGTCTGGAGTTGCGGCCTGCGGAAGCTCGAACATCGGCAATATGCTGGCCAGAACCTATGAAGACCTGCCGGTGCCGGGCGCTCTGCACTTTCCGGGTGCGGTGTACTGCACCAACGCCGATTGCACAGGTCAGTCGATCAAAGACGGACCGAACAACGCAAGCACGCCCAATTCCACTGGGCGCATCGATCCTCCGTGGGTGCTCAGCGAAGGTTGGCAGGGCTTCTCGGGGCAGAACTCGTTCATCGAATTTGGCAAGACGCCTTATGCTGTTGGCGAAAACGGGGGCATTCGCGGACATGTGATCTACGCCTCGACCCGTCCGTTTGACGATCCGCAGCTCCTGTTGCAGACCAGTTGGGAGCCCCTGGTTCCTAACGTCACGATCAACCTTTACCAGGAAGGAACGGCGGCTGATGGCAGCCAGACGCTCACCTTGGTAGACACGACGAAGACCAGCAGCTTCGACGATTGGGCTCAGGGCTTCCGCTCCGACGGCAACCCCAACATGAACTGCCCAGGACAAGGAAGGGATACTGGCGCCGATGCCGATATCTTCTTCTTCACCTTGTACAACCAGCCGATGTGGCTCGACGCATACAACAACGGCGGCACAGCGACGCACACGATTCCGAACAACTCGCAGTTCAAGTGCTATGACGGTATGCACAACTGGAACCAGGTACAGCCGGCGCCGTATGACGGCATGTATCAGTTCCCCAGCATCGCCGGCAGAGACGCTGTGAGCGGAACCGCTCTTGGCGGAACGGGCTCAGTAGCGGGCACGAACTGCACGGTCTGTAAGGCGAATCCCACCGACGGTACACCTATGCTGCCGGCCGGTAAATATGTGGTCGAAGTGGTGGTTCCGCCCGGGTACGAACTCGTGAAGGAGGAAGACAAGAACATTCTGATCGGCGACAACTACATTGCGCCGGTAACACAAGAGTTCGCTGGCTTAGGCAACATCTTCATCCTGCCGGACCAGGCAGAAGTAGGTGCTGCTTATAACGGGAACAACGCCCAAAATCCCACGCAGGATTTGGGCAGAACCCTATTCCCCAGCAGTGAGGGGGATACGGGAAGCGTGGAAGTATTCTGGCCATGCGCTGGAGAACTGCGCACGGTTCCCGACTTCATCAGCCTGTTCCCGCAATCGGGAGAAGTCTCACCCTTTGCCGGAGCTAGCCGTCGTCTGTGCGACCGCAAGGAAGTCACGCTCGACGATCAGATGTCGGTGCTGGCTAAGTTCTACATCTTCACCTCGACTCACGCTGCGGCGCATTTCACCGGCGTGATCACCGATGACTTCACTTCCGAGTTTGATCCGTTCTCCCCCCAATTCGGCGAAAAGTTTTCGCCGCCGAACTTGCCGATCTCGATTAAGGATTGGTCAGGCACGGAAATCTCGCGTGTGTATAGCGACCAGTGGGGAACTTACAATGGCTTGACCTACTCCACGTGGGAAGTCAATCCGCCCAACCCGACCGGCTACGGGCCGACCATGATGGTCACCTGCATGAACGACCCAGGTCTCGACCCAGCGCATCCGGATCCTCTGTACAACCCGCAGTATAGCGATTTCTGCTACGAGATCCCGTTCATGCCCGGGCAGACCCAGTACATGGATACCCCGGTGGTGCCGACCTCGGCCTTCGCGGGTGCGGGATACAACAACCCGGATTGCAATTACCCGAATCTGACTCCGGCAATCAGTTCGGTTACGTCACAAGACATAGCCGGACCTTGGGTAAGTGCCGCGAATCATAGTTTGACCATCACCGCTCTTGGCGATAAGCAGGTGCCCAATTACGGCTATTCGGGTCCGTCAGCGACGTCCAGCCCTTACAACCAGAAGACGGTTTTGCGTCACTACGGTTTCGGAGGCTCGCAAGGTACGGTCACGATCGGTGGAGTGAGTGCATCGATTACGAACTGGAGTGATACTTCGATCACAGTGAACGTGCCCAACGGAGTGCCTGCCTGCGGGATTAACCAGCAGGCTGTGTATGGAGGATCGGCTGCGCGCTGCGGCGAGTTGGTAATCACCGCGGCGAATGGTCAGCAATCCGTCGACACCGTTACTGTAACCATAGGCGGAAAGAAACCAACTGTAGTTACCGGGCAGACGATCCAATCCGCGATTGATGCAGCGGCACCGGGCGACATGATCATCGTGCCCCCGGGCACCTACAGCGAGTTGTTAATCATGTGGAAGCCGGTTCGGCTCCAGGGTGTGGGAGCTGCCTCCAGCGTCATCAATGCCAACACTCATCCTGCGGGCAAGCTGGACCCGTGGCGACGCTCGGTCAACTGTCTGTTCGGATTGGCGCTGAATGGTCAACCCAGCACCGGCAACGTGACCGTTTCGGGAGGCAACGTTGTGCCTGGATCAGGGGGAACCAATCCGTTTGATTCAACCGGTGCCTATGGCTGTCCGAACCCGGCTACCGGCGCCAACTCTCAGATCGGGCCCAATGGAAATACTTGGAGCTACTTCTACGGTGGTCCCAACTTCCCGACTATGGTCGTGGATCGAATTCCGCTCGAAGGCATCCTCGGTTGGGACGCCACTGTAAATGGCAATCTGGCCGAACAGTTACAAGAGCCTTCGCTGATGGGTGCTTACGAAGGCGCCGGCGTTACAGTTCTGTCAAAAGGCGTGAACATCCCGGCCGGATCGGCGGATGTTTTCGGTAGTGGCGCGGAAGCCGCGTTCCCAGCAGGCACCACACTTCTGGGCGCCGGTGATTGCGCTTTTTCCAGCAACTTCCAATGCAACCCGTCCAGTATTGATGGTCTGGGGATTACCAACAGCTCCCAGGGCGGTGGCGGCATTTTCGTACATGCCTGGGCGCATCAGTTGCAGGTTGCAAATAACCGGGTTTATGGCAATGCCGGAACTCTGTCTGGCGGCATGAGCATCGGTCAAGGTGAATCTCCCGAGGCATACCTCGCACCCACTGATTTTGGTCCGGGTTCGTCAACTCCTCCGGGTTCTTGCCAGAATAGCTTGATCACGAATACTCAACTTCCGTTCTGTCTGAACCTCAACGTCAACATCCACAACAACTCGATCACCAATAACTCCTCCACAGGTGACGAGCTGTTTTCGGGCACGCCAGCTGGTGCAGGCGGTGTCAGCATCTGCACGGGCGCCGACTTCTATAAGTTCAACTTCAACTGGGTGTGCGGGAACTTGAGCACAGGTGACGGTGGAGGCGTGGGACATCTGGGCTTCAGTTACAACGGCGACATCGAGCACAACACCTTCTTGTTCAATCAGAGTACGAATCCGACCATTGCCACGAACGGCGGCGGCCTGATGGTTATGGGTGCGGCGCCCGATACGACGTTGCCCAATGGAATAGAGTGCGGCTCGGTAACCGACAACGACTGCGTACCAGGTCTCAGCGATGGAACTGGTCCGGGTCTGGTCATCAATGCCAACCTGTTTGTGGGGAACGGAGCCGAGTCGGGCAGCGGCGGCGGCTTGCGTTTCCAGGCTGTCAACGGCACAGACGTGGCTCGTTTCCCCAGGTCGCCGAACAACTGGTACTCGGCTAACGTCACCAACAACGTCTTCGCCAACAACGTTGCAGGATGGGACGGCGCCGGTGTGTCCTTGGAAGACGCGCTAGTCGTGAACTTTATCAACAACACGGTAGCTTCGAACGACTCGACTGCTTCTTCCGGAGTTCTCTTCGACACGCTGGGAGCTCCGCTGGCCAGCAGCCAGTCGCCACCACCCAACTGTGCCGGACAGGCAAGCGGCACGGGATCGTGCGCTCAGGTTGCTGGCCTGGTGGTCCTGCCGAACAGCCCGCAGCTGACGTCGTCCCTCCCGGCCACGATCACCTGTCCGGCTAACCATTTCAAACCTGGTACGAGTGCAACGAACGGCAGCTGCCGCACGATTTCGTATCCGCAGCTTTGGAATAACGCGTTCTGGCAGAACCGCACTTTCTACATCGGCGTGGGCTCGCTCGGAACGGGAACCCAGAACCAGCAAAACGTAGTGTCGCTGTTTAACTCGTTCACCAACATGGGCGCGGTAAGTCAACCACCGGTCGACGCGACCTCCGCGAATGGCAATGGCTCGATCGTCACCGGAGGCACCGGTGCCTGTGTGACGGCGAGCTACTGGGATATCGGAGTGCGCGGCGATACCGGGCCGAACAATCCTGGCGTAGCGGGTCGCACTCTGGCTCCGTCATACTCGGTGCTCACCGATATCACGAGCTACGGTGGTCTCCACAATACTGCGGGGAATCCGACCTTTGTCAGCCAGTACTGCAATGGTTCGCGCGTGCCGCCGGAGAATGGAGGATTGGGATACCAGGTACCGCCGGGCATCTCCGACGCAACGGTTCCAAACCCGATCTTCAGCCTAACCCCGGCCGCGACAGTGGACGAGGGCAACAACTGGATCAACATCAGTTGGGGCCCCTTGGCGCTCGCGCATCCGGTCACGGGCGCAGCCCTTGGAAACTATGGACCTACGGCGGGATCGTCGGTCGTCAACCTAGTTCCCAATGGCACTCCAAACTTCTCGCAAGCTCCGGGGTTAGACTTCTTCGGTAACCCGAGGAAGACGAACGGAGCGGTGGATGCGGGAGCCATCGAGTTCCAGGGCAACAATACGCTGCCGCAGCTGAGTTCCATTGTTCCCAATAACGGGGCGCGCGGAACGAATGTCGCGGTAACGCTGAGCGGCACGAACCTGGCCAATCCGACCTCGGTGAACGTGAGTGGCGCAGGCGTAACGGTAACTGGGGTATCGGCGAACGCCGCAGGTACTCAGATTACGGCTACGTTCCAAATCGCCTCAAATGCATTACTGACCGCGAGGAACGTCAGCGTCACTACCGGCACGGGAACCAGCAACAATGTGACGTTTACCATCATGAATCCGCCACAACCGACGGTGACCTCCGTCAGTCCGAATGCGGGCGTGCGCGGGACCAGCGTGGCAGTGACAATCACTGGTACGAACTTCACGACCAATGGTGGAGACATAGTAACTGTCGGCGGTGGCGTCGGTGTCGTAGGAGTTACGGTTGTGAACTCGACCACAATCACTGCAACCTTCAACATCGCTTCTGTCCCAGGTCTGGGCGCGAGGAACGTTCAGGTAACGACGCCCGGCGGAACCAGCGCAATCAACGCAGGCGATGTGTTCACTGTGCAGGGCGCAACCGTATCAGTGAGCGCTCCCGCTCCATCGATGACTACGGGCGTGGCTAACACAACCGTCAAAAACTCGATTATCACGGTCAGCAACGCGGCGGCGGCAACCGCACCGCTCACCCTGACCGCGGCTCCCACAATCGTTGTAACAACGGCCGGTGCAGGGTCCTTCTCAATCACCGGCGGCACTTGCGTCAATGGGGCGATCATCAACCCGGGCAGCAACTGCACGATTAATGTGCGGTATACGCCCACGGGAACGGCAACCTCAACCGCTCATGTTTCGCTGGCCAACACGGGCGCCTCGGCCAACCCGTTCAATGGTCCGAACTTCAACGCGAACTGAACCATAACAAAGACCGGGCATCCAGAAAACCTGCTGGATGCCCGTCTCTAAGTAACTGAAACTGCTTGCGGAAGCCCTCCGCGAGCAGTTTTTTGCTATTTGACCTAGAGCAAAGAGCATGAGGAGCTGGCAGTATAAGCTACCTCAAGTTTCCTCCTCCCCTATCACCGAAAGCGAAACGATCCAATGATTCGTTCTATCGTTCTGTGTAACGTATTTCTTTACGCAACTCTGCTCTGGCAAAGTGCTTCGCCAAGTCCCAGCAGCAATAAATCCAGCTCCAGCGGCACTCAGACGACCGCAGCTGGCGCAAAGTCTGCAGCGAACCCAACCCCGGTTCACTACCGGCCTGATCGCTTAGCCGGACGTGCGGGGCAGTATTATCGGGAGATTTGGGGGATCGACTCGTTAAGCGTGAAGTCGGCGGAGTCAGGCGAAATGATTCGCTTTACCTACCGGGTAGTTGACGCCAACAAAGCCAAGACGCTTCTGGACAAGAAGTTGGAGCCATTTTTGATCGATGAGCAGGCGCATGTGAAGCTGGTTGTACCCATGATGGACAAAGTGGGGAAGCTACGTCAGACTGCTCCTCCCGAGCCGGGGAAGCTGTACTGGATGCTGTTTTCGAATAAGGGTGGGTATGTGAAGCGTGGGAACCGGGTCAATGTGGTGATCGGGAATTTCCACGCTCAGGGACTTGTAGTCGATTAGTTTTCTCCTCCTCCAAAGCAATCCCGCATTCGCGGGGTAGTCCTAGAGATCGAATAAGGGGTGTGTCGAATGAAGATGAACCATGTTTGTTCTATGGGGATCCTGGTAACGCTTGTGCCGAGCTTGCTGGCCGGCGCCGATACGTCAACCAAAGCCCCTGTGCCACAACTGTCAGCGACGCAGATCGTGGAGAAGAACGTAAGCGCCCGCGGAGGAGCAGATCGCTGGCGCACGGTGCAGGCTCTGGAGTTCAAAGGGAAGCTGCAGGCCGGCGGAAACAAGCGCCCTACGATTCCGGTTCCAGGCACCAAGATCAGCCCGGAAGTGAAAGTCAGCCGACCAACGGAGCAGGCGGAGCTTCCGTTTGTGATGGAACTCGGCCGCGGACGAAAGCAGCGTCTGGAGATCCAGTTCAACGGGCAGACTGCCGTCCAGGTTTATGACGGGACACAGGGTTGGAAGTTGCGGCCTTTCCTCAACCGTCACGAGGTGGAGAAGTTCACTGCCGACGAGTTGAAAGCCGCCGCACAGCAATCTGATCTGGATGGATACCTGATTGGCTCCGCTGCAAACGGATCGAAGGTCGAGCTGGAAGGCGTAGAGCAAGTTGAAGGTCGCAGCGCGTACAAGCTGAAAGTGACCGACAAGAATGCGAACATGCACCACGTGTGGGTGGATGCGGAAAATTTTCTTGAGATCAAGGTCGAAGGCACGCCGCGCCGACTTGATGGCAAGTATCATCCGGTCGCGGTTTTTCTGCGCGATTATCGCCCAGTGAACGGTCTGATGATGCCCTATCTGCTGGAAACGACGGTGGAAGGAGTGAAGGATACCGAGAAGATTCAGATCGAAGAAATTGTTTCGAATCCGAGGCTCGACGAGTCAAAATTTGCCATGCCGCGTTGAGCTTCGGCCCTCCCCTTTTTGCGCAAGACACTTCGCTGGCCAACAAACCGAGGCCGAGATGTTTACAGCGCTCTTGCTGCTGATTCCAATTCGCGACAAACAACTCCAGGAGTAGGACATGATGCTACGAACTAGTGCCGCAATGCTCGTGATTCTTGCCGCAACCACGGTGTGGGGACAGTCGTCCGCCGCTCCCGTCGCTCCGAGGCGACAACCCGTAGCCGCAACCGCCAATGCCGAGGGCGTAGCCGCTGCGAACCGGGCAAAGGCCACGGCCAATCAGAACATCCAGGATATGGGAGCTACCATCACCAAGATGCAGGCCCTGCTGAAGCAAATGCGTGCCCACACGAGCAGCGCCAAGGACCCGGTGGCGAAGGCCAATATCGAGATGTGGAGTCTGATGCTTGACCAGCTCGATAAGCAATACGAGCAGATGCGTATGGCCGCCCACCAGCGTGAAGAAATGGAGGCGCGCCGCGCGGCTCTTTACAAGCAGGCGGATGAGAAAGCAGCCGAGGCTGCAAGAAAGGCGCAGGAAGCACAGAGAGCGGCTACCGCGAATGCAAATAACAACAACCAGACGCCAGCTGCGCCAGGGGCGGCACAAACCACCACGACTGCGCCGTCGCCGACGTCTCCGAACTAACTCTCAAAGCCGAGAAGCTGGATTCACTGAGGTAGTCTTATGAAAAGAGTCTCGATCGGCGCCCTGGTTCTGTTGCTGATGGTGGGATCGTATTTCCTGGGAAAGCATCGCACTACGCACAACGGCCCGGCTGTTAAGAACGACTCTCGGACCGTGCTCTACTGGGTTGACCCCATGCATCCGGACTACAAGTCGGATCATCCGGGAGTTGCTCCTGATTGCGGAATGGCACTGGAGCCCGTGTATGCGGAATCAGTGGTCGCCACCGGTAATTCCGCAGCGCCGATGATGCCAGGTATGGTCGGCATCGATGCCGAGAAGCAGCAGCTCTTCGGAATTCGGGTATCCGCAGTGGAGCGCTCCTCGGGTACTGACAATGTGCGAGTTCTCGGCCGCGTGCTTCCCGAAGATACTCGCGTGTACCGACTCAACGCGGGTATGGAAGGTTTCATCCGGGGGACGTCGAATGATTCTCCCGGGGAGTTCGTCAAGAAGAATCAGAAACTGGCCACGTATTATGGCGGGGACATACTCGCCGTCGCTTCTGGGTTCCTCGCCGCCACTGCGGGAGTACCCGGAGCCAATGGCAAAGATGGCTCCCGAACCGTTCCGTTCCCCGGGGCTGTCTCAAAGCAGGGCCAGAGCAGCGTACAAGGCTACACCGACCGCCTCCGCAATCTTGGAATGAGTGATGCCCAGATTCAGGAGATGGCTGAAACCCGGCTTCTTCCGGAGAGCATCAACATCGTCTCACCGGTCGACGGGTTTGTACTCACCCGTGGTATCAGTCCTGGCCAGCACTTCGAGCATTCCACCGAGTTCTATCGAATTGCGGATCTGAGCCGCGTCTGGATTGTTGCAGACATCCTTGGAAATGAAGCACAACATTTTCGTCCGGGAACCCATGCACGGGTAGTACTCAGGGGAGAAGGAAAAGCTCTGACCGCGCTCGTTAGCGATGTTCTTCCGCAAATCGATCCTTCCACACGCACGCTGAAGTTGCGCCTGGAAGCGGACAACCCGGGCTTCATCCTGCGACCGGACATGTTTGTGGATGTGGAATTGCCCGTGGCGAAGGCTGCGGGGCTGGCGGTTGAAGCCGATGCCGTAATCGATTCGGGGCGAGAGCAGCGGGTTTACGTTGAACGATCCCCAGGTGTTTTTGAGCCTCGCGACGTGCAAGTGGGATGGCGGTTCGGTGATCGCATCGAGGTTGTGAAGGGACTCAGCGAAGGCGAACGCGTGGTCAGCGCGGGGACTTTCCTGGTGGATTCTGAGAGCCGGCTGAAGTCGGTGCAATCCGCGCCGAAGGAAGAGCCGCAGCAGAAGCTTCCACCGAAATCAGCCGCGGGTACGTCGATGAGCGCGCACATGGTGAAGGATGCGTCTTGCGGCATGACCATCGATTCCAGCAAAGCCGTCGCGGAGGGCCACACGGTCACGCGTGACGGAGTTACTTACTACTTCTGTTCCGATCGCTGCAAGCGGAAGTTCAGCGAACAGCCCGATCACGTTCTCGCGGCGAATCCCTCCGAGCCCAGGTCATGATAAATCGCATTATTGATTTTTCGGTGCAGCACAAGTTCCTGGTGCTGGCATGCGCAGCTTTAGCTTGCATTGGGGGTTGGTGGTCGATGCAGGCGCTGCCGCTGGACGCCATGCCCGACCTGAGCGAGACGCAGGTCATCATCTACTCGCGGTGGGACCGCAGCCCCGACATCATCGAAGACCAGGTGACCTATCCCATCGTCACCGCGATGACGGGGGCGCCTAAGGTCAAGACCGTCCGCGGAGTGTCGGACTTCGGCTATTCCTACGTGTACGTGATTTTCGAAGACGGTACCGACTTGTATTGGGCGCGCTCGCGAGCACTCGAATATCTTTCTGGCGTGCAATCGCATTTGCCCGAGGGTGTAAAAGCCGAGATTGGGCCTGATGCGACCGCATTGGGCTGGGTCTATCAATATGCATTAGTCGATACATCCGGGAAGCACAGCCTTGCTGACCTGCGTTCCTATCAGGATTGGTATCTGCAGTATTACCTTCGCTCAGTGCCCGGTGTAGCTGAAGTTGCGCCTGTGGGCGGATATACAAGGCAATTTCAGGTCAATGTCGATCCGAATCGGCTGCAGGCTTATGGCATTCCGATTCGGCGGGTCGTAGAGGCAGTGCGGAGCGGCAACCAGGAAGTTGGTGGACGCCTGCTGGAGTTCGGCGGGACTGAGTACATGGTCCGCGGACGTGGGTACGCAAAATCGCTCGAAGAATTTGGCAACATCGTCCTCGATGCCAGTACTGACGGAACGCCGATCCGCATAAAAGATGTCGGCAAAGTCGTCGAAGGCCCGGAACTAAGGCGCGGAATCGCTGACCTGGATGGCAAGGGCGAAGTTGTTTCGGGAATCATCGTCATGCGGAGCGGTGAGAACGCTCTCGCAGTAATTGACCGGGTGAAGCAGAAGATCGCGGAAGTAACACCGGCACTGCCCGAAGGCGTCAAGATCGTCCCTGTGTACGACCGCTCGGAGTTCATCCATCGCGCGATCGACAATACGAAGTCGACGATCTTTCAAGTCATTATCACGGTTGTCCTGATCATTCTGGTTTTTCTCTGGCATTTCCCCAGTGCCGTCATCCCGATTGTCACCATGCCGGTGGTGGTGCTGGCCTCGTTCATTCCTTTCCGCTATCTCGGCATTGACGCCAACATCATGTCGCTCGCAGGCGTGGCGATCGCTTTCAGCGAGCTGGTGGATGCATCGATTGTCGTTGTCGAGCAGACGCACAAGAAGCTGGAGCTTTGGGAGCGCGGAGGGCGGCGCGGAGACTATCGCGCGGTCATTATTTCCGCCGTCAAAGAAGTTGCGGGGCCGACGTTCTTTGCGTTGTTGGTAATCGCGATCAGCTTCCTGCCCGTGCTGACGCTCGAGGCGCAGGAAGGGCGGATGTTCAAGCCGCTCGCGTATACCAAGACTCTCGCGATGATCATTGCCGCTGTTATGGCGATCACGCTGGATCCGGCGTTGCGTCTGTTGCTGGCTCGGGTCGAGCGCTTTGATTTTCGTCCCGAGTGGCTTTGCAAGGTGGCAAATTCGTTGCTGGTGGGCAAGATTCGCTCGGAAGAGGACCATGCCGTCAGCCACTGGATGATGCGGGTGTATGAGCCAGTGGTGCGCTGGACGTTGCGGCGCAAAGCGCTTGTGATCTCGGGTGCAGTCGCGCTGGTGGTAATCGCCATCCCAGTCTTCCTCAGTCTCGGATCTGAATTCATGCCACCGCTCGATGAAGGCGTGATCCTGTATATGCCTTCGACGATGCCCGGAATTTCCATTAGCCAGGCGCAGTCGTTGCTGCAGACCACAGACCGCATGCTGATGCGCTTTCCGGAAGTCGATCGGGTGTTGGGAAAGGCCGGCCGTGCGGAAACGTCAACCGATCCGGCGCCGCTGTCCATGCTGGAGACGGTCGTTCTTCTGAAACCGCGATCGGAGTGGCGGCACGTCGATACCTGGTATTCGTCCTGGGCGCCAGAGTTCGTCAAGCCCGTGCTGCGCCACATCACGCCCGACACGATTTCTTCCACGGAGCTTGTGCAGCGTTTTGATGAGAGCTTGAGGGTGCCGGGTGTCACCAACGCGTGGACCATGCCCGTCCGCGGGCGCATCGACATGCTGAGCACGGGGATGCGAACTCCGATCGGGCTAAAGGTTTCTGGCGCTGATCTTGGCAAGGTCGAACAGATTGGATCACGCATCGAGTCGATTCTCAGCCGGGTAAAGGGCACACGGGGAGTGTTTGCGGAGCGCACGGGCACCGGGTACTTTCTGGATTTTGAGTGGAACCGCGATCGGTTGGCGTACTACGGGTTGAGCATCGAAGACGCGCAACTCGCGGTGGAGAACGCGATTGGCGGAGAGGACGTCACCACAGCTTTTCTGGGACGAGAACGGTATCCCGTGAATGTGCGTTATATGCGGGATTTCCGCAGCGATCTGGGATCGCTCCAGCGGCTGCTTGTTCCAGCCGGGCAGCGGCAGATCGCTCTCGGTGAATTGGCCGACATTCACGCCACCAACGGTCCGGCGATGATTCGTGACGAGAATGGACTCTTAACCGGATACGTGTACGTCGACGTCGCGGATCGTGATCCGGCCCGCTACATCTCCGAGGCGGGAGCGCTCCTGCGGGATGAACTGAAGCTTCAACCGGGTTACGCGATCTCGTGGGTCGGGCAGTATGAGGCCATGGAGCGCGTACAGCATCGCCTGTGGCGGATTGTGCCTCTGACGCTCGTGCTGGTGGTTTTTCTCCTGTACGCCAACACTCGATCGACCGCAAAGACGATGATCATTCTGCTGGCGGTGCCGTTCTCCGCCGTAGGCGCGATCTTCTTCCTCTATCTGGCCGGCTACAACATGAGCGTGGGTGTGTGGGTGGGCCTGATCGCCCTGCTGGGTATTGACGCCGAGACCGGTGTCTACATGCTTCTCTACCTCGACCTGGCTTATGAGGAAGCGAAGCGACAGGGACACCTGAATAACATTGCGGAATTGACCGAAGCCATAGTGCAGGGAGCCGCGAAGCGACTGCGACCCAAATTCATGACCTTCGCCACGATGTGTCTGGGCTTGCTGCCAATCCTGTGGAGCACCGGCACTGGCTCTGAGGTCATGAAGCGGATCGCAGCCCCGATGGTCGGCGGTATATTTACCTCTTTCTTACTTGAACTTCTGGTCTATCCCGCTATCTATGCGGTCTGGCGGCAGCGATCGATCTCACGCGAGACCGAGCCAGTGTTGGTGATCGCCCCAGTGGAATTAAAAGACAGCCGCTTTGTCAGCCTCGAGTTGTAATCAGTCGCCCGGAATGCGGGATGTTTGCCAACAATTGGACCTGAACTGGGTCAAGTTTTTTGGAAGCGTTTGACCCTTGGTTTTTCCTTACCATTTGCCTTGCGGAGGCCCAGCCACGCAGTGTTTCCCATCACTGAAATCACCTGATTCTGGGGTATAATCTGTGCCCCGGTTGGCAGCCTGCAACCCGTCCCAGGTTCGTCGAAGACCTTCATGAGAACTCGAATCTTACTCTTCGTGTGGATCCTCGTCGTTGTCTGCTTTTCCTTCCCGAAGCAATCCTGCTCCCAAACAAGCGCGCGCACGCTGGCGCGTTCCCTGGATCAACTGATCGAAGAATCCGATGTGATCGTGCATGGCTCCGTGATGTCCAGCAAAATTGAACCTCACCCCCAACTCAAGAACCTGATGACTGTTGTAGTCACGATGAATGTGAAGGAGACGTACAAGGGGAAAGCGGGAAAGACGATGGTGTTTCGCCAGTACCTGTGGAATGCGAATGGAGGAAAGTCCTCGGAGTATCGCACCGGTCAAGACTTGGTTCTGTTACTGCGGCCAACGTCGGAATATGGACTAAGCAGCCCGGCAGGACTCGAACAAGGCCGGTTTCGTGTGCTGCCTGACACTAGTCGTCATCTCACTGCGGTCAATGGACGCGCCAACATCGGGCTGTTCGAAAATCTCGAGCAAAATGCCCGCGCACAGCGTCTCCCACTCTCGGCACACCTCACAACGGTTGTACGCAGCCACCAGCGAGGCCCACTCTTGCTCACCGATTTGGAAGAGGCAATCCGCACCTTCGCGAGGTCCCGCTGATGAGAAAACGCAGAGTCAGCTTCTTGTATCTGGCCGCCCTGTTCGCCCCATTTGCCTTCGCCGGTGGGCCCCAGCAGGTCGGCGGACCAGCGGTCGGCACTCGTGCGGCGTTCGGCATCGACGGCCAAGCCTTCACCTGGAATCCCGCCAAAATGCCCGTCGCCTACCGCCTCGATCCCGGACCAATGGCGGTTAATCCCAGCGGGACCGTCGTGATTGACCACGGTACCGGTGCACAGCGTGTGCAGAACATGTTTGGAGTCTGGCAATCGGTCTCGACCGCGAATATTTCGTTCACCAACGCCGGACCAATCCTGTCTGCCGGAAGCTACAGCGGCGGGGATATCCAGACGGCGCAGCAGTTCAATGATGTGATCGGATCGTGTAACAAAGGCGTCCAGAGCCCGGTGATTTTCGACGCCGATGGAGGCCTCATCTCCAGTCTAGGTCTGCCGCCTGAAGTCATCGGCTTCGATGTTCCATGTGCGCTGGATACAGTAAACGGCTACATCTTGAGTTCCGCTGTGGTGTTGAACGGCGCGTTTCAGGATGGGATCAATACCTCTACCGACTATGAATTATCGGCGAATCAGTTTGACGAAGCCATCACCCATGAACTCGGGCACTTCTCCGGCCTGGACCATTCACAAATCAATGTCGATGTTTTGACGAATCTGGTGTTTCCGTGTGAGGTGGACACTCTCGCCGGCTTGCCGCTGATGTTCCCCATCGCGTTGTGCCAGGCACGCAAGGATGCTGGGCTGCCGGTCCTTGCTCCTGACGATGTGGCCTGGATCTCCACTCTCTACCCGAAAGATCTCGCTGCCAATTACGCAACGATCAGCGGAGTGATTTATTTCAATGACGGCGTCAGTCCAATGCAAGGAGCTAACGTCATCGCACGCCAGATCGATGATCCCGGCACGCCGGAAGACGAATCGCGCCGCATCGCGGTCTCGGTAGTCTCTGGCTACGCTTATACAACCAATCCCGGGCAAGGCGTGACCGCAATCCTGGGTGGAAGCGAAGACAATACTAATGGCAGTCCGCCCGGCTCGCGCAATCCCGGGCTGATTGGTTACTACAAAATCAATGTTCCGCCCGGCACATACACGGTCGAGGTAGAAGAGGTTTACTCTGCATTCATGGGGGGCTCCAGTGTTGGTCCAATCGATCCACCGGTGGGATTGCCGGGACCTCCTGAATTCTGGAACAAAGACGAATCGGCATTCGATTTCCCCATGCAGCGAGACATGATTACTGTCACAGCCGGCGAGAGCGTCACGGGTATCGACATCATCCTGGACGACACAAATCCGCGTTTCGACCAATACGAGGACAACGGTAATCTCGTCGATCCACCTATTCTTTTGCTCCTTCCGGCCTCGGAGGAATTTGCCGGATGAAGCGGATACCCGTTCCGCCTCGGTTATTCGCTTTAATGCTGCTGACTGCACTCCTTGGCGGTTGTGGAGGTAATGGCGGAGCGGCAGGATCGGGCTCCCCAGCAGCCACCCTTGCGATCACAACCGATCAGATCCTGCCCGCTACCTTGGCCAATGCTCCTTATAGCACGACGCTCCAGGCTTCCAACGGAAGCGGCGGGTTGACGTGGTCGATCGCCCCAGTAACGCCAACCACATTATTCGTAGATGGACTATCCATCGATGCCAGCACGGGCATTCTTTCGGGGACCGCGAATTTCCAGGGTACAGCCGGCTTTGTGGCCACGGTGAAGGACTCAGACTCACATACCGCAACTAAAGGCTTCTACCTGACTGCCTATTCACGGCTTCAAGCCCCTGCGCCCCAGACGTTCAGTTTTTCGCAGTATGAACCGATCTGGTACCAGCAAATCCAGGTGAACGGTGGCCTGCCACCTCTCAATATCACCGTCAGCGGAACCCCGCTGCCGGTCGGTGTGACGCTCGACCGGGAAAACGGGATGTTTCGAGGAAGCTCGATGACCACCGGCAATTTCTACACCACGGTGACAATTCGTGATTCTTACGCTCCAGCCCCGGAGGTGACATCAGTCCAGATCACCATCCAGGTTGCCCCGCCGCCATTCAGCGTCGCACAATCATTGCCTTCCAAGTTGTTACTGAATCGCCCATTCAGCGGGAAGATTATCGCAATGGGGGGCATTCCCCCCTACAGCTTCTCGATGAGCTCAGGTTCTTTGCCGCCGGGACTGGCCCCTATTGATACAGGCACAGGTCAGCTGAGCGGCACACCCACGCTTGCGGGGTACTACAACTTCGCTGTGACCGCTACGGACTCCAGTTCTCCTCCACTTTCCGCGAGTTCGAACTTCAGCATCAGCGTCGCAATTCCGCTCGGCCGCAACGACACGATTGCGACAGCCACAGCTATTGACAATGGGTATTTCTCGGCTAGCATCTCCCCCTACATCGATCCACCGGATGCGGCTCCCCTTCCTGCCGATAGCGATTATTACAGGCTGACTTCGATCTCCGGTGCCAGCGTTCATTTGGCAACTGTCACTCTACCGACCGTGTCCGGGGTCCCGTTGCTCGACACCGTGCTCGAAATTCTCGACGCCAATGGCACCCGTTTGGCCACCTGCAACCAGCCCGGCAACGCCAGCACGAACTTCACATCCGCCTGCATCAACGACGACATTCCCGACCCGCCGACGACGGATTCCGCACTCGACTTCCAAGTTCCTGGTTCGCCGAGTACACCAACCACTTTTTATATTCATGTTCTGGATTGGCGAGGCAATGCTCGCCCCGACATGCTCTACAACTTGTCAGTCAGCGGGGCGGTCGATCCCTTAAAGATCACTTCCACAAGCGTCACTCCAGCCGCGCGCGGTCTCTCCTACTCCCAACAATTGACCTCGGCGAACGGCAGCGGCGCGATTACCTGGACCTTGTCGAGCGGAAGCCTCCCGCCAGGAATAACACTGAGCTCCTCCGGAGTATTCACTGGACCTGCCACTACCGATGGCACCTATTTCTTTACAGTCCAGGCCGCCGATTCCAGCACTCCGCCACAGGTTGTTAGTGCTGACGAACAAATTCAGGTAGTTGACCCCGTCAAGATCGTCAGTGCGCCTACGCTGCCCGCCGCCTGTGTCAATCAACCCTACACCTTCGCGATGCAAAGTACGGGCGGCATTCAACCGCTTTTCTGGGGATTTACCACCACCCAGTATTGGGCAGGCATCAACCTCGACAGCTCAACCGGAGTGTTCAGCGGAACGTCTTCCGTTGCGGGTACCTTCACCGGACACGTGATCCTGTCAGACGCCACGACTCACTACTTCATGCAAAATATTTCCCTGACCGTCAACCAATGCCCGTAAGCAAAAGATCGCCGTCGCGTTATCGGCGTGCGTCACAAATCATCTTGTTCTCCGACCCCATGTCTACCCGGACGAACGCCTGCGAGTTTCATGTGCAGGGTCGCAAAAGGCACGGCCGAAGCCGTGCCTTGTTCATCCACTTCGAAGATTTCTTTCAGCGTTCTAACTTCTTAATGGTTGGCGGGAGTAGCGTTGTGACGATGCTCCGGCGCCGCAGCTACGTCAGTGGACGCCGAATCTGGAATGACGCCGCCGCAAGGTCCCAGTTGCTTCTGTGCCGCGGGCTTAGGGTTACGCTGATCCAGATCCGCCTGGCACTTGTTAAAAGCAGCCAATTCCTTGGTCGGAATCAGGTGTGCTAGCGACCGGTCGGTGTCGGCGTGAATCTGGTCAATCTTGTCGTGCTTTTGCTGCGCTGATGTAGAAGGCTCGCTGCAGACCTGTGCAATCCTTACCTTCTGCTGATCCTCGATGTGCCAGCGCTGGTTCACCATGTCTGCCGTTATACCTGCCTGCCTCCAGCACGGTATGCCGCGCTGAGCGCGCACGTGTTGCCTCGGCGCTGCAGCGGCAGGAGAACTTGCATCGGCAGGCTCTGCCGACTGGGCGAAGCCCTGGAGTGCCAGCATCAAGAACAGCAGGCCAACCGAGCTATTTCGGACGATCCTCATTTTTCATCGGCTCCTTGTGTAATCTTCGAACTATTCTTCCCGCGACAGCTCGGTAAGAGCCGACACGTCGTGTACCATGACGACTTCGCGTCTCGCGCTTACGATTCCCTGCGCTTCCCACTGACAAAGCAGACGGCTCACCGTGAACAGCGTTGTGCCCGTCAGTTGAGCCAATTCCCGCCGCGAGAGCGCAATCTCGACATATCCGTCGATTCGCCTTCCCACCTGGTTTACCAACCGGACCAGGAGGTTGCTGAGTCGCGAAGATACCTTTTCCGTCGAGACTTCCCGATAACGCACTTCCAATTCGTTGAGGTGCCGCTCCAGCATGCTTGCAATATTCCGCCGCAGAAGCGGAAACCGCACCATCAGTGCCTCGAAAGCATCCGTTTCCCACACCAGGGCCGCAGAAGGCTGTACGGCATACGTTGTGTAGAGGTGGCTTGGCCGGGTCTGAGTTCCCAACTTGCCGAGCATATCGCCCGGGCCATTGAGCCGTAGGATGACTTCCTGGTCCTCTCCGCCTTGGGTGACCTTCATACAGCCCGATAAGAGAAGAGCAACCTGCGTTGCAGGACTTCCCTCGGAAAAGATGGTGGAATGCCGATGGAACTGCGCTTCCTGTGCGTCGGCGACGATGGCAGCGCAATCAGCACTCGGAATCTCCGAAAAAGATTCGAAGCGCTGTACTGAATCGACCCGCCGTTTTAAGTTGCTGTTGAAGCCCGGAGCCCCCGGGCGTTCCGGCACTGCGGTACTGGAGGACAGATGCCGAACGACTCGATCCGCGGAAGGAAAGACTGCTCCCAATACTGCCGCTTGACCCATGTTTTACTCCCCCCTGTCAGTTGCAGGGAATTCTTTGTTCCCTGTCTCGTGCTACGCCAACCTGTTTACGGCTCACTCCGTGCGAGACACGGAGTTTCCTGGGACTTGCAAGATGTCGGGGGACTGGATGCGAAGGGTTTCCGGAAGCGAAAAATTCGTTACTGATAACAAGACAGAATCGGCCAGAGAAAGCTGGGACAAACGCTGTATTGCGCTAACGCCGATTAGTCGCGGCGAAAAACTCGAGTCCGTCATCCTACCCACCGCCAGTGCCCGGAAAAACGCTCGATCCGAGCTGTTTCTACGTGCGTGTCTGACATATTCGGGACAACAAGGAACCGTTAATGTTTCCAAATCGCCCGGTTTTTAGTCGCTAGATCCGCAAGCGGGGAGGGGGTACTCACGGGGTAATCAGAATAATACCGCGCCTCAGGAGGATTGTTCCCAAGGCAATCCCACAGTCGATTTACTTTGAATGATCCAGGGCAGGTGCTCTTTGCGCTAGCGCAAAGAGGCGCGTGTTTTTTTTACAACCCGGAAAAGACTTTTTGACTCGGCGACATTTGTTCCTGAGCAAATTGGGACGCTGCATTCGCTGCTAAAACGGTGTAGGCGCAGTGCAGGGAGCGTGCTAGACTAGCTTCCCGGTTGTGCAGCTTCTGGAAGCTCTCGTACCTGCAACAGTTCTTGTTCTGAGCCGTGAGAGGGGTCCAAGCGGTGGCCGAAGTGCTTCGTTCCGGGTTCGCTACGTTTCTTGCTGGCGGTCGAGGAACTCTCCGGCCCATCTTGATTGCGCTTGCGCTGTTCACTTCGGGCCTGCTCATTCAGACTGTCTCCGCTCAAACACCATCAGCTCAGCCGAAGAAAGCGCCCCAGGGAAACTCCGCCCCGCCCGCCGACACGCCCGCTCCTCCTCCCGCACAGATATGGCTTCCTCCCGCGCAAAATCCGGAGCACGCACCCGTCATTGAGTGGGATGGCAAGCTCCTTACGATTGATGCCGATAACTCTTCTCTCTCTGACATCATGCTTGGAATCCGATCACGCACTGGTGCTTCCATCGATATGCCGGGAAGCGCCAACCGCGAGCGCATCGCGGTTCATCTGGGTCCGGCCCCGATTCGCGAAGTGCTCTCTTCGCTGCTCTATGGAACGGATTTCAACTACGTCATCCAATCTTCGGAGGACGATGACAGTGCGCTGGGAAAGGTCATTCTGATCCCGCGCGATGCTGATTCGAGTCTGGGTCAAGACATCGTGGCCGATGACGGCCTGCCCAAACCGAAGATGAGACTTATGCCAGGATATGCTGCGCCCGGCAAGCGCGATTTCGAAGTGGCTCATGAGCGCGCGACGGAGGACAATTCAACGCCGGTTGCAGAAACGCCTGCAGCGGACACACCAGTAGCCGATTCTGCCTCTGCAAATCCGGACCAGCCCGCGGGAACACCGGTGGATTCGGCTTCGGCGAACGCGTCGACGGACGCTCAGCCCTCGACGTCAGAAAGTGCGAACTCGGGTTCTTCGGGTGACCCGAACACAAATACATTGACGGCCTCAGGTACATCTCTCTCGTCGGCCACTCCGGCAATTTCCAGCGGCTCTTCAAGCGCAGGCGGGACACCGACGACGATTGGGGAGATGGAGCAAAATCTGCAAAACATGTATAAGCAGCGACAGCAGTTGCAAGCCCAGCAAAATCGCCCTGCCCCCCCTCCGACAAACGCACAGTAAGAAGCCGCCACGGATTGCGCGATCTTGCGTACGCGCTTCCTTTTAAACAGGACCTTTCAAACACACCCTGACTGAAACATCGTGGCTGCCCGGCTCATTCACCTAAACCTCGAAAATTGCGCGTACCTCAGTTTTGATTTCGCGATGAAAGTTGCAGAGAGAACACTTTGGCGTCCATCTCTCCTTTGAGGTCTATTTCAGTCCTTCTACGAGGTACAAATCCGCCAGCATCCGGTGGTAACCGAAGACGCAGGTCTTTGCGTCCGGCGTCATCAGGATGGGGCCGATGTTCTCAACACCGGCGGGATCGTAGGGCATTAGTTCCTTCCAAAGCGTCCTTTGGCCGGTTTGCACGTCGAGATGGTAGACGCGGGCCGGTAACTCGCCTGGCTGATAGATGTAAAGGGCGCTTCCATCCGTGCTGAATGTGATCGGTTGTTCACCAGGGTTGATGCCGACAATCAGCTGCGGCTCGCCTCCACTGGTGGGATACAAATAGCCCTTCTTGTCGGGACCGATACCGACGACATGCTGCGAGTCAGGAGAGATTGCAAATGACGTTCCGTTCACACCCTCAGGCGAAATCGGCTCGGATTTGCCTGATCCCAGATCGTAAACGTAAAAGCGCACGCCCTTGCCTGGTTCATCGGCGGCAAACAAGATTCGCTTACCATCGGGGAACCAGTGGGCCCAGCTGTGATTGATGTTGTCTTTGGTCAGATCGCGAGGCTCTCCGGCGCCAGTTGGCAGAAGCCTGAACTGAGAAGGCGACTCCTGCGTTTGAGCAATGGCCCACTTACCATCGGGTGATAGCGAGACGGCACCGCCTTCGCCTAACAGCACCGCGGGGGAGCCATCTGTTTTGCGAATGTAGACCGCGTAGGTGAGGCCACTGGATTTGGAATAGTCTAGCGCTCCACCGCCGCCTTCTTCGTCGAACAACAACATCTTGCCATCGGCGGAGAGATCGGACGGGTAGGTGTAATCGAGCCAGGAGAGTTCGTGCTGCTTTGGATCATTGGCGAACAATCCCAGGAGTTCGCGGCGCCAATCCGCCCGGACCAGCAGTACGCGGCCGTCTTTCGCGATGTCCAAGAGCATCAGGGCGCCCGGCAAGCGAGCGACGATGCGCTGTTGACCATCGAGTGACGTGGCGTACAGTGTGCGATCGGTTCCCGATTTGCTGGCCGTGAACCATATTTCCTTACCATTTGGAGCCCAGGCCAGACCTTGGATCGTGAACCATTGCGCCGACAGAAGCCTCTTGTTGCCGGCCATGTCGACGACGGCGAGTGAGCCGCTGTCGTCGCCCTGCAGAGGATGGTCGGCAAATGCGATATAGTCGCCCTTGGGAGAGACGCGAGGGTGGCCAATCCAGCCGCCGGTCTGGTACAGAGGCTTGCCAATAGGGAATTCGAGACGATTTCTTCCGCCAATGTCGCGGACGACTGCTTGGCTGTTCCCGTCGGGAGACCAGTCAGCCCATTGCACCTGCTCGAGCACTTCGCGCGGCGCGCCTCCGGATAGTGGCGCGCGAGCCAGCGTTCCCATGCTGACCCAGGCTCCCACGGCTTTGCTGTTGAGCAGTACGGCCATTTCTGCCGTGGCCGAAACCGACATCAGTTGCGTATGACTCAGGCCCATGGAACGAGATTCCGGGGCCTCGGGACGCGCGGTAAAAACATCAGTCGGGTTTCCCTGCCAGGCTGCGCTGTAAAGAATTGTTTGCCCGTCAGGAGCAAAACGTGCCGACCGAATGCTGCCACGGCGGAATGTGAGTTGGCGATACAGGGGTGGTTGAAGCGGTGGAGCTGTGAAGACCAGCTTCCCCGCATAGAGCCCAACTCCTGCGGCTATGACTAGAGCCAGAATCCAGAGCCACCCGCGCGACGATTTCCTTGAAGCCGGTAGATCCGTTCTCGAGGCCTCTTTCACCGCGGATGTCGAGGAATCTGCCTGTTCCGGTTCCGCCACGACAGCCGAGCGCGAGGAGTCGATCGATCGCTTGAGACGCTTCAAATCGGCCCGGAGTTCGGCCGCCGTTTGACAGCGCATGTCCCGATCTTTTTCGAGCGCCTTGGCGATGATCTCTTCCAGCTTGGGTGGAAGGTCTCGATTCAATTTGATCGCCGATGTGGGCGTGCGGTTGAGAATGGCTTCGGTCACGACCGCCGAGGTCTCACCGCGGAATGGCAGAACACCCGTCGCCATTTCATAAAGAACAACTCCGAACGAGAACAGGTCGGTGCGGCCGTCGAGATCTTTTCCCCGCAGTTGCTCGGGAGACATGTAGGACACGGTCCCGACGGCAGTTCCCGGGTTCGTCAGTTCCAAACTATTTGCGTCCGCCACAGTCTGCGAATCACCGCTGGTTGGCTGTGCGGCACGAGCGACCTTCGCCAGCCCGAAATCGAGAATCTTGGCGTGACCGCGATCGGTGACGAAAATGTTTGCCGGTTTGATGTCGCGGTGAACAATTCCCTTGGCGTGCGCGGCATCCAGAGAATCCGCCACTTCAATGGCGAGCGAGAGTAGGCGCTCGATCTCCATCGGTTTGCGATCGATGATGTGCTTCAGGGTCTGCCCGGTCAGGCATTCCATCACAATGAAAGCGTGTCCGTTGTGGTCACCAATCTCATGAATCGTGCAGATGTTGGGATGATTTAGTGCGGAAGCAGAACGCGCCTCGCGGCGAAAACGTTCAAGCGCCTGTGTATCATGCGAGGCCTCATCAGGAAGAAACTTCAGAGCCACGAAGCGGCCAAGAAGGGTGTCCTCGGCTTTGTAGACAACTCCCATCCCTCCGCCGCCGAGCAATTCGGTGATCCGGTAGTGAGAGACAGTTTGGCCGATCATCTTTTTCGAGCAGATAGGGTCTTGGCGAGCCCGCAGCTTAGGGAGCCGGGCGCCAGTCATCTTACGGGGCAGCTAAGGGTTCCGTCAACGGTGTATACGTTGCCGGCAGGGTGTTGCCGAAGCATCCCGAAGAGGTGCCATTTGTCCGCTCCCGCGGCTGTAGCTCACGATTTCAACAAGGGCAAGCAGGGCAGTTTGGGCAGCATTTGGGCGGCATTGCAGCAGAAGCTGTTCTTGAGGTTTCCTTTCCGCCGAAGCAGGCCATGGATAATTGATTGAATCGAAGGGGGTTGGACTTGGTGCGAAAGGGGGGACTCGAACCCCCACGGTTTTACCCGCCAGATCCTAAGTCTGGTGCGTCTGCCAATTCCGCCACTTTCGCACTTCGTGCTAACTAATTATTGCACAATGGCTTTGTCGTTACGTGCGCCAGGCAACTTGATTCTTGTTAAGAGCCTCGGTGCCAGTTCTGGTGTCAGTTCGCTTGTGAGACGCAACTGGCTTACGTCCCCACGTGTCCAGCCTGCGAACAGCCTCTAGTTGGTGTGACGGCGCTAAATGTGCGTAGCGACAGGTCATTGCTATGGTCTTGTGCCCCATTAACTCTTGCACATCCCGAAGGCCAACGCCAGCCATTACAAGCCGACTCGCGAAGGTGTGTCGGAGGTCATGCCAGCGCAAATCGGTGATGCTGGCGAGTTGACAGGCGGAGGCAAACCACTCTCGCGGAGTTTTCAAAGCGTGTCCCTGACAATAACCATGACTCCCTTTCGACAAAACCATCACGCGGCCTGATGTGCTCACGCGTTGCGTCAGAGCTTGCAACGCTCGAATTGCGGTATCGTCGAGGGCGATGTAACGTGTGCCACCGTTCTTACTACGGAGAATTGTCAACTGCTGCCTTTGGAAGTCCACGCAGTCCCAAGTGAGACGGTATTTTTCACCTGGCAAGAAATGTCTTCGATCGCTTCGTTTTTCACCAGTCTCACTTGATTTTGGAACGCAAGACTGAGGTTTTTTGACCCAGTTTCCAGAATGCGGACGACTAGGGAAATGACGTACCAACTACAATCAATGCAGGTCCCGCAGACTTAGGAGCACTGTGGAAGGTTTTCCGGTGCACCCCTTCCCGGATCCGACACCAGAACATTACAGTTCACGTTGTTCATAATTTAAGGCACGCCCCGAACCGAGTTGGGTTACAATGACCCACCAAATTTTTCTCGCCTGACGCCTTTCCCAAAAAGAGGCTCCCCCCCATTGGCGAGCGACCCCACCATTAACGAATGTGAGCCAACTTACTGCAAAGAGGAGGAAGTGCAGATGAGACGAGTCGTTGTGTTTTCGGCTGTCGCCGCGCTGTTATCGAGCAGCGCGATTTCTACACCCGCGCAGGAACGCTCTTTAGCCCGCAAAGGCAAAGTAGTGATTCCCGATTCCAGTATTGAACGCACAGAGGACATCGGGTATCGCATGCACACGAACACACGAATTTTTGTGCCTGCAGACCGGGCGAAGTTCGGGGCCGAACCAAATGGATTATCCTTACCGGATGTCGCAGGGCTGCCTCCAGCCGGGCCTCCTTTCCCCGGCTACGCCTTCGAAACGCCAGCTTCGATAGCTTGTCTCTATGCTCTGGTCACGCCGGTGGCCGGCTGCAATCCGAACACCTTCAAGACCAATCCCGTAGGGGGCACCAAGGCCATCGGGATCGTCGACGCCTACGACTATCCCACCGCGATGGCGGATCTGAATGCCTTTTCGACGCAGTTCGGTCTACCCCAGGTGACCGCAACTACCTTCAAAGTCGTTTTCGCTGGGGGTACAGGCGGTTGTGCCGGGTCTGATCCGGGCAACGATGCCGGTTGGGAGGGAGAGCAGGCGCTGGATATCGATTGGGCCCACGCCATGTCGCCCCACGCTAAGATCTTCTTGGTGGAAGCGGCTTCGAATTCTCTTGCGGATCTTTTGGTAGCCGAGGACTGCGCCACCAAACTGGTGGCGGCAGCGGGTGGCGGCGAGATCTCCAATAGCTGGGGTGGAGCTGAGTTCTCAACCGAAACCTCCGATGACTCGCATTTCGTACATTCCGGGATCGTTTACTTTGCTTCCACCGGCGATTTAGCAGGCACCCAGTGGCCAAGTGTTTCCACGAATGTCGTTGCCGCCGGCGGCACCACCACCAGAAGAGTGAATGGCGGTGCCACGTTCGGCAACTTTATCGCCGAGGCCGCTTGGGAGGATGGCGGCGGCGGCTTGAGCCTCTACGAACCCCGTCCCTCTTACCAGAGCGCCTTACCGCCTGCGAGCAATCGACTCGTGCCAGATGTATCCTCGGACGCCAACCCCAACACAGGGGTCTGGGTCTATGACCACAACGCAACCTTCGGTTGCTGCTGGTACGTATACGGCGGCACCAGTGTCGCCTCGCCGACCTGGTCCGGCATTGTAAATCGCGCTGGTCACTTTGCCGCTTCGAGCGCCGCTGAGCTTACCACTATCTATACGGCCTACAAGAATGCGACGACCTACGCTGCGGACTATAACGACATCACCACCGGCTTCTGCAGCTTCTACGATGCAAACCTGGCAGTGGCCAAGTGGGACGTTTGCACTGGCGTCGGCAGCCCCAAGACTTACGTTGGGAAGTAAGCCGCCACGGGACGCAACGGGATCACTCTCGCTAGGGCCCTGCTGGATTGCAGGGCCTTTTTTCTACACGTCTGCGCCGAGCAACGTCGAGTTCCGTGGAGCCGGGTTTTGCGAAAAACTCTTGAAAGCTCAGAGAGATGACCTTAGCCCGTGTCACCCGGCCAACCGCGCGGTTGTGTCTGCATTGGAACTCTTGCGATGGTTCCTGGATAACGCTATTGGAAAACTGAGATCTTGCATTCCAAAATCAAGTGAGACTGTTGAGAAACTCGATCTCGTGTCAAAACTTCTTTATTTGGGATGCAACGATTCGTGATAAGCAGATGTTTAGGAAGAACGCTGCTGATGATGGGCCAACAAATGCGCAACGAGTCCCCCCTCTATTATTTCCGCTGGGAAGAGCAAATTCCCGAAGATCACTTGCTACGGCTGATCGATCGCCACGTCGACTTGAGCTTTGTACGCGACCGGCTCGTGCGCTTCCTCGCACAGCGACCACCGAAACTGCAAGTCCAGGCCGGATGAACAAAGATGAGCAAAACTGGTGTCAGCTGGTTTTGCGATTCCGTGCGTTTTGCTGCATCGCTGTGCTCGAGATGCGCTTGTAATGTATTGATTTCGTTGGAGCGTGCAGTTCGGTGCATCAACCAGGTTCACATCCTAAGTCTGGTGCCTCTGCCAATTCCGCCACATTCGCGCTTGTGCTTTCATTTATAGCGCCGGCAAGCAATTCAAGGGCTGTTACCTGACTGAGCGGCCGACCGACTCGGACTATGGCGAACTAACTACCTCCAATCTTTCGTCGAGATCACTCACTGGACGTCACCAAAGACGTTGGTGTCAAAGACAGGGATCGGTCGCAAAATGACAATGTTACCCCCCCAACAAGAGTGGAAGGCTGGAAAGGAATGCCCGGCGGGTCACTTCGGCGCTGCCTTGGATCACCAGCTGGAACATACGGCAACCGCTCAGAAGCGACGCACGCCGCAAGCATAATAGGAATAATGTCTGCTCAAAGCGATTTTGGGGGCAGAGTGTAATCAGGAGTGGCTGTAATCAGGAGTGGCTGATGTTGAAAAAGTCCCGAGATTGGCAGGTGAGATTCAGCGGAAGCATCTTAGAAGGAAAGGTCCTTTTGGTGTCGAGCTCCGAAGCCTCGCGTAGTGCTGGCTGACCGGTTTATGGAGGAGGAGCTAACGATTCGCGGCCATCAAGGATTGTTTCAAGAGAATCGCGGCAGCATCTGCGATGGTTAGATCGTCGGGGACACGCTCGAAGTGTTGGTGGAGTTCTTTCTGTTGTACGGAAATGGTTTTGAACAGCAGAGCTTTGCCCTGCATGTTTACCGCCATTTCAGTTACTTCCCAACGGGCGGGTGCGACCTCGGTCCGCTTGACCGCGAACTGTCCACCTCTCTCGAGATGCCCGAGCAGACCGCCAGCGAACTTAACCTCATTTACGAGGTGGCCGTTTATGCTGACCAAGCGCTGCTGTTTGGCGTCAACCCAAACCTCGCCCGCCATTTCGTGGAGAACCTTCCCCTCGCGGGACGCAGGCCGGAAGGCTGGATTAGGCTTGAAAACTAGTTTGACGACGTCTCCACTTTGGCCTGCGTATTCAAAGAGAAATGCTTCAGGAACCATCTTGAAAAATGCGTCGCATTGTTCCGCATCCTTTTTACGGGACTCTTCCAGCTTGCGTTGCTCCTCGGGATTGTGAGAGAGCCTGAGGATGCGTTCGGTTTCGTCTCGTTGCTGTCGGGCGCTTAGCGGCTTGCCTGCGATGGCGATCAAACGGTCAAGCGAACCAGACTTGGTTTCGACCACTTCTCTAGTTTCTTGTTTGTCCTCCACTTCTTTGACCAGCAGATATTTCCAACGGGCCTCGGAACCGTCCGACGGGTTCAGTTCACTGCGGATCACTGCCTTAATCAGGTCGGCCGGTGAGATCCGTGCATTGGATTGCGCTTGTGCTATTGCAAAACGGAAGACCAAGACCAAAATGATGGTTACAAACTTGAATCGTGATTGCATCATGGTCACATGACCTCTCACCGATAAAATCCGAACTAAGTCTCTCCTCAAGATAGGCGCAAGCTCTTGAGCGAGGCGCGAGCCGACCCGCCGCTGATGTCAGAAACGATTGTCAGCTCAAGCAGTGCGACATTCGAGAGTTCAACAGCGTATTGCTCAATCTCTCGCGTTGACTTGGGTGGGCTGAAATTCCATTGCTGACGCACAATTTCTCGAAAGGGTCCGGCGGGATTCGAGGACGCTCGTAAAACAAATTCTTGTGTACGCGTCATGTCGTTTTCCTCGAAGACCAGCGAGATTCGTTTGAGCTCTTGAGGCTCGTCAAAAATCAGCCGTAGTGTCTGGGTTCCCGGTTGAGCGGCGCGCCAGCCTTGCCGCGGCACGATCGATAAGGAAGATTCAATTGGAAAATCTTTATCCTCTGACGTGACCTCTACCGTAGCAGCGCGCTCAAGATCTAGCCAGGCGTCCTGCGCGTGAGCGGTTGTGGAAGTCGGTGTGACGATCCGTTTTCGCATTTTTGTGCCCATCCGCATCAGATGAGTGCTGCTTGCACCACTTCACCACGTTGCACAGTTGGGATGCGGCGCATGACGCAGAGGTTTTGCCAGAATTCGAAAAACCCTGGGTCAAGTAGTTTCTTGGGGTTCATTTCTTTCGAGGCAGTTCGCGCAATAAGGGGCCAATCCATGTCGGTGTGGGTGGCGACGACGTTGCCAAGGCGGCGTTTGCGATACTTTGCCACTACAACCGCATCAATCCAAAAACTTTCCAATGCATTCCGGCTAGTGCCGGTTCAGAACCAGTTGATACAGGATCAGTGGGAGTGATCGACCAGTTTTGATGCAGTTCATCAATCGACTTTCTAAGATCTGAGAGTGTTCTACGCACGTAGCACAACTCGTGGACAGCCTTGCCTTCCTCGTCCGTTTTGCTCAATTCGAGAGTGACACTCCAGCCACAGATGGAACACGGCGTGTTCGGTTCCTTCCAATGACGCAGAAGAGAAAAAGGCATGGAGGAGCCTCCTTGTGAACCAGGAAAGTTGAGCCATGACTTCCGTTTTCACCTGCAAACGCAGAACCAAAGTTGAGGGGGCGCCACTAACTTCGCCGTTAGCATGAAGTTAGACGGTATATCCGCGTCATCAAAGCATTTGAGCTCCCATGTCCGCCAAGGCAAAAATTGCACTAGTCGGGTACTAATCTGAACCCGAGCCAGTAGATTGCCACGGCGCGGTTTACGGTCTTTTCCTCGACTCGTCTACGTGCGGCAGATCTGAACATTAAGGCAACAGTCTTACCTGCCCTGCTTGGGCAGTCGTATTGCGCAGGACACTACGTCAAATGAGAATCGCAGCATGAACACCGATGGTCGTCGACGATGGTCGTCGACGTGTCGTCGACGTTGCAGAAACACCTGTACGGAACTAGAATGCGGCCGGATCACCCTCTGACCCACACAGCCAACTAAGGAGGCAACATATGAAGGCGAGGTCGGTAGTCGTCCCCATGCTAACGTGCTTTGCTGCCCTGACATGGTGTTTTGGACAGGATGCAATGATGGGCACTTGGAAACTAAACGAAGCCAAGTCAAAAATCGGAGCTGGAAGCCCGAAAAACAACACGGTTGTGATCGAGACAGCCGGCGACAATGTAAAGATCACTATGGATGGCGTTGATGCTGCCGGAAAACCGACACATAATGAATGGACTGGAAAGTTTGATGGCAAAGAGTATCCTGTGGCGGGCGACGCGAATTCAGACACTCGCTCATACAAACAAATCGACGACCGAAACTTCGAAGTGTCAGGCAAGAAAGGGGGCAAAGTTACGGTCTCCGGCAAGGTTGTTGTGTCTGCCGATGGCAAAACACGAACAGCACATGTAAAGGGAACGAGTCCCACGGGCGGGAAGTTCGAAACGACTGCGGTTTACAACAAACAATAGACCGCTTTCAACTTTGCTGACCCCATAGGAACCCCTTCGCCCAGCGACCAAAGCGAAGGGGTTTCTTGCTTTGCGCAAAATTAATCCGAGTTCAAGCCTGCGGCGCAGCCTAAGCGGTTTTGAGTAAAGAGGATATTTCAACAACTGCCGTGCCAACGGCGCTAGAATTCACTCCATCATGCGTATCATGTTCGGTGAAAAGTGGAATCGTCGTTGTAAGCTTCCGAAAGTCACGGAGCGGTAACCCTGTGAAAGATCCCTATGTGGTGTTGAGGCAAAAAGAAAAAGATCTCGCTCGCGTGCGAAGAGAGATTCAAGCCCTGCTCATAGCCGTTCCACTTTTAGAAGATGAGCATTCCAAATGGGAGGAACTCAAGGCATCGTTGGCGAATCAACTTCGTGCTGATCCGCCCAACGAGGACTCACTGCGTCAAATGGAAGTGTACTACCCATTCATAAAGAATCTGCGACAAGACAGCGGAACTGGCCATTAGATCGTCGCCCAGACATTGCCGACGTTGATCCGACGTCGGGGGTTGAGTGAAGGCGATCTTGCAACGGTTAACGCACCAGTCGATCCTAGGGGTTATGAACTGTCCTGTCGGGTGGATGTGATCCTGATCACAGACAAAGGGATCTGCCTCGCACATAATCCCGCCCCATCTGGGGCGTTTCATGACGAACATGCGAATCGTAATCAGCCGTTACGGCGGGCCGGAGGTAATCACTCTCGCCGAAGAAGAATGCCCTGTGCCGATGCCAGGAGAGGTCCGTGTCAAAGTGTTGGCCGCGGGCGTGAGCTTGCCCGACGTATTGGCGCGCGAGGGCGTCCATCCGGAAACACCGCGCGTGCCCTATACGCCCGGCTGGGACTTAGTTGGGATTGTGGATCACATCGGTGAAGGTGTTTCCGGTTTTGAACTGGGCCAGACGGTTGCGGCCATGCCAATCAGTGGCTGTTACGCACAGTATGTTTGCTTGCCGCAACGCCAGTTCATTCCCGTTCCCGCAGGCCTGGACCCTGCAGAAGCCGTCGCGACCGTCTTAAACTACATCACGGCATACCAGATGCTGCATCGTTCGGCGAAGGTGAAGCCGGGGCAGCGCGTGCTGGTCCATGGCGCTTCAGGTGGCGTTGGCACTGCATCCCTGCAATTGGGGCGACTGGCCGGTGTGGAAATGTTCGGGACCTGTTCGGCGCAGGCGGCCGAGATTGTCAAGGAACTTGGCGCCACCCCCATCGACTATCGCAACTGTGACTTCGTGCAAGAAATCCACCGTCTCACTGGTTACGGTGTGGATGCTGTTTTC
>Ga0126373_10000218_pt1 | contig 38388 bp, 45 predicted proteins | sample PanSoiMetPlot_11_FD_92545 | JGI IMG/M metagenome (GOLD analysis project Ga0126373, IMG submission 92545) | Tropical forest soil microbial communities from Panama - MetaG Plot_11 | ecosystem: Environmental > Terrestrial > Soil > Tropical forest > Bulk soil | place: Panama | collected 2016-02-17 | reverse complement strand
TGCGGCCTGGTCTCAATATCCTCATCCAGGAACGGGAAGGCAGGCTCACGGATTTCATCGGGCCACAGCAGTGTCTCCAGCACGAGGACGCCGTCGCGGGCACGCAGTATTGACAGCGACTCGCGTTGGCGCAGCGCGACCTGCGCGATCGCTATCTTCCCCGACTGCTCGAGCGCGTCTCGCAGCAAGCAATAGGCGCGCGCTCCGGCCGTCTCGGGTTCGACGTAGTAGCTGCGGTTGAAAAGAATGGGGTCCAGCTGATCGGCCGGACAGAACTGAACGACTTCGATGTTGTGAGTCGTGGGCAGCGGCAAGTCCGCCATGTCGTCCTCGGTGAGGACGATCATCTCGCCGCCGGGCAGCTCATATCCCTTGGCGATGTCCTCGTACGGAATCTCCTGGTCATCGAGCGAGCAGAATCTGCGAAACCTGATCCTGCCGCCGTCCTCCCGGTGTACCTGCCGGAACGCCACATCCTTCTGCTCGGTTGCGGTATACAGCTTCACCGGAATCATGACCAGCCCGAAGGAGACGGCCCCCTTCCACATGCTGCGCATGACTTCTCCCTACCCAATGGCTCGACAGGCTACTAATTCTGACCTTGAATACCGACGGTTGCCAGTCGCATCACGGGTACTGATACAAGCAGTGTGTCCGCATTGGGTGTTCGGCAATGTGTTCGATTGCCAGACTAGGCGAGGAGGCGCGGCATGAGCGACATGGGCCTGGAAGCACCTGACGCTGACTCGGCTGAGCAGGATCGAGACGCGATACCTGAGGTAAACGAGCCTGACCAGCAAGAAGAGCGGCAAGAGGCCGCTCTTGAGGTCGATGACGCGGATCGCGCTGAGCAGGCCCGGGTACTGGGCCTAGACGACGACGAATACCGCTAATCGGGCCCGCTAAGCTACCCGGTCGTAGGATTACCGAGAAGGGCTGCCACGCAGCCGCAGGCAGGGGTAGCACGTTCCGGAGTAATCGTTGACCGAATCGGCACAGGCCGCCAAGGCAGGTAGCACCCGGTTGCCGCGCCCGGCGCGCAGGCTTCAATTGCTTGGAGCCGCACGTGACGTATTCGTGGCGCAGGGATATCACGCCGCCGCGATGGACGAGATCGCTGAGCGCGCAGGTGTCAGTAAGCCGGTGCTGTACCAGCATTTCCCCGGCAAGCTGGATCTCTACCTTGCGCTACTGGATGAGAGCGCCACAGGCTTGGTCAAGATAGTCACCAATGCACTGTCCTCGACAGACGACAACCGGGAACGGGTGTCAGCCGCGATTGAAGCGTTCTACGACTACGTGGCGGGCGAGGGCGAGGCCTTCCGGCTGGTCTTTGAGTCTGACTTGAGCAACGAACCGGCCGTCCGTGGCCGACTGGATCGCGCCATGTCTGAGTGTGCCGACATGGTCAGTCAGTTCATTCGCGAGGACGCCGGCGTCGGTAGCGACGAAGCTCAGTTGCTTGGCATGGCACTTGTCGGCATGGCCCAGGTCACCGCGCGGTATTGGCTGAGCACCGGTCAGGCGATACCGAAGGAGACGGCCGAGCAGTCGATTGCCAGGCTGGCCTGGCGCGGCATCAGCGGCTGGCCAATCGCGAGTTCCTGACGCACTTCGCCGGCGGCGCGCCTCGAGTCGCCCGCGGCCACCGCCTGCAAGCGGATCGTTGATCACTTCATGACGCTGTTAAGCCAGCGGGTGTCCAGTGACGAAGTTTTCGGCCTGCCGCCAGGCTTCTTGCGTGCCACGCAACGCCGCAAGCTAGCCTCGAACCGCGGAGAGGAGAACTGTGGAAGTCAAGATCGGGATCCAGTCCGTGCCGCGTGAGCTTCACGTGGAAACCGAGTCGCCGCCGGACGAGGTTGAGAGCGCACTGAAAGTGGCCCTCGCGGACGAGCATGGGGTCTTCGTACTCATTGACGCCAAGGGCGGCAGAGTACTGGTGCCGGCGGCGAAGATCGGCTACCTGGAGTTCGGCGGCACAGAACCGCGGCGTGTTGGATTCAGCAATCTCTAGCTGATTGCGGGCGCCTAGTCGGCCAGGCCAAGGGCAGACATCCGTGCGGCGTGCGCATCAGTGAGGTGCGCGAACATGCGCCCGATGTTTCCGAGCTGACTCGAGCTGCCCCCGGCCAGCAGACGGGCCAGCGGCTCGCGCTCGGCTGCGACGCGTTGCGCCTGCCCGAGCGCTTCACCGACAAGCCGGCGCGCCCAGAGCGCGAGTCGGCCCGCGACTCTCGGATCGGCATCGACTGCCTCGCGCACGCGGGCGATGACGAACTCCGCATGTCCGGTGTCGGCGAGAACCGTGAGGACCAGGTCACGCATGTCAGGATCGAGCAATTGAGCGACTGTCCGGTAGAAGTCCGACGCGATCCCGTCGCCGACGTAGGCCTTGACCAGCCCTTCCAGCCAGTCGGCTGGAGCCGTCCTGGCATGGAAGGCGTCCACAGCCGCTACAAAGGGCTGCATCGCATCTTGCGGATCCACGGAAATCTCCGTCAGCCGGCCACGCAGGAGCTGGAAATGGCCAAACTCGGCTACTGCCATCTCCGCCAGCGCCGTCTTGTCCTGCAGCGAGATCGCCACTGACGCGTCGTCTGCCAGCCTGAAGAAGGCCGTCAGCGATGCATAGGCAAGCAGCCCGAGCAGGTCAACCGCACCATCCGCGCCCGCGGCAGAGGGACTTCCTCCTGGAGAGTCGGGGCTAGCCCCTGCCTCAGCCGCGGTCGGCCGGCTCGTCTTCGCGCCCATACCTTCGGAATCCGCCTGGCTCACAGCCGCAGCGTAACAAGCGGCTCGCCGCAACGCTGCCGACGCGGCTCGCGAGTGGATGAACCCGCACTTGATAGCCTGTGACCAAGTCCACATCCGGAATGTGGCTGCCTCCGACCGCGTTACACACAACGTTAGGCGTGACGATCATCGAGCGATTGATGCCCAGGTGACGAATCGCCGCTTCTTCTCCGTGATAGCCCGGCCACAGTTCGCGCACCGGCAACACCATGCGCAGATCGGGCTGCCCACCGGAGAGGCCAGATGCCCGGGGAGCTACGGACTAGCCAAGCGTGCTAGGCGGCCCGGGGCCACTACTAAAGGCGGAAAGCCCTGAGTACTTTTGCAACAACTACGAATGACGGCCCGGCGGTGGAGCCGGATGGCGTGCTAGAGAGCAGCGCGAAGACCTTCCGCGACTTCGGCATCGCCGAGCCCATCTGCGCGGCGCTCGAGGCGCAAGGCATCACCACAGCCTTCCCGATCCAGGCATTGACTCTGCCGGTCGCACTGGACGGACATGACCTCATTGGTCAGGCCAGGACTGGCACCGGCAAGACGTTCGCATTTGGCGTTCCTATTCTCGAGCGCCTCGGCGAGGCCTCGCGCGAGCCCGCCGCGCCCAGGGCGCTCATCGTGGTGCCTACCCGGGAGCTTGCCATCCAGGTAGCCGATGACCTGCGTGTTGCCGGAGCGCAAATTGGTGCCCGCATTGTGACCCTGTACGGCGGCCGCGCTTACGAACCGCAGATCGATGCGCTCGCCAACGTCGATGTCGTGGTCGGCACTCCTGGCCGACTCCTGGACCTGGTCCGGCAGGGCCATCTGAAGCTTGGCCGGGTAAAGCAGCTAGTGCTGGACGAGGCTGACAAGATGCTTGACCTCGGCTTCTTGCCCGACGTCGAGCGAATCCTGCAGCAGACGCCGCCCTCTCGGCAATCGATGCTGTTTTCGGCCACGATGCCAGGCGAGGTCGTGACGCTGGCGCGCAGGCACTTGAGCCGACCGATGCATATCAGAGCTGAACAGCACGACGAGCCTGAGCACGTGCCTACGACTCAGCAGCACGCATTCCGTGCGCACCAGATGGACAAGATCGAGGTCCTGGCCCGGATCCTGCAGGCCGAGGGCCGCGGCCTGACCATCGTGTTCAGCCGGACGAAGCGATCAGCCGATCAAGTTGCGACCTCACTCAGCGACAAGGGATTCGCTGCGGCGGCCGTGCATGGCGACCTTGGGCAGGGCCAGCGCGAGCGGGCCATGCGCGCGTTCCGGTCCGGCAAGGTCGACGTCCTTGTTGCGACCGATGTAGCGGCCCGCGGCCTAGACGTCGATGACGTCACCCATGTCGTCAACTTCGAGTGCCCTGAAGACGAGAAGACCTACCTGCACCGTATCGGCCGGACTGGCCGGGCTGGGCGCGACGGTGTTGCCGTCACCCTGGTGGACTGGAGCGACCTGCACCGCTGGAAGACGATCAACGACGCACTAAACCTCGACTTCGCTGAGCCCGAGGAGACATACTCCACCTCAGCGCACCTGTTTGAGGCACTCAACATCCCGCAGGCAGCGACCGGGGTCCTGCCGAGAGCGCAGCGCGGCAGGCTCGGGCTTGAGGCTGAAACGCTTGAGGATATCGGCGAAACGGGCAAGACCCGCTCGCGGTCGGCCAGTCGTGACCGCCAGGCCCCGGCGGCTAAGGACGGCGGGCGCGAGCGGAGCGGTCGCAAGCCGCGCGCCAGGCGCCGGACACGTGCCGGTCAGCCCGCCAAGGGGCAGACGGGCAGCGCACCCAGCAAAAAGGACAAAGCCTCCTAAGGCTGACTCCAGTACATCTGCGCGGCATCCTCCAGCAGGTGGCTCTTGATTGCGCTCGATTTTGGTGGAGAGTTAGTAGTCGGATACGACGAAAAGTCTCCACCCTGAGTGCGGCCGGGGGGTTCTTCTTGCGACAGACGGGCCACATTCGCTACACAGATCCCATCTGTTGCGCAGGTCCCCGCCGCCCCTCGGAATTACTGTTGTCACCGCAAAGTTACGGATTGCGACGCCTGCAGGTGGCGAGCCACCTCGCCGCTCCGCGCGGAACTCTTTCAGGAAACCCTCCGTTATTCGGCTGTTATATTTCAGCTAGTTCCCGATAGGCTGCCTTGCCGTGAGCACATTGACGTCCCTGCAGTTGCCGGAGCGCGTCAGGTCCACTTTCCTGACGACATCTCGCGGTCAGTTCGCAGTACTCGAGGCGCAGCCAGCTCGCGGCGTTAGTTACCGTCGGCCGGCCGTGCTCATCCCCGGTTACACCGGCAGCAAAGAGAATTTCCTCCCGATCTTGGAGCCGCTCGCGGCTGCCGGCCGCATGGTCGTTGCCGTCGACCTGCGTGGCCAGTACCAGAGCCCGCACGCCGCTAGCCGCCGCGGCTACGCGCCGTCGGCTCTAGCCGCGGACGTGCTCGCCATCGCTGACGCCGTCGGCGCCGACTCCGGTGGGGTCCACCTGGTTGGCCACTCAATGGGCGGGCTCATTGCCCGCGAGGCCGCGCTCCAGAACTCTGCCCGGCTGCTCTCACTGACCCTGCTTGGGTCTGGCCCGGGCGTGATCGGCGGCCAGCGGGCGGCTGCACTGCGTGACGTGCTCACAATGCTCGACCCCGGCGATGGCGCCGACACTGACGACGTCAACAGGCTCACTGCCATGGTTCGCCAAGCGTGGCATGAGCAGCACGAACCTCAGGCACGAGCCGACGGCGCGCACGACCACGTCATCGCGTTCCTGAAAGAGCGCATGCTGCGGACGTGCCCAGTGAGTCTGATCGTCCTCGCCAAGTACCTGCTGAACTGTCCAGACCGAACCGACGACCTGGCCCGCGTGGTCGGGGCAGGGCTGCCCGCCATGGTGGTCTATGGCGAGAACGACGACGCCTGGCAACCGCCAGAGCAAGATCTGATGGCCACACGGCTCGGCGCCGACCGGGTATGCATCCCAGGCGCCGCTCACTCGCCTGCGATTGAAGCACCTGTCACAACGTCGAGTATTTTCACCACTTTTTGGAACGGGGCCGAACGCCGCCAGCCAACAGTCCACGTCTGCGGTCGCACGCGCCGGGCGCCAGTCGAGAGTGAACCAGCGGCATATGCCACTGGTAACGAGAGCGTGGCTGTCACTGGGTGATCGCGGACGCTACGCCGTTGTCCGGCGCCGCCCCGAACTCTGGCGGGCTGACGCCTTTCCCCGGCTCATCGTCGGCTGCGCTCAGACCATCCCATGACTTGCGTTGCTGGGATGCAGCCCTACCCTCCGGGCAGTGCGCCCGGAAGTCGCACCAACTACATCCTGGACCCGGCGCCGGCTTGAATACCTGGTCGGCCGCATCACCCTGGTCTGCAGCGCTCTTGTAGGCCTCGTCGGCCGCCGCGCACTCGGCCGCGATGTCCTCAGCACGGCGAAGCTGCCTGGCCAGCGAGTCCTGGCTGTGCTGCCAGCCAAGCACCTTGCCGGTCGGCAGATGATGCAACTCCACCCGGCGGCACGACCGCCGCATGACCCGCTCGGCCGCGAGCGCATACAGAGCCATCGCCATGGACGTGCGCGCATCGTCGACAGTCAGCTCATGCCTGCCGGTCTTGTAATCCACCACGACGAGCTCACCGGCTTGCCAACTGCCAGGCGACGGGTGCACTGGCCGCCGGTCGTCGAGTCTGTCGATGCGTCCGGACACGGCGATCAGGTCGGTGCGCGTGGCCACCGTGCGCTCAACCCCGGCGGGCTCTGCGCCCGGATCCAGCGTTGCGACGTAGGACTCGACCATCTGCCGGCAGCGTTCGCGATGGGCCAGGGACTGTGAGTCATTGGCGAAGCCTTCGGTGATCCAGCCAGCACGCAGCAAATCCCCGGCGGTCGCCACAGTTCGCTCTCGTCGTCGCAGTCGCCACCAGGCGGCAAGGGCGTTGTGCACACTTGCGCCGAGGCTGTTATGCGCCCACGGCGGGCCCTTCTGCGGTGCGGGCCGGTCCAGGTAGCTCATCCGGTACCGACGCGGGCAATCCAGCCACGTGCTGAGCCGGGTGGGAGTGCACGGGTATAGCCGATGCGGCATGCCCTCGAAACCCAGCTGCTCCATCAGTCCATCCTGTCGCGCAGGCCGGCGGGTTACCACTCGACAGGCAGGCGACGCGCAGATGAGGCTAATCCAACTCGTCTGGATCCACTCGGACCGGCCTGTCCTGACCCGCCGTCACCCAGCCGTTAAATCGTTTGTCGGCCTCGGCCACTGTGATTTCGCCACCATGGCCTGACAGCAGCCTGGTGTCGGCAGGCAAGGTGAGCACCTCCGAGCCAATCGCATCAAGCTGGCGGCCCCAGTTCGGGAAGTCATCCTCGTACGGCACTGGCCCGGTCTCGCCGATCACGTCGCCAGTGAACGCCGCACCAAGATCCTCGCAGTACAGAATCACCGAGCCCTTGCTGTGCCCGGGAGCGTGGATCACCTCGAAGGTGGCGCCGGCGACAGTGAAGCTGCCGCCTTCCTCCATGTCGATGTCAGGGTCGACGTCGTGCACTTCACGCCAGCGCTGCCGGTCAAACGGGTGCAGCGCAACCTCCGCGTCATCGCGCTCGGCGACCTCGACTGCCGCGCAGACATGAGCGGCATGACCGTGAGTGCAGACCACCACCATGATCTCGCGCTCGCCAACGGCCTTGAACACCTCAGCGGCGTCCGTACCAGGATCGATCACGACGACTTCGTCGTCGTCACCGACGATCCAGGTATTCACGCCGCCAGCTACGGACTCGATGCGAAGTGCCTGCTTGCTCATCGTGTGCTGCCTTCCATCGATGCCGGTATCAGGTGCAGCAGATTATCGTCCCGCGATCGGCGTCGCGCCCGTCGCATTGGCCATCAGTTCCTGGTAGGCGCCCTCTGGTGCGACCTCCGAGCCGATCCGGTAATCGGTAAGGCCGCCATGGTCGTCACTACCGCCAGAGCCAATGAGTCCAAGGTGGGCGGCAAGCTCGGCCAGACGACCCCGTTCCTCCTCATCATGCTGGGGGTGATTGATCTCGATCCCATTCAATCCAACCTCAGCTAGATCAGCGATGACGTCACCTGGAATCTGCCAGCCACGCCCCGAGCCGCGCGGATGAGCCAGTACTGTCACGCCGCCAGCTGCATTGACCAGGCGGACTGCTTTGGCCGGATCGAGCGCATACCTGGACACATAACCCCGGCCGCCATGCCCGATCCATTCCGGTGTGAACGCCTCGGGCACGCTCGAGATGACCCCAGCGGCAATCATCGCCCTTGCTATGTGCGGGCGACCGACGACGCCACCGCTGGCAATCTCGCTCACCTGTTCCCACGTGATGGGCACATCGAGCCCGGCGAGCTTCTCGACCATCGCGCGAGCGCGGTGCAGCCGGCTCTCCCTGATCTCAGCCATCTCGCCAGCCAGCTCGTCGTTCTCGGGATCGAACAAGTACGCAAGCAGGTGCACGCTGTGTCCTTCGAGCCGACAGGAAAGCTCCATGCCTGGGACCAGGGTCAGCCCTGGCGGCAGGGCGCTCGCAGCCTCGCGATGACCGGCGACCGTGTCATGGTCGGTGAGAGCCACAACGTCGAGACTGGCTTCTGCGGCCCTGCGCATGACGATCGCGGGCGGCTCAGTGCCATCAGACACGCTGCTGTGGCTGTGCAGATCGGCGCGCACGACGGCGAGACTAGCTGGGAAGCTGCGGCGATGGTGCGCCGAATGGCAAGTCCAGATCCTGACCGGGATCGCGCAAGTCGCGCAGCGGCAGTGGCTCGACCATCAGCATGCCGGCCGTCTCTGGCCAGAGCACCAGCCAAAGCCAGTTGCCGCTGACTTCGCCGGCAAACGCGGCGCGCCCGGCAGTGTCCACATTCCACAGCGGGAACTCATGATTGCTGAATTCGACAACTGCCGCTGGCTGGCCTGCTGCGAACTGCGCACCGGGGTCTGGACCGTCGAGACCAGCAAACCTTGCCCCCAGGCCGATGCCGGGCTCCTCGGAGATCAACATCATCTCGGCCGGTCCGCCGATTGGGTTTGGCCCAGACAAAGCCACCGTGCACCCTCGCGCGCCAGTGCGCTCGTCACCGGCCACCGCGAACCCAGTTACCAGCCAGCCTTGCGGCAACGGCCATGGCAGCCAGACCGGCACCTCCGCGCTCTGTAGCACCCCATCGAGGCCGTCCTGGGATGGACTGAACGCCGACCGGAGAGGGTGTACCTCGCCATGCTGCTCACAGTGATAAGCGCTGGACCAGACGCTTGGCTCGCGCACTGCGGAGGCGCATCGAGGACAGCTGAGTACCGGTCTCATCTCAAACAGCGTTATCCCCTCGAAGTGCTGCGTCAAATACTTACCAAGAAGTAACAAGCTGGCCTGAACATAATGACTGGGTGGCAGCGGCGAAGCGGGTGCAATGTGTTGGCGCTGTTATTCGCGACGAATCCGGGCGAATGCTCTTGATTCGCAGGGGTCACGAACCGGCTATGGGACTCTGGTCGATCCCCGGCGGCCGGATTGAGCCGGGAGAGAGCGACGCGCAAGCAGTCGTCCGGGAGGTCGCTGAAGAGACCGGGCTCGCGGTGACATGCGGGCCCCTGCTTGGCTCGGTGGAGCGTCCCGCGCCCGATGGAGCAATCTTCGACATCAGGGATTACGCGGCCTACCCGCTGCCCGATGCTGTCGCTACTGCGGGAGATGACGCCGCAGATGTGCAGTGGGTCTCTGACGACCAGGCTGACGCAATGGATCTTCGCGGCGAGCTCACACCTGGCCTGCTGACCGCGCTCCGATCATGGTCCTAGGGCAGCGCTGCTGATACCGGAGTCAGAGGACGCGTGCAGCGTTCAAGGCCGCCGACCGGGCCGCAATCGCTGACCCGCGCGCCCCCGCCATGTCCAGGTCAGGGACCAGGGCGATCGACGACACCATGGCCTGCTCGGCGCGCAGCACGGTATGGTCTCTGACCCGGCTGATGAACCAGTCCCGGAAATGCGAGGTTGCTTCAACAACGCCACCGCCGAGCAGGTAGACGTGCGGATCAGTGAAGTTGGCCGCGATCGTTAGCAACCTCCCAATCGCCATCGCCTGCTGCTCGAAGATCTTCAGGGCCATTTCGTCGCCCGCCTCCCCGAAACCGCGCACGAGCTTGGCGGCAGCACTGACCGGCTGGGACGCTAGCGGATGGTCCGGATAGACACTCAGCCAGTAAGGAAGCAAGTTCCTCTCGATGCCAGTGAGCGAAGCGATGCTCTCCGCGTCGCCAGGCAACCCGCAGTTGCAGCTTGGCATCGGCTGCCCGTTAGCAAGCAAGCCGTCCATCGGCAGCCAGATGTGGCCGAGCTCACCAGCCATCCCGGTTGCACCGCGGATCACCTGGCCCGCCTCAACCACGCCACCGCCAAGTCCGGTCCCAACGATCACCGCGACGGAGGAACGGCTGGCTGCTAGCTCGGCTCCAAAATGCTTGTGGTGCGCATACAGCGCGGCTGCGTTCGCGTCGTTGTTGAACACCACGGGCAGTCCCAGGCGCAGCTCAAGTGCCGTCCGGACATCGAAGCCGCGCCACTCTGGATTAGCGAAGTTGGTGGCCCCCTGAGATGAGATGACGCCGTCCGCGGTCACCGGACCAGGGGTGTCAAGCCCGACCGCTCGTACCGCCGCATGCGGTATTGCAGTGAGTTGCAGCACGTCGGCCAATGACGCGGCCAGCGCTTCGATCGCCTTGTCCGGTCCTTCTCGCACCAGGCTGGGTGACTCGGCCATCTCCTCGATCAGGAACCTGCCAAGGCTGTCGAGCACGGTGGCATTGATTGTGGTACCGCCAACGTCAAGGCCGACGACGACCCATGGACCGGTTTCGAGCATTTTCTTAGCTTGGCAGTTTGCACGTGTCTGCGCCATCTGACCTGGCGCTCAGTCATTGCTGGTGCGGATCGAACTTCCCGGTCCGTACGAGCCCCGCCGCCCTGCCTCGAGCCGCGGCGACCAGGGCCATTTTCCGCGACGCTTCGTCGATCATCTCGCCGTCGAGCATCGCAGCGCCGCGGCGCTGGATCGTTGTGTAGTACTCGTAGGCTTCGAGTATCACTTCAGCGCGGTCGTATTCGGCCTGCGATGGCGAGAACTGCGCATTGACAGCGTCGACCTGCCCTGGGTGCAGCACCCACTTGCCGTCGAAACCGATCGCGGCCGCACTGGCTGCACTGGCTGTCAGCCCATCCACGTCTGCGATCGCAGCGAACGGACCGTCAATGGCCTGCAAGCCATGGGTTCTGGCCGCGACGAGGATGCCCATGTGAGCGTAGTGGAACGCATCGCCGCCCGCATACCCGGTCGGTTGCGCACCAACAGTGAGCGAGCGCATGCCCATGCTCGCCATGAAATCCGCCGGGCCGAAGACCAATGCCTCGAGACGGGTTGAGGCCGCGGCAATCGCGTCTACCGCCGACAACCCGGCCGCATCCTCGATTTGCGCTTCGATCGCGATGCTGCCCGGTTCAAGTCCGCGGTCCAGCTCGATCTGGCCAAGCAGCAGATCGAGCCAGCTAACGTCGACGGCGCCGCGCACCTTGGGCAACACGATCGCGTCTAGGAATTCTCCGGCCTGCTCAGCGACCTCCGTCACATCCTTGTAAGCCCACCTGGTCCGGACATCGTTGATCCTGATCGCACGGATCTTGGTGCCCCAGCCGCCTGCGCGCAGGGCTGCCGCGACGGCAGAGCGGCTTTGCTCTTTCTCAGCAGGCGCCACCGCATCCTCGAGGTCGAGGAAGACTTCGTCGACCGGCAGCTCGCGGGCTTTGACGAGAAACCTGGGGTTGCTGCCCGGCACCGCCAGCGTGCTGCGCCTCGGCCGGTAGGAACGTGCGGTCACGCCACGCGAGCATACGCTCGCCAGACGCATCCTCAGGAGGCACATCTCCGGCGGCAGCCGGAAAGCAAACACTGGCTAGGTCCGGCGGCAGCCGGACCTAGCGTCCGGCAGCCGTAAGCTGGGGACTATGTCCACAGATTCACTGGCCGTCGGCGTCGTACCACCCACTCCCGAGCAGGTGGCGCAGGCACTTGCGACCGTCAACGACCCCGAGATTCACCGCCCGATCACTGAGCTGGGCATGGTGAAAGGCATTGAGATTGGCTCTGGCGGCGTGGTCAACGTCGCAGTATGGCTGACGGTATCGGGCTGCCCGCTTCGCGACACCATCACTCGCGACGTGACCGCCGCAGTCAGCCAGGTTGCGGGCGTCACAGCCGTTCGGGTCGATCTGGATGTCATGAGCGAGGAGCAACGGCGAGAGCTGCAAACCAAGCTGCGCGGAGGCAAGCAAGAACGAGAGATCCCGTTCGCCAAGCCCGGCTCGCTGACCAAGGTGTATGCGATCGCAAGCGGCAAGGGTGGCGTGGGCAAGTCGTCGGTCACAGTCAACTTGGCCGTCGCTCTAGCAGGGCTCGGACAGAAGGTCGGCTTGCTGGACGCTGACATCTACGGGCACTCGATTCCGCGGATGCTCGGCGTAACAGACAGGCCGACTCAGGTCGAGCAGATGATCATGCCGCCGTCGGCGCACGGGGTGCGCGCCATTTCCAGCGGCATGCTGAAGAAGGGCAACGAGCCGCTCCCGCTACGCGGTCCCATCTTGCATCGGCTCCTGCAGCAGTTCCTCGCCGACGTTTTCTGGGGGGACTTGGACGTCCTACTCCTTGATCTGCCACCGGGCACTGGTGATGTGGCGATCTCGGCAGCGCACCTGGTACCGGGCAGCGAGCTGATCGTGGTCACGACGCCGCAGCTTGCCTCGGCCGAAGTGGCCGAGCGTGCAGGCACCCTGGCGGCGCAGTTGCATCAGCGCATTGTGGGCGTAATCGAGAACATGTCGTACCTGCCATGCCCGCACTGTGGTGAGCGGGTAGATGTGTTCGGTGCGGGCGGCGGCACCGCAGTTGCCGAGACGCTGACTAAGCTCACCGGCGCGCACGTGCCTGTCCTGGGCGAGGTTCCGATCGACACCCGGCTGCGCGAGGCAGGTGATGACGGAGTGCCGCTTGTGATCTCCGAACCTGACTCACCGGCTGCTCAGCAACTCCGCAAGATCGCCGAGGAGATCGCTGGACGGACGCGGAGCCTGGCCGGACGGCAACTGGGGCTAACCCCGGCGTAAACCCCAGCTAGGGCTCAGGTGGCCTCAGCGTCAAATGGCGGCCGTTCGCCCGGTGCCAGGCGCACACCAGCGACTGGCTGGTGCTGGGCAGTTGTCTCAGCGCCACCGTTGGAATTCATGTAATTTCCCAGCAATGGGCCGTCGCCGCTCAGCTCGCTCACAAAATGCTTGCGGACGAAGGTTTTCGGGTTCAGGTCAGTGATGTCGAGGTCCTTGAGCTGGCTGAACTCTGGGCCTAGGTTCTCCTGCAACTCGGCCTTGGCTCCGTCGGCGAGTCTGCGCAGCTCACGTAGTGCTCGGCCAGCTTGAGAGGCCAGCTGCGGCAGTTTGTCCGGGCCGAACACCACCAGCGCCACCACCCCAAGCAGCAAGATCTTCCAGAGATTCAGGTCGAACACAGCAGACTCCAGACAGCCATGGGACGGACGGACTTACCGACCGCCCTAACAGACTAGCCCGTGGTAAGCCTGCCTCAGAATCCTCCAGAAAGCGACATCCAGGTGGCCGCGATAATGACTGTGCCGACCCCAGGGTCAGCTTGGCGGTCAGCATCTGGCCATGCCGGCGGAAAATGACACCGACTTTTGCGCCCGGCGGATGCGACATCACGGCGTCGAGCAGGGCGTCTGCATTGGCGATCTGCAGCGGCCCGAACTTCAAGATCACATCTCCAGGCCGCAACCCGGCCCGCGCGGCCGGGCCACCCGGCTGAACAGGGCTCGCCTTGTGGTCGCGCCCGCCCACGATCTGAGCGCCGGTTCCCGTATATGCGGTATTCAGGGTTGCGCCGAACACCGAGTGCGTAGCGTGCCCAGTCCTGATGAGCTGCACCGCTACGCGCCGGACTTGGTCGATCGGGATCGCAAACCCGAGGCCGATACTGCCGCCCTGGCTTCCAGTGAGCGGGTTCTGGCCCAGTGTGTCGATGGCCGCATCGACCCCGATGACCTCTCCGCGGCCGTTCACAAGCGGACCGCCCGAATTGCCGGGATTGATCGGTGCATCTGTCTGGATCGCGTCGAAAAAGACCCTCGGCGTATTGTTGCTTGCCGTGCCCGGCTGCACTGGCCGGTCAACGGCGCTGACGATTCCGCTGGTCACGGTATCCACAAGTCCGAGTGGGGAACCTATCGCGATTACCGGGTCCCCGACTGCCACGCTGGCTGAGTTGCCCAGCGTCAGCGTCGGCAGGTTCGACACTCCGAGTGGTTTGAGCACTGCAATATCGGAGAACGGATCACGGCCCACCACTTTGGCCAGGGCAGATTTGCCGTTGCTGAAGAAGATCTCCAACGTGGTCTTGCTGACCAGGCCATCCAGCGTCACGACATGGTTATTGGTGATGATGTAGCCGCCGCGGATGATGAAGCCAGATCCGGTCCCCTGGCCGTCGTTCACCTTGATCATCACGACGCCTGGCATGTCCCTGGCTGCGATCCCTGACACTGAGCCTGCAGCCCGGTTGACAGGGACCTGAGGTACCGGCCCGAGGCTGTAACTGGGGTCAGTTCGGCTGCCCGAGTCGTGTACGGCGATGAAGCCACCTATGACGCCGCCCAGCAGGGTGCAGGCAAGTGCGGTACCAACGGCCAGCGCCACCGTGCCACCGCGGCGGGAAAGCCGGAATCTGCGCTTGGCAGCATGCCGGCCACCTGGTCGAGCGGCAGAGGCCGGTGGCCCTGATACCGAAGCTGACGACTGCTTGCCCCGCCGTCTCCGTCGGGTTGCTGCCGCCAGCCACGTGGCGTAATCAGATTCAGCGAACCAGCCAAATCGGCCGAGGTCGCTCGTCCTGTGTGTCGACGGGCCAGCACCGGCATCGGAGCCGGTAGCACCGCGTGCGTCAGTCAGGGGGCCGTCAGCCAGAGAACCGTCAGTAAAAGGGCTGTCAGCCAGAGAACCGTCAGCTGGGCAGCCCTCAGCCAACGGATTGTCGATGTTATGCCAGTCACCCTCAGCCCAGATGACTTCGAGCAAATCCAGGTCATCTTCACCCGCTGGGCGCAGAATCGGGCCGCGAGCGGCCGCGTCCTGGTCACCCGCCTCGGACTCGGTGTCCGACCGTGCCCGGTCGGCCGCTGAGCCAAAAACGGCATCGCCAGACCCGGGCTGCTCGGACATTGTCTGCCTCCCCCGTGACGGCTCCCCCAGGTCAATGCCGACCAGCCATCATTGCCTGCATTCCTGCCCTGAAGCGGTGGCGAATAGGCATGGCAGACCGAAGGCGTTTGTGCAGAGCGGGCCCTTGGGCGCGAACCAGCACGCCACTGATCGCGGCAGGCAGGCCGCCAGTTACGGCACGAAGGGGGAGATCTTCTCCGCGCGGACTGGCTGCGGCTGGACCTGAGGCGGCCCGGTTAGCGAGGTACGGGGGGCGACTATCACGTCTACCGACGGTGCGACTGGCGGTGCGGGTGCCTTTGCTTGCGGGTCACCGCCGGTCAGGACGGCTACGGTTCCTAGACCGGCGAGGAAGACCGCCAGCGATCCAGCGATGAAGAACCGGCCCGCTCGTACTTCGCGGGCGTGATGATCAGTTTCGGGCCAGGGGTTAGGTGGCGGAGGTGGCGGCCAGGCTAGATCGGCTGACTGCATGTCCGGCTCGACTGCGGCGCTGCTTAGCCCCATGAGCCGGCCTGTTAGCCCAGCGCCCGCAGCGGCCTCGACAACAGCGTTCCGCATTCGCCGCTTCAAGGTCTGCAAGGCTGCGGCATCGTCGCTGCACCTGCGGCATTCCATCAGGTGCAGGAGCACGCCTTCACGTTCACGCGCGTCCAGTTCGCCATCGATCAGCGCAGAAAGCCGCTGGCCGAGGTGCGTCATGGTTGTCCCCCCTGAGAAACCGGAAGGTCAAGTAGCGGCCGCGGCTGTGGGACAGCTTTGTCGCCCTTGTGCGGCCGACGGTGTTCCAGGGCCTGGCGCAGCTGCGCACGGCCGCGGTGGATCCGGCTGCGAACTGTGCCGAGCTTGACGCCCAGCGTGGCAGCTATCTCTTCGTAAGAAAGGCCCTCTATGTCGCACAGGATGACGGCGGCTCGGTATTCGGGAGCCAACGCCATCAGTGCGGCGTGTATATCGCCATCCAGGTGCCTGTCATCGAACGCCTGCGCCGGAGTCGGTTCCGACCCGCCAAGCCGCGACTCTGTCTCGTCGGCCAGCCCTTCGAACCTGATCCGCTGGCGACGACGCGCCATATCGAGGAACAGGTTGGTGGTGATCCTGTGCAGCCAGCCCTCGAATGTGCCAGGCACGTAGCTGTCGAGAGAGCGGAAGACGCGGACGAAGACCTCTTGGGTCAGGTCCTCGGCGTCATGTGTGTTACCGGTCAGCCGGTAGGCAAGGCGATACACCCTGGCTGAATGTTCCCGCACTACAGCTTCCCAGCTGGGCGGAGTCCAGCCGGTACTGTCGGCGAGATCGCCGACCTCAGCTACCGATTCCCCGTGCACAGCTCCGATACCTCCAACGCCTGTCTCAACCGAAAACCTCGGGCGAGTCGGCGTTGTTCCCGGGGCCATGGCTGCCGGCTCTTTCGCCAGCCAGCCGAGGTCGCGCCACTGGGCCCCCGGAAGCCACCGGAAGCTAGTATCTCCCGCTTCGTGACTATTCATTGGCTGACCTGGCACTGGATAGCTCCGCCTGCCTCTGGCGCGTCAACGTACGAGGTTACTCGGCTAGTTCCCCGCAGCCACCCGTGGCCGCTAGGCTGCCGCCCTGAGGGGATCGTGTAGGCGCTGATCCCGATCAGCTGAGCGGACGGGGAGGTAGCCATTCAGATGGCCGCGGGCACCCTGGCCTACATTGACGACTACTTGCCCGAAGACGAAGCGCAGATCGCTGCCAGGCGCAATGCTGCTGAGGTTGGCGGCGCGGCACCGGTGAGCCAGCTCACTGGCGCAACGCTGCGGTTCCTTGCAGCCGCTATCGGAGCGCGCGCCATCGTCGAGATCGGCACGGGATGCGGCACGTCTGGCATCTGGTTGCTGCGCGGGATGCGGCCAGGATCTGTTCTCACGACGGTCGACGTCGAGGCTGATTACCAACGGCTAGCTCGCACTGCTTTCATAGCTGCTGGCTTTCCGCAGGGGCGTTACCGGCTGATCGGTGGCCTGGCTCTGGACGTGCTGCCCAGGCTCGCCGACGGTGCGTACGACATGGTGTTCTGCGACGGTGACCGGCAGGAGACCGTCGACTACGCTGAAGCGGCAGTCCGGCTGCTGAGGCCGGGCGGGATCGTAGTGTTCAACGCCGTCTTGCCCGGGACAGAGGCGGGCGAACGGATGCCAAGCGAAGCCGAAGCAGCCGTGGCCGCACAGTTGCGCGAGCAAGTGCGGACTGATGAACGGCTCGCGCCCCTGCTGCTACCGATCGGCAACGGCCTGCTCGCTGCGGTCAAGCAGGCGGACTGATTGCCAACTGGCGGCGGCGACTGGAGACTAGCGCCAGCCAAAGTCATCCAGAGGCTGCGTCCCGCCATGACCGCCAGGCGAAACCGCGTCCAGGCAACGCGATCACCCGGCGGAGCGGGCCAGGGTTAACCGACAGCGGTATTGAGAGCGTCGCCGAGCGCGCGCGCCTCATCGGGCGTGAGCTCGACAACAAGGCGGCCACCGCCTTCCAGAGGCACACGCATCACGATGCCGCGCCCCTCCTTGGTGACCTCAAGCGGACCGTCACCGGTCCGCGGCTTCATCGCCGCCATCCTGCTCCCCTTCCGTGCCCTGGGGCCGCACCGAACCGCAATCGTCTGCAAAAGCCACGCTGCGGTGCCTGGCGGTACTCCAGCCAGCCACATTCATGTCGATCAGTCCCTCTATTATCCAGGGTTCAGCGACCCGATGCTAACGATCACCGGTTAACCCCGCCTGATACCTCGCAGGGCGAGGGTTACTGAGCCCTGGTGTGTTGCCCAAACCCCGGGCGCTGGGGCATGCTCGGCCACGATGGGACAGCCGGGGAAAGGAAGCTCAGTGACCGACAGTGTGCTTCGCCAGCGCGATGGAGCGGTAGCGACGATCACGATCAACCGGCCTGAGGCGCGCAATGCCCTGACGGCGCAGACGAAGGTAGCCCTGCTCGACGCGCTCAGGGACTGCAGCGCCGACGATGGCGTCCGGGCCGTCATCCTTACCGGAGCAGGACCGGCGTTCTGCTCCGGGCAGGACCTTCGCGAGCATGCTGAGTTGCTGAATTCGGGTCAGTCGCCGCTCGATACCGTGCGGCGCCACTACAACCCCATCGTGGAAACGATCGCGGAGATGCCAAAGCCGGTAGTCGCAGCGATACCCGGAGTAGCCGCTGGAGCGGGCGCGTCCCTGGCATTCGCGTGTGATTTTCGGCTCGCTGCCCAGCGGGCAAGCTTCTTGCTCGCGTTCGCGCGGGTAGGCCTTGGCGCTGACTCAGGAGCGTCGTGGACTTTGCAGCGGCTGGTAGGTGCTGCGAAGGCGGCGGAGTTGCTGATGCTGGCCGAGCCGTTGGACGCGACGACCGCCCACAGACTCGGCCTGCTCACCTCGGTCGTGCCTGACGACGACCTTGCCGAATCGGCGATGGCGCTCAGCGCTCGCCTCGCGAACGGGCCAACGCTTGCCTACGCCGCGATCAAGGAAAGCCTGCTGTACGCGAGCGCGCATTCGCTCGGCGAGTCGCTGGAGAAGGAAGCCGACCTGCAGGTGCGGCTGGGTGCCAGCGAGGATCACCAATCCGCGACGAGCGCGTTTGTGAACAAGCAAACGCCGGTCTTCCATGGCCGATAAAGAGCTGAGAATCGCGGGAACGGGGCGGATCCGAGCTATGCGAGTCCAACCGACCCCGGACCGGCGAAGCTAGGCAGGGACTGGCTCGGAGATAGCTGACTCCTCGTGTGCGCAGATGATCTGCTCTGCAGCCTCGACGATGTCGTCCAGCTCCATCTGGTGATATCGGCCTGCGGGCGAACGCCAGGACAGCACTGCGCCTTGTCGCCATACCGTTAGGTGCCGGCTAATTGACAGCACCGAAACGTGATCCATATCACGACGAACTATGCTGCCCGACAATCCGCGGTCGGCCAGCATCACTTCAAGTTCGTCGACAAGCCATTCCGGGCTGTACCTCGGCCGACCGAGGTGGTCGGGCAGTGCTGCCGGAGGAACCCGCAACGAGAACCAGACTGCCTTCCCGGGCACCTTCCAGCTGCCCAGCCGAGACCGGCTCAGATGACAGCCCCATTGGCCCGCGGATAGTCCCGCGACAACTTGCAGGCCGCGACCGCTGACCGAATCGAGTGGCGCATCTGACATACCCGGGGTAGTCCCCGCTGTCCAGGCGCGCTCGGTGTCGAAGATCTTGCAGACCAGTTCGCAGCTGCGGCTGCTGCCGCGCAAGTACAGCCAGATCTCTGGAATCCCCGGTGCTGATCGCGGCCGGATCGCACTCAGCGCCGCCTCGCGCTGTGCGTGCAGTGTGTTGGCGGCGAGTTCGCTCGCCATCGTCACACCGTCGTGTACCAGGCCGGATGGAATAGCCAGGCTCGAGACAGCCTCACGGAAGAACCGCCGCGCCGCCGACGCACATGTGGTGTCGACAGGTAGCGGCCTGGTAAAACATCCGCCGCCAGAAAGCCCAGCGTCGGCTATCCGGCCAGACTGACCCGCGGCGATCGCGAGAGCATCGGCAACCGGTGCGGCCAGGAAACCAGCGGCCGCGGCTGGCAGCATCCGGTTAGAGCCGGAATGACTATGCAGCGAGTTGCTTGCAGCTGAACGGCTGACGACGGGGTTGCCAACTACGGAAGGCTTGCCAAGCGAACTCCCGCCGCTATCGGCAGGCGTTGGCGGCCGCATTCTCCTCCGCCCTCCCGAGTCAGGCTCACGTGAGCACAGATTATGTGCAGTGTGCGAAGTTTCGCAATGGGATCGCGCCAATGTCGCGGGAAATGGCTGGACCGTTCGCGCTCTCCTATCGCTCAGCGTCCAGCATGACACGCGGGCACCCAATTGACCTGGTCATTCGCGCCGCGGTGGGCAAGATTCTGATCGTGGTAGAGCGCTAAGTCACGGTTGGTCACGTCATGCCGAAACAGTTGCGCGAGACGTCCATCGAATACGCAGTACCTGGGACGCTCTAAGGAGACCGGCAATCACTGCGAGTAGGCCGAGCGCAACCCTATGCGCGGCCGCGGAACGCACAACCGGCTAGGTGATCATTAACGACGCCACAAGACTGCATCGTGGCGTAGGCAGTAACCGGTCCGGTGAAGACAAAGCCGTGGCTTCGCAATTCCTTGGACAGAGCCTTAGAAGCCGCAGTCGACGAGGGTATGTCCGACAGGCTCACCGGTGGCTCGCGCTGATCTTCGGCATACCGCCAGACGATCTCCGCCAGGCCCGACGGCAGGTCGAGCGCCGCCCGAGCATTAGTCACGGTCGCCTCGATCTTGGCCCTGTTGCGGACTATGCCAGCATCCGCCAGCAGGCGAGAGATGTCGGCTGAGCCGAACCCGGCGACCGCTTCAATGTCAAAGCCACGGAAGGCCGCACGGAAGTTCTCGCGCTTGCGCAAGATCGTGAGCCAGGACAAGCCGGACTGAAAGGCCTCCAGACAGAGATGCTCGAACAATCCGACGTCATCGCGGACTGGTCGCCCCCACTCCTTGTCGTGGTAGGGCAAGTACTCGGGGCTGCCCAGAGCCCACGGGCAGCGCGGCATTCCGTCTGGGCCGGGTGCCGGCAGGCCGGCCGTCATGTTCTGTCGCCAGCTTGGTTCGTAGGGCCAGCCTGCGGCGCCGAGGCGGCACCGGCCGGGTGTCCAGCGGCTGGCATACCGGTGTCTTCCTCCCGGTCCTCGGCCAAGGCAGGCCGGCCAGATTCCTCGGCAGCGCCGGCCGCGTCTCCATCCGCAGGTCTGCCAGCCTCGCCATCCGCGAGCTCGGCATTGCCGTCCCCGTCAGCGTCAAGTTCGGCGCTGGCCAGGCCGTCCGGTACAGGCTGAACGCCTGCTGCCCACGCAGTTGCTTGTTCGGCAACAGGCCAGCCAAGAGCTGGCGACGTGTCTGGCCCTTGCGCGCCGCCTTGCCAGGTTTGGCTAGGCCGCTCTGGCTGAAGCTCGGTCAGCTTGGCGCGCAGCCAGCTAATCTCGGCGTCCCGCTCAGCCATGACCCGTCCAATCATCAATAGCGCATGCTCTGTCGTCCCAGCGTGGTACCCAAGCAGCGCGGCGGGCGGGCGGTAGCCGGCCACGTCCTTCCAGTTACGGAAGTCGCTGCTGGACGGCCGTGGAGCTCGGTATCGCGCCATCTCCCCGCCGTTGCCCATGGCCACGACGATTACGCCGCCGAGTATCGCCCCGGCAGCGACAAGCAGGAGTATGACGACAGGCACACCGCAATCGTGCCACGCCCGCGCCCATGGTTATGCCGGTCGGCGCGGCAGCCAGGTCAGTTGCCGGATCTACGACGGAATCCCAGCACGACCGGCTGGCTATGTCATGTCCGAATAGTTCCGTTGGCCCGTACCGAGCCTGTGTGCCTCGCTGATAATGCGCACGACCTCGGCCGGATCGTCCACAACGTTGATCAACTCTGGATCAGCGGGGGAGATCTTGCCTGCAGGCAGCATGGTTTCGGTGATCCAGGTGCTGAGGCCCTTCCAGTACTCGCTGCCAACCAGCACTATCGGAAAGCGGGTTATCTTGCCGGTTTGCACTAGGGTGACGGCCTCGAACAACTCGTCTAGCGTTCCGAACCCGCCCGGCAGTACTACGAAGGCCTGGGAGTACTTGACGAAGACCGTCTTGCGCACGAAGAAGTAGCGGAACTCGAGGCCAATCTCGACGTAGTCGTTCAGGCCCTGTTCCAACGGCAGCTCAATGCCGAGACCTACAGAGACGCCGCCCGCAATCGATGCCCCCTTGTTGGCCGCCTCCATGATGCCGGGACCACCGCCGGTGATCACTGCATAGCCAGCCTTTGCCAGGCCAGCCCCGATCTGCTCCGCGCACTCATATTCGGGACTGCCTGGCGGCGTTCGCGCGGACCCAAATACCGAGACTGCCTGGCCAAGCTCGGCCAGCAGGCCGAACCCCTCGACGAACTCCGCCTGGATCCGCAGCACTCGCCACGGGTCGGTGTGCACCCAGTCGCTCGGCCCGCGCCAGTCAAGCAGCCGCTGATCGGTCGTGGTTTTGGGGATGTGCTTTCCCCGCAAGGTGGCGGGGCCTTGCCGACGCAACCTGCGACGAGGCTCGGAGTGCAAGCTCATGGCCCCAAAGGTAGCCGCAATCTGTGTCTGGCCAGGTACGACACCGCGTGGGCGGGATAGAACCGCGATGTATGCCTGCTCGCCACCGGCTAGTTGCGGTTGCTGAACATCCCGTTAATCATGGCAATGGCTATCCAGATGACCAGGACCATGACGGTCGCCGTGGCACCACTGCGCGACGCTCCGTCGGAGAGAACCACGGCCGTCGCGCCTACGCCAAGGCCCATCGACCCCAATGCCATGACCAATGATGCAAAGGTGCCCGGACGGCGCGGCTTAATTCGCTTGCCTGTCGGGCTTGCCAGCCTGGCGTCCACTCTCTTGTCGATCTCGGCGCCGATCCGTTCGATCAGACCTTCAGCGACCGCATGATCATAGTCGCGGCCAAGCTCCGCGTGTGCTGCTGTGGCAGCACCAATCTCGTCCCTCGTCGACGGCTCCACGCGAACAAGATACATCGCGTACTGAGGGCAGTCTAGCGACTACCCCCCGTGGAGATTCGCTGATCCCGGCGGACGCCGCCGATTGCATCGCCCGGTCGGCAGCGAACCGCTGGACTCGTCAAACCAGAGACTGCCCCGTTCCCTTAATCAGGTGCTGACACCATGATCGCGGAGTATGTCATTGAGGGCCGCCTTGTCATGCGTGCCGCCCTCAGGCAGCCGCTTGAGCACCAGCACGCAGGGCATCCCGAACTCGCCTCCCTCGAACTGGCGCATCCGGGTGCCGCCGACGCACACCGACCAGGCCGGTACCTCGCCGCGGGGTAGTTCTGCGCCCGTCTGAACATCGATGACGTGGGATGTCTTCGTGAGGACGGTGCCGGCGCCGAGCACCGCACCGGTGCGCACACGCGCACCCTCGACGACCATGCAGCGAGAGAAGACGAACGCGTCATCCTCGACCACCACCGGCACGGCGTTCGGCGGTTCGAGTACGCCGCCGATGCCAACGCCGCCAGCCAGATGAACGTTCTTGCCAATCTGGGCGCACGATCCGACGGTCGCCCAGGTGTCCACCATCGTTCCGGTGTCGACGTACGCGCCGATGTTGACAAACGACGGCATCAGCACCGCGCCTGGCGCTACGTAGGCACCCCACCGCACGATCGCGCCCGCCACCGCGCGGACACCATCCAGCCGCGTCGTGAGCGGCACGCGGTCGTGATAACGAAAGTCGCCTACCTGCGACTGAACCATCGGCAACAACCTGAATGCCAGCAGGATCGACCGCTTGGCCCGCTCGTCAACGACGATTTCATCCGTCGCCGGGTCGGGCCAGGCGACCCTGGCCTGACCTGAGTCGATCAGGTCGACAGCGGCCACCACGCTGTCACGAGCCCGGTAGTCGGCAGGTGTCAGCTCAGCGCGACGCTCCCACAGCTCGTCAATCTCGGCTGGCATGGCGGACGTCACGGTTCCCCCTGGAGAAAGCTGCGTCATACCGTCGGAGCCTAATGCCGATCCGTTCTATGGGGGCCCGCTTGGGCCGGCGGTGCAGGTAGCGTCTTACCGTGCCGAGCAACCGCAAGCCTGCCAAGGCCCAGGGACGCTCGCGCGCGGCCGCTGCAGTTGTGGTCGTCGTTGTTGCGGTCGTCATCGGCTTCCTGGCGATTAGCAACTCGCCTGTCCATCAGCGGCCAACACTGTGCACGGCGGGCAGCGGATCGGGCGCGCTGGAATTGACAGTGGGCCAGGCTGGCATCGCCTCCACTATCGCCGGTGTCGCCAGCAGCCGGTCCATGCCGCCGCGTGCAGTTGCCATCGCTTATGCCGCGGCACTGCAGGAATCGAAGCTGACGGATCCCGATTACGGCGACCGCGATTCGGTTGGAGTGTTCCAGCAGCGCCCGTCGGAGGGCTGGGGCACGCCTAGGCAGATTGAGAATCCGGTCTATGCATCGAGCCGGTTCTTCGCAGCGTTGGCCGCGGTTCCGAGGTACGAGCACCTGCCGATCTATGCGGCCGCGCAAGCTGTGCAGCACAGTGCGGACGGCTCGGCATATGGCCAGTACGCCACGATGGGTAAACAGCTTGCAGACGCATTTACCGGAACGAAGCCGCATGACGTGTGGTGCTCCTACGGCTCGCCAGGGCACAGAGTTAAGCTGGCGGCTGCGAGCGAGGCTCTGAACAGCGCGTTCGGCACGTTGCACCAAAGCAAAGCGGGTGACCCGGCCACGACTATCCGAGTCGGCAGTGCCCAGCAAGGCTGGGCAGTGGCGGCATGGCTGCTCTCTCACGCGTCGACATACGGCGTCACGAATGTGCGGTTTGGTGGTTTTGCTTGGCAGGCCAACAAAGGAACAGGTCATTGGGTGAAATTGCCAGCCTCGGCGCGCACGCCGGCTGACGCTAACGCGGTTGTCTTCGGCTGATAACCTGCCAATCCCCAGGGTCAGCCGCACCGCCAGTGCACTAGGCGCGGGACGGAAGAGGAGAAGTCGGAAGTGACGTACATCATCACGCAGCCTTGCGTCGATGTGCTCGACAAGGCGTGCGTCGAAGAGTGCCCGGTCGACTGCATCTACGAGGGCGAGCGGATGCTCTACATCCACCCTGATGAGTGCGTGGACTGCGGTGCCTGCGAACCTGTCTGCCCGGTCGAGGCGATCTTCTACGAGGACGACGTGCCTGACCAGTGGAAGGACTACTACAAGGCCAACGTCGAGTTCTTCAGCGACCTCGGCTCGCCTGGTGGCGCCTCCAAGACAGGCAAGATCAACTCCGACCACCCGATCGTCGCAGCACTCCCGCCGCAGGAGACCGAGCACTAGCGCGGGCTGGCGCCGTGACAGCCAGCGCAAGCGTGACCTCTGGGAAAAGGACCGCCGCGGGAAGGCCCAGCGGTGCATCGCAGCCAGTCAGTTCCCGGCTACCAGCCTTCCCATGGGATGCCCTGGCTGATGCAGCGCGGCTTGCCCGCAGTCATCCAGGCGGGATAGTCGACCTGTCCGTCGGCACGCCTGTCGATCCAGTTCCCGACGTTGTCCAGCGTGCGCTCACCGCCGCAGCTGACTCCCCTGGCTATCCGGCCACCGCCGGCACGACGGCTGTGCGGGAAGCAGCTGCAGGCTGGCTCGGCCGCCGACACGATGTCGAAGTGGACCCCGATGCCGTGCTGCCCGTCATCGGCACCAAGGAACTGATCGTCTGGCTCCCCACGTTGCTCGGCTGCGGACCTGGCGACATTGTGACGCACCCCGCGCTGGCTTATCCGAGCTATGACGCTGGAGCCAGGCTGGCAGGCGCCAAGCCAGTGCCCACTGACAGCTTGATCGCCCTCGGACCGCAGCGGCCGCGATTGGGGTGGCTGAACTCGCCATCCAACCCGACCGGCCAGGTATTGCCCGCCGATCACCTGCGCAAGGTCGTCAGCTGGGCGAGGGACACCGGTACGGTCATCGCCTCCGACGAGTGCTACATCGAGCTCGGGTGGGATGCTTCGCCGCTCTCGGTGTTGCACCCCGAGGTCTGCGGCGGCTCCCATGCAGGATTGCTGGCCGTGCACTCGCTCTCCAAGCGATCGAACATGGCGGGCTATCGGGCCGGCTTCGTGACCGGCGACCCGGAACTGATAGCTGAGCTGCTCGAGGTCCGCAAGCACGTGGGCATGATGGTGCCGACGCCGATCCAGGCCGCCATGACTGCCGCGCTCAACGATGACGACCATGCAGCCAGACAGCGTTCAAGGTATGAGGCCCGCCGAGCACGCATTCGCCCAGCGCTCGAGGCATCTGGCTGGCTGGTCGACCACTCCCTAGCCGGCCTGTACCTATGGGCGTATCGCCCGGACCGGGACTGCTGGGGTTCTGTGCAGCGCCTGGCTGAGGCCGGAATCCTCGTCGCCCCCGGCGAGTTCTATGGGCCCGCCGGGCGCAGGCACGTCCGCGTTGCCCTGACCGCGACAGACGAGCGGGTAGATGCCGCGATAGCGCGCCTGCACGAGCTGAAAGAGTCCTGACGCCGCTGGCGATAGCTGGACAGTTCGCCCAGTTAACCAATTGCTCAGTACTATTTGCCGGTGCCAGACCCGATGACATTCGATGCGTTCTACGCGGCAAGCGTGCATCGTGTCACGAGTCAGGTGCACGCCCAGTCGCAGGACGATCCGCTTTCTGACCACGCGATCCGAGAGGCCTATGCGCGGGCCTATCAGCAGTGGTACGAGGTATCCACGTATCCAGACCCCGAGGCCTGGGTCCTGCAAGCCGCCACTGACGCCTACGAACGCAGGCGGGCAGAGACAGGCTCTACTGGCCTGCCTTCCGGCCCGTCGGCTAGCGCCGATTCAGGGACGTGGCCGGGGATCTACCGCCCGCGGGATGCCGCGGACACCATGGATCCGGAAGCGACCATCGCCCCAGCTCGCCCCGCCAGCACGCAACCCTGGCGGCCCGGGGCCGGTGCAGCCTCTGCCGCACCGCAGGCTTTGTTCGGGCCAGATTCCGCCGACGGGCCACAGGGGGGACCACCACCACTCGCGGACACTGCTCAGGTCCAAGGCGGCGGCCTGGCATGGGGTGGCGGACGGGCGGCCGGCCGTCGGCCGGGCTTCGGCGCCCAGGCCCCGCTGAGGCGCGGCAAGTCGTCGCGCGGATTCGTCGTCGCGATTGTCGCTGTGGTCGTGATCGCCATCGCGACCGTCGGTTACGTGGCCTTCGGCCGCGGGCTGTCGAGCAACTCCGCTGGGCAGAATCCGGGCACTGGCGTCAACGGCGGCCAGGGGTCGCAGATGCTCCCGGCTGGCGGGACCGGCTCAAGGACGGCAGTTCCATGGCAGGTCGTGGGTCCGGGCTGGACCCTCGCCGAGCTGTCAACTGCACCGCCCGCATCGAACGGTAGCTCCGGAGCAGGCGGCCAGGCGATTTTCTATCTTGTGGATCCACTGGGTGGCAAGTATCGAATGCACACCTGGCCTGGGAGCGCCGCGCCGACGCTGCTGTCCTGGTCCGGCGACAAGATGAACGCCTTGTACGCCACGAAAAGCGGGTACGGGCTCCTGCACCTCCCAACTGGCACCGCGACCCAGCTAGCGCTGCCACCAGACGTCGTGCCAGCCGGATTCACCCGGCCAGATGGCGAGAATGTGCTGGCAGTCCGGGAGCATGGCAACAGGTTCCAGCTGCAGCGCTACGACCTGAACGGCACTTTCCAGGCCACGCTGGGGAACCTCCCCCGCAGTCAGACGGCGCCAGCATGGCAGGCCTGCGGGATGCTCTGCGGCGCGCTCAACTCACCCGACGGTATTTCCGACGTCTGGGGAGTGAGCGGCGAAGAGATGCGACTCGTCAGCAACGCGCGCGGCCTTCTTCGCAAGCTGCCTGTGCCAGACAGTGGCAAACCACCGTCGTGCAGTCCCATCAGTTGGTGGGATGCTCACACAATTCTCGCTACCTGCGCGGTATTCGGCCAACCAGACCCGAACTCTCAGCGTCTCTGGCTTGTGCCAGATAGCGGCGATAGCCCTCGAGCTCTGAGCGCGCCATCGGGGAATGCAAGCGGTGCGGGCTTCGACCTGGGCGCCTGGCAAGCCGGTAGCGGCGTGTACATCACTCAAACCACCGCCAGGCAGTGCGCAGGTGCGGCGAGTGGCCCTGGCGGCCTTGACGTCGCCCGGCTGAGCCCAGACGAGTCGCAGGTTCCGCTCACAATCGCGGGCACCACCAATAACCACAACTCAATCGTTGCGGCGGTAGGAAGTAAGTTGCTCGTCTTGGCACAGGTGAGCTGCCCGGGCAGCTCGACCCTGTTGTGGTACGAGCCTTCATCTGGTGCTACCACGATGCTGCTCAAGTCCCGGTCGGATCAGGCCGGGGTTATCGTTGCAGTTCCGTACGGCGCCGGACCGACGGCAATGTCTGTCGGCTAGGGCTAGCCGGCCCTAATGCGCTACCGGGCCACCGATCCGCCAGTAGATCCCTTCAGCCCTGGCCATCAGCTCTTCGTCAACCAGGTATCGGCGCAGGGCTGCGTAGTCGGGGTAGATGGAACCAAGCAACTCGTTGACTTCAGATTCCGGGTACCGGATGCCGGGTTCGAATACCTGAGCGACTTCGTTGAGCAGCTGTATCCGCCGAGACCGCCGCGACGGCATCGACTCGATCATGTTGTTGCGAACGAATCCGCGAAGCTTTACGTCGCGAGCCAGCGCATTGATGACGCCAGCCGGGCTGAGTCCGGCCATGTCGGCATTATTGCCTAAGCCAGAAGCGAAGGAGTGTGTCAGCCAGGTCTGGCCTGGCCCCGTGGTAATGGCCGCGACGGTCTCAGGCTGGCCGCCGTAGGCTGGACCCGTGTTTCGCCTCTACGACACCAGGCTTCGTGGTCTGGCAGACATTCAGCCGGCCCGCCGCGGGCTACTGCGAATGTATACGTGCGGACCGACGGTCTACCGGTTCGCGCATGTCGGCAACATGCGTTCCTACCTGCTCTCCGACTTGATAAGGCGAAACGCGGAGCGTCATGGCTGGTCTGTGATCGTGTGCCAGAACATCACCGACGTCGGCCACCTTGCGGACGACACCGAGATCGATCCAGCTGGCGAGGACAAGGTCCTTGCTCAGGCCAGGGCGGAGGGAAAGTCAGCGCTCGACATCGCCCGCTTTTACGAGGCGGCTTTCCGTAGTGACAGCGCGAAGCTGAACATCACGCCCCCCGAGCACTCACCGCGAGCCTCAGAGTCGATCGAGTTGATGATCGACCTGATCGGCAAGCTGATCGCGGCCGGGCACGCGTATGTCAGCGAGAACGGCTCGGTGTACTTCGACGCGCGCAGCTTTCCTGACTACGGAGCGATCTCTGGCAACCGACTCGACTCACTGCTACCTGGCCATCGATTCGAAGGCGGCGTGGATGAGCACAAGAGATTTCACGCTGATTGGGCGTTGTGGAAGGCCGCTGCCTCCGGACGGGAGCTGACCTGGGAGACGCCATGGGGTGGCACTGGCTTTCCGGGCTGGCATACCGAATGCTCGGCGATGTCGCTCGACTACCTCGGTGATGTCATCGACATCCATACCGGCGGCATCGATCTACGGTTTCCGCATCACGAAGACGAGCGCGCCCAGTCGAACTCAGTTGCCGGGCGCGACGTGGTCAGTCACTGGGTGCACGGCGAGCATGTGCTTTTCGAAGGCCGCAAGATGGCCAAGTCGACGGGTAACGTCGTGCTGCTGTCCGATCTGGAAGACCGCGGCCTTGATCCGCTTGCCGCCCGGCTGGCGTTTCTGGAGCACCGCTATCGCCAGCAGATGAACTTGACCTGGGACACGCTGACAGCAGCCGACGGCACACTGCGCCGCTGGCGCGAACTGGTGGCCGACTGGGCTGATGAGCCCAGCAAGCCGATGTGCGCGGACTATTGGTCACGGATCACTGACGCACTGGATGACGACCTGGACACCCCGACCGCGATCCGGGTGCTGCGCGAACTCGCCAAGGATCCAGAGATCCCGGCGGGCTCAAAGTTTGAGACCTTCGCCAGCGCCGACCGCGTGCTCGGACTCGACCTGGTTAGCCTTGTCGGCCAGCCCAAGGAGATTCCTCCGCTGCCCGCAGGGGCCGAGGAGAAGCTTGCCGAGCGGGCAGCCGCCCGGGGGCGAAAGGACTTCGCGAGCTCCGACCGGCTACGCACGGAGCTCACCGAGCTCGGCGTCGTGGTTGCGGACACGCCAGAGGGCCAGACCTGGACGCTCTCCCGCTAGCCGACCAGGATCTGGCGTCACAAGCCGTCGGCGCTCATGCAACAGATCACTGTTAGGCGGCTAAAGTGCGCAACAGATCGCTGCGATCATGCATGTCTCATCCTGGCATACAGCCACAACCGGCTCCTACGCTTAATGCGCCTCGATCATCTACGATCCCGGAGCCGCCGACTATGACCGAGACGACACCCCGCAGGTCATCTCACGCCAGGACCTACCTCATGTGCCCACCAGCGCACTTCACAGTGGAGTACGCGATCAACCCGTGGATGAATCCGGATCAGCCTGTAGATGCCGGTCTCGCCATGCGGCAGTGGGAGCAGTTGCAACAGGCGTTCACCGACCTGGGCCACACCGTCCACACGATTAACCCGGAGCCCGGCCTGCCGGACATGGTCTTCGCTGCCAACGGTGCAACTGTCATCGACGGTAAAGTCCTCGGCGCCCGGTTCAAGCACGCCGAACGCCAGCCGGAGGCCGAGGCTTACATGCGCTGGTTCCGCGAGAACGGGTATGCCGTTGTTCGAGAGCCCATCGCTCTGAACGAGGGCGAAGGCGACATCGTGCATACCGGTCGGGCAATTCTGGCCGGTTACGGCTTTCGGACAGACCAGGCTGTCTCAGGCGAGCTGGCGGACCTGTTCGGCCTGCCTGTGATCAGCCTGCGCCTAGTCGACCCACGCTTTTATCACCTCGACACGGCTCTTGTGGTGCTCGATCCTGACACCGTTGCTTACTACCCAGCCGCATTTGACGACGCTAGCCGGGCTGCGCTGGCTTCCCACTTTGGTGAGCTCATCGAGGTCAAGGACGAAGACGCCGAGGTCCTGGGCTTGAATGCGATCAGCGACGGCCGCAATGTGGTGCTGCCCATGCAAGCGACAAGCATGATCGCGCAGCTCGCGAGCGCCGGATTTACTCCGATCGGGGTAGACCTATCAGAGTTGCTGAAAGCTGGCGGCGGCCCAAAATGCTGCACGCTGGAGTTGCGTAGGTAACCGCAAGCACTGGAGGCTAGTCATGGCAGGCACAGCCGGTCCAAAGGCGGCACAGCTGCGCGCCCAGTCCGCAGCGCATAGCGCGCATAACTATCATCCCCTCCCGGTGGTGATCTCCGAGGCCGATGGCGCCTGGGTCACCGATGTCGACGGCGAGCGGTACCTGGACATGCTCGCGGCATACTCGGCGATCAACTTCGGCCACCGTCATCCACGCCTAGTCGCAGCCGCACAGGAGCAGCTGGAGCGCGTCACGTTGGTCAGCCGCGCGTTCGAACACGACCAGTTCGGCCCGTTCTGCGCGGAGCTGGCAGCGCTCGCGGGGATGGAAATGGTGCTCCCGATGAACACGGGCGCAGAAGCTGTCGAGACAGCGATCAAGACCGCCCGCAAGTGGGGCTACGAGGTCAAGGGCGTGCCTGACGACCAGGCCGTCATCATCGTGTTCGACGGCAACTTCCATGGTCGGACAACGACGATCGTTAGCTTCTCCACCGACCCGGAAGCCAAGGACGGATTCGGACCGTACACGCCGGGCTTCCGGATCGTCCCGTACGGCGACCTAGCGGCTGTCGATGCAGCGATGGACGAGAACGTCGTGGCGGTGCTGATTGAGCCGATCCAGGGCGAAGCTGGGGTACTTGTCCCGCCGGCCGGCTTCCTGCCTGGGGTGCGCGAACTGTGTACTGCCCATGGTGTGCTCTTCATCGCCGATGAGATCCAGTCCGGGCTTGGCCGCACTGGCACGACGTTTGCGTGCGAGCACGACGATGTCGTTCCCGACATGTACATCCTCGGCAAGGCGCTGGGCGGAGGCATCGTGCCGGTATCGGCTGTTGTCTCCTCCAGTGACATCCTCGGCGTATTCAAGCCCGGCCAGCACGGCTCCACATTCGGCGGAAACCCGCTGGCGTGCGCAGTGGCCCGCGAGGTCATTGCCATGCTGTCGACAGGCGAGTACCAGGAACGGTCGGCCAAGCTCGGTGCGCACATGCACGACAGGCTGAACGCATTGCCTGAGCACAAGGTCCGCGACGTGCGCGGGCGCGGTTTGTGGGCTGGGATCGAGTTCACCGATTTGCCGGGCCGCAAGGCGTGTGAGCGGCTGGCAGAGCGCAGAGTCCTAGCCAAGGACACCCACGGCAGCACCATCCGGCTCGCACCGCCGCTTGTGGTCAGCGAAGAGGACCTGGACTGGGCGCTCGATCAGGTCGAGGCAATCATCAGATAGCCGGGCTATTAGCCTGTGATTCGGCATGCCGATTCAGATCGTCTTCGAGACGCACTCGACCACCGTAGACAACGAGCAAGGCAGCGCGACAGGCTGGCTGCCCGGTCGTCTGTCGGCTCGGGGCCGGGTACAAGCTGAGGAGCTTGGCATCCGCCGTGCCGACGACGGGATCGCCGCGGTGTTCTGCTCCGACCTGGCCAGGTCCATCGAAACCGCGGACATTGCTTTCGCTGGCGCTGGTCACCCGATCCTTCTGGACTGGCGGCTTCGTGAGTGCGATTACGGGCAGCTGAACGGGTCGCCCGCCCAGGAGATGCATTCACATCGCGCCGACCACATCGACGCTGCCTATCCGGACGGCGAGAGCTGGCGGCAAGCGATAGCCAGAGTGGTCGGTTTCCTGGACGATCTGCCGTCGCGCTGGTCGGGCCAGCGGATCCTGGTGATTGGCCACGTGGCGACGCGCTGGGGTTTTGATCATGCGCTGGCCGGAGTGCCGCTCGAGGACCTGGTAGCTGCGGAGTTCGCCTGGCAGCCCGGCTGGGAGTACGAGCTCCAGTAGCCGTAGCTGCATGGCCGCAGCCAGAACTTCCTGAAGAAGCCCGCCGCCAGCGCAAGCCTGAGCGGCGAGCGGCATCACAGTGCGCCCTGGAGGAAGCCGCGAGCGATAGTCAGCTAAGCCAGACCTACGCTGGCGTGCCAGCGTGCTGGGACGCATCGAACAGCTGCAGTCTGTGCGCCAGGGCAGCGGCCTCACCTCGGCTGCCAACGCGGAGCTTGGCCAGGATGTTGGACACGTGCACGCTGACCGTCTTTGCCGAGATGAACAACTCGGCGGCGATGGCGGCGTTGCTGCGGCCGGCCGCGACGAGGCGTAGCACCTCGAACTCGCGCGCCGTCAGGCCCACCCTGTCCGGCGCAGGCGGGCCGGGTGCAAACACGGCCCTCGGTACATCAGACCGCACTGGTACCTGAGCCAGCTCCGGGCGGCCAATCTCGATCCGGCCACGGCGGGCAAGCAACGCGATCTCCTCGGCGACCCGCCCAGCACCAAGGCCGGCAGCTAGCGCCGCAGCCCGGTTAAGAGCCCGAACCGCCGTGTCGCGATCCGCGTAGTCAGCAAGCGCGGACTCCGCGACCCGGAACAGGGCGGCACATAGTGAATAGGGTTCGCCCAGCTCCTCCCATGCCTCAGCCGACGCCTGCCAGAGCTGCAATCGGTCCCCACCCGTCCACTCGGCCCAGCCGGCCCTGGCAATCTCGGCCTGGAAGGTCAGCCGCTGCGCGGCTTGGACCGGTCCTGCGACCTCAAGCTTGGCCGACACCGTGCACAGTGACCGGAGAACGTCCTCAACCAGCTCAGCACCGACGTCCGTGCGAGCCGCAGAGGGCAACGCGCAAACATCCGCAGCCGCCCGAGCGGCGGTAGTCAGCAGTGGCCAGGAGTAACGCGGGCTAGCAAGTAGGTCACGATTCGCGAGCGCATCGGCAGCGACTTGGAGCGCGGTCCTGTACTCCCCCGCCGCTGCGAGCACCTCGATTTGGAGCCGGAAGTGCGGCAAGTGCCACTGGTCCTGGTACTGCGCTCGTTCCAGCAGCTCGGCTGCACGGGTCAGAGCATCCTTCGCCGCAGCAACGTCTCCTCTGCCGAGCGCAAGCTCGCCTGAAAGCCGCCAGAGCGACGACCGGTGCGGGCCAGTTGACGGCGCGGCTAGCGCTTTGCTGATGACATCGCCGGCTTCGCTCCAGTGCCCAGCTGCCGCGAGTGGCTCGGCCACGTTGACTGCCAATATCGCGCCACTTGTACGTGACAGCCCGTACTTCGCCGCCTCGATCAAGCCGCTTCTGGCCACCTCCGCGGCCTCCAGGTGCTGCCCGACCCCCTCGAGTACATGCGATTCGTTGATCGTGGCATTGAGCAGCAATTGGTAATCGTGCACTTGTTCAGCGGCGGCACGCGCTTGCTTGAGGAGGTCGAGGCCTTCGCCGTAGCCGCGTGCGCAATCCAGTTCCAGCATCGCCAGTGTGAGTAGCGCGCGTGCCTGCGTGGCCAGGTCGTTTTCCTGCCGCGAGATCGCCAGTGCCTCCTCCGCCCGTGCCCGGGCCTGGGCGGAATTCGAGCCTGACTTGGACTCGAAGTGGCCAAGGCTGGCCAGCACCTGAGCGCGCTCGCGCTCGTGCTGTCCGTCGCTCACCAAGCGCAGCGCTTCGTGCAGATCGTTTGCGTCGCTCCCATGACCAACTTGGGCACTGAGGTTGACGCGCCGGTCCAGCAGCAAAGCAGCGCGGGCCGGCTCGGCGGTCGCATCCAGTTCCTGCAAGGCGGCAGTAGCGAACGCGACACCCCGCTCAGCGTCGGCAGTGAGAAGCGAGACATGCACAGCCTCTTCGAGCACGCGGACGTGATCCGCGCCGATGCGCTGGGCAGCGTCCGGAACACTTGCCCACAGTTCGAGGACGCGAGAAAGCATGCTCAGCTGCTCAGAGTGAGCGAGTGCACGGCCCGCCTCGGCCGCCGCCTGCCAGGCGCTGATCAGGGCCCACGTAACGTCGTATGCGGAGTGCCAGTGGTGGGCCAGTTCGATCGCCGATCGGCCGGGAGGGACCAGCGAATTGTCGGCCGAGATCGCTGCGGCATAGCGTGCGTGCAACCGGCCATGCTCTCCGGGCAGCAGGTCGTCGTGCATGACCTCGCGGATCAGCGCATGCCTGAACTGGTATCCGTCCGAGTCGGCCACCAGCACGTTCCCGGCTACCGCGGGCCGCAGCGCGCGCGACAGGTCGTCCTCGTCCAGTCCGGTGACCTGAACGAGCAGCGGGTGACTCAACCAGGCTCCGCCTGCGCTCGCGACGCTCAGCAGCTCACGCGTTTCCTCCGGGAGCCGATTCACGCTCGCGAGCACCATGTCGCGCAACGATTCAGGAACCTCGGCGTCGCACCCGAGCAGATGCTCAACGAAGAGCGGGTTGCCCTCGCTGCGCCGGAAAACCACGTCGACCATCGACGGCTTCGGCTCGTGCGCCAAGATCGCGGCTATCTGTTCGGCCGACTCGTCCTTGCTGAGTCTGGGCAGCTCGCTGCGCTCGACCCAGCTGATCCGGCCTAGCTCTGCGACCAGAGCCCGCAGCGGATGTGTCCGGTGCAGCTCGTCCGACCGGAAAGTGACCACAATCAGCAAGCCGCGCATCCCTGCCTGATTGCAAATCAGGAACGTTAGTAGGTCCCTTGTGGACCGATCCGCCCAATGCGCGTCCTCAATGATGAGAGCGACCGGGCCAGCCTGCGCCAGCCGTTCGAACAGAGTCAGGATCTGCTCAAACAGGCGCGCCCGGGCCTCTCCCTGGTAGGCCTCGTTCTCTGGGCCCGCCGGCTCTCCAAGCTCGGGCAGCAGCCTGCCGAGCTCCCGGCTTGCCCGGCCCGACAGCAACTCATGAATACCCGGTGCACCTAGGTCGCGCACAAGCTGCCGAAGGACGGCTGAGAACGGAGCAAACGGCAGACCAGAAGCGCCAAGCTCCAGGCAGCCGCCAACGATCACCCGGGCCCCGCTCGTAGCGGCTCGCGTGGCGAACTCGCTTATCAGCCTGGACTTTCCGACGCCGGCCTCGCCGCCGATGAGCAGGGCCGCGGGAGAACCCTGCTGTACGGCGGCGAGTGCCGCGTCGAGTGTGGCCAGCTGCTCAGACCGGCCAACAAGCACCGGGCTGACATTGCAGGTAGCCACGTCTTCTAGCGTTCCTGTGGCTGCTGACAGCTTTGGCCCAGCGTTGATAGCGCCGTGGCCTTTCGACTCGTTCGACATGTCCGAGCTCGTGCCCGGCCGGGTCAGCGGTCGGCTGAGCAGAGTTCGGAGGAATCGGATTGGTCGCTCGGCGCGCCGACCAGCATGAGTTCCTCCGAGTTGCGCGGTGCGACTGCCTTGTGAGGCGTATCAGCGTTGTGCGGCGCAACGGCCTCGGCCTCTGCAGGCCGCTGGTCAGGCACCCGGCCAGCGAACTCGAACGCCGTGCTTGCTATGCGGCGGAACCGACGTCGCGAGTGCGTGCCGGCATTGGCTTGCCTGGCAGTGCGCAGTGCCCGGCGGCGTTCTGCTGCCAGGCGCATTTGATTTTGCCTGTCTTCCGCGATCACCTGGGCGAAGTACGCGTGCATCTTTCCTCCTGATTCGGACCCCCCGCGGGTCCTCACCATTGAGGTTCGCCGTAAGGCGGGGTAGTGCGAATCGGAAGCACTCCCTATTTCTGCATCGCCTACGCCTTAGACCGATGTGAGGTGCCCTAATTACACCGCTTTGCGGCTAAGGCATTGCCCTTGACCTGCGCCTAAGGCTCAACTCGAGAGCGTAAAAACTAGCCGAACGCCACCGTCATTTCGGTGATCACACCGCCGGAAACTGTCAGGCGCATCTGCCCTCGCGCGCCATCGCGTCGCCAGATGAACGGAATGACTATCGCCGGTCCTTCTTCGGTGACGGCACCGGCGATATCGATCTGGTCGTCTGGCGGGTTCTGATCATAGGCAGCTGTGTACGCAGAGCGCCCCGCGAACTCTAACGAGCCAGCTCCGGGGACGTTTTCGAACCGCATGACTGCGTCGTCGGCAAACCCTGCGAGGAAGCTGTCGTAGTCTGCGGTCTCCGATGCGCTGTTGAACGCGTTGACGTGCTGAGCCGCGAACTCGCCTATATCGGTCACCTGGTCTCCTCGAACGAAGTGGCAGCTCAGCGTGGCTAGCGGTCGCCAGGCGGCCGCGCCGACTGCCGCGCCCTACGCGCCGGATTGATGACCGACCACAGGACGAACCCGATTACAGCGCCGGCCGCTGCGCACACGGCGCCGCCGAATAGAAACCACTTACCGGCCGGCGTGTTCGTGATGATGACGCTACCGCCCGAGGATGTGGTGCTGAGCACAATCGTAGTGACGAACCAGCCTGCAGCCGGGAGCACGCCGCCCGCCGCAGAGCGCATCCCTTGCGCGCCGAGCACGCAGGTAATCAAAATGGCCACAGCGAAGCAAATCGCGACCAAGACGCCAGGGCCGTTGCTGTAGTGGAACGTGCCGATGAGGCCCTCTACGATTCCGAGCAGGAACAGGGCAAGGTAGGCGAACGCCTTCACCCATGGCCCGGCGCCGCGGGCCGGCGGCTCGTCACCGGCCGGCGTTCCGCGCATATTCACACCCGCAGGCTAGTCAACGTAGGACCGCGGCTTAGCCGAGCCCGTCGAACAGATCGTCTTCCCGATCAGATGGCCCATGCACAGTCCCCCGCGGACCGGCAAGAAGCGTGTAGTACTCGGTGCCCATCGCCCGCCGCCCGACTTGGTCCGATAGCGCGAAGAAGGGGCTGTCCACCGAGATCTGCGTGGCATGTGCGCGCATGGCTGCCAGCTTCGCCTCCATGTAGTCGCTGGCATCAATCTCAGTTGTCACGTTCGAGTCATCCGTGCCGAAGGGCAAATCGTCCACGGAGTCGACGCGGCTGAAATCGGCTCCGCCAATCTCGGTGTCTCCGCCCTGAGAATCGCGCATCAGCGCCATGGACTCTGCGAGCACCGATCGCGGCAGAGCGGTCGCATAGAACTTGCGCACCGATCCGCCGGCCATCTCAAACGCTCGCTTCGCCACGCGATGCGCCTGGATGTGGTCCGGGTGGCCGTAAAAGCCGTTGTCGTCGTAGGTCACCATGACCTGCGGGTGCACTTCCTCGATTACGGTTAGCAGGTCGCGCGCCGCATCCTCGACATTGGCTTGCCAGAAGCAGCCAGGAAAGTCGTTCGCAGGGGTGTCCATCATCCCTGAGTCACGCCACTTGCCTGGCCAGCCGAGGAACCGGTGGTCAGACACGCCAAGCACCTTGCACGCGGCGTCCAGTTCACCGATCCGGTACTGCCCGAGCCCTCCGTCGGCATCCCAGGCAAGATGCCCTAGCTCAGCTGGAATTACCTCGCCGAGCTCACCCAGCGTGCATGTAACCAAAGCCACGTGCGCGCCCTCGGCTGCGTACTTGGCCATGGTTGCCCCGGTGCCGATCGACTCGTCGTCGGGGTGGGCGTGTACAAGCAGCAAGCGCCTGCCGTCGGCTGCGGTCATAGGCGCGAGCCTACCGCGCAGGCCGCAAACCGCGGCTGGCAGGATCTACAGCGTGACTGACACCTTCCCCCGCCAGGCAGCCCCGACGATGGGCTTCACACTCGGCGCACCGCGTTCGTTCCGGCTATCACCAGACGGCAAGGCCGTCATCTTCCT
>Ga0126373_10000217_pt1 | contig 38564 bp, 38 predicted proteins | sample PanSoiMetPlot_11_FD_92545 | JGI IMG/M metagenome (GOLD analysis project Ga0126373, IMG submission 92545) | Tropical forest soil microbial communities from Panama - MetaG Plot_11 | ecosystem: Environmental > Terrestrial > Soil > Tropical forest > Bulk soil | place: Panama | collected 2016-02-17 | reverse complement strand
GATAGCGCAAGACGACCTCGGCACCGAGATCTTCTTTGCTCTCGAAATGATTGTAAAACGAGCCCTTGGGTACACCCGCGGCTTCGGTAATGTCTTGCACGCTGGTGGCATTGAATCCTCGCTGGTGCAAGACCTGCAGGCCCGTGTCTAAAAGTTGTTCTCGAACGTTTGGCTTCACGACTATAATATGACCGGTCATCTCGCTTTTGTCAAGACCTACTCGGCGTTCTTGAAATAAGGCGGGCCAGCGCCATTGCGGTCCATTGCAGCCGTTCGCTTCGCTTGCCAGTAGCCGCCCTGAAAACGCCCGTTCGTGTCCCAGCTTGTTTAATGATTTCCAGCGATATAGATCTTGCCTCTTCAGGTTGAGGGATCGTGACACGGATGCAACGGACTCGCCCGCCTTGACACGGGCGATCGCCGTCATTTTGAACTTCTTGGAATATGTGGGTCGCGTTTCAGGGTCCAAGCGCACTTGGGGAGACTTAGGGCAGGACTCATATTCCGAATTCGGTGTGCGTTGTATGCATTGCACGAGCGCCTCCGCGTCCCGGAGTCGAAGAATGAGTTGTCGCTCGCCGTTCCTTTTCTGGACCTGAATGGTTTTGATGCCGAATCGTCTGCAATCATGTCCAAGCCATCGCGGTCTCCGGCCAGGTCGCTTTGCGACTACGGACAGAAAAACAAAACGACGCTTAAATTGTGCGATCGATTGATCGACGATCCGCACTCGCTCCGGCGTTTCCTCAGCGCGAAGCAGGCCGAGCTGTACCAGACCCGTTACAGTCTCCAGCGCGCAACCGAGTTCCCTCGCAACTTCAGTATTGCGCTCGTGTGTTTCCGCACCTTTCGTAGCGAAGCGCCTGCAAAAATGGAACCAGCGAAGCACGAGGAATTAGCAATCCTCCAACGGTGCCATCAATGTTTCCGACGACCGGCAGCCTCCTGCGCAGGAGCGCAGTTACAACGTCAGACCCTCGCGTCTCCGCAATAGGCGGCGTAATTGTATTGCGTCACTACTGAGAGGTTTCTTTGTCGGCGACGGATTTAGGCCGAGCAACTTTGCCTTGAAATCTTCGACATCTGAGTCTTGGAAGCCGGCACTTACAGGCAAGTGCGACACGTACACTCCGATGCTTTTTTAGCGACCTCAACTGCACTGGCGAGATTCCAATGCGCTTTGCAGCATCTCTAAGCCGGAGAATGTTACTGCGCTTTCTCGAAGGCCTTACGTAGACACCCGGGCCATAACCGAGCTCGGCGAGAGGCGTGATGTCGTACACGTACCGCTTACATGTCCCCTGCCCAACTGATCGTCGCGATATATTGTGCCTACTGAGCACGCGGCTTACTGTTCTAACATTCACACCGAGGTATCGCGGGAAAGCTGAAGGACGAAATCTAGGTCGTGAGGCCCCTCGACGGGCTTAACGGTTGTGCCCAGCGCCATCGATCCTTGAGGATAGATTTCCGGCCGGAAAAACCGGAACGGGCTCTGCGCGCTCTCCCCCACTCGGTTGAGTGTGTTATATCTTTCAACGGCGAGATTGTATCTTGCCGTGCTCAACTGCAGATGGTCGGAGATATCGAAGAGTATCCCATCGATAGCGCCGGTAAACTCAGTGAGTGAGGGAAAAGAATGCGCAACAACCATTTGACTCTCCTTGTGGATTACCCGTCCCTGGCGGAGAGTATGGCGGTGCGCGGTGCAGTCGAACCGACGTCAGTGGCAGCTGAATCCGATTTTTCTATTCCGAGCGCAGAATGCAGCGAGTGTCTCGATCTCGCTAACACGCTGGCTAAAGGATCTTTCGATTGCGAACTGAACTGGCCCAGAGTGTTGCCCTAATCCGTAAACTACTGTAAACACATCAGTTCTTCGCTTTCATAAATTGGGGTCCGAACTTTCACCTTTTGGACCCCAACTTTCATCATTTGCGTAAACCCACAGCTGCTACAACCTTTCAACTTTCAGTCTCGATTACGAGCAGCCGCTGGTTGAGCCGCAGCTCATGCAGCGATAACAACTTCCGTTCCGCGTCATGATACTCCCGCAAAAACTGCAACTCGGCGCATCGCCCAGGTCAACAATGCTTGAAAGTGCGTCGGCCGCATGCACGGCTCCCGACTTTCGGCTTCCGGCTTCCGCCGTCACTCCATTCGCCTCACCCATCTCGGGCAACTGGCCACTCGCCGCTGCCAGCTTGGGTCTCAGATTCTCAAACAACATCTGCTGCTGCCCAGTCAGGAATCGCAACTGGAGCCACCGGAAGATGTAGTCCATGATCGACTTCGCATATCCGATATCCGGATTACCCGACCATCCGCTAGGCTCGAACCGGGTATGGGCGAACTTCTCGCAGAACAACTTCAGGGGCACACCGTGCTGCAAGGCGATCGACACGGCGAGCGCGAAGCTATCGACGAGTCCGCTAACTGTGCTGCCTTCTTTCGCCATGGTGATGAACAGTTCGCCGGGCTCCCCGTTGGGATAGAGACCGACGGTGATGTATCCCTCATGGTCGCCAACTTTGAACTTGTGGGTGATGGAAGCGCGCTCTTCCTGCAACTTATGCCGCACAGCCCGAGGAGGAGCATTCAAATCTTCCTCCTCTAACGCTTGTGTGGCGGCGGACGCATTCGTCCGCCCCGCAGCTTCAGCCGTCTTGGTTCCCGCTGCCGACAAAGGCTGCGACTTCTTGCACCCGTCCCGATAAATAGCCACCGCCTTCAGACCAAGCTTCCAAGCCTGAAGATAAGCCTCCATGATGTCCTCCACGGAAGCGCTCTCAGGCAAATTGACAGTCTTCGATATTGCCCCGGAGATAAACGGCTGAGTAGCCGCCATCATCCGGAGATGCCCCATGTAATGAATCGACCGAGTCCCCTTAGCCGGCTTGAAAGAGCAGTCGAAAACAGCAAGGTGATCGTCCTTGATATGCGGCGTCCCCTCGATCGTTCCCGTAGCATCAATGTAGCTGACGATCGCATCTGCCTGCTCATGCATATAACCAAGCTTGAACAACGCAGTAGGCACAGTGTTGTTGACAATCTTAATCATCCCCCCGCCCACAAGCTTCTTATACTTAACAAGCGCAAGATCAGGCTCCACCCCTGTGGTGTCGCAGTCCATCATGAAGCCTATGGTTCCCGTGGGGGCCAGGACTGTTACCTGGGAATTTCTGTATCCGTATTTTTCGCCGTGACATAAGGCTTCGTCCCAGCATTGTTTGCTGGCTTCGTACAACGCGCTGGGTACGTTTCCTTTATTTATGCCATTCACTGACGCACGGTGCATGCGGATTACGTCGAGGAATGGTTCGCGGTTGATGTACCAGCCGGGGCAGGCTCCGCCGGGCATAACGTTGGAGCCGAGGTTCGTTTCGGCAAGGCTCTTCTTTGTGGCTTCGGTGGCTGGGACGAGTGGCTCGCATTGTTCTGCGATGCGGCTGCTCTGCAGATAAGCTTCGCCGCACATGATTGCAGTTACGCAGGCGGCGTAGTCCCGGCCGGTGTCGCTGTCATACGGGTGGCCTGCGGCCATCAACAACGCGCCCAGGTTCGCGTAGCCTAACCCTAGCGGGCGATAGTCGTGGGAGTTGGCCATGATCGATTGCGTGGGATATCCGGCGTTGTCTACGAGGATTTCCTGCGCGGTGATCAGGATGTCTACTGCGTGGCGATAGGCTTCTACATCGAACGTGCCGTTGGGCGCGAACTTCAGCAGGTTCAGACTGGCCAGGTTGCAGGCGCTGTCGTCGAGGAACATGTACTCGCTGCACGGATTGCTGGCATTGATTCTCGCGGTGTTTTTCGAGGTGTGCCAACGGTTGACGGTGGTGTCGTACTGCATGCCGGGATCGCCGCAATGCCACGTGGCTTCGGAGATTTTGTGGAGTAGTTCTTTTGCTTTGACCGTCTTTACTACAGAACTGTCGGTGACCGTACGCGTGGAGAAATTGGTATCGCGGACTACCGCATACATGAAGTCATCCGTAACCCGGACTGAGTTGTTCGCGTTTTGGAAGAAGATGCTCGAGTAGGCATCCGAGTCAGGATGGGAGCCATCGTATCCCACGGAAACCAGGGCATGCGCTTTCGCTTCTTCTTTCTGCTTGCACTCGATGAAGTCGATGATGTCGGGGTGGTCTACGTTGAGGATCACCATCTTGGCGGCGCGGCGAGTTTTGCCTCCGGACTTGATTACGCCAGCGAAGGCATCGAATCCTTTCATGAAGCTGAGCGGTCCACTGGCGGTGCCGCCTCCGGAGAGGGTCTCAGTCGATCCGCGCAGAGGGGAGAGATTGGTGCCCGTGCCCGACCCCCATTTGAACAACATGCCTTCAGTTTTCGCTAGGGTCAGGATCGAGTCGAGCGAGTCTTTCACCGAGTTGATGAAGCAGGCGGAGCACTGGGGCTTGCTATAGCCGGTCACTCCGAATTCAACTTGCTGCTTCTCGGCATTCCAGTGCCAGTTCTGGCCGTCGCTGTTGGGTTCAATGCGGTCGCATCCTACGTTGAACCAGACTGGCGAGTTGAAGGCGGCATACTGACGCAAGAGGATATGGGCGAGTTCATCGTGGAAAATCGCCGCGTCATCGGCCGTTTTGAAATAGCTTTGCGCGTGGCCCCAGTCACGGATGGTTTCGGCCACCCGGGATACCAGCCGCCGAACCCCGGTTTCGCGCTCGGGGGTGCCGATTTTGCCGTGGAGATATTTGCTGGCGACGATATTCGTCGCCGTCATGGACCAGTCTTTGGGAACTTCGACGTCTTTTTGCTCGAAGATTACGTTGCCTTGGGCATCGGTGATCTGAGCGGTACGGAGGTCCCACTCGACTTCGTCGTACGGGGAGACGCCTGGTTTTGTGAACAGCCGACGGAAGGAGAGGCCGGGGGCCTTTTTCTTCGGCGTGGTGGGAGACGCGGCGGGCGACGGAGCTGCGGCTTTGGTTTCGTTGATAGTCTTAACTTCAGGCATCGGGGCTCTCCTAATTAGATTCTATGCGGCTTGCATCGATTCGGGCGTCCGGGTTGGGGCGGGAACCGGGGTAGCGCGGAATTCGGTTGTAAGGAACGTTTCTTTCGCCCCTTCGGGGCTTTTGTGGCTCGGACGGACCGGCCACGGTCTGCGCCCTTGCCGTTCTTCTGCCGCCGCTTTGCGGCCGGTCCCTAAGTCAGAAGCCGGACGGGAACGAGGAGGAACAGTGAATCGTGGTGGCGATCGCGGAATTGAGCCGTGGGGCCGTTGTCGGTCGTGCGCCATCGAACGGTTTTGAGTTTTTGAGAGGGTTGTCTGTGCCGCTCCCCTTGGCTTCGCTCAGGGTTCGCGGGACGAGCGCGGCGCCCGTCGCCCCACGAACCGAGGCGGCTATCTCCTCATGGGGCTGTGCAGGCTCGGGCGTAAGCTCAAGCGAGCTGGCGAAATGCGAACCGATGCCGGTGGCTTTTTCGGCGGAACAGGCGATCCACTGGTTCAAAGCGTTGCAGATGCTGCGGCGTTGCGATGGATCTTCGATTACGACAAAACGAACGAAATAGTGGCCGGAGGCGAGACGCGCTTGCAAGGGATTCTGCTGCGAGACCATCCGATCTAGCACATATGCCATGTCGTCGTCTTCAAAGAACTTCGTGACGGCCAGCATGCGGCGGGAGAATTCGGCTTCCGGAATGGGCCCGCTCGCCGTTGCTTCGCTCGGGTTCGGGGGGCGGACCAACGCGTCCGTCGCCACACGGTTTGGAATGCCCATTACTTCTTCGGCGAGGGCGAAGACGCCGGGTTTGCTGGGAACAATCAAGAGACTGTGGTGAGACTCGCAACGGAACCAGTGCGACCATTGCAGACGGCGATAGTCGACTGGACGATCGAAGCCATGCCGGGCCAGCGATTCGGTAACGAGACGAGTTAGGGTTTCCATGCGGGCTCCTGGGTTCGGACTTCAAAGAACAACTGCTTTCGCAGCGATGCGGTTTCCCCTTCTCCTTTGCTCTGCTCAGGATCGGGTTCGCGGGGCGGACGAACGCGTCGGCCGCTACGGATCGCTGCACGTGCTCCGGGGGAGGGGTCGGGCACGGCCACCGCTTGATTCGGCTTCCGGCTTTCGGAAGGCTAGAAGTACATGATTATGAAAGGCTTGGCGCTCGACCTACGGATCTGGAGCCAAGCGCCTGATCCTCTCTTCACTTATCCGGGGCACCGAGTTACCTCTGGCTCGGACAGTCCGCCGGTCGCGTTCACTCTTCCCGTTCCGTCCTCATTCCCGTGAGGAGGAATTTGCTTGCTTGGGATTGCAAAGTTACTCCTGCTTATTGTGCATGTCAAGAGAGAAACACTATAGGTTGTATCCCTAGCAATGACGGGCTTGATGCCGGATTGGCGCCGGGATTTCCACAAGAAAAGCAAGTTGCAACGTTTCAAAGTTCTCGGTTCTCAGTTGAAACGAAATGAGTCGGGGCCCCAGCTAGAGATTTCCTTTCTGAACAGCGCAGAATACTCAGCACATGAAGACCTCGTCGTTAGAAGCGTGAACTTCGAACCTTGAAATTTTGAGATTTTGAGACTTTGAACTTTGAAACTTCCTTTCTCACATTAGGCTCAACCGTGTGGACGAGACTCGCACGGGTTGGGGAGACTTTCGGTTTGTACGCGGACTCTTTTCCAAGGCAATGCTCGCATAGGGCACGTTTCGGTAACTGGATTTGATCTTCTCGATCCGCAGGGGTTCGATGCGAAGGCTGGCTAAGCGCAGATTCTCCCGAGTGGAAGTGGTCGACTGCTCCCCTTCGCCGCAATCTGATGGCGCGAGGGGCGCGTCTGGAGTCAGGCCCATGAGCACGTAGATATCTTCGAAGATGCGACGCGGCGCGATGCTGAGGACTCCATCGCAAGATTCCACCAGGTAGTCGCCCTTACGGCCGCAGTGTTGACGGCCTAGATGATCGGTGAAGCTGAGGCCGGCGTTGAGTTGTTTGGCTTTGACTAAAAATCGCGTGCGGTAGGTTTTCCATTCAACTGATTTCATGGCGTGCCGATCCGAGTAATTCCGTTGGGAGTTCGTCCTCAAGCGTTCTTGCTCTGGGACTGACTGCTTCTTTTTACTTGTGTGGGCGAAGCTGAATGTACGAGCGAAATGGCTGCGGGTCAATTCAATATTTTTGGTGCAATTGAGGAATTTGTGGTCTCGGATTCACACGGATTTTCACGGATCAAGAAACGCGCTTGAGAGTGATTGCCAATGCGCATGATCGTGAGGTTTTCTGGGCGAGCGAAGTTCGCGAAGAAGAATCTGGTACAGTGAGCAGCCGGGATGTCCACAGGACTTGCACAGGAAATGCAAAATCAAGCGTCAGGCGATTGGAGGAGGCATGCACCGAAACGTTGCTTTGATTGTTGTAATTCTTGTATGCGAGAGCGGCACGCTTTTCGCGCAAACCACAATTGCGCTCCGCTGCGGAAGTCTGTTCGACGGGCGTTCGGATTCATTGCGGAAGAATGTTGTTGTCGTGATTGAAGGGGAGAAGATTACTGGCATTGGGACGGCAGTGCCGAACGGCGCGGAAACGATGGACCTCTCGCGCGAGACTTGCTTGCCTGGGCTGATCGACACGCACACTCATATTTTGTTGCAGGGGGACATTACTGCTGCGGACTACGATCAGCAACTGCTGAAGCAGTCGACGGAGTATCGGACGATTCTGGCCACTGTCAATGCGCGTCGGGCGCTGGAGTACGGCTTCACTTCGATCCGCGACTTGGAGACTGAGGGGGCCGGCTATGCCGATGCGGATGTGAAGAAAGCGATCAATAACGGCGTGATCCCCGGGCCCCGGATGCAAGTGGCGACGCGAGCTCTTGATGTGACGGGAGCTTATCCGCTGCAAGGGTATGCGCCGAACGTTTCCGTGCCGCATGGAGTGCAGATCGTGGATGGAGCTGACAACGCGCGGCAAGCCGTGCGCGAGCAGATCAGCCACGGGGCGGACTGGATCAAGGTGTACAGCGACCGGTCTTATCAGGTGCGAGATGATGGCGTGCTGGATGATATTCCGACGTTCACGACGGATGAATTGCGTGCCATCGTCGAGGAGGCGCACCGCGAGCGGCATAAAGTGGCCTCGCATGCGATGGCGTTGAACGGAGTTCATAATTCCGTTGCGGCTGGCGTGGATTCGATCGAGCACGGGAACTATATTGCCGAGGAAGATCTGAAAACAATGGCAGAGCGTGGGATTTGTTATGTACCCACGATTTTTGTGGGGGAGTACGTGGCGCAAGGACGCGCTGCGGAGGGCGCGCCCGTGTGGGTGAGGATGATTCAGATTCATGAGGACACGTTTCGGCGGGCGATGAAAGCGGGAGTGAAGATTGCGTTCGGGACTGATGCCGGAGGGTTTGACTGGAAGGTGAATCCGGCGAAGGAATTTTCCTCGATGGTGAAGTTTGGGATGACTCCGGCTCAAGCCATACGTTCGGCAACAGTGATTGCGGCGGAGTTGTTGGGGATGAAAGATTCGTTGGGGACTGTGGAGGCAGGGAAGTTGGCCGACATTGTGGCAGTGCCTGGAGATCCGTTGAGCGAAGCTTCCGTGATGGAGAAGGTCGACTTTGTGATGAAGGGTGGAGTGGTGTACCGGAGGAATTAACCTGCAGCAAGAGCTTATCCCAGAGTCGGTCATGAGAGTAGCTCTCAATCCAGGATAAATCGTCGGCAGCTCCGTTTAGCGCCATAGCGAAGACACAAGGTCCCTCGACCGCGTGCGTGGCGTCGCTTCGCTCTCTGACGCACTCCGTGCGGCATGACAGCGATTGAATAAACCTCACACTTCTATTCCCAAGAGCAGACCGAGCAGATAGGGGAATGGCCGCATGTTTTACAGGAATCACCCGAGCCGAGGTGGCGCACATTCCGTCGACGATTACCGGGAGGTTGAATACTTCTCGGGAGTACTGTTATGACAACTGATCCGGTTTGTGGCATGAAAGTTGACGACAAGAACCCCCAACATCAAACGCAGTACGGCGGCCAGACCTATTCATTCTGCTCGCAGGAGTGCAAGAATAAGTTCGAGCAGAATCCGGAAGAGGATTCGGCTGCTGCTGCTTAGACATTCACTAACAGAAAAGCCCTTGCTTATCGCGAGGGCTTTTGGGTTTTTAGACACCCAAAAACTCCCCGTTCGGCGATAACAGCGCCGAATGACACAGATGGGAGATAAATTCTGCAGGGCACGCACCCCTCCCCTTCGCTGTGCTCGCGGTCGGGCCGCGGGGCGGACGAATCGTCCGCCCCTAGACAAACATTAGCGGTGGGCCATGGCTGGTTCGTGCGCGGACTTGAAGGCGGCGTAGCGTTTATTGATTTCGTCCCAGTTCACTACGTTCCACCATGCGGCTAGATATTCGGGGCGGCGGTTGTTGTATTTCAGGTAGTACGCGTGCTCCCAAACGTCATTGCCGAAGATGGGGTAGAGCCCCTGTGAAATGGGATTGTCCTGGTTTGGTGTGGTGATGATTTGCACTTCGCCATTGGACTTGCCTGCCAGCCAGACCCATCCTGAGCCGAACTGTTTTGTCCCGGCGTCGTTGAATTTCGTTTTGAAATCGTTGAAGTTGCCGAACGTTTTCTTGATGACATCGGCGATAGGGCCGGAGGGATCGCCTCCGCCTTGCGGCTTCATGATCTTCCAGAACATGGTGTGATTCACGTGACCTCCGCCGTTGTTGCGGACGGCGCCACGGATGTCTTCGGGAATCGCGTTGATGTCGCGGATCAGATCTTCGGCGGACTTACCGGCTAGATTCGGATGTTTCTCAAGCGCGGCGTTCAGATTCTTCACGTAGGCGCCGTGATGCATGTCGTGGTGCAGAGTCATCGTCTGCTTGTCGATCGTGGATTCCAGGGCGTCATAGGCATACGGCAAAGGGGGTAGTTCGTGAGCCATTGTTATCGTCCTCCAGGCTTTTGAGATGACGGGAATTTGGGTTTCGATGCAAGGAACGTTTGGCCATTATAGCTTGCGGGTTGCTTGGCCGACGCGGGTCAAAGGCTCGGCACGGGCAGGCACACGGGAGTCGTCATGCCTTGGATCGCATTCGTAGTGGGTTCCACGCCTCCCCTCGCTTCCCTCGGGTTCGGCGGGGCGGATGAATGCGTCCGCCCCCAACAATAAAACTATTTTTGACCTAGCAGGCGGATCCTTGAGGTGAAAGCGCGGCCCTGGCATGCGGTGAAAGTCGGCTCGGGGTGGGATGCATCGATCACGTTGTTCACTACGTAGGCGTTGCATCTCCCGGTAATGTTATCCAGGCCTCCGCGCAGGGCCCAATATTTATTAAACAAGTGGAACTTCTTTTCTAGTTGGATATTGAGCGAGAAGTACGTGGGAAAGCGCTCGGATCCGGGTTTGCCGATCAGTTCCTGCTGATCGGTGAGAAGGTTGAAGGGGAATCCGTTGCGGGCCTCCATGGAGTAGGCCAGTTCGAACTTGTGCACGATGGGGAAGCTGAAGAAGGGAAGATATCCCCAGGAGAGAAAGCGGTTGGGGGTGTCCCAGGGATATGGGCCCGGCTGTTGCGAACTGAGAACTGGACTATCAACGTTGAAATCTAGTGCTTGGTTGGTGCGGGCGCGCGAGCGCGTGTAGGAGCCCATGATGGTATAGGCTTCGCGGAAGTTGTGGCGGAAAGAGACCTGGAACGCGTCGTAGTGATCTTCTCGCGTGTTGAGAAGAATGAAATCGCCTGTCGCGGTGGAGTTGCGAGTGTCGTAGACGAATCCGTTGGTGCCATGCCGGCGAAGGAATTCGGCTTTCAGGTAAATGGCGTGGGGGAGCTTTTTTTCGAGACCTACGCTCCAGTTCAGAAAGCGGGGCGGTTCTAGCGAGTTGTCCTTGAGCGAAAAAGCGGTTGTGAGCGGGCCTGTGCTGGTGACGCAATCCGCCGTCGCGCAGTTCGGAGCGGTAGCAAAAAAAACATCCTCACGCGTACCAGCATAGGGGCGGGCGACCAGGAAAATCGGAGTTGCGTCATAGACGATGCCGATGCCCGCGGACAATTTTGTTGAACCCGAATTGTCGAGAACATACGTTCCGGCCAGGCGAGGAGAGAAGACTCCTTCGTGGACGATGGTGTCCCAGTCGAAGCGAATGCCGGGTTCGATCAGGAGGCGGCTGGTAACGGCCCACTGATCCTGGATGTAGGCGCTGAGTTCCGTGTTGTTCTGTTCGTGCGGCTGCGCCGGAGTGAAGGTCGAGTAGCGCGTACAAGGAAAGGACTTGTCGTGGGGCGCGGTGAAACAGATGTCGGCGGGTTGCGGTGCCGACACGCTGGAATTCAGAAATGCGATGGGAGTGCGGTTAAATTCCGCGTCGTAGGAGATGCGGTCGATATCCGTGCCGAGTTTGAAATCGTGGCGGCCATGCCAGTGGTGCTGTGGGAGATATAGATTCGACACCCCCTGCCATCGCGTGGCGCTGGTGTGCTGGTTCATGTAGTAGTTTCCGAAGGCGGTGGCTGGCGTGAGCTGGTAGGGCTCGGGGCCGTAGGGGGTGAGACGCAGATTGTATTGATCGAAGGCGAATCCGGTTTCGAGAAGTTGACCTCCGTTGAAGTAATGCTGGTCTTTGACGCTGGCGATGTAGGCGCTTTCGACGTCTTGGGGGTTCGTCAGTTGCGGGCTTTGCGGGGATAGAAACGCGTACTGGTTGTGAAGGTAGTTGAGCAGAAAGCTGGTCGTGAGAATGTTGCGATTCGTGAGGTTGGCCTGGATCTTGGACAGGTTTCCGATGCGCCAAATGTAGTCACTGTCCTGCTCGGGCGGGAGAGCCGTATAAACCAACTGGGTGTATTCGCCTTCGAAGGCGTTGTAGTACCAGATTCGGTGCTTCAGGATTGGGCCTGAGGTGGTGAAGCGTGGGAGAAATTGATTGAAGCGCCAGCCGTGTTTGTCCTGCAAAGAAGGAATGAAATTAGTGGCGAAGAAGCGGTACTTATCGTCGCCGACGCCAGTGTTCAGATTCAGGACGCCGCCAGATCCTTTGCCGAATTCCGCAGGTTGACGAGAGGGCTCGACCTGGATGGAACGGAAGGCGTCGGGACTGACGCGCACTAAAAGTTGTCCGTTGGCAGGTTGAGTGATGTTGAAGCCGTCGAGCAGAGTCAGGGTCTGATACGTTTGGGCGCCAGCGATGTGAGGTTGGCCGTAATTATCTTGTACGACTCCAGGAATAAAGTTCAGAACATTGCGGAAGTCGTGAGTGCCAGGGTAGACGATGTCGATGACATCGAGACCGCTGATGCTTTCGCGTGATGTGATTTGTGCGGGATCGATGGCGGGCGGGGATTCCTGGACGTCGACGACCTCGTGAAGTTCTTGCTCGTGCGAGATTGCGACTTCGACAGTTTCGCCGGTGGCCAGTTGCAGTTTCGGCTGATCGAGCGCGTAGAAGCCCTCTTTTTCGACGCGAAGGTGGTACTCCCCGAAAGCCAGGGTGGGGAATTGGCATCGCCCACTATGGTCCGTTTCACATTTGGCGGCAGACTGCTGGGGCGCTTGCAAGGTCACGCGAGCGGAAGGGATTGCGACTCCGTTCTCGTCAACGACGACGATTGTCAGTGGGGCTGGCGAAATCTGGGCGGCAGCAGTGCAGACGGCGACGATCAGAAGAAGAGCACGCATGCGTTCGATTCATTGTATTTGGCGGGATGTATCGGGAACAGAATTGGTTTCCTGAAGAAGGGCCTGTATAGGGAGAAGTGTAGGATACAGAACAATCCCGAGAATTCTCGATGAGCCCGTATTCCTCTGAGACCGAACGTGGAGTATCATGCCGAGAGTTGGCGTGTGCAGAAAAGGAATCCCTACCGTCTTATGCTGTCAGAGTTGACCTCGCAGGAAGCCCTCAGATTGACCGCCACATTCGCCTTTACCGCCGATCGGATGCGCACGGTCGATGAAACGCTCGCGCTTCGAACAAAGATTTGCGAAACCGCAAGCCGGGTTGCATTTCTGCAAGCGCATCGCATCGCATGCCGCGAGGAGATATTGCCGCGTCTGGGCGAGATTTTCCGACGCGCCATCTTCACCGTCGCTTGAAAACGCTCCAACCTTTCCGCACAAACGCCCCCACGAAGAGATCATGGCGGTAATGCCCTCCTCTAAGCCACAGCCAGTGCCCCAACCCCTAGCGCAAGGCGAGTCGGCCGCCGCCAGGCCGCGGCGTCGAGATGCCGCGTTGCTGCGCGTGATTGCCGTATTCAAATTCCTGAAGGCTGCGTCTTTAATCGCCGTGTCGGTTGGCACCTTCCGGATCATGCACCAGGATCTCGCGATGAGGCTGGAGCACTTCATACGGGCGATGCGGCTGGATCCGGGGAACCGGCATCTAGAAAGGTTGCTCGCTCGCGTTTCGGACCTGAGTCCGGAACAGGTCAAGAAACTCGGAGTGGTTGGGCTGATCTACGCCGGGTTGTTCCTGGTCGAGGGCACCGGGCTGTGGTTGCAGCGGCGATGGGGAGAGTGGGCGACGGTGGTGATCACCGGGCTGCTGATTCCGGTCGAAGTGTATGAGATCGATCGACACCCGAGTACGGTGAAGGTTCTGGTTTTAGTAGTGAATGTGGCAGTCGTATGGTACTTGATTCATCGGATACGGACGGGCGACAAACCTTCTACGGAGTTGCAGAAGTAGGGCTCGCGCTGCGAGGGACTGGTTCAGGTCTACGCCGGAGTATCGAGGCTACGACTCCGAGGCGCTGCCCTTGGTATCGTCCCAGAGCATTCTCTTACCGCTGCGATACGAGAGGTTCACCATGTGTCCCGCCGCAGCGGCATGGTGTCCTACCTCGGCGGTCTCGAAGCTCGGCTGCCGACTACGGACCGAATCCAGGAAGTTTGCCATATGGAAAACGGTGGCGTCTGGTTTATTCGTGAACTCCAGATTTTCCGGCGCAGGTTTAGCGGCTGGTCCCTGTGATTCCGCGCGGTGGTTGCCGTCATTCAGGAACGCTTCCTGCATTGCCTTTGGCCAGCTATCAATCGAATACTCGTAGCCTTCGCGTTTGTATTCCGGCTGTTCGACCATGCCCGCGCCGAGGAGAATGGACAGCGACCCTTCTGTCCCCAGCAATTGGATTCCCTGACCAGCGGTGCTTGCGCTATTAAATGTGCCTGCCATGTTCACGCAGAAGTTGCCGTAGTCGAATAGGGCATCGAGGGTATCCGGAACTTCGCGTCCGTCGTGCCGATAAAGGATTCCCCCGGTAGCGACCACGCTCTTCGGCATTTCTGCGCCCATGATGAAGTGAATGGAGGTAATAAGGTGAACGAATAGATCTGTCGAGATCCCGCCGGAATAATCCCAATACTTGCGATAGCGGAATACACGTTCTGGGTTGTAGGCGACCTTGGGCGCTGGACCCAGCCATTCATTCCAGTTGAAGTTGACTCCGTTCTGCAGGTCCGCAGGGATGGGATAGTTCCACGAACCCGTGGAGCTATTGCGATTGTAGGATGCCGTCACCTTGGTGACTTTGCCGAGCTTGCCCGACGTCACGATCTCGCGTGCCTTCTTGTGTTGCTCGGACGAAACCCACTGGCTGCCTACCTGGACGATGCGCTTGTTTTCCTGCGCTGCCTGGATCATTGCCGCGCCGTCTTCAATTTTGTGGGTCATGGGCTTTTCGATATAGACATCCTTGCCCGCGCCCAGAGCATCAAGCACGATCCGCTTATGCCAGTGATCCGGGGTCGCCACCACCACCGCGTCGATATCTTTGCGCTCCAGCAGTTTCTTGTATTGTGCGAGGTTTGTCGCAATCTTACCTTCGGTCCGCTCCCTTGCCCGTTCCAGGTGGCCCTGGTAGCAATCGCAGACTTCCACCAGGTTTGCCTGCTGGGTTTCTTTGGCCGCCTCGAGCAAGATGTTGCCGCGAATCCCGAACCCGATGAAGCCGAGGTTTACCCGCTCATTCGGGCCTGCAGGCTTGGGCAACAGGAATGGAGGAAGAGAAATCAGCTTGCCATTCAGAACAAGGGCGAGGCTCGCTGCCTGAGTAGCACTGCTTAGCATGAACTGGCGTCTGGTGGATCTTGACATAGGAGGACCCCGGCTGAGGAACGAAACACCCAAGCTTAGCGCAAACGAAGCGATGGCGGCTGTAATCAGTTGGCGCATGTGCATTGCGGGTATCTCCCCACGACCGGGAGGGTGAGTGCCTAGCCGCTCTATTCCGGACATACTTTGAGCCAACGGTTCGCTGCGTTGGACAATGCCGCTGAAACGCCGTAGAGTCTGCGAGTGACGAGCCGCACCACGAGTATCCCACTCCTTGCACAATGCCACCGACACCGGGGGCGTACAGCCATCATCGATGGGCAGGGGTCTTTCAGCTATACCCATTTGCAGGAGATGTCATCAAGGGTAGCGGCCGCATTGCTTAGGGGCCGCGAAGACCTTCACGAAGAGCGCATCGCGTTTGCGGTTACGCCAGGATTTGCGTGGGTTGCGACGCAGTGGGGTATATGGCAGGCGGGCGGCGTCGCCGTCCCTTTACCGCTCAATTCTCCAAAACCTGAACTGGAATACTTCATTGACGACAGCAGGGCATCGACATTGGTGTGTGATGCCTTAGAGTCGCCATTACTGTCTCCGATTGCCGCATCCCGCGGCATACGCGCATTGACATTCGGCGGGCTGACGACTCGGCAGATATCGGAACAGCCGGATATCGGTCGGAGCGTAACCAGCGAGAGACGCGCCATGATCCTGTACACCAGCGGCACTTTGAGCCGGCCCAAGGGTGTAGTTACAACCCATGCCAACATCGCGGCACAACTCGAGAGCCTGGTGGAGGCTTGGGAATGGTCGGCCAACGACCGCATCGTGCTGTGTTTGCCACTGCACCATGTGCACGGAATCATCAACGTCGTTTCCTGTGCGCTGTGGGCTGGTGCAACTTGCCAGATGCTCCCGCGCTTCGACGCCAATGCGGTGTGGGACTCGATCGCCACTGGCAGCCTGACTCTTTTCATGGCAGTGCCCACGATTTACATCAAGCTCATCGCCGCCTGGGATGCGGCTTCGCCAGAACGCGGCAAGATGCTGAGCAGGGGATGCGCCGGAATTCGCTTGATGGTGTCGGGCTCCGCTGCACTACCGGTGAGCACTCTGCTGCGATGGAAGGAAATCAGCGGCCATACTCTGCTGCAGCGTTATGGCATGACAGAGATCGGCATGGCGCTGTCGAACCCGTTACATGGCGAGCGCGTGCCGGGGAGCGTCGGCAGGCCGCTCCCGGGCGTCGAGGTTCAGTTGGTCGGAGACGATGGGAAGCCGGTTTCTCCGGGAACACCAGGAGAGATCGAAGTACGCGGTCCGGGTGTCTTTGCCGAGTACTGGGACAGGCCCGAAGCAACCCGCGCTGCCTTCCGTGCCGGCTGGTTTCGTACTGGAGATATGGCCGTTGTAGAAAACGGCGTCTATCGCATTCTTGGCCGGACGAGTATTGACGTCCTGAAAACGGGCGGGCACAAAGTATCGGCGCTCGAGATTGAGGAAGTTCTGCGCAAGCATCCCGCAGTGGCTGAATGTGCAGTAGTTGGCGTGCCTGACACAGAGTGGGGAGAACGCGTCGCTGCTGCTGTCGTACTAAATGACAATCAGGTTCTCGATTTGCGCTCACTCCGCACCTGGGCCATGAAGTTGCTGCCAGTACACAAAGTTCCTTCACGGCTTCTGGTACTGGATGCCCTTCCGCGGAACGCGATGGGAAAAGTCATAAAGCCTTCAGTGGTCGAGCTATTTCACACTTCAGCTGAGTGAGATTTTTTGCGCGATTCAGGCAGACCGCCCAATCACGCCTGTCCCCGCATCATATTTCCTTAGTGCGCGATGAAGATGCTCTTGGGCAGCATGACGTGAACGCCAACGTTTCCGTCCACGAGCTGAGTGATGCTCACGTCACCTGCCACGCTGGTCAGCATATAAGCCTCGTCGTGGGTCAGATGCTTCTCCGACATCAGGAAATCCAGCATCTCCCGCACCGCGATCTGCGTGGCCGGATAAAGTTCATGATGAAAGCCCATACTGATATAGTGAGTTGGCGTTTCAGCTCGCGGATACTTCTGTTTCGTATCCTTGTGCACCACGAACTGCAATGTCCCCACAAGGGAAGTCTCAAGGGCCGTGATATCCACCTCGCCATTCCCCTGACCGGCGTGTCCGTCTCCAATTTCGAAGAGTGCGCCGCGAGTATGTACCGGCACATAAAGCGTGCTTCCCGCGACGAGTTCTTTGTTATCCATGTTCCCGGCATGAATTCCAGGCGGGGCACTGTCGATCCGTCCATAAGACTCAGGAGGCGCGACCCCCATGCTGCCGAAAAATGGACGTAGCGGAATCTCAATTCCCGGTGCAAAGTCCGCCACCATGCGCTCTCGGTTCAAAGGGATGATCTTGATCTTGCGGTAGGGGAAATCCTCGGGCAGAAAACCGCGAGTCGGTCCGAAGCCATTGTAGGCGTAAGGAATGGCGAGATCGATCTTTTGAATACGCACTTCCAGGGTGTCGCCAGGCTCGGCTTCCTCGATAAAAACCGGCCCGTTTAGAATGTGCCCCCCTGGTCCTCGATTGCTAACCTCCCGAAAAATATCGCGCAATTTCTGTTCGACCCGGTCTGGCGCGACTCCACCCTTTTCCAGCCCCTCGGGACTATTGGTGACGACCGTATGGAACTCCACCGTGTCGCCCGAGTGAATGTGCAGCACGGGCTTTGCTGCCGCGTCGTAATATCCGAAGGCAACGGTTTTCGGTGTGGCATCGAGCACGTATTTTTGTGCCGCTAACTGCGAGGTTGCTGGCGTCGTCCCTTGGGCAAAACCCAAGGAAGAAATCAGGCTAAACAGGATGGTTTTGCGCATGTTGTTTGGATCGAGCGAAACACTATATCGTGATTCTCGATTACAACAGCAGAAACTTTGCAATCCTCCGCGGAAGACCTGTGAGTTGGCGTTAGAAAATTGTCTTGAGTACGTACTAAATCATGCGCGGAGCGCGGCTGGTCGCACGAATCAGCCTTCCAAGAAATTCCGAACAGTCGCCAGGGAGGTTTTTTGCCTCGTTGTCTGGCAACCGCAATGAGCGAATGGAGGGCGCAAACTTGAGATAGCGCGTTGTTTTCATCAGTTACCTGCGAGTGGCTTCGAACCGTCAAGCGAGCCTTCGAACCTCCGATATAATGCGGCACATTGGTCCCCAATTTTTGTGAACCCAAACGCGACGAGTGATTATGAGATCACAAGAGCATCGCCGTTTCCGGCTCAATGGGGTGCCCCGAGTACCAAATTCAACGTGCACTCGATTCGCAAGAATTTCCTAAGTGCTCTCTACGGCATCGCGACGGCGAAGGGACAAATAGAGCTAAACCCTACGCTTGACCAACTCGGAATTGATGATAACGAACCATCCTTGTCGCAAGAAGAGAAGCAGGCACGAGTGATTGATCTGCTCAAGGCGCGGTCGGGTATCTATCATGCCGCCCTATACGAGTCACCGGCAATGAGAGCAGAGAAGCCGCCGCGTGGCTCCCACCCGCCACGTATATTTTGGTATTACAACAATTGGGACTTCAATGCTCTTGCGACCATCGGCGAGATTCCAAGAAGTTCTCGCATATCACGGTCGAAGCTCAGGCTGCTTTCAAAAACGGAGGCGGGATTTCGTACCGGGAGCGTCATCGGCGGAATGTGGGGCAATTTGAAGGAATCGCTGGTAAGAAGCCGAACGCTTGGTCTCCTAATGCGGTCAGACCTATCCGCGCTCACGGTCGAGTCCGTGCTTGCCGACTCCAGTTCTATCCTTTCGGACGCACCGAAACTACAACATCAAAATGGTCACCGCGATGGAAGACATTGAGACCTACGAGCGAGGCGGCCTTCTTGCTCGAGAAATACGCAACGTACATATTCATGCGGTGCCCTTCCCAGTCGGGCAACGAAGCCCCCGTCAATTCAATCAGATCCTCAAATTTGTTCGCGGCCTCACCCTCCGAGTCAGTGCGATAGAGGACGCACTCAATCACTGGTTCCTGGGGGTAGCCGGAACCGCGGCAGCCTGTCGCCCCCGGGAGGTTTACGGACGGGGTCCAATCCACCCACTCTTGCGCGCCCAGCGCTTGGAATCCGGAGGGAGCTTCGGAGACGTATCGCAGTAGTGTCGTGCGGAACGAGTCCCGGAACGAGGTTTTTGGAGCCGGGTGGGAATTCTCCGCCGCAGGGCTGGTGGCCGATTGAACCGGCGGGTCTGGCGTGACCCGTTGTGCCTCTTGCGTTTCGACGACGGGCTTGTGATCCACCGGAACACGCGGAGGGCGGATCGCGGTCCAGATGAGGAGGCCGGCGATGACGGCCGCCCCGGCCAGAAGGTACAAACGGCGGGACCTGTCTTGGGCCACAGGCACCGGGATGGTCTTAGGGTTCTCTTTCGCGTCTCCAATCGCCAGCAAAAGATCCTTTAATCGTTCGTCGTAGGCGGTCCGGAAATCGACATACTGGATCCGATTCAACCGGTACGGTACCTCACAATCGCGATACAGGACCGGAATGATCTGTTTCTTCTTCGAGAGCGCATACCCTATCTCGTCGAGCACGTTCTGTGAAGCAACCGATTTGGGGGAGAGCACGACCAGCATCCGTCCGCACTCGAAGAGTCCGCGCTCGATCGCTTCGTCCCACTCCTCACCGGGATGAATATCGAGTTGGTCCAGCCAAATCGACGCCCCGGCGGCGCGCAAGTCTTGGCACAGCCGCAATACGAAGTCCGTATCCGCGCGCGAGTAGCTGACAAACGCTTTCGATCGGTCTACCATGATGCCTTTTGCCAGTACAGCCTTGCCAAACGCGCTAGAGCAATGCTATTTCGCCACCCACCCCTTTAGGGCCAGCGCAAGCCACGCACGATGCCGGAATCTGCTGGCTTTTCTTCAGTGCGCCCTCGCGCTCAAAGCACCTGGCTAGGGAGAAGACGGCGTTGACGGGTTTTTAGCCAGGAATCTCCTTTTTGCCGCGAAAGATGGCACCGACTATACACCTTTCTTACCCGTTCACTCTCCGGACAATGTTGGCAATCTTCAAGGCTCGATTATTTCAAGCGGCAATACGCCGTCAGATCTGGAAGTCCCAGAAGGTGAGCACGCTATCGCTATCAAGACATCCGGCTATAAAGCCCGGGAGCGCAAAATGAAGATTGTGGCTGGTAGCAGCATTTACCTGAACGCCGAGATGGAAAAGACAGTCAATCCCTAGCCAGTCCTCGGCATTTCCCCTCTCCTGCGAGAGCCGACCGCTCTTGGATGCGCTTCAACTGCGCGAATCACCTCGTCCCGCATGAAAACTCCATTAGAGGTCATCCCAACGGTCGCAATTCAGTGTTGCGGAGACGGCTTGAGGATCATGCGGAGGATTTCCCGATTCTTCGCGTAATTGGCATGTGCGGCGGTTGGCGACTCAAGAAACGGTGGCAGCTTAAATCCGGAGTTCCGCACTGTGATGTTCACGACGTGTGCGCCGTCAATTTGCGGAACCTCCCACGATAGAAGATCGTTCGGATCACTCCAGGCAATAATTTGCGGAACGGGAGCAACGGAAGCTCCCTCCGCCAAGTAAGTGTCGCGTTTGCAGAGCCAGTGCGCGATGGACCCGGAAACAGATTTTTCCGCACTGGCGGATGGGCAAGGACCAGCCTCATGTTCAGTCGATGTGGACACCCATGCCAGTTGCAGAAGTGCAATCTGATTTGCCAAAAAATAAAATTCTGCTGTGTGGGCCGAAAAATAATCGGCTGCCTGCTTCTGTTCGGGGGTCATTTGGAAACCTGAGAGGTCCGGGTTGTCGGAGCCGAGCAAATTCGTATCGAGCGCGATCAGTGAAAGGTAGCTGCCCAGGCTGTGGGTGACAAAGAACACTTCTGTATCAACTTTCGCTGCCGGTGTAGGCGGATCATTGACGGGGGATTGCAGAGACTTGATGAGCAGCTCGCGGATTCCGGCACTCAGAACGTCTTCCATGGGACCGAGAGCCATAACGGCATCTGCAAAGCCCCAATCCATGAGGCCATTCTTCAGTGAGCGGTTGAGAACTTTTGCCTGACGCTTGATGTGGTTGAGGTCTGAAGCTTCGGAATTATCGATCCATTGATAGCTCAAATACCGATTTGAATGGGCGGGGTCTGGCGTTGTGGATGCGGCACAGACACTTAACTGCGGCTTCGACGCTCCGGTTAACAGAGCATCCCGGGCAATGAGCCACTTGCATTTGAGCGGATAGGCAAGCGGCCACCAGTTGAACTCGTCCAGCAGGATGGGTGTGTGCCCTTTCCCCTTCATCTCGTATCGGTCGATGAACGGCGCCGACGCACTCCATTCGTCCTTTGTGTTCCATATACGTTTTCCCCTCAGGGCCAACGTCGGCGGGTCGGAATCCACCGCAAACGGACCGTCAGCATAGAGGCGGCCCACGTGCGTGATAGTGCATTCGCCAAGAAATTTACAAATACCCTGGCGCAAGGGCAGCGAGTCTCCTGCTCCCACCTGGTTGATACCGTGCACATAGAGAATGTGGATGGGCGGAGGGCCCGCCGCAGGTTGCACCAGGGCACGCGTATCTCCTGGTGAGTGGGAGGCGTAGGCTTTGTCTTCCGCTTGAACTGCATCACCGATCGATTCTTTTCCGGCCTGCTGGTTGTCAGAAGGAGGTTTCTGACACCAGCCCCAGGAAGAAGAAAACGCTAATAGCACTAGCGCAGGAGCAGTGGCATAACGGCAAAGGGTTGATTTCATATCCGCATTGCTCAGCAAAGAGCACTCAAGTTCGCCAGTGGGGGCCCAGCAAACCAATACATTAGATTGTGCCTTCAGCGCGCGGCACTAGCAGAAGTGACAGGGTTAAATTCTAGGCATTCCTCCAGTGCTGATCCGAGGCGGAGTGTATTTGTCGAAAAATCTCAATTTCAGCCAAAATCGCCCGCCGGGAGTCCTGTGTGCAAACGTTGATAGCGTCACTTGAGAATCTCAGTGCGTAAGACTTAATGTGGTTGGGGAGGCGGCAATGGACGCGCTGCGCATTTGCGGAGGCTTGTGGATAGCGTTTGTCGCGGTTTGGGTGACGTGGGCGCTCAGGACCAAGCCCGTCAAAAGCCGCGAGAGCGTCAGTTCGCGGCTATCGCATATCGCATTCACGATTGCTGGCGCCTACACTATGTCCGGCGGCATTGAGCCCCGCTGGCTGCACACTCCCATCTTTCCAGCAAGCCCTGGGCTACAATTCCTGGCGATATTGATTACCGCCGTCGGAATAGGCTTTGCAATCTGGGCACGGGCGTATTTGGGCGGCAACTGGAGCAGCTCGGTGACCGTCAAGGTTGGACATCAGCTCGTGCGCACCGGCCCCTATCGCTGGGTACGGCATCCGATTTACTCGGGTCTGATTCTTGGACTGTTTGGCACGGCACTGGCACAACGGCGATTAGGTGGATTGGTGTCGGTTGCCTTGTTCTACACGGGTTTCAAAATTAAGAGCAGGATCGAAGAGCGTACTATGATGAGCACCTTCAGCCCCGAATATGGGGAATACAGCCGGAGTACCGGAGCCATTGTTCCAAAGTTGCGCTTTCGATAAGCATTCACCAGGACTGCATCTCAAAGCCGGTGTTGCGTGTTTCTGGGCTAGACCGGCCTTCCCAACTTAAATCTCAAACGAGAAGTCGTGGATAGGGATGCTCCAGATTTATATTGCCCGAACTCTGCCTCGCCGCAGCCGGGCGCATGCGAATGGGACGGGTTTGGCAGGCTATCACGTCAAAACTTTATAACGATACCGGCGGAGACCCTGCCTTGCTTATTCTGGGTTTCGTCGGCAAATTTAGTCATAAGCCAGTCCACCTGGACCAGGCGTAATCCGATTCCTTTTCTAAGGCCGATGTCAAGGCCACCACCAACCAGCATGGCAAACGCGTTATCGCTCGCCCCTTCACTGTCGATCCTCGCCCCACCGAATAATGCATGTATGAAGGGCTGGACGACCGGCAGGCGAGCAGTGAGTACCGGACCCACGGTATAGGTATACACCGACGAACTAGCTCGACGAGAGTTATACGCGCCGCTGAAGTCACCAGTGATTCCAAGAACGTGTTTGAAGTTCCCGGTCAAAGACGCGTTCCATCCCACCGCGTTATAGCTGGATTGAAGGTGCTCGAACTGGGCACCGCCAAAAAGTTCCACCCTTTGAGCGAATGCCGGTGCGGATAGCAGTTCCGCAAGCAGGATGGCCTGCAATAGTAATTTCCTCATCGGTTCGTTCCTTCCACATGACGCATAAGGCGTCAAATAGTTGAGTTAATAAACCGAACAACACTCCGAGGCTACGCTGCTCCTACCATTGCCTAATCTGGCAAAAATTACAGCCGTTGTCCGGCGGAGGAGGGATAGATAGTTGATGAAAGACTCCCATTTCATTCATCGCCCTTGTGAGGGAATTTTGAAATTGAAGTCGGTCTTCAATGTGACCCGCGATCGGCACTACGCTTTACTCGTTCGACTGGCCATCCCCGATGAAGGGAGAGCCGGTCTAAGCGTGACAAGGTGCTCACAAAGGCGGACATCCCCGTTGGTACGAAAATCTGGAGAGTAGACTAGACCAGCATTCTAGGGAGTGGGTGTAACATCGCCATGGCGCTCATTGATCCTCGAAGTGTTTTGAGTACTAGTGTCACATGGCCACCCAGCCATTAGACGGAGGAGCGTTCGCGCCAAAGTTTCTCCTCAACAGCTAATCCTTATTTCTCCTCTTTCGGCGGCTCCCAGAGTTCGATTCGGTTGCCATCCGGATCGCTAATCCAGGCAAAGCGCCCGTAATCAGAGTCCTCTCGATGAGGATCCACTTTGACTCCGGATTGCTTCAGTTCCTCCAGCAACGCGTCCAGGTTGTCGACACGGTAATTCAGCATGAAGCCAGCCTTGCTCTCGCCAAAATATTTGGTTGTCGCGGGAAAGATCGACCAGGCAGTGACTCCGGTCGGACCGGGTTCAGTGCCGTCACTCGCGCGCAGTTCGCGCCACTCGAAAGAGGCGCCTTGTCCATGCGGCTCGCGCGCAATGCCGAGGTGTTTTTCGTACCAGGAATAGAGCTGATCGGGATTGCCGGACTTGAAGAAAACCCCGCCGATGCCAGTGACTCGTTTCATGTCCCTCCTTGTTAATGGCAGCACATCGAAAGACGGAGGCATTGTACGCTGATTGACGAAACGGGAGGTTAACTGAACTTCACAGTTTGGGTCGGATTGCAGCTTGCGGTTTTACCATCTGCAATCGACCGTTTTTGTTGGTCAGCGCTAATGAAGGGTCCCCCGCCTGTAGCGCTTAATACAATGTAGGTGGGATCTATTCCTCCGCCGAGATCAAGTGTCGATCCTTGCTCCGAGGTCTCAATTTTGACGGATGGGCGACCATCAGGACGAATCAATCGAAAGAGCACTGCTTCCGAGTATATCTTTCCATCGTCCGCAAGGGAACCGTGGGCCCGGTGCGCGGGCTCCAGGAATCACCGAGATAGACGCTCGCACCTTCCCGTGACCATCCACGATTTCAAGCTCTCGTCCGCGAACCACTTGCTCAGAGCCGCTTGCTTGTACACTCGCAGTGTGATGAGACACCACGAAAATCAGAATTCCAAGATTGAGGGGAGCGCGGTCAGTGCATGCGTATTCTTCATGCTGGCTTCCTCCATTCGACTCGATGACACACTCCCACGGGCACAGCGTTGTTGATTGGGGGACGGGGTTGTCCTGAAAAGGAGAGCCCAATTGTCAAAAAATCGCACAGCACTCAAAACGGTCTTAACTTCGCTGCCTCGGCGTAGAATGACCATCCTATGCAGCGGCGAATCATGTACATCGAATGCAAAGCCGATGGATTGAGCCGGCCTTGCATGGATCCGAGCAAGATCACATTCTGCTCCAGTCAAAACGCAACCGAAATCTCGATGCTGTCTTGGAACTGACCCTATGGACCGACCGTTCGACAAAGAACTTGAATCTTCCCGCCGCCGCTTCCTGAAAAGCATCACCGCGCTGCCGCTGTTTTCGATGATGACTCCAAATGATTACGGTGATTCTTCCACTTCCATCGCGCCTGCCCGGAATGAAAATTCGACGCCGAGAGATGGAAAGCGAGTCATCGCGATTCAGGTTGGCGCAAGATCGTTCGTCGACGAAGGTGTTGATCGCGTTCTCGATACGTTTCAGGAGAACGCCGGCGTCAACGTTGTGATGCCGGCCGTTTTCACCTACGGACGGGGTCTTGCCGGACGTCAGATTCCCGGTCAGCCATTGCCCGATCACGGCGTTCAGGCGTACGACGAAATTCGCGGCGGCAGTTACTCGAAGTTGTATCCGGAATTTTCTTCGAAGTCGGTCATACAGAATGTGCGCGCGCCGGAGCTAGGAGAGTTTGACATTCTTGCCGACGTGATTCCAAGAGCAAAAGCACGGGGCATGCAGACTTATTGCTTGTTCGAGGAGGCCTACAATCCACAGCTTATGCCGGGCTTCGAAAAGATTGCGGAAGTTGATCTGAATGGACAAGTCGGCCACAGCACCTGCTTCAATAACCCCAATGCCCGCAGCTTCCTCGTCGGGCTGGTTGAAAACTGGTTTCGTCATAACGAACTCGATGGAGCGATGTGGGAGTCCGAGCGCCAGGGACCTCTCAATGACATGCTGGGCGCGCATTTCGGGAAGCTTAACGAGGACTCCCGAATTTTCTGTTTTTGCGAATATTGCTTCAACAGAGGTAAAGATCAGGGGATCAAGGTTGACCGTGTGCGCACGGGATATGCTGCCCTGGATGAATGGGTGAAGCAGAGCGTCAAGCGCAATACGGGTGGAGAGAGCGGCGGTAGTTTTGTCTCGTTGTGGCGAGTATTGCTCGATTATCCCGAAATCCTCGAGTGGCACAGGTTCTGGATGCGCAGCCAGGAGGAAGTCTATGGACTGCTGTACCGCGCGGTGAAGGCTATCAATCCGAAAGCACAAGTGGGATGGCACATCATGCACCTTGTAACGATGAGCCCTTTTTATCAGGCTGATCAGAACTACTCCCGGATCGCCAAGGTTTCGGATTTCCTCAAACCCTGCCCTTACAACAACTGTGCCGGTCCGCGGTTTGCCCGGTACATACGCAACGTGAACTCAACCGTGTTTCGCGACTTGACCGGCGATGAAGTTCTGGAGTTGCATTATCGCTTGCTCGGTTATGAGAATGAACCCAGCCTGGAGAAATTGCCGACATCGGGTATGTCGGCCGATTATGTCGCTCGCGAAACGCGCCGTGCGCTGGCGGAAGTAAACGGGGCGATTCCGATTTACCCCGGAATCGACCTTGATATACCGACCGATATGAACGAAAAGCGCACGGAACCGGCCGATGTGAAAGCAGCGGTTCTTGCCGCGTTTCGCGCTGGAGCGCCCGGCGTTATCCTCTCGCGCAAGTACGCGGAGATGAAGCTGACCAATCTCTCAGGCGCGGGCGAAGCTCTGCGACAGCTCTGTTAGCCACTAGAAGGCCGAAGTCATAGCCAGATCTTAGCGGTGGTGATTTTCCGGGTGTGCAATTCGCCAGTCGTCCACTTGCCGCTCCGCCTGGTCGATTTCATCTTTAGTCAACGATTTTCGCAGGTCCGATAAGAGGGTTGAGCTTTCCGGGATCGAGTTTTGTGCCAACATCAGCCATTTGTAGGCGGAGACTTGGTCGGCGCGAGATTCCTTCCTGCCCGCGAGCAAACGCCCGAGATGGAATTGTGCCTGGGCCATACCTCGTTCGGCGGACAAATGATAGTAGTGCATTGCGCGTGTCTGATCCGCAGGTGCACCCTTCCCCTCCTCATACATGATTGCCAGATTGTATTGTGCTCCCGGTTGTCCCTGGTTGGCTGCCGCGACAAACAAATTGAGCGCCTGATTGAGATCGAGTGGCACACCTTGGCCGAGCGCGTACCGCAGTCCCAATCCGAATTGGGCATCTGGCTGTCCCTGCTCGGTTGCCTTCCGATACCATCCCACCGCCTGCTCGTAGTCGGGCTTATCCCCCTCACCGTTGGCGAAGATGTCTCCCAACTTCGCCATTGCCGGAACACTGCCGAGGTCTGCCGCCTTTTTATAGTAGTGAATCGCCCGAGCGACGTCAGCGGGCGTGCCGTCGGGCGGATGCAGGTAAAACGCCGCGAGATCCAATGCAGCCGGGACTACGTTCTGGTCCGCGGCTGCTGTGAGCCAACGTACGGACTCCTTGTCATCTTGAGGGACATCCTTGCCTCTCCGGTAAATCAATGCCAGGTTGTACTGGGCGGTAGCGTCGCCGCCCTCGGCCGCGCGACGAAACCAGATCATCGCCTGCGCCGGGTCTTTCGGAATGCCAGTACCGTCGGCGTACATTAGAGCGATATTGGTGGCTGCGTCCAAGGAGCCTTGTTGGGCGGCCTTTTTGTACCACTCCAGCGCTTCGGCCGGAGCCGGTTGCCCCATGCCAATTCCCATCGCCGAGAAGATACCGAGAGACTCCAGGGCTGCCATGAACCCTTGATCCGCGGCCTTGCGCAGGAGGCGGAGTGCTTCCGCATCATCTCTTCTCAGCAGAGTTCCTGAGTGCAAGGCAAGGGCCAGCAAGGTCTCTGCTTCCGGCTCGCCGGCGTTCGCCCTGTTTTCGAGACTCTCGAGATCCTGGAGCTTCAAGGCTTTTGCCTTGTCCTGCAGTTGGTAGGCGCTCGCAGTGGAGGCTGGAGTGGGCGCGGCGATCAAAGGTGTGGGGTTGGTGTCGGCCCTGGCGACCGGCGTCACAGTCTCCTTTTTGTTCCCTATCTTCTTCTCTGTCGAGGCGGGAGGAGGTGTTGAATCAGTGGGATTGAAACTCGCCTTGGAAAATGGAATTTCAATCAGGACTTTGTTCCCCGCGGACTTCACGTCAAAGTTTACCGGCTCCTTCAAATCGATCACGATCCGCGCGATCGGCGGATCGGACTGAAACAACGCCGCTCGAAACTTCCGCACGGGCCCGTTGTTAACTAGCATTTGGCGATTTCCCGCCCGCAGTGTGAACCCCGGGAAATCGAACACCAGGCGGTCAGGGTTTGCGAGGGACACCCCCTGTGGCAGAAACGGAGCGCTAAGCACGATCTCGATCGTAAGACCGTTTGGCTGGAGAGTGATATCTGCGTGTTCAATGGTTGCGTGCCGAGCTGGAGGGGATTCGACGGACGGGGCAGGAGTTTGCGGCCGGAGATCGACGCTGCCGGCGACACAAAAGCAAATCACCACAAGGAATTTTGTGGGACGTTGCACCATCACAGATCCCTCGAAACCTGTTGAAGCTCGGCATCATTGTAATGTTTGTTGACCTCCAGGTTTTCAGGCAACGCGTTGCGGCGCGTACGACTCGGTAAAATTAGCCAAGGACAGGACTGGCTTTTGGCAGAGTCAGGAGAATGCCTGTATCTAGATCACCAGGAGGCACGTGACAAAAATTTGGGAACGGCTCTATGTTGGCAGTCTCAAAGATGCAGAGCAATTGGCGCGCTCCAATCCGCGCCACATCTCAACCGTGCTTTCGCTCTGCAAGGATCAGGCGATCCGCCGGGCCCCGAAGCTAATCTACATGCACATTCCAATCGCGGACGCGAACCCGATCTCTGAACAAAAATTCGAGGACATTATGTTCGCAATCAATCTTGGCGTGCGGCAAGGGAACCTGCTGGTGCATTGCCTCCAGGGCATGAACCGATCGCCCATCATGATTGCGGCATGGATGGATCGTTGCGGCTATGCGGGAGTTGAAAAAGCGTTATCCGAAATAGCGAAGTTCAGGGATCTGGTACCGTCGCGCATCTTGCTGACAAGCGTGCAGAGCCACCTGCGCAAGTGAAGTTGCAGACATTTCCGGAACACCGACGCTGCGAATTACGATTTTGTGGCGAGATACTGGCAGACGCGCTTGATCGTGTCGCGTTGATTGTCGTTGAGGGTTAGAAATTCGAAGCCGTACCGTAAACCCTGACGATAGCGGACGATAGCCCGGACCTTGATGGGATAGGGCGTCAACGGAAGCGGAATTTCCAAGGTGACGATTTCGCCAGGCTCAAGGCTGCCGGTAAGAGTGGCGCCGATGCCGTCCTGGCCCATTTCCGTGGAGCGTCCCCAGCAAGTGCGGAATTCGCCGGCCTGAAACATTTTGACCTGCAGCCGGACATCGATGGTAAAGCGGGGAAAGCGGCGGGTGAAGGTCTGTTTAGCAGGAGCCGGTTGGGCGGACGAAGTGCCGCCTGAGTTTCCGGCTCCCGCAGCGGCCGCTTGGGTTTTCTTCTCGTTCGACATGCCATCGCGAGACTCGACGCTGAGTCTCGCTAAGTTCCTCAGTTTCCGTGCAATAAGTAGCCGGGTTCAAGGGGAAGCTTCCCGGCGAGTTTTACCACTGAAACGCTGCTGTTGATGGCGTAGACATCCACAATTCCGACGGCGCCGGGAATCGACGCCACCTTGTTCACTAAATCCTCATCCGACTCGACGATCATGATCGCGGGATGATTGTTGCGTCCGTGATTGGCCGTGGCGACCAGTTCTTTCACCTGCGCCTCAGGTAATTCATAAACTTTTTCGAGAAACAGTTTCATTTCCGGAGCAGATGGAGCCCGCATGATCAGGGTGACTGGTTTCCCATCGGGCCAGCGATTGGTCTGGGCTTTGCATACTTTCACCAGATCCGGCAAGGAGATCGCGGCGACTGAATTCGCTTTATTCGAGACCACGGCCAGATCACGCGCCGCTGCCAGGGAAACGCTGACCGCAATGAATAGCGAAGCGCCTATGATTTTTCGCAAGAACACGCCCGCTCCCTCAAGGCACAAAAGTCCACGCGCCGATTCTCATGGATTTTGGTCGTTGGCTCAACGTAACCAAGGTCATACGCCTGGGGAGCGAGGGGAAGTCGAGGATCGTCCGACCGAGTGCATCCTGAAGAATGGAAAGGGGATAGCGCTCGGGTGTCGAGGGGATTGGCAATTGCTGCGAGATCAGGTAGGCTATCGCTTCAATTATCCATTTTATTCAAGGACTGATCTGCCTATGACGAATCGAGTTTCTTACGCCCCACAAGATTTCGAGAAAATGTGCAAGCAGGCCGAGAGAGATCACGAAAGCAAGAAACTCGTTTTCTTAATGGAACGGTTGAAACGTCAGATGGCTGAACGCTCGAATGGCGGCACAAACACGGAAGGCGCAAAACTGCCACCCACGGCAATCAATTCACAGTCAGGTGTGGTGAGGTTACCGATTCGATCAGTGCCGCTCGAACGATAAACTGTCTATTGCGACTGCACTCTTTTTGATCCCATCCGCATCTTGGTATCAATCCCTCTGCGAAAACTTTTCTCTTTCCACACGCTTGTTTTGCGCTAGAATCTGCATACTTTGCGTACTCCCGAACGTTGGCGGGAGAAGAGAGAGTTCCAGCGGTGCCTTCCCCCAGGAGGATGTAGATGTATCGGCAATACACCAGTCCCCAAGCGGATTTTCATCCGTTTCGGGATGTTGAATCCCTGCTGCGAGACCAAACCCAGGATTTTGCAACCTTATTCAACACCGGAAACTATGATCACGCCGCCAGGCTGTTTGCGAATGATGGCGCGTTGATGGCGCCTCAGGATGAAGGGGCGTTTGGACAAAAGCAAGTAGAGCTTCTGCTGCGCCAGTTGGGCGAATCTGGCTATGGCGATTTGCGAATGGAGACGATGCGAGTGGATCATTCTGGCGACATGGCCATGGAACTCGGACGCTTCTCGCTCGTAGTCCGAAAGGCGGACGGGACCATACTCCCCGTGCGGGGGAAGTATGTCCGAGTGTGGCGTCGTCTGGGTGCCTGGTTGCTGATGGCCGATTCCTGGAACTGGACATCCCAGGCCGTGAGCGATCGCGCGGCATAAATGGACACCGGCAAACAAGAGTCCTCGACCAAGAACAGCGGAGATGGTTCCCGAGCCAGCACGGCGGATCCGGCGCAGTATTGTCCGAACTGCTCGACGAAGCTGCGCGACAGCCGATGCAAGCTGAAGTGTCCGCAGTGTGGGTTTTATTTGAGCTGTTCGGATTTTTATTGATTGTTGATTGCTGAATAAAAGACCTCTGCTTACGTCTTTTTACTGGATTCCCTTAAATACACGCATTCGGTCCCTATCGCTCGCCGTGATCGCTCATAGGACAGCCGAGGCGGCTGTCCCCCATACACGGTTGCGCCGATTCCGTCTACAATTACTGGGCGACTTCATCTAAATCATCTGCAAGGAGAACGTGATGCAACGCAAGGCTAGTGCGGTCTGGAACGGTGGATTGAAGGATGGCAAAGGGTCCATCTCGGCCCCGGGTGGAGTGCTGAACAATACGCCGTATTCGTTTACGACTAGATTCGAAAACGCTCCCGGAACAAATCCTGAGGAACTGATTGCGGCCGCCCATGCGGGATGTTTTTCCATGGCTCTCTCAGCGCAGTTGGGAACGGCGAACCTTACACCGGAGAGCATCTCGACGAACGTGACCCTGACGATGGAGAAACTGGATTCTGGCTGGACGATTACGGCGAGCCACATCGATGTCGTGGGGAAAGTACCCGGAGCGGATGCGCCAACCTTCCAGAAGTACGCTGAGGCGGCGGAGAAGGGGTGTCCGGTCTCGAAAGTGCTGAACGCGAAGATCACGATGAACGCAAAACTGGAGTAGGGCTATGGAAGGACCTGGCAAGGGCCCGAGATTGATCATCATGTGCGGCTTGCCGGGGTCAGGTAAGACCACATTCGCCAAGGTATTTGAAAAACAATTTCGCGCCCTTCGCTTCGCGCCCGACGAGTGGATGAGCTCTCTCTCGTTGGATCTCTACGATGAAGAGCGGCGCGGCAGGATTGAGGAGTTGCAGTGGAAGCTTGCGCAGCAGCTCCTCACCCTCGGACTGATCGTCGTTATCGAATGGGGAACTTGGGGAAGATCTGAGAGAGATCGACTGCGGGAGGGCGCGCGGGCTCTTGGGGCAGCGGTCGAGTTGCACTTTCTTGATGCGTCACCGGATGTGCTGTTCGAGCGGATTCAGAAGCGGGGCATGGAAAGCCCTCCGATTCGCCGCGAGGATCTGTTTCGATGGGCGGAGTTGTTCCAAACACCGACCAGAGAAGAAATCGCCCTGTTCGACAAGTCATTGCTCGCAGACCTCTACCGTGAGCAATCAGCAACTCTAGAGCGAGATGTTTGACAGGTTCTTGCACGCCTGTAGAATAGGAGGGCAGGTCTTCCTGATGCGGCGGCGTTCGCTGCCGCAGTTGAAGTCCACATGCCATCGTGGCGGAATTGGCAGACGCGCATGGTTCAGGTCCATGTACCGGCAACGGTGTGGGGGTTCGAGTCCCTTCGATGGCACCAAGGCACGGTTAATTTTTGTGGATTGCAGGTGTTCGAGAATCCTTCCTTGATCCAGAGTTCAGGTCTTTTCTCATATCAGTTCACGCTTGGTGGCATCGTTTTCAACATCAAGCCATTCAGGGTGAACTTCATGTCCAGAGTCGTGGGATGATTCTCGCCCAGCGTTTTGGCTGCGATATTGAAGGCGCGGCTCATCAGCAGTTGTGCGCCGCTGAAGTCGCCGACTGCTTGCAGCAACTTGGCGAGCATGCCCATGGTGCTGGCGGTCTCTGCATGGTCGGGTCCCCATGCCTTCTCCGTCAGGACGAGAGAACGGCGATAGATTGGCTCGGCATCGGCAAAGCGTCCGCGTTTGTGAAGAAAAGTGGCGAGATGAAACAGGGTAGATCCGACAGCGCGATGTTCGGAACCGAGCGTGTGCTCATAGAGCAGCAGCGCGCGGCGAAGAAGCGGTTCGCAGTCTTCCGGAGTTCCGGCCTGTTGCAACGTCAATGCCAGGTTGACCAGAGTTGTTGCGATTTGCGGGTCGCCGGGACGCAGGGCTTTTTCTTTGATCGCAAGTGCTTGACGAAGTAACGGGACAGAAGCTTTGGCGTCGCCTTTCGCGATGTGCAGCCCCGCGAGTGCTTCAAGAACTTGCGCGCACGACGGATGATCCACCCCAAGCGCCTTTTCACGCAATCCGAGGCATCGCCACAAGAGTGGTTCGGCCGCTGCGAGATCGCCTTTGGCGTGCAAGACAGAGCCCAGCTGGAACAATTGGTTCGACACAAAAATGCTCGCGCTCTCTCCCGCCTGTTCTCCCATTGCGAGCGCCCGCCGGATATATGTTTCCGCCTCGCCATATTCCCGGTTGCGGAAGAAAGCCCAGCCAAGAGCGCCCAGCGTGAGAGAAATCCCCGCATGCTCGTTGGACAAATGCTTCTCTTTGATGTCGAGGTCGCGTCGGAACAGGGCGATCGCTTCGGCGAATTCTCCTTTTTCGGCGACCAGCGATGCCAGCGCATGCAGACGTTGCGCGATTTGCGGGTAGTCTTCCGGTGCGTGTCTCTCCTGCAAGGCCAGGGCCCGCCGCAAAACAGGTTCTGCGCCCGCATGGTCTCCCTTCTCGGCCCGCAGGCGGCCGAGTTGGTCCAGTGCAGGAATGAGGCGAAGATCCTCGGTTCCGTGGGCTTTCTCCCGGATTGCAAGATTGCGGCGATAGACCGGCTCAGCATTTTGCAGATCACCCTTTTTCCAGAGGAGCTCTGCGAGTCCCATTAGCGTTGCGGATAGTTCCGGACTTTCGGGCCCAAAGACGTTTTCACGCATCGCGAGCGCACGCTGCAACAGGGGTTCTGCTTCATCGATTTCGTCCTGCTGGCCACGGGTGATGCCCAGATTACTGAGGCTAAGAGCCAACTCCGCCTGACTGACGTTGGGATTGGATTCGTGCAGTGCCAGTTCCTTTCGAAAGGCATCTGCCGCGGCGGGAAGGTCTCCTTTGCGGTGGAGCATTAATCCCAGGGCATTCCAGACGGGAGCAGTCCGGCAATCGCAGTCTCCGTAGATTTTGGAATGAATCTCGAGCATGCGGTGCAGCATGACCAGCGCGGCTTCCACGTTTCCCTGCCCGTGATACAACTGCGCCAGCCAATCGAGAGTTTGCAGCAGATCCGAAGAATCGGGACCGAGATTCGTCGCCTGGATGAATACCACGCGGTGCAGCAGAGGAATCGCGGCCGCGAAATCCCGGCGCTGCATTTTGATCTCCGCTAATCGGCGAAGATAAATGCCAACTTCGATTGCCTCCGGCCCAAGTTTTTTCTCTGCTTTTTGCAGCAGCCTCGAAAGAGTTTGCTCCGCTAGTTCAAAGCGCCCCTGGGAGGCATAGGCATCAGCTTGTCGGCCGAGTTCGGCCTCGTCCGGAACCACTGAGGTTCTGTTTGAAACCAGCAGCCTCAGGACTTGGATCAACAAAATGGCGAGGAAAGATTCCACGAAACGACCCCAGGGAGCGCGCAAATCAGTATATCCGTCCGGCGGGGCATCTTCCGTGCTCCTATGCAAAGGGCTGAAAATGGGGCACAATCATGCCCGGGGAGGAGTGCATTGAAGATTTCGCAGAAGGGACTCTACGCCTTGCAGGCCATGATGACCTTGGCGCGCAAGCATGAGCAGGGGGCAATCAAGATCCGCGACATCGCGGCGGAAAGTGATCTCCCGGAGAAGTTTCTGGAGTTGATCCTGCTGGAGCTAAAAAATGCGCGCATTGTCGACAGCGTGCGCGGGGCGCGTGGCGGGTATCAACTGAGACGCGATCCGTCGGAGATCCCGTTGAGCGATATTATCCGCCTTGTAGATGGGCCACTCGCGCCGATGGGCGATGCCGAGCAGCTGCGCGGTTTGATTGCGAAAGACGCCGATCACCGGGCGTTGTACGAGGTATTCCTAGCGGTGCGGGACGCGGCAGCGAAGATCCTGGAGAACACTACCGTCGCGGACCTCGTGGCCGATAAGGGACGGAAGGGATCGGGTTCGAAGGGTTCGGGGGCGGCAAAGAAGAAGGCCACCGGGGCGTAAGGCACTCAGAGTCTCCAGGGTTCCCCACCCTTGTCCCGCGGCCCTTTGGCGGGACAGGGTGGGGGTGACTTTGGCCGTGAAGAGGGCAGTCGGAGATTATTCGGCGATCCCGGCTTCTGGCCGCCTGCTCTTTAGTGAGAAGCGGGCGAGGGGACCAACTCCCCGATCATGTTTTCCAGCCGGACGTAGCTCGCTTCCATTCCTTTTTCCATCCCGGTGGCGAGCATGGCGGCGCGGGTTTGCGCGTCGGGTAAAGTCATGCGCATCGTCATCAACGTACCCGAGCCATCGGCCTCGAATGTGGTTTTTACGTGATTGTCGGGGGTGGGGTCGGGCAGGTGCATGCGCTCGACGTGGACGATCTTGCTGTACGGCTTCAGTTCCACGAATTCCCCGGTGAGATAAAACCCGCCCTGCTTGGGATGCTTCCATTCGTAGCGGATCTTGCCGCCCGGACGCAGATCGCTCTGGCAAACGGGCATGCTCCAGCCTTCCGGCCCCAGCATCCACTGCTGAACGATTTTCGGTTCGGTATGCGCGCGGTACACAGCTTCGGGCGGCGCAGCAAAGTGCCGGGTCACGATCAGGTGTGTATCGCCTTCGGTCTTTAGAGTCAGTTTGCTCATCGTATTTTCTCCTTCTGATTTGATTGCATTTCGGCCAGAACCCCGTCGAGCCTTTCGTAGTTTGTTTCCAGAGCCTTGCGAATCATGGACAGCCATTGGTCCAGGGCGTCGATGCCAGCCTTGGCCAGACGCCGCGGACGCCTCGCGCCGTCTACGCGGCTGATGATCAGGCCCGCGTCTTCGAGCACTCTCAGATGCTGCGAAATGGCGGGCTGGGTCATCTCGAACGGCTTCGCGAGTTCGTTAACGGTGGCCTCACCAAGAGAGAGGCGGGCCAGAATCGCCCGCCGCGTGGGATCTGCCAGAGCCGCGAATGAGGCATCCAGGTTGTATTTGCCTGACATAAGTAATAACTTATATAAGTTATTAGTTATAGTCAAGCGTAAAGTGCTGTGACGACTTTCTTCTCTTTGTTGGGGTGCCCAGGTCTCGCCGAATTTGCGAGACCTGGGAAGCAACCTACTCTATTAGCGAACCGGGAAGCGATAAACGGTCAAAGAATAAGGATCTAGCTGCACTGCGATCTTGCCGGACTGTGCTTCCAGAGTTGAGTATTTCGGGGAAAGGTTCTTCGGTTGATCGAAGCTATTCTCGGCCTTCAGGTCGGCGCTTTCCAGAGTCGTCACCTTCGCGGTTCCAGACAGAATTGCGCCGTTGATGTCGATCGAGACGGGTTTCGCGCTTCCGCTGACGTTGATTGCTTTCACAATCAGCTCATGCCTGCGTTCATCAAGCAATGCACTCGTATACAGACTTTCTTGCGCTTGCGGAGTGATGGAAATGATGCGTGTGCCAACATTGTTCGCAAACACGCTCTGGACATAATAATTAGGAGTGCCGTAAGAGCGCAGGTTGTCGAACCAAATGGCGTCGGGTGTCCATTGCCAGGCGTCGATGTGGGCCAGCAATGGGGCGTAGGAGGCCATGCGGACGACATCACCATTGCGCTCCAGGCCGGTCATGAAAGCCGCTTCGGAGAGCGCAGCGTTCCAGTTGTTGTGATTGTCGGGCCGGGCAACTCCGGAGGTTTGCGCGGCGTACTCTCCGGCGAACACCTTTGGTCCAGAGCGATCGTAGTGATCGTAGCGTCCCGTGTTTTTCAGGAACCAGTCGGGGCTCATGTAGTAATGCTCGTCGACTATGTCGGCCTTGACCGCACGCCAACTGGACCAGAGGAATTCGAATTGGTCCCCTGAAGGGGCGGGGCCTGCGGCGACGACGAGGTTGATTTCCGGGTGTTTCGCTTTCAACGTAGCTGCGAAGAGCTTGTAGCGATCAACGTAAGGCTGTCCCCACTGCTCGTTACCGACACCCATCATCGTGAGGTGGAATGGCTTGGGATGCCCCATGTGAGCGCGCACCTTACCCCACGGCGAGGTGGCAGGGCCGTTGGCGAATTCGATCAAGTCGAGCGCATCCTGAATGTATTCCTTGGTGTCATTGATTTGCGCCAGTTCTCCGGTGTTGAACTGGCAGGCCATGCCGCAGTTCAGGATGGGCAGAGGTGCGGCACCGATATCTTCAGCGAGCTGAAAGTATTCATAAAAACCCAGGCCGAAGGACTGAAAGTAATCGGGCGCGGGACGATGATCGAATTCGTCATACCAGCGGTTGACGATGGTCTCACGCTGTTCGATGTCGCCGACGGTTTTCTTCCACTGATATCTTGTCGCCAGGCGGCGGCCTTCCACGATGCAGCCTCCGGGGAAACGAATGAACCCCGGATGCATGTCCGCGAGCAACTGAACCAGATCTTTGCGCAGACCGTTTGCTCTGTGGCCCCAGGTGTCGACAGGGAAGAGTGAGACCATGTCGATGTCGACATAGCCGGGTTCATCAAGGAAGAGATTGAATTGAGCGTGCTGTGTCGTGGCGTTCGGGCGGATGACTGTCTCATACTTCTTCCATTGCCCGTCAAATCCAGTCAGAGTCCCAGCGCCGATCTCATGATTGTTTTCATCGGCGATGGTAGCGCGGATACCCTTTGGGCCTCCGGTTCTCACGTAGGCTGAAAAGCGGTATTCAGCGCCGCTTTCTACACCTATGCCGCGAAAGCCGGAATTCGACAATCCGAATCCAGGTTCATACGCGCGAACTCGAAGATAGTGTGGGTTGGAGGCGTTGAGCGGAGCGTCCGTGCGCAGGTTCAGTTCTCCCTTATTTGGACCGAGCTCGAATTTCGCAGTGATTGGAAGGAGCGCGCGCCAGCCTTTGAGTGGCTGATCGAATTCGAATGAACGGTTCTTGATGAGTTCGGGATAGAGTCCGCCGTCGGCACCGAAGTTGATGTCTTCGAAGAAAATGCCGAACATCGCCGGAGAGATTGGCGCGCCTGCGTGACCGGCGTCGACTGCAATCACAGTCGAGGATTGTTGTTGGCTTTGCCTTGGCCGGAAGGCTGGAAATAGAAGGAGAGCGAAGAACACAAACGAGTATTTATAGCGCATGGGATGGCCAGCATTCTACTCGCATTGTCGAGAAAATCGATTTCGAGCCACTCCCCGCCGCAATCAGAATCTCGCAAATGCCTTGCCCAGAGCGGCATTTGCAGGTTTTTCACAAAGAAATAAAAGACCAACGCTGCGGTAGAAGCCGGCGTTCCAGCCATCATCCCGCGAACGGCCGCGTCCAGCATGGGTTCTACTAGAAAATTGCATGGCGGGTTGCACCATTTTTTGGCACCCGCCTGTGAACGGCGTGCACTCGATTGAAAATACGTGCACTTACAAACGCCTATTTTTGATTGACTGAAAAAATAGAAGGAGTACAACAGAATCGTTCTTTGACAGCTTCTTAAGTTTTTCCGGTTGGTGCGGCGTCCGGGGCTCAAGCCGAGTCACTACTTAGGCCGAAAGGCAGAGGTGGAGGGCAGGTGAGGGT
>Ga0126373_10000216_pt1 | contig 38679 bp, 35 predicted proteins | sample PanSoiMetPlot_11_FD_92545 | JGI IMG/M metagenome (GOLD analysis project Ga0126373, IMG submission 92545) | Tropical forest soil microbial communities from Panama - MetaG Plot_11 | ecosystem: Environmental > Terrestrial > Soil > Tropical forest > Bulk soil | place: Panama | collected 2016-02-17 | reverse complement strand
TCGAAAAGCTCATCTCCGATCCCCTCTACCTCGACAACCAGGCGCACGGCGTCGTGAGCAGAATGCGCGACATGGATTCGGGCACCAAGAGCCAGCTCCGGCGTTTGTACAATGCGGTACGGCGTGCCGTCCGCGCGCCCGAAAGCGAGCGCCAGCAGCAATTCGTCATGCTGCGCGCCCGCCTGGCCTATACAATCGCGCGCCATTCCCTACGCAGTCTCGATTCGCTTGAGAAACTGCTCTTACAGGTAACGCGCAAGAACGACGCCCGCGGCTATGAGCGCTTCCGCGATTTGTTCGAGGCGATCGTCGCGTACAACGAATAAATAATCCACTGACATGAGTTCCCATACCGCGCAAACAGAGCTGAAGTTAATCGGAAAATTGATCCTGGAAGGCGACCTGACGTGCCAGACCGGCTTGCACATCGGTGCCGGCAAAGGATCGCTCGAAATCGGAGGCGCCGACAACCCGGTAGTGAAGGATGCGTTCGGGTTGCCTTACATTCCTGGAAGTTCGCTTCGCGGCAAGATCCGCTCGCTGCTCGAGCAATCGTCGGGTATGGCCGTGCCATCCGAGCTGGTTTATCTTTCCAAACGCAAAGGGCAGGAAGTCCGGATTCATCAAAGCGACCGCGCGGACGACGAGATCTGTCTGCTGTTCGGCCGCAGTCCGGGCCGGATGGATCGCGTCTCCGGAGAGCCTTTGGAGTCGAGTGTCGCCACGCCCGCGCGCCTCACCGTCTACGACGCGCCTCTGATCGCCGACAGCATTACTCCGCAGATGCGCGAAGCCATGGACGACGAGCTCACGGAAGTGAAGAGCGAGAACGCCATCGATCGCATCACCTCGCAAGCGAATCCGAGAACCCTCGAACGAGTGCCCGCCGGCGCGAAGTTTCACTTCCGTATGGTGATGGACGTACTTTGCCCGGAAGATCGTGACTTGTTCGCGCGGTTGTTGGAGGGGCTGCGACTACTCGAAGACGACAGCTTGGGTGGCGGTGGATCGCGCGGCAATGGGCGCGTCGTTCTATCCGGGCTGAAGCTGATCTGGCGCGGGCGCGGCTTCTACGCATCCGGCACAGCGGAACAGGAGTTGCAGGCGGGCGCAGATCTGGCGGGGTTGCAGACACTCGCGAACGCGTCCGATTTTGCCGGAAAGCTCACTGAATAACCATGTCCCCGGCCGCTGTTCGTCCGAGGTTCGCAGTACGTTTTCGTCCCACTACTCCGTGGCGATTCGGCCCAGACTCTGGCGCGCGCGACCGCGTCGGACTGATTTATCACAGCGACGCGGTGTACTCGGCGGTGTCGGCAGCGATGGCGCAACTCGGACTGGCAGAGGACTGGTTTCAGGCGACCGCCGCTTCCTCGGACACGCCCGCCGCGCGGTTCAGTTCGTTCTTTCCCTATTACGGCGACACGTTGCTGGTGGTGCCACCTCGGAATCTGTGGCCGCCCGTGGAATCGACCAAGGTTCGCTTCAAAGCCGCCCGATTTGTTCCTCTGCCGCTGGTGAAGTCGCTGCTGGCCGACAAGTCGGTCGACGAAGACCGGTGGTCGGTGGATGGCGAAAGCGAATGCCTGATCTCGCACGGCGCCCACGGTCCGTTTAAAATCGCGTATCGTTCGAGCGCCGGCGTAGACCGGTTACTCGAATCGCATATCGAGTCGCACACCACGGCGTGTCTCGAGTTCGCGCGGAACGCCGGACTGTGGACTCTGGTGGAGTTCGCGAGCGACGACGCGCGTGAGCGTTGGGAAGCGCACGTGCGAAGCGCGTTTCGGCTGCTGGCGGATTCAGGGTTCGGCGGGGAACGCTCGCGCGGGTGGGGCCGGTCGGAGGCTCCGGTGTGGGAGCCTTGGTCGCTGCCGCAACCCGATCTCGCTGAAACGGCCGAGCATGCCTACTGGCTCCTCTCCGTTTTCACACCCTCCGCAAGCGACACCGTTGACTGGGCGCGAGGAAGCTATTCAACCATCTCGCGCGGCGGGCGGATTGAAAGCAGCGCTCGTTGGGGTGAGGCGAAGAAATCGACGGTGATGATCGCGGAAGGCTCCGTGCTATTGGCGGGGTCAGAGCTGCAGGGCGGGGCGCTCGACATTGCGCCGGAGGGCTTCCCGCATCCGGTTTATCGCGCCGGATTCGCGGTCGCGGTCCCAATTCCATGGAGAGTGGCGGCGTGAAGTATCGCGTGATGTGTCTGACGCCCACGTTGGTCGGCGATGGCCAAAAGCTCGCGCCCATTGACTACATGGTCTGGAAAGACCACGTGAACGTTCTCGATCAAGCACGGATTTTCCGCTTGCTGGCGAAAGGGCCGCGCCTCGAAGGTTATCTGAACCAGCTCAAGAAGGCCGAGAAGCTCGACTTCGCTTCGTGGGGCGGCTTCGCTCAGAACTATTCCGGCCGGCGGATTCCTTTCGAACACGCCAGTAGTACGCCATTTTGGGAGCGGGCGCACGCCGAGGACTTGTTCATTCCGACTTTCGCTACAGGGCCGAAAGGCCCTTATCTGCCGGCCACCGCGCTGAAAGGCGCGCTCCGCACCGGTGTGGTGCACGGCCAGTTTTCTGAACGGGCTTTGGCCGACGTCGCCTCGCGCGCCGGATCCGAAGGACGACTCCCTCGCCGTCCGGCTACTTCTGTGGAAGACGCCGCTTTGGGCGCGGGCGGATCGGATTCGATGCGGCTGGTCTCCACATCCGATTCCTCGGCGGTTCCCGAGAATTCTTTTCGCGTGTACTTGCTGCGCGTCGCAACGCTGGAATCGCGGAGTGGCGGAAAACTCGAGCTCGGATGGAAGCAAGCCCCACGAGGCAGCGTCCGGCGAGTCGAGGACGCGACACCGTCGTTCGCGGAGATGGCGGTACCCGGTACTGTCTTCGAAGGCGAGTGGCATGAGAATGCATTTCTTGCTCAGCCCGAGATCGCGAAAAGCCTTCGTCGTCGCGAGCGGCTGGATCGCGCGAGTCTCTTTACACAGGTGAACAACTACTCGGAGCAGGTTCTTCGTCTGCAAAAACAGTACGCCGAATGGACGGGCCTCGCCCAGCTTAAGGCGACGATTGAGGCGCTGGAGACCAGGCTCGCGGAGATCCGCCAAGCAAGCTTTGGCTGCATGCTGCCGCTCGGCTGGGGCGCGGGCTTCCTGTCAAAAACCTCCTTTCTGAACACGAAGGACGAAACGTATCGCAAGATCCTGGGCCAAGTTGGGTTTTACGCGCGCGCGATTCAGACCGGCCTGCCCTTCCCCAAAACTCGAAAGATCATTTTTCTGGCCAATCAGCCCGCTTCGCTCGCCGGGTTCGTGCACCTGACGGTCGGCGACTAGCTGCACCAGTTCACGGCGTGATAGATGCCGTGAGTTCGAACCGGCGCGCTAGACTGCCAACTCCGCGTTTCCTTTTATGTACACCTCTTAGTCTGGACTCTCGGAGTGTCCTTTCAGCCTCAACCCTGATCCTGCTTTCCATTTCCGCAGCGCGCAACATGAGGAAGTGCTGGCGAACTTGATCTACGGCGTCCAGGCGCGCAAAGGACTCATTGTCTTAACCGGCGAAGTGGGAACGGGCAAGACCATTACGCTCGAATGCCTTCGGGATTTTCTGGACGCGCAGCCACATCGCATTTGCATCGCTCTTTAACTCGCGCCTTACGGTGCAACAGTTCTTCGAGATGATCGCCTACGATCTGGATCTGGCGTGCGAGCGTTCTTCGCCGGCGTTCTGTTCGTGTTGAATTCGTTTCTGCTGCAAGAATCCGAACTAGGAAGAACAACCGTACTGATTCTGGACGAAGCGCACCGTTTGAGCGACGAAGTATTGGAAGAAGTGCGGCCGCTCGGCAACGTGGAGACGCGTAAGGGCAAGCTGCTTCAGATCGTTCTCGCTGGTCAAGGCGAATTGGATCTTCGGATGGAGTCGCCCGCGCTCCGCCAAGCGAAGCAGCGCATCGTGCTGCGCTGCAGGCTGGACGCGTTTACGGAGGATGATACGCGCCGGTCCATCCTGGCCCGGCTAGAGAAGGCCGGCATGCCGAATCAAACCGTTTTACCGCCAGCGATTCTTACCCAGATCTACTTGGCGCTCGCAGGGCATCCCGAGGCTGATCAACTCGCTTTGCAACAATCTGCTGCTTATGTGTGTTGCGATGTCATCGAAGCTTGCCACCTCGGAAATGCTTGATGATGTTAGCCGCGGCCTGCGCCTGGAGCCGCTGGACAACCATCGCTCGCTAGCGACGGCTCATCCGTCATATTGACCGGCCGTCGGAAAAACAGAGCGCTAGTTTCCTAGTCTCCGTACATTGGGCGTAGGGAGGATTTCCATGAGATTCAAACTCGCCACGCTATTGCTTGCAACCGCCGGGCTGCTGTCGAGCCAGGAGCGTTTCGACCTGAAGGTCAGAACATTCTTCTTCGCCGGATTTGCCGGCGATACCGCGTCGCTCGAAAAAGGAATGAAGATGTGTGAGGACGCCATGGCCGACAATCTCAAGAATGCCGAGGCATTGGTCTGGCACGGCTCCGGTTTGTACTATCAATCCGGGCAGGCCTTTCGCGCAGGCGACATGCAAAAGGGAATGGAACTGTTTCAGCGTGGGCTGAAGGAGATGGACGACGCGGTAGCATTGTCGCCGGATGCAATCGGCGTACGCATCCCGCGCGGCGCGGTTCTGCTCACCGGCTCTCGCCAGATGGCCAATCCCGAAATGGCGCGGCCGCTGATCGAAAAGGGTGTCGAGGACTACGAGCACGCCTACCAGATCCAAGGCCCTGACCTCAGCCGGCTGGGCACGCACCCGCGGGGCGAGTTGATGATTGGGCTTGCCGATGGCTACAGCCGCTTAGGAAATGGAGAAAAAGCCCAGCAATGGTTCAAGAGGATACAGAAGGAATTGCCGGGCACACCCTACGCAAAGTCAGCGTCGACTTGGCTCGATACCAAAACGCTCACACCGGCCCAATCCGGCTGCCTGGGCTGCCATGCGGGAAAGTAAGATGAAGTTGTAGCCGGCGCGCAAACGATGGCTCACTCCGGAAAACTCGTGCTGCGGGTTGTGGCGGTCGACACCGCGATCGCCTTGATCCCGCCGTTCTTGCTGCTGGCACTCTTGAAAGACGTGAGCGCGGCTAGATTACTGGAGTGTTTTGGCTACTCTCTGATTTATTCTCACTGTATCGGGACGCTGGCTTTCATCGCGATCCCACGAGTTTGGATCGCAAGCGAGAAGATCAACGTCTGGGCCCGGTGGATTGTTCGCGCGGCCGCAATGTTCGCCGCGGCCATCGCCGGGTCCTTGATCGCATGCTTGATCTTCGTGGCGCTTCATTGGATTCCCCCTGGATTGTACTGGACGGAATTCAGCGGCAGCCTCAAGATGGCTACCTTTATCACGGTGTTCGCGGGCACAATCATCTCGATGTACGAGAACTTCCACGCCCGGCTCGATGAAACGAAACTCCAGCTTCGCACGCGGGAGCTCGAGCGCGAGCGCGCGCTAAAGCTCGCCACCGAAGCGCAACTCGCGTCGCTTGAATCGCGTATCCATCCGCACTTCTTATTTAACGCGTTGAATTCCATCTCATCGCTGATTCCCGAAGATCCGAAACGGGCCGAGCGACTGGTGGAGCAGATGGCGGCATTGTTGCGATTCTCTCTCGATGCCGACCACGCCGGCCTGGTGCCGCTCGATCGCGAAATGAAGATTGTTTCCGATTACCTGGCGATCGAGCAGGCGCGGTTCGGCGATCGCCTGCGGTTCCGCATCCATGACTACGGCGAATGTGGCGGCGTTCAAGTCCCGCCGCTCGCGATTCAGACTCTGGTCGAGAACAGTGTCAAGCACGCTGTGTCGCGCAATCGCGCCGGCGGGGAGATTCAGGTATCACTGGCGCGCGAGAACGGTTCGCTTCGCGTTGAAGTGCAGGACGAGGGACCGGAGTTCGCGCTGGCTTCGGCGCCGTCGGGTCACGGGCTCGACCTTCTGAAAAGCAGATTAGTCGCGCTCTACGGACAGCACGGCGGGCTATCGATCGAACGGAGCGGCGGCGCCAATCGAATCATACTCTCGGTGCCACAAAACGGCGGTGGACATGCGAGCGTTCTTGGTTGATGACGAGCCGCTCGCGCTGAAACGCCTTAGCCGCATGCTGGCGGCGACTGGACGCGTCGAGGTCGCCGGGGAAAGCAGCAATCCCGAGCGCGCGATCCATGCCATCGAATCGGCCAAGCCGGATGTACTTTTCCTCGATATCGAGATGCCGGGCCTCACAGGCTTCCAAATGCTCGAGCGGTTGGTTCCACAGCCGCTGGTAGTTTTTACAACGGCGTACAGCCGATATGCGCTCGAGGCATTTGATGTCAATTCGATCGCGTACTTATTGAAACCGATCGAAGCAGCGCAACTGGAACGCGCGCTCGATAAAATTGAACGGCTACGGGGCGGCGCAGAACCTCGCCCGGAGATCAGAGAGCTGCTCGATCGAGTGACTGCGTTAGCCGGCTCAGGCGCGGGCCACCAATACCCGGAGCGCGTGGCGTCGCGGATCGGCGAGCGGATCGAGTTCGTAGAGCTAGACCGCGTTAGCCATTTCTTTGCCAGCGACAAGCTCACTTTCGCGGCTACGCCAGCCAAGAACTACGTAGTTGACAATACCATCCAGGAGTTGGAACAGAAACTCGATCCGCGCAAATTCATCCGGATTCACCGCGCGACGTTGCTCAACGTCGACTACATCCGTGAGCTGCACACCTGGTTCGCCGGACGTATGCTTGTTCGCTTGAAAGACGAGAAGCACACGGAGCTGAGCGTTTCGCGCGATCGGGTGCGCGGGTTGAAAGAACGGTTGGGCATATAGGACAAGCCCAGACTGGAGGCAGGAGCACCAGATGAACGAGAAGTCCCGCCGCCATTTCTTGAGCGACGCTGCGTTCGCATCTGCTGTTTTGTTAGGTGGGTGCAACCGGAGGCCAAACGCCTCGCAAAATAGGTCAACCAATCAGAGCGTTGCCGCTGTGAGTCCGGCTGACGTCACGCTTCGCATCGGTACTGTGTTGGCCGACATCGCCAAAGAGCACACGATCAGCACCATCGGATATAACGGCTCCGTGCCTGGCCCGGTTATCCGGCTTCACGAGGGGGTGCCCGTGACGATCGACTTACTGAACGAGACGGACACGCCAGAGCTCGTGCACTGGCACGGGCAGATTATCCCAAGCTCCGTGGACGGTGCGGCCGAAGAAAAAAGCCTCGAAGTTCCCGCTCACGGCCACCTCCGCTATCGGCTGAAGCCGCAACCGTCGGGGGCGCGCTTCGTGCACACACACGTGATGTCGATGGGCGACCTCAATCGCGGCACGTACACAGGACAGTTCGCCTTCGTTTACATTGAACCCAAAAACAACCCCGGACAATTCGATCGAGAGGTGTTCGTGGCAACGCACGAATTTGAGCCCTTCTTTGGAGCCGAGGAAATGGAAGAGGACGAGGACGAAACTGAGGAGATCAAGCAGAAGAAGAAAGAAGCTGAACAAAAGCAGCAAAGGCTGAACGGATGGGAGATCGGCTACCAGCGGTTCACGATCAACGGCAAGTCCTTGGGCTATGGCGAACCCGTTCGGGTAAAAGAAGGCCAACGAGTGCTCTTTCATATCCTGAATGCCAGCGCGACCGAAAATATTCAACTCGCCCTGCCAGGACACAGATTTCAAGTAGTGGCGTTAGATGGTAATCCAGTTCCTCAACCGCAGCCGGTTGATCTTCTCGAACTCGGAACGGCGGAACGAATTTCGGCGATCGTCGAGATGCGAAATCCTGGCGTATGGGTCCTCGGTACCCCCAAAGACGACGACCGCAAGAACGGCATGGGAATCGTAGTTGAGTACGCCAATCGAACCGGCTCCCCACGTTGGATCAAGCCGGAAAAGAAGCGCTGGGACTACACGCTGTTCGGTCAAGACCGGACGGCGCCGAATGCCGACGAAACCATCCCCCTCGCTTTCGGCAAGATCAACGGTGGAAAGGGCGGCTTTAATCACTGGACCATCAACGGCGCGGAGTTCGATGCGAAGGCTCCGCACCGACAACTTCAGAAGGGGAAGCGCTATCGGCTGATCTTCGACAATCAGACCGATGACGCTCACCCGATCCATTTGCACAGGAACAGTTTCGAACTGACAAAGGTGAATGGAAAGACGACGGCTGGAATTTTGAAGGACGTAGTCCTTGTCAAAGGCTTCCAGCAAATCGAAGTAGATGTGACACCGGCAATGGAGGGCCTTACGCTCTTCCACTGTCATCAGCAGCTTCATATGGACTACGGATTCAAGCTGCTCTTTAACGTCGTCTGATTGCTCAACTCTGCTCTGGCTCTATGGTGAACACTATTGGATACAGCAGATTACGTAAATTCTGACTATTGTCCCTAGGACTAGTTGCTTTTTCTCCCCTGGGGCGTCAACTTGCCGTATTCTGTGATCGAGTTCATGACTGCGCCGGCTGCCAGTTCCGCGCCTGATCGAAATGACGCCACAGAAAGACGGTTCATTGTGCGTGAATCTGCGGGCCGAACCGCGCAACGAAATACTGACGGCCTATCGGCCTGGAGTCGCGCGCGCCAAGGGCCTGCCCGAGCCGGCCAACGATCTGACCCACACCAAGGTGAGGAATCCGGACGAAGTCTTTCGCTACAGCTTCCCCGACGTAGAAGGCAAGATCAAGTCGAACAACGCTGATTTTCTTTCCATGCCAGCGGAGCCGCTTCCTTTTCCGTCGATCCTGGCGGTCAGTGAAAACGACCCATGCCTGCCGCTCGATCTTGCTGCGCGGCTGTCGAGGGCGTGGCGATCTGAAATCGTAAATGCCGGCAGACGAGGCCATATCGACATCGCTTCGGGACATGGCCCCTGGATAGAGGGCGAGCACTTGCTCGAAGATCTGATCAGCAAGGCTGACGAGTTAGAAGAATATGACGCAGTGGCGAAGAGGTAACGCGGCCGGTCTGCAAAACCGCTATGCACAGGTTCGATTCCTGTCTGCGTCTCCACACTTTGCACCGACTCTACCGTGCGGAAAATGTACGCCCTGGTTCGACCGTAGACGCATCCGCCGATCGCTGGGCCACGATGATGTTCGGGAACAGCCCCCCAAGAACCACGAACAATACGCCCAACGCTAAAATCCAGCGTTCGCGTGGCAGTGCATCCGCCATCACCGTGAACCCGGTCCGGCGCTTGCCCAGAAACAACCGAGTGAACAACCGGAAGACACTGACGGCATTCATCGCGGTGGCGATTGGCAGCAACAATCCAGTCAACGGGTGCGACGTCAAGGTTCCGTGGATGAGCAAGTCTTGAGAGCAAAAGCTCAGTGTCCCGGGCAACCCAACCAATGCCAGGCCGAATATCGCGAACGAAACGGCTAACCGGGGCGCGTGCTCACCCAACCCGAGATGTTTGCTCGCCGTTAGATTCTCGCCGAAGCGGACCTCCAGCAGGCGCACGATTCCCAACAGGCCCAGCGTCGAAACAGTGACGACAAACCAATGCACCAGCGCGCCGGTGATCCCCTCGGAGGTACGGCTTTCCAGACCAGCCAGAATGCACGCTGACTGGCTCAGTGCTAAGAAGGCGATCAGACGGCGCGGCGAATTCTCCGTGAGCGCGCGGATTGCTACATACAGGGCTGTCGCAATCGCCAAGTAAGACAGCACCGGAAACAGATTGCCAGCCGTCTTTGGAAATAGCGGCACAATCAGCTTGGCAACCAGCAAGGCTCCGAAGTGGCCGTTCAAAAGAAGAGCAGTAGGAATGGCCGGACCCCCCTCGGCCGCGTCAGCCACCCATGCATGCGCCGGGCAGACTCCTTTCCGGAAAATCACCGCCGTTACCAACAGCCCAAATGCCGTCATCCCACCGGGATTCTGGCCGCGCAGTTGATCGATCGAGATCGCATGAGTACTGGCCGCGATCAGAAGTATGGCCGATCCGAGCGCGACGCTTGAAAGCAGTAAGCCGAATCGAGGTCGCCAGGCACTCGAACGGAACCAGCGCTCCAGAAAGAAGGGAATGATGGAGAGAACCCACGCGCCCAGCAACACCAAGAGATTCTCGCTCGAGTACGCCAGCAGCGTGGCGCCTAACAGGAACAGAATTCCGCTGATCGTCGCCGGAGTGCAATCGCGCTTTGGAAGTACCAACGTCGCCGCGAGAGTGAGGCCAGAAAACAGGAGCATCAAAGCCTCGTAAAGAGACTGTCCGCTCGGTGCACCTTTAAGTAGAAGTGCGCTCGCAACGGCCGCAATCAGCGAAGCGCCGAAACCCACTGCTCTCGTCTGCTTGCGGTATACCGCTGACAGTGCGGCCGCAAACCAGGGCACCAAGATCGCGATCCCCCGGAGCACCGGACCGCTAAGAACCACTGCGGCGTAATCCATCAGTCGCCCTCTGGACGGGCAGGATTCAAGATCAATGTTTCCCCGCCCGGCTTCGCTACCTGAGTCAATCCGAAGTTGTCGAGTTTCGCGAACAGCCTGGAAAGCTGCGTGAGCGGATGAATTACCCAGCGATCCAGAATGGTGTCCAAGTGCCCGCGGTCCAACGCCCAACGGTAGAGCCAAAGCCGAGTGCGCTCCGGAAGAACATCCTCCAGTTGCCCGCTCTCCGAGGCGGGTTCATCGCCGATCGCAGCGTGCATCTGATGATAGTCGTGGAGCATCGACGGCGCACGCAGAAACTGCAGAGTTCGGACCACAGCGTGACCGAGGATGTGAGTTATGGCGATCCACTTCAAACCGATTCCGATTTCGACGAACACCAGACCTACCTGCGCTAGCGACGCAAAAGCCAGCGACGTTTTCGCGTCAGCGCTAGCGCGACCGACGATCGTGCCATGAATCGCGGTGACCAACCCGACCACAACGACCAGTGCCGCAGCCGTTCGCGCCTGGGCCAGCAGCGGTTGCGCGCGCAATAGAAGGTAGGCGCCGGCATGAATCGAAATCGCACCGTAAAAGATCGCGCTAGACGGCGTCGGTCCCTCCATGGCGCGCGGCAGCCAGCCGGAAAATGGAATCTGCGCCGCCTTTCCCGCCGCAGCCAGCAGCAGAAGGAGACATACCATCACCGCTTGTGCGCCCGTCAATGCTGGAATTCCATCGGTAAACGAGGCGGTCCCCGCCCAGTGATGCATCGCAAATATTGCCACCAGTAGTCCGATGTCGCTCGCTCGATACACTCCAAACACGCGCAACCCGTTCTCGACCGGCGACGGCCTCTGGTGGAAGAAGGCAATCAGCAATACCGAAGTGATTCCCACCAGCTCCCATCCGGCAGCCAGCAGATCGAAAGAAGCGGCAGCAAACGCAATCAGCGATCCAAAAGCAAAAAGATGGAGCAGGAGAAAAAACCGGAGAAATCCGGGCTCGCGGTGGAGATATGTCGCCGAGAACTGCCCGATTAACCCTGAAAGTACGACGGTCAAAGCAAGGAATGGCAGGGAGAGCCGGTCAGCCATGAGCAAGAGGGGGAAATGATAGTCGCCCACGGAGAACCAGTTTCCGAATTTCACTATGATGGCACCGGCTCCACTTGAAGAAAGTGCCCAAAGCAACACTGCGAGCGCCGCCAAGCAGGCCGAGAACGTAATTCCCGTGACGCGGGATAGAAATCGCTCCGACGGAACCCACCCCAGCAACCACAGCAATCCGAACAAACCGAAAACCACGCCCGGCGCCGAAACCACGAACACGAGTGCAGCTTGTGAAGAGTTCACTCTGTTCGTCCTCCCGCTTCGGTTTGAATCCACGCCATCGGCAAGTGCTCGATCTTGTCCGCGAACCACTCGGCCGAAGAGAAACTGACTGGTAGCCGCTCGAGCGGCGCATCGAATTCTTCAAATCCTTCATCCCAGCGGACGTGTACGCGTCCTGAGTCGGGATCGATCGTCGCCAAGCGAATCCAGCGATTCTCCACTAACTGTTTCAGCGAAGGCGACCCGTTGACAACTTTGGCCAATCGATTCGGCGTGGTCTCAATCACGAACAGGATCCGAACAGGCTCATGGATTTCTACCATCTGCCACGGCAGCCCCGTTCGCAGATCGCTGGCGTGGCCATCCATCACGCCCACTAGTGCGGTCACATTGTGCGGCAGTTTCGTGCCGCAACCGTAGCGATCATTGTCGACGAACGAGAAATAATACTCCAAGCTGATTCCCGCACACACTGGGACCACCGCCGCCATCAGCGCCGCAAGGCTTCGATCGCTCGCATCCTGGCTGGCGTCATAGGAGACGAGGAAAGCGCGACGGTCCATGAACAGCCCGCGTGTCAAGGCCCGGCGCCCAACCACACAGACCGCGTTGGTGCAATGCCCATATTCCGGCCGCGGCTGAGCCAAATGCTCGCTTCGCTCCTCGACATGCCGTAAGGCGGTGGCAGAATCGGCGTCCGTTGCGCAGGATTCAAACCGCCGCGCGCGTTCTTGCGCATCTTGCGCCCGTGCCTTATCCAGCGATCTGCGAACGCGGTCGAGGTCCGCTTCGTGCGTCGCCGGAAGAAGGTCCAAATCAAACAGCTCCACGTCATCGCTACAGGTGTCGTGATAACCACCTACGAACCAGGTGTCATCTGGAATATCGATGCCTTTGTCCCGCAGTCGCTCTCGGACCTCCGGCCGATTCGCCATTGCTGCAAAGAGGCGCGCGTTCGGCCCGCCGCGTCGGCCGCCGCAAGCTCCGCAATCATGCGCCGATTCATGTGGGTTGTTCAAGCTCGTCGACCCGTGGCCCAGAATCACAACCAGGCGCGCGAAACGCCGCGCCAGGCCAGCCGGCCCTAACACGCTCGCCACGCTATCGGTCTTTTCCTCGGGAGCGAAACCTGTCAACAAGCCTGTCATCGCGGCCGGCGTCCGCGCGGCATCGCGCATAAACGTCAATTCCGTGCGAGGTTCGGGAAGAAACTCCTTATTTAACCACTCACGCAGCCTCGCGTAGCTCCTCGGCGCGAGAAGATTCGCGATCAGGGGCACCGCCGACAACAATCCGAGCGCGGTTGTCGATACCCATCCTCGCAGCAGTGTCTTAGAGGACACGAACGAATTTCGCATCAACAACCCCAAGACCCGTCTGCGCCAGCGGCGGCTCTCGAGTAACGCAGTGTCTTCAATCTTCGGCTGTTCGATGACGGCATGCCGCGGCGTGACCACTACAGGGCAGAGCGCCGCCACTTGCGGATCGTCGATTCCCTGGTATGCAACTGCGACCCCGAAATATCCAGCCGAACTGAACGTCTCCACGTCCGGATCTGTTTCTTCGAGCGCCCGCCGCATCGACTCTTCGCGTTCGTCGATACAGAAAAACACTTGCGCCGTGGGTCTTCCCGCGATCTTGTACAGCCCGTGATACTCCCGATGACTCGCCAGCCCGCTCAGAATCTCGCGTTCGTGCCAGCGCTCATATGCCAGATGCAGGATCCGCCGCCGCTCCAGGCCATTGCAGGCCCTCACCTCCTTGACGAACGAAGACCAGTCGGCTTCGGAGAGCCGCTTGATTTCGCCCGCCGAAAGCGACACCACCCGCGCGGCGTCATACACGCGCGCAGCACGGCTCAGGCGCCGCTTATCTTGAGTCTTGAGCGGACTCTCCTCCGGCGCATCGGCTGCGCCCTCTCGCGACGCCACACGTGCCATCGTCAGCCGTACAGCTAAGTAGTCCATTAAGGAACAGGGGACGAGCACGTGGGGAGCCAAGCCGGGATTCTCTTCCAACCTGCGTATCAATCCAGCCCAGCCTGGCAGTGCGAGCAGCTCGGACTGAAGCACATCGTCCCAATCGGATTCATCGAAACGCTGCTTCTCCAGATAATCCAAAACCGAATCCGCGGCCGTGAAGGAAAAGTACTCTTGCCGCTGAAACTCGTCATCCAATCCGACGAGATATCTCGGAAAAACTCCTCCGTGACGCCCAAGCAGCGCCCGGACGCTTTCATAGAAGCCGAGCTCCCGGCGCGGCATCGGCCAATACGCCATGCCCTGATCCAAAAAAACTGAGCACAGCCGGATCAGCCAGGGGTGGATCACCTCATCCACCGGACGCCTTGCCGGCGGCTCCTCCTCGGGAGCAATGGTTCTCGCCAGGCAGGCATCGAACAGAGATCGAAGTGCTGCCTGGCGGAAATCCTTGGCCAGGTCTCCCTGCTCAGCACGCCATAGGATGGTGGCTGCGTCAAACTCACGGACACCGGGTGTAATCATGGCGCGGCGCAGCGATCGCCGCGTCAGCCGCGAAAAGACAACCGCGTCTGGCTCCGACTCGAGCGCCGCGTCAATGTCCTCGGGATGGATTCGGCCGCGCGCGAGTTCCGCTCGGTACTCCGCTTCCGCCATGTACGGTTCGGCGCCAAACAGGTCCCACGCTTCGATCACCGCCTGCTCAAAGGGAAGATGTTGGAATGCGTGCAGCGTGTTGTGGTGGACGAAAACGCCGATGGGTCCCTGCATCGGCAGCAGATGCGCGGCGTGCTTAACCAACTCGCTCAGTTTTTCCCGGCGCGACTGCGCCGAGTGATTGTCATTGCTCAAACCGACCGCTCCTCAGATCGAGTGAGGGCGATCATGAGCGAGAGCGAACACCTCGTCCTGGGAGGTGGTTCGATCACGGATCGAAGTTTGAAGGACGCGTTCAACGTTCGTGGAGGCTGGACCTGTTCTTAGTGTAGATCAGGCGAGCGGCAGAATGCGAAATAACGTGCGGCGATCGGCGCCATGTAGAGTCGTCGGCTGCCCCGCTAAGTCCAGCCCGCCATTCGCGCATCGCGAGAGAATCGACTGTGGTAGACTGAAACAGTCGCAGTTCTAAATCCTGGAAAAATCATGCCCAAGCTGAAGACACATAAAGGTGCGTCTAAACGGTTCAAAAAAACCGGGACGGGCAAGGTGGTCCGGCATCATTCGTTTGCCCGGCATATCCTGACGTCCAAGCCGCGCTCGCGCAAGCGAAAGTTGAAACACGCCGAGGTCGCCGATTCGGCGGATCAGGCGAAACTGCGGCGGATGCTGCCCTACTGAAGCATGCTATCCTGCTCGACTAGGATTTGAGCACCGAAATCACCGCGTGGAACGGCGCCGCACGTGCCGTTGCTGCCGGATATCGACAAGGAGTGAAACGTGCCGAGAGTTAAACGAGGACCTAAACGTCGTGCGTATCGCCACAAAACGTTGGAACGCGCGTCGGGCTATTTTCTAACAAAGAGCAAACTGAATCGCGCAGCGCAGGAAGCAGTCGAAAAAGCGCTGCGATACGGGTTCGTCGGACGGCGCCGCAAGAAGCGCGACTTCCGGTCCCTATGGATCGTGCGAATCGGCGCAGCCTGCCGCGCCGCCGACATTTCCTACAGCAAGTTCATCAGCGGGCTCAAGAAATCCGGGATCGAGCTGAACCGCAAGATTCTGGCGGACCTGGCCGCCAGCGATGAAACCGCGTTCGCCGCTCTTGTGGCGACCGCAAAAGCCGCGCACGCACAAGCCTAAAAGAAAAAATGAACGCCGTACAACCTGTCAGAGGAGAATTGGATTCGCTCGCTCACTTGGAGGAGCGTATTAACCGCGCCGTCGAGTTGGTCAGCCAGCTTCGGGTGCAGAACGCCGAACTACAGGAGCGGCTCACGGCCACGATCGCCGACCGTGACGCCACTCAGGCCGAACTGGTGGAGCTTCGCAGCGAGCGCAAGAACGTCCGCACGCGAATCGAGAAGCTGCTAGGGCAGATGGAATTGCTCAGCGCCACGTAGACGCCGGGCGCAACAGCCCCCCAGTTGCTAAGGCCGGGCGATCGGTGCCATTCTTAAGCATGCCCAACACGGAAGCGGTCCGTGTGACCATTTTCAATCAAAGCTACTCGCTGGTTGCCAGCGAAGAACCGGGACGGGTCGAGCAACTGGCCCAAAAAGTTGACGACTTGATGTCCGACATCTCCGCGCGCTCGGGCCACATTGACGCCACGCGCGCAGCCGTCCTGGCGTGCCTTCATTTAGCCGATCAGCTCGACGGAGTGGAGAACAAGTTCTCTGCACTGAAAAATCGCGTGGATGATCGAGCGCAGCGGTTCACCGAGCTTCTGGACGAAGCGATCGGGGACCGAAAACTAGCTGCCGCGCCTGCCGGACGCGATTCCTAGCGGCGTGACGCGCTAGTACATCCGTTCCTGTTTGCGGAGTGTGCCGAACGATCCGACGTTTGAGACCGCAAAAGACACGCGATATTGTGTGTCGTCGCGAATGCCCAGGTTGAACCGGCGGTACTCGACACTGATTCCGCAACAATCCGTGTTGTAGGTCACCTCGGTAGTCGCGAAAACCAAAATATCGCGCATGTAGTCGTAGTATAGCGACGTAGCGCCGTTCCAGCCCTTGCGATTCGAATTGCCCCAGCCTACCGTGACGTGCGCCTGATTCGAATTCGGTGCGATCAACGGGTTCGTATGGTTCAGGCTATCGCCGACCGATAAGAAATACTTCGACCAGCGTATCTCGGTATTGAATGACGAATTGGTCAGACGGTGAAATAACGGGTCATAGTTGAGGCGCCATTCAAAACCGATCCTCTGCTGGAAACGCAATGCTGAGACTACCGGCGAATAGCTGCGGGGCCCGCTTATGAAGGCGAATCCGTCGATGTCCTGCGAGCTTTGGATCACATTGCGCTGTCCGGCAACCACTGCGCCACCGAAAGTGGGATCGAAGTAACGGGCTTGCGAAACTTCCCATGTCAGGATCTCCGAAACGTTCCCCTCCTTGTTCTTGAGGAACAAACGGTTCACTAATGAGAGCGTGACCTGGTTGGTGTTATTCATGATGTCCGTTCCATCGAACCGGACCAGCTGCTGAAAATCGTTGATGCCGGTAACGTACTTATACTCGATGCGCGGCTCGATGACGTGCTTCAGTTTGCCCCCGCCCATCCACTTCGGCGCCTTGAAGATACGCTCGAGCGAGGGCGGGAGAATTTCTAGGGTGGCTTCACGGGCGCTGCGCAAGACGTCCGCGCCCGTGATATGAATGTTGACGTGGTTGTTGTTAGCCAGGCTGTCGCCGTACTCCGTTTCTCGTACCGATCCCGTGGCCAGGAAATTGAAGCCCAGAAAGTGAAATGCGGAAGTCAAATGCGGGTAGATGTCGATGCGATTCACGAATGTGGGCGTGGTTATGGCCGCCTCCGTGTAAGAAGCGGGTTGGCTGCGATCCAGCAAGCCGGCGCTAGAGTCGAAAGAGAACCACAGCGGCAGTGGGCCGTGCACGATTTGGTCGTCGCGCCCGACGAACTCCACGTCAGGCAGTTTCTTGATGACAATTTCGTCGCCTTTTACGATGCTCTGAAACTCTTCGTCCCGGTCGGCGACGATGTTGATACCGTAGTAGGACCAATGCTTATCCAGAAATCCGACCGAATGTGATTCGGAGAAAATCGCGTCGTGAAAGTTCTGAGAGAAAGATTGGCGGAACAGGAACGAGCTGAGATAGTTGATTTCCAGCCTGCCGTCCCAGCCATCCGGTAACGTCGTTTTGGCGTCGAAGGTGAGCTGCACGCCACCCTGCTTCTGTATGACGCCTTTGCCGATGTCCACGCCACGGTCGTTTACTCCGTACAGGTTGAAGCTTACGTCTGTGCCCGGAGTGATCTTGCCGCGGAAGTCGTACGTGTGCGCGAAACCCCGAGCCGAAAGATACTGGAAGCGGTAGAAAGTATCGTAACTGCGGTTGATGGCCCAATAGTATGACAATCCCAGCATGATTCCGTAGAGCGAACTGCGGCCGATGTTGGGCGTCAGGAATCCGCTCTGGCGCGGCACTTTTTTGAGCGATTTGTAATAGACGGGCGCGTAAAACAGAGGAAGATTCTTGACGTGAAATACGGCGCGGTAGGCGATGGCGCGGTCGTATTGGACGATGTCGAAACGCGGCGCCGTCAAACGCCACCAGGGTTTCGGGACTTTGCAGTCCGTAATAAACCCGTCGTGAACGATGTAATGATCTTCCTTGTGTTCGGCCCACTTGCCTTCGAAGTAAAACGGGTTGGTGCTGGTCAGCAGGCCGGGGCGCGAAACGATCTTGGAAGGCGCGATGCCGTTGACTTCATAGAAAATTCCGTTCTGCGTATCGACGTTGTAGGTCCCGTGATCGCAGTTCAGCTTGGTTCCGTCGGCGAAGTTTTCAAAGTGGACGTTGCCGCGCGCCTCCACGTCCTTGGTCTCTTCGTTGTAATCCACTTCGTCGGCTTCGAGCTTCTTGTCGAAGGTTTCCAGATGCACGTGGCCGCGCAAATGCCGGACGTCGCCGTCGGACTCCTGATAGTCTGCCCTAACGACGACATCGTTGGGCCCGGGTGCGTCGGGCCGCTGGATTTTAATTCGCTGATTCGGATTGTCAGCGTTGGGCTGCTGCGTGGGAATCGGCGGGATAAAGGTCGGGGGCAACTGCGCCGCTGCGGGAATCGCAAATAATCCGGTCAACACGACCAATGCCGCCGGAGCGCCGGACAAAAATTGTTCGTGACATTTTAGGGCAAATATGTTACGAAAGAAGATAGCCCGTTTGGGCGGTGAAGTACGTTTTGTTGCGCACGCAAATCGCGAGGCGCGAAGTGGAACGAAGGGCCTCAACCGAGAACCGTAACACGGCTTCGGAGCGGGCCGCAACTGAAAAGCGCCACAGGAGGCTGTGGCGTCCTGATCGGGAATAAAAATTGGTGCCACGGCCTTCCGTTGTGGCGCAGATCTCCGATAGGCTCGGGGCGATAGAAAAAAGCTCGCAGAGATCATCCGAATGAATTGCCGATACTGTCAGACATCGAATAGCAAAGACGACCACCGCTGCCGTAAATGCGGTCGTCGCTTAGCGAACATGCCTGTGTATGCTGGCTCCTCAGCCGCTGCGCCGGCCCTCCACTACGACGCGCATGAGGCGGGTCCCGTTTCGCGAACGGTTGTAACTGAACCTCGTGTTGCACGAAGAGCGATCCACTATCAACAGTCGCTTTTCAGCTCGCGTGAGTTGCCGCGTGTTGTTCCGTTTGAAACAATCGCGCCCGAAGCAGTAGAGGTTCCGAAACGCCGCCTTCCCTCCACGCCGGCGAGACAACGGCCTCGAAAAGTGATCGCTGGGCAACAGAGCTTGGAGTTCGCATCTTCAGTCCGCAGTTCACGCCCGCAGGAAGGCGCCATCTATTGCGACGCTCCCGTCGCCATTTCGACGCGTCGCTCACTGGCCGGCGTCTTGGATGCGGCGATGGTTGCCACAGCGCTCGTCGTGTTGGGCGCCGTTCTTCGAATCGCAAGCTGCGAACTGGTTCTCAACGTCCGGACCATTCCGTTGTACTTGGTTGCGGCTACGGGCATCGTGATTTTTTACCGATTGCTTTGGTGCTTGGCGAACGGCGACACGCCGGGTATGCGCTGGGCCCATCTGACGCTCATCAATTTCGATGGTCAGCGCCCCACGCGCCGGCAGCGCATCGTGCGTACCGCGTCCGGCTTCCTCAGCCTTGCTGCCGCCGGTCTCGGATTAGTCTGGGCTTTTGTGGACGAAGAAACGCTCACCTGGCACGATCACATTTCGAAGACCTTCCCGACACCCCGTTAGCACGGTCCCGCACCGGGTTCTCGAACCTGCACTCCCGTGGTTCGGTGCGCATATAATGAACCTCATGCTTCGGACTTCCCTGCTCCTGCTTGCGCCATTGGCTTGTTTTGCGGCTTCCAACATGCCGCCCGATGCCGACCAGCGGCTCTCGCACGACATTTACAAAGAAATCGTTGAGATCAAGTCGGGATTTTCTACCGGCGCTACTACACCGGTTGCGGAGGCGGTCGCGAAACGGCTGCGCGCTGCCGGCTTTCCCGACTCCGACATTTTTCTCGGCGGGGCAATCCCGACCAAGTCGAACATCGTTGTCCGCTACCACGGCACTGGGAAGATGAAGCCCATTCTGCTGCTCGCGCATACCGACGTCGTCGAGGCGAAGCGTGAAGACTGGAGCATGGATCCGTTCACGTTTAACGAGAAGGACGGATACTACTATGGACGCGGAACGGCCGACGACAAAGCGCAGGCCGCGATCTGGGTGGCGAACCTACTGCGCTACAAACGCGAAGGATTCAAACCGGACCGCGACATTATCGTCGCTCTAACCGCCGATGAAGAAGGTGGCGGACCTTACAACGGAGTTGCCTGGCTCGTCAAGAGTCACAAGAATCTGATCGATGCCGAGCTGTGTCTGAACGAAGGCGGCCGCGGCGAGATGGTGCACAGCAAGCGCATTTCAAACTCGTTGCAAGCGGCGGAAAAATGGTATCTCGATCTTCGGCTCGAAGTCCGCAACAAAGGCGGCCACAGTTCGGTCCCGGTTCCCGACAACGCGATTTACCATCTGGCGAACGCCTTGACGAAGTTGAGCCAATTCGGCTTTCCGATGAAGCTCAATGAAGTGACCCGCGCTTATTTCGCAGGCATGGCGAAGATCGACAAGACCGATGCGAGCGCCGATCTCGCGAGAGTCGCCGAGGGTGATCAGGAGGCGATGAAGCGGGTCGCGGCTGCCTCACCGGCGTGGAATTCGATGCTGCGTACCACCTGCGTCGCGACGATGCTCGAAGGCGGGCACGCTCACAACGCGCTTCCGCAGCTCGCGGCGGCCAACGTAAATTGCCGCGTCCAGGGTGAAGATTCGCTCGAATATGTCAAGGACACATTGAAGAAAGTGATCGGCGACGACCAGGTTCACATGTCCGTAACAAATGAAGAAGAGAATTCTCCGGGTTCGTCGCTGCGGCCCGATCTGATGCGCGCGATCTCCAAGATTACCGATACGATGTGGCCCGGCGTAGTGGTGCTGCCGACGATGAGCACTGGAGCTACCGATGGCCGCATGTTACGCCTCGCTGGAATCCCGACCTACGGCGTCCAAGGCTTTTTCGGCGAGCGCGACGACAACCGCGCCCATGGCCGCGATGAGCGCATGATGGTGCGGTCATTTTACGAAGGACAGACCTTCCTGTACGATCTGGTGAAGACGCTGTCGGTGGCGCAGTAGAGTGCAGCGCTTACGGACGCTGACCAGGCTGCTCCAGCGCAGAACACCATACCTTGTACGCTATTTCGTCGAACAGGACCATTAGCACCTTTTGGACGACCGCACCTGGCTTGTTTAGGTGCGCCGCGACCACCTCGGATGCTACCCGAGCCGCCTCGCTGATCGGATAACCGTAGATGCCCGTGCTGATCGCGGGAAAACTGATCGTGCTGACGCTGTGTTGCTCTGCAAGATCCAGGCAAACCCGATAGCAACTTGCGAGCTGCTCCCGCTCGCCGTGCTTTCCATCGCGATAAACAGGACCTACCGCGTGAAACACGAATCGTGCCGGCAGAAGACCCGCGCTTGTGACCACAGCGTTGCCGGTGGGACAACCCCCCTGTCGCGCTCGGATTTCATCAAGCTCCCGCATTATCACTGGGCCGCCCGCGCGATGGATCGCTCCGTCCACTCCTCCACCTCCGCGCAACCCGGAATTCGCCGCGTTAACGATCGCATCGACTGGGATTTTCGTGATGTCACCCACCATCAGGCGAATCATTTTCCTGTTTGGAAAATCGACGTCCATGTTGTTACCTCAGGGCTGAGCGAGAATTGTGCCCGACTGCTTGCCTTGAAACAAAGGCTTCAAGTGCAGGTCGTTGACGAAATGTGCATCCTGCGCAAGGAGAACGTAGAAGTCAGCGCCGGGCTTTGGCATCGCGCGCTCGACTTCAGCCATCCAGTCCAAATGATCGCTCGCGCGATAAAAGTTCGTGCTTGGCTCCAATTGCCAGCTTCCGCCGATTACGACCTTACGATCGGCGTTCGGCTTGTGCTCACGAATCAGATTGGCAATTGCGCGGTCGTCGCGGTCGTACGGCCAATCGGCGTAGTAACTGACACGAAACTCCGCGATGTACAGTGCGATGCAAACAGCCAGCGGTACGGCCAGAATCAGCGTTGCGCGCTCCAGGAGTTTCGCAAGCGCCAGTCCGGCAATCGTCATCAAAGGAATCCAATAAATTCCCGTTCGTCCTTCGGGATACGGAACATCGAACAAAAGATGCGCTGCAAGCACCGCGACTAACGCAACCACCATCGCGCCGCCGCACAGCAGGATGCTGCGTTCGAGCGTGCTCGAGACCTTCCACCGTGTCAGGGCTCGCCACGAGATCACCGAGGCTACAACGATCAGCGCGGGCAGAACCAGCGCCAACGCAGTAACGAGCCATTCCGGCACGAGCGGAAGCGAATCCCGTACGATGCTCTCTGTTCCGGCTCGCAAAGACGCCGCCCCGACATAGAACTGTTGACCGGACGAGTTGCTCAGCGGCGACAAGATAATCAGTCCAGCGACGCCAACGAATGCCAGCACGAATTCGACGAATGCCTGCCCGAGCGATGGAAAGGGATTCGGTGTCTCCTTCTTGGTGCCCTTCTTCGATACGGTGACCACAGGCTCGAAGCTGCGCCGCTGGTTCCACACGACGGCCAGGAACACTGCCGCGAGTCCAGCAGCCGGCGGCGCAAGCACTAGATTCGCGCCTACCGACAACCCCAGCGCGATCCCGGCCAGAATCAAGTGCCGGGCTTGTGGCTCGCGGAGCCACTCCAACATTTCCCACAACGCGAGGAAAAAGAATGCCACCGCCATGCCATATCCGCGCGCGGCTGACTGAAAATCGAGCAGGTAGGGATTCAGCGAGAGCATCGCCGCCGACAAGAGCAGGTACCAACCCGTTCCAAAGAGACGCTCACAAATCCTAAAGATGACGTAGAGATAGAGAAGACCGCTCAATACGCTTGCCAGCCGTAGTGTGAACGGCGACACGCCGAAGAGATCGACAAAGATCTTGCACGCAATCGTGTGGAGCACGTGGTGGTTCGCATCATAAGAATTGAAAACGATATTCCAAGGCGCGTCCACGAAGTTCTCATAGGTCACGGCCTCGTCATGCGTGACAGATTGCGTGGCAGCGCGATATATATTGACGGCAAAAATAAAGACCAGCAACGCGATGGTTGCGATACGAAACGGTTGACGCACACAGTTATAGTAAAAGGTTGGAACGATCCGGCGCATTGATTCTTTTCGATATCGACGGCACGCTCATCCGGCGCGCAGGACCGCATCATCGTTTGGCGCTGGTCGAGGCAGTTCGTCGAACTACGGGCATTCAAACCACCACCGACGGCGTGCCGGTGGCGGGCATGCTGGACCACACGATTCTCCGCGCCATGATGACGCGGGCCGGCATGAAGGCGAGTGAGATCCGGCGCAGCTTGCCCGAGACAATGGAAGCAGCCCAGGTGATTTACTTGAAAACTTCGCCGCGTCTGGAACGCAAGGTCTGCCCCGGCGTCCGGCCGCTCCTGAGGCGTTTGAAACGCCACGGTGCGGTGATCGGGCTGGTGACCGGCAATCTTTCGCGCATCGGCTGGCGGAAAATGGAGCGCGCGGGTTTGCGGCCATACTTCCGATATGGCGCGTTTGCCGAATTCGCCAAAGATCGTGCCGGCTTGGTGCGACTGGCCATTCGCGAAGCTCGGCGGGAAAAATGGATCGCGCGCGACAGCAGCATCTGGCTGGTTGGCGATCACCCCAACGACGTGCTGGCAGCCAAAGCCAATGGAATTCGCGTGCTTGCCGTCGGAACCGGCATCGTCCACGTGGACGAGTTGCGCTCGCACCAGCCCGACCTGTGCCTGTCCGATCTGCGCTCGTTGGCGCTGGAGATGCTGTTTTGAGTAAGCTCGTTTTGAACCAGCCCGACAAAGAGGCGCAGTCCTTCGCCGTCAAGCGCGCCGAAGTGGAATTCCACAACTTTGCCTCGCTCGGCGAACCTGACCGTGCCATTGCGCATTACGCCGAACAGAATATCCGTCGTGGCGCCGTCATCCGAAATCATCTCGACTTCATCGGCGAAATGACGCCCTTCCTCGAAATCGGCTCCAACGTCGGTCACTCGAGCTACATGCTCGCCAATGAATTCGGAGCGAGCGGCTTCGCGCTCGACATCTCGGCCGATTCTCTCCGTTACGGCGCGGCGCTCCAAGACCGCTGGCAGCTTTCACGCGCTCCCGTTCGTGTGGCAGGCGATGCGTTGAATCTGCCCTTCGCCGACGGCTCTCTTCGGATGGTCATGGCGTTCCAGATGCTGAGCCAGTTCATGAACATCGAGAGTGTGTTCCTGGAAGTGAAGCGCGTCCTGGCCCCAGGCGGCGTCTTCCTGTTCGCCGAGGAACCGCTGAAACGCCAGCTCACGCTTGGCCTCTATCGCTGCCCTTACTACGACACCATGAAGCCTTGGGAGCGGAAGCTCGACGAGTGGGGCTTGCTCGGCTACTTGGTGCAAGACGTGATCGGGGCGCATCAGGAGGAAAGTTTCGGAATCCGGCAAAACCACAGCATGGGAATTCGGGAATGGCAAAACCTGATTCACAAACATTTCGCCGCCGCCGAATATCAGATCTTCGTGCGCGAGCGCGGCTGGGGCGAGCGCGTCGTCAAGACAGCCGCGAGGGGAGATTCACGCGCTGCGCGCTGGCTGGGCGGCACGCTGGCAGCTATCTGTCGCAAGACTGGGGGTCAAGCACCGGTCCACTTCGATCCCGACCGTTTCGAATCCCAGCTTCGCTGCCCCGATTGTCACCAGCCGGTGCAGCGCGATTCTCAGGACGCGCTCGAGTGCACTCACTGCGACTATCGCGCGTCGAACGACGGCGGAGTTTACAATTTGCTCCCTTCAGCCGACCGAGCCGAGCTTTACCCAGGCGATCGGGAGGACGTGATCGATTTCTGCCTTCCTAGCCACAGCGCCAGATTGCTGGACGGCTGGTACGATCTCGAGGGCGTCTTTGGCAATAAATACCGCTGGATCGGCGAGCATGCCTCGGCGCGATTAGGCCGCGTGAAGCCAGGCCCGCAGCGCTTGCGAATTCGCGGCCACGCCAGCGAGGATCATCCTGTTGAGTTGAGCGCGAACGCGAACGGCGTCGAAGTTGGCAATTGGAAGCTCGATCGCTCCGGGCTCTTCATCCTGGAAGCCGATCTGCCTGAAGCCGAGACCTATCGCGTCGATATTCACGCCGGCCCCGCTTGGAGCGTCCCCACCGACGATCGGATCTTTACCGTCAACCTGAGCATGCTGCGGCTCGTACCACCCGAATAAGCCAGATGCGCCGCGATCGCTCGGCTCCGCAGCCTTCTCATCAACGATACTCTGCAATGCGTCCTCCCGGGCCGACGGCCCAGAGTGAACCATCCGGCGCCGCGCTGAGCGCATTATAGCCAGTGTGGTCGACCGAGCTCCAGTTCTCACCATCGTCGGTCGAAATGTCGGAGCCCGACGGCCCTACAGCGATCCACGCGTTCCTCTTCGCCAGAAACACGACCGCCGAGCGATATCCGCCAGGCCCGTTTCCACGCGGCTCGCGCCACGTCTTTCCGCCATCTGATGTGATCCCTGCGACGTGCGCCCTCTCATCCGGCTTCTTGTACTCGCCCCCAACCGCGATGCCGTGAAGCGGGTCGCGAAAATCGAGCGAAAAGATCCCGGCGCTTGCGGCGTCTTTGCGAATCGGCGTGGTGGCAACAGTCCAACTGCGGCCTCGATCCATAGAATGATAGACCCGTGCCGCGCCCTCGCCACCGGTGCCAAACCAGCACTCGTTCTTGCCGAACGTCACGATGGATGTTCCGCTCGCCGCGAACGCTCCTTCGGTTGGAAGCGCCGGTGGCGCGTGTTGAGCCTGCCAGCGCCCCCCGCCGTCGCCGGTGATCATAATCTCAAACTCGCCCTTCACCGTGTCGCCGAACAGGATGCCGCTGGTCTTGTCCCAAAACGCGAACGCATCCAGAAAGCCTGTCGCTTCTGGATTGACATGTTGCAAAGTCCAATGCGATCCGCCGTCGCCAGTCTTGTAGACACGCGACTTCTCGCCTGGTCCGATCGCCAAGACATACGCGGTTCGCTCGTTGAAGGCATGCACGTCGCGAAAGTCGAGCCCCTCGGAGTCCGGAATAGCACGACTCCGCCAGGAAGCGCCGCCGTCCACGGTAAGCAGAATGGTCCCGGCCGAGCCGCTGGCCCAAACGATCCGGGAATTGACCGCGCTGACTCCGCGCAGCGATGCCCTAGCGCCGCTCGGGTGCGGCACCCAGGTCTGCGCGCGCCCAACAAGAGCAAGCACTAGACCGAATGCGAGAGTTTTCAACCCGCCAGTTTAGCGTTTTTGAACGGCAGTGGCACTCCGGCTGACCTGCAATTCCACCGACGCGGCGCCGTTCGCATTCGACCAGACCGGCAACGAGTACAGATGCGCAGTAGGGCTCGCGGAAGGACGCCCAACCGTTCCGGCTGTGGCAATCGCAGTGGGCGCTCCCGGAGAGTAGAACTGAAGCACCACTTCCTTCTCACCGGGAGCGAAGCTCACTGTGAGATGGACAGCGCCGTCGTCGGACAACTTTGCGATGCGTTTTTTCCCCGACGGGACGAATTTGCCGGCATCGCCCAGAAAGCCAATACCCGAAGGGCCAATCGGCACAACAACGTAATACGAACCGTTGTAATCCACCGTGTCGGTGAACGGGACGCCATGCGGAACCACTACGCCGGTTTTTTGAAAATAGTTATAAACGTAGGCCGGCGCTGAAACACCGACGGATCCCGGCAGAAACGAAATCGGAGCCATGGCCCCGATGGTCGGTTCGTAGGCCAGAACGTAGGCTTCGCGCATGCCCGCGCCATGGTCCGTGTATGTCGAAGCGATCATCGGCGCGACGCTGTTGTGTGCCAGCGCGAGGAACGTTGCGTCAGTAGGGACGATCGGAACATCAGGCTTTACGATAACGCCATCGGGGCGAACCGCCTGTCGAATATTCGCAGGAACGATCGTGCCGGCGGCATCGCCAGAACCAACCGGTCCGGCGGTCAATGTCGAAACCAAAATGTCCTTCACGTTCTGGCTCAGGAAATTATCGGCGAAAGGCCACAATCCGAGAGCGCTTGGGATGCGTGAATCGATCAACAGTTCATCCCAGCGCGACCGCCTTAAGGCGTCGTCGCTGACGCGCACCGCCACTACGTTGCTGTACTTCGACGATTCCAATATATGCGTACTGAGCGGCATGCAGTAGATGACTTGACGGCCGGCCGCTCCGAGAGCGCCCGCCATGTTGTCCATGAATGCGTCAGGATCGGTCAGATTGAACGCGGTCACGGCTTGATTCGACAGCCAATCCTGTTCGAAAAACTGGATGCCATTGGCGACCATGTAATTCGCATACGCCTGCCAGTAGTTCGGGTCGACCGATACGTTCCCGGACATATGATATTGGCTCCGCAATGGACTGGAGGCATCGATCCAGCGCGCATGCGTGATCAGCGGGACGCCAAGACTCTGCTGGAAGGCCGCCAGGCCTTCAGGAAAAATATTCGGGTCTGCGACGAAGCTATCCATGCCTCCGGCATTGCTCGCCCAGGACGCCGGCGACCCCTTCGGGTAGTACCAACTGTCGAGTTCAAGCGATCCGAACGGAATCGCGTCCGCGGAAAACAACGGCTTCACCGCGAGCAATTGCGGCACATAGCTCGTCGGATCGCTGAATTTGTAATAGTAGGCAGCGCCTGCGTCGGTCCAGTAGCTCAGTTGATTCAGCAGCACGGTGGCATCGTTCGCCGGACGATTCTTGCCTTTCAAAAGCGTAAGCGTCTGCCCCCAGGAATCGAAGGTCGAGTTGATTCCGCTCCCGAAGCTTAGCAGCGTCGCATGCGTGAACCCGGCCGGGAGCGTCGCGATGCTCGAATCGATCGGCATTTCGAGCGCGCCGCTCGAGCTATATGCGCCCACCGCGGTCATGAAATTCGAAGCGGGCGAAAGAATAAACGTATTGGCCTGCCCATCGAAAAACACCCAGGGCGCTCGACTGTTGAAACTGCCGAAGCGGTAGCTCCAGAGTCCGCTGTAATTGAAAGTGTAGAGACCATGCGGATATAGATCGAAGCTGGGAAACGGGCCAGTGTTGGGGCCGCTCTGCTGATATTGCGTCGTAAACAAAGCCGCGGCTTGGTTGTCATAGAGGCGAATCGAGCTGTGGCGTGCCGTCCCGTGATCGAACGCAATCTCCTGCCAGGTCCCAACCCGATCCGTGCCTTGCGAGACCGACAAGTTTTGGAGCGGCCCCACCGCTCCTTCAAACTCCCAACCTTGCGGTGAAATAGAGATTGCGTAGGAACCCGCGGTGGTCACCGATACCGTCAATCCCGAGGCGCTCGATATGATCGAGGGAACCGGAAAATAGGGGGTCTGCGCTGTCAGTCTGTTGGGTACGAATGCACAGGAGGGAACCGAAACTACTGCTAGGAGCACGCGGAATCCTCTCATATTCCGGATCTCTTAATGCTCATATCGTCCGAGGATCGGCGTCTCATAGCGTTCGTTTATACTATACCCTTCGCCAAGTTAGGTCAGTAGATCTCATGGATTGGTAGATACGGTACAGCGGCGGCGGGAGACCGGTTTCCACCGCGCAGATCAGTGTGAAATCCGCTTAGGGAACCCTAGACTGTATCAGTTTCCACTGGGTGTTGTCCATGCTAGGGCAATTTCTTAACCAAAATTTTGGACATTGTTTCAGGACGTCATCCACCATCGCTTTCGTGTCCCGGCGAAGCCCAAGGGAACAATGCCGCAGAGGGACTCGTATCATCGAAAGAACTCGTCAACGAGGTGATCGATGAGACTTACCGCACCGTGGATGGCTCTGCTGGCTGCCGTGTCGCTGCTCTCGGGCTGCATTTACGTCGGCGACTGGGGCGACTCGGATGCTTTCAAACAGGACTTTCATTCCAACCACCCGTTGGATGCGGGGGGACGCATTTCCGTCGAGTCGTTCAACGGCTCCATCGATGTAACAGGATGGGATCAGAGTTCGGTCGAAGTCAACGGCACCAAGCACGCCAGCTTCCGCGATGCGCTCGAGGACATCAAGATCGATGTAAACTCCACGCCTTCTTCCATTCGGATTCGCGCAATCCGCGGAGCTGATCGGTTCCGCAACGAAGGCGTCCGATTTTCCCTGCGTGTGCCGCGCAAAGCCGTACTTGAGCTGATATCCACCTCCAACGGACGCATCGAAGTGGACAGTGTAGAAGGTAAAGCGCGTCTGCACACGTCGAATGGCGGGTTGCGTCTGCTGAGGCTCAAGGGCGATTTCGAGGCTGAGACCACCAACGGCTCTATCGACGCACAGGATCTTCGCGGTAACGCCAATTTTCACACCACCAACGGATCTGTACGCGCCGAAGCCGGCGGCGGCTCGTTTGAAGCGGTTACAAGCAACGGCCGCATCGAGGTCCGCTTGAACGATCCGGCACCGGGCCCCGTGCGCTTGCATTCTTCAAACGGGCATATCGAATTAACGCTGGATTCGAAGCAGTTACCTGAACTGCGCGCAAGCACCACGAACTCTTCGATACTACTGCGGATTCCGCCGATGTCCGACGCTCGGGTGCGAGCCTATACTTCGCACTCCTCTTCGGTGACGTCGGAGTTTGGCGAGCTGCGCGATGACGGCGACCGGCGTCGGAGGCATTCGGAGTTCGAAGGAAATATCGGTCATGGCGGACCACTGCTGGAGCTCGAAACGACCAACGGCGCGATTAAAATCCAGAAGCTTTAGTTGAAGCGCCAAGGGGCGGGCAGGCTCGTGCCCAGTTCACTTGATCTTCAGCACCTTCACGCCGGCGGGAGACTTCCCAGCGCTAACGTAGCCGACAGTCCCGGGCATCGCGCCGACGAAGGCGATCAGTGCGTCTTCGCTACCGCAGCTCGTGCGGCATGGCGCCTTTGCCGGTAAAAACCTGTTTTGCGCCAGGTGGCTTCAAACAACGACTCCGATTGCCGACTAATTGAAAAACGAGTCGTCCACTGGCCCCTTCTGCAGGACTACCGGAACCACATGCGACCCAGCCATTGAGTTCGCATCCCCAGGAAGACGTCGCGCACCTCATTCTGCGAGATGGCCACTGCTTTGACGCTGTTATTAGCGATGATTATCAGCTCGTCCGCTCGCGCCATCCGGACCGCTGCGAAAAAGAGACCCAACATCGCTGCCGCTGCAATTTCTGATTCCAGATCCGTATGCGAAACTTCTTTGGATCGCTCATGATTCTGCCTCGCTTCACCAAGTGAACCCGATTCGCGCCACCAGGAGCCTTGTGACCTTCTGCAAAGCGTTCGGATTATCGCCGGGGAAGAACGCGCCGAGTTCGCCGTCGATATAGTGACCTTCCGGCTTTCCGTAAAGAAAACGGTTAAAGTCTCAACGAACGTTGCCGACCGTATTTTGCCCTAGAACGCGGGATTGCTGGGATCGAAGTACGCGCAGCTAAATGTTTGAATAAAGCTCGTTCCAACCACGCGCGAAAAATAGGAACCGGCGTGAGTTTGTCGCTGACGTGATAAGCGCCCATGACATACCATGCATTGCGTGGAGAGGTGCGTAGAGGAACACCGTTGTTCGCCACCCAGTGCGGCTCATGCTTGCCTTCGGCGGTCAAGATAGAGTTTTTTGTGCTGGAATTCGACCGAATAAATCTCGCGGCTGAGCGCCGAGTCAACGGTTAAGTAGACCGGTACGCAGTAGGGTTGTATTGCGGCAGTAGGCGTGCGGGCTGTGCTGTCGCGCGTTGTCATAGGACAATCCAGCCCTCAGACCGTGGATCGGGCGTCTTCCACTTGACGTCACCGCCATACGCGAAACCGAAACGCCGCCCTCCGCGATTTATAAAGCTGCCTGGCCAGAAGCGGACCGCCGTCGTTCGGTGTTACACCGCGCTGTCCGTCGAACACTTGATAAGTGACTGTCCTTCCAATCGGCAGACGGATGTTGCCGTAGAGTTCGCCTCCCTCGACCGGTACGTTGTAAGTCCGGTATTCCGCCTCGTACATCGATTGGGGAAGCAGCGCCCAATTGTATAGCGTGTCAGTATCTTCGACCTCGCCGAACAAACGCATCGGCGCTTTCAGTTTTCCACCGCGGAACCCGAGCCACCCTTTGAGGCGGTAGTCGGCAAACGCCCAGTCGATTTGGACGTTCCCTCTCCCGATCTCGCCCATAATGTAGGAGTGCACTTGCACTCCTACGCGGAAATTGTCTGTGATCGCCATCCCCAGATTCACAGCGCCCTCTGACCACCTTGCGCTCCTAGAATTGCTGTCCATGGTCAGATAGTTGTTGCCCGACGCGTAAATAAATCCCTGCGAAAGAGTCCCATGAAACTGCAACCTACGCCAGAAGGATCGCTATGGCAGCGCATTTCCGTCGGCTCCGCCGCCATCGCCGCTCGCGGTGTTGCCACTGCCATTGTCGGCGGTGTTCACCGCCGCGGCATCGGTGCCGTCGTCGCCCGCGGTTGCGAAAGTCGCGGTGGCTATAGTGGCCAGTATCAAAAAGCGAATCATTTCCTACCTCTTCTCGCTTAGTTCTCAGTTGAAATATAGCCGCGCTGCTTAGGGCGGCGGCTGCCAATCGGCTGCTTATGAGGCTCATCGGCGAGCGAACAAGTTGTTTGAGTTCGCTAACGAAACAGCGTCGCGCTGCCGATGGAAGCGTGTGGTAGCACACCACTCCAGGTACTGCTCTATCTCGGCTTCCAGGACCAGCGCGCGTTCGCGAAACGGTTTCGTGCTGCTGATTACCTGCGTCGCGCTCACCATTCTGCTAGCGTTTGCGGCGCTAGGGATCGACATCGCCCGCATGTACGTCATCAAGAGTGAGCTTCAGACGTTCACCGATGCCGCCGCGCTGCGCGGCGCGCTTGAACTCGACGGCAGCCGTAAGGCCTTCGGGCGCGCACGCGACTCAGCCGCCGGACTGGCCAGCGGCGCACACGCCATGAAATGGGACCTCGGCACGAAACCGATCTCCGAACCCTCCCTGAGCTTCGCCCGCCCTTCTGAGACTCCGACCACGCCGGATACGGTCAGCTGGATCGCAGACCCGTCCGATCCGGCCGGTTACCGCTTCGTCCGCGTGACTGCGAGCGTTCCCGCGCCGTTGGTTTTCTTACGCATCTTCGAGGCCCGCGAGTCATCGAGAATCGCCGCGTCGAGCATCGCCTTCCGAGGTGACGGCGGAGCGAGGTTGGTGGAATAATGCATCGCGAATCGACTGCCAGCACACGGCGCGAATCCGGCAGCGCGCTCATCGAATTAGCTGGCTCGATGATTCTGCTCAGCACGCTGCTAACGGGGATCTTTCAGATCGGTTACACGCTCTACATCTACGAGAACCTGGTTCAGGCTGTCCGCGCTGGCGCCCGTTACGCCGCGCTGAACGCGCCGAAAATAGGCGCCGGTCCCAAGTTCACGAAATCGGTTCAGAACATGGTGGTCTTCGGCGATCCCCAACCTGACGGGACCGCCAAACCCATTACGCCAGGCTTGGCGCCCGATCAAGTCGAGTTCTCGCTAGAACCCGCCTTAGCCACCGTCTCACTGCGCGGGTTCAAGATCGATGCGGTGTTCCACAAGATTTCTTTGGATGGGCGGCCGACCGTCTCCTTCCCCATCACCTCGGGAACCGTGCGATGAACCGGAACCACGGCCAGTCTCTCGTCGAATCGGCCTTCGTACTGGCCGCTTTTATGAGCCTGTTATTCGGGATTGTGCAGGTTGCCGAGACGCTGTTTACTCGCCAAACGCTGGTCCAGCGGGCAAACGCAGCAGCGCGCTGGGGCGCCATGCATCCCTACGACGCGCGTGCCATCCGCAACATCGCGCTTTTCGGCAGCGCGAAGCCCGAAGAAGGAGCAACTGCCGTCTTCGGCTTAAGCGAAAGCGCGATTCACGTGTCGAACCCCGGCTGCCCTGGCCCCGCCTGCCGGATCGATGTTGCCATCCCCGCGCATCGCGTGCGCAGCGTCGAACCGGTGGAAGATTTTATTTCCGATACGCCGCGGTAGCTGGATCGGACGTGTTCCAGCTCGGCGCCTGGTCGGATGCCGCCAGCATCAGCACCCCCAGCGCCACGGCGCGATCCACTTTCGCCATGTTGCTGTAGTCGATCTTCTGCCACTCATCGCCGACCGCATGGTAATCGGGGTACTCATATGCCACGCACAGAGTGTGCGCAGGGACCCCCGCCTGAGCAAAGGCCAAATTGTCGCTGGCTGCGAAATAGGCGGCATCGTTGTGCGGATGTTTATAGACTTTGATGCCTGTCAACTCTCCCGCCGCGTGCAGGTACTCCGTCACATCCGAGTAGTCGAATCCGGTGACGGAGGCGTTTGAAATCTGCGTACCCTCGTTCGAATCCGTGCGCCCCACCTGCTCGAGATTGACATCCGCAACGATCTTCTTCAGCGGCCACTCGGGATGCTCGACGTAGTAGTTTGAGCCAACTAGCCCCTTCTCTTCCCCAAAAAACGTCATGAACACGATACTGCGCCGCGGCCTTTGCTTGAGGACGGAAAGCGCACGGGCGATTTCGATCACCGACACCGTTCCGCTGCCGTCATCATTCGCACCGTTGAAAATCCGGTCTCCAGGACCGTCAGGTTTCTCTCCCAGATGATCGTAGTGCGCAGTCACGAACACCGCGGTGTCCTTTAGTGCAGGATCGGAACCGCGCAGAATGCCGATAACGTTGTGAAGCTCAACTGGGGTGGTCTTCGGCGCTGCGACATGAATCGAAACCGTATCGCCGTCGGACCCGTGCTTCAGAGATCCAAGAAAAGCCGCCGCCGATTCGCCGTTCAAAGTGATCCGAGGTGTCGCGCCGACCGCTTTTTCAGGGTCGACCAAACGTTCTTCGGGACCACGCTCCTGCGCCGGGCTTCGATCCACGCGAATTACAACGGCCGGTTTCGCTTCGCCGATCTTCCGCGCAGCCTCCCGATAGTTCCGCATGCCACTGCGGTTCAACTCGTAGATCAGAGCTTTGCCGTTCAACTCCGCCGGGGTCAGTGCCCGAACTTGATCGTCGTTGCCGAGATCCAGCTTGAACACCGGAACGTCCATAAGATCCAACGCGGCGCTAACTACGAGCGACGCATATTTCGCATCCAGGTCCAGGCTGCGCGCGCCGGCGTTGATCCTCAGGCGGAATCCGGTCAAATCCGGACGCGCCACCAGCATCCGGGCCTTCTGAAAGTAGCTGCCTTCATCGCCGCCGGGCTCAAGACCCGCTGACCGGAACTGAGACGCGATGTACTCGGCCGCAATCTCCAGCCCGCGCGATGGCGTGTCTCTCCCTTCCAGCAAATCCGAAGAGAGAAACGAGAGATCGCCTCGCAAGGGATCGGGGCGAATGGAGTCCAGGGCGCCCTGCATGTCGGGCGTGATTTCGAACTTAGGCGGCTTGGATTCAAGGAACCTACAAAAACACAAAACAAGCGTTGTGTAGCGAAAAAAAGAGTGGTACATGGGAACTCGCAACGTGCTCGTAACGTCGCAACCTCATGATAACATCCGAGAACTTCGAACCCCGTTTCGTTCGAAGAATTTACGCCGTGTTTACCAGAGCGCGCCGGCGGCCTCAAATGGCTACTTGACAGGGGCCGGAAACAGGCGCAGCATGGACCATAGGAGTTATCATGCGGCTTAGTTTGGCGGGTTTTGTCTTCACGGGTTTAGCAGCCACTTCGGCCTTCGCGCAGCAGGTGATTTCCGCCCATTCCGGCGTCATTCATCTGGTCGAGGGAAAGGCTTACCTGAATGATAAAGTGGTCGAAACAAAATTCGGCCAGTTCCCCGATATTAAGATCGGTCAGGAGTTTCGAACCGAGCAAGGACGCGCGGAGATTCTGCTCACGCCCGGCGTTTTTCTGCGGATGGGCGAGAACAGCTCCGTCAAGATGGTCTCGAATCTTCTCACGGACACGCGGGTTGAGATGCTGACTGGATCGGCGATGATCGAGGCCGATGAAATTTCCAATGGAAATTCCGTCCAACTCCTGTACAAGAACAACAGCATGACGCTCGCGAAGCACGGGCTGTACCGGTTGGACTTGGAACCCGCGCGGCTTAGGGTATACGACGGTGAAGTGATCGTAAAAGCTGACTCGGGCCAGTTGACGCTCAAATCTGGCAAAGAGACTTCGCTCTCGGGCGTACTGATGGCCGCGAGCTTCGACAAGAAGGTGGTTGACGAGCTCTACAACTGGTCGAGCCGCCGGGCCGGTTATCTATCTGCGGCAAACGCTTCCTCAGCGATGACCATTCGCAACAGCGGCGGCTCCTACGGCAGCGGATACTATAGCAGCGGGCTAATGGGCTTTGGCGGCTGGCAGTTTAATCCGCTCTTCGGCATGTTCACCTATGTTCCGCTCGATGGCTTTGGTTATAGCCCGTTCGGCTTCGGCTGGTGGAGCCCGGCGACGATCGTCTATTATGTTCCGCCAACTGGCGGCGGTATCATCGGGCGTTCCGGCGCGCCGCTTGCGCCCAACCACGGAGGAAGCTTCGCATCCTCGCCGTTCGCCGGACTGCCGCACAATAGCAATAACGTCGGCGCCGCGCCTGCGATGAACGGCGGAGCAGTGGGCGGGGGCAGCACCGGCGGATTCGCAGGTGGCGGCGGACGGGTCTCCGCCGGCGCACACCGCTAAAGAACATTTAGACCCTTAAGGCCGCAGCGGCATCTAGGGATGCTGGTCAGCGGCCTTTATGTTTTTCTCGAAGAAATCTGTCGTCTTTTCGAGCAGCTGGCGTTGATACTCGCCGTTGACGCCATGGCTCTTCTGCGGATAGATCACCATGTCGAAAAGCTTTCCCGCTCGCTCGAAAGCCGCCGCCATCTGCATAGTGTTCTGGAACAGCACATTGTCGTCCTCGAAGTTGTGCAGCATGAGCAGCTTCGATTGCAGTTTGTCGGCATACGTGATCGCTGAGCTTGCCTCGTAACCTTCCGTGTCCTCCGACGGCAGCCCCAGATAACGCTCAGTGTAGATGGTGTCATAGTTGCGCCAACTCGTTACCGGCGCGCCTGCGATCCCGGCGCGAAAGGTCCCCGGCGCGTTCAGCAGCGAGTACAACGTCATGTAGCCGCCATAACTCCAGCCGTAGATGCCGATTCGTGCCGGATCCACGAGGCCCTGGGAAACCAGATACTGGATTCCTTCCAGCTGATCGGCGAGCTCGGTTTTTCCCATGCGGTGATAAATCGGCGACTCGAACGCATGCCCGCGCCCTTTCGAGCCCCGATTGTCCAACTGCCAGATTAGGAAACCGCGCGCGGCGAGCACCTGGTCCCAGGTAGCACCCGCCCAGGAGTTGCGAACGCTCTGCGCGCCCGGTCCGCCATAGACCATGACAATGGCTGGATACTTTTCACCGACGCGAAAATTGGCAGGCTTGATCAAGCGCGCATAGAGCTGCGTCCCGTTCGAATTCGTGAAGCTGACGATTTCGGTCGGTAGCACGTCATACTCTTCGGTCAGCTTGCGATTCGCGGCGCGATACACGGCCCACTCCCCGCCATTCACCGTATGCAGGACGCGGCTGGTGGGCTCGGTCAGGCTGGAGAAACTGTCCATATAGTAACTGGCGTCCGGGCTCATGGAGATCGAATGCGTACCAGCGCCCTGGCTGATGCGCGCGCGATTCTTTCCGTTCAACCCGACGGAATACAACTGCCGTTCGAGCGGGCTGCTTTCGCTCGAAACAAAGTAGACTTTCTCGCGCGATTCATCCATCCCCGCAAGCTCTGTCACCTCCCAATTACCCTCCGTTAGCCGCTTGCGCAATTTGCCGTCCTGCGAATACAGATATAAATGCTGGAAACCGTCCCGTTCGCTGCCCCAGATGAAATCTCCGTTGTGCAGAAATTGGAACAAGTCGTTGTTGTTGATCCAGTACGGGTCAGCCTCGCTCAGAACCGCATGCGAAGCGCCGGACCCCGGTTCAGCCAGAAGCAGATCCAGGCGGTTCTGCACACGGTTAAAACGCTTCACGGCGAGCTTGGACGAATCGGGTAACCAATACACGCGCGCGATCAGAGCTGCCCGCGGGTCGCCGAGATCCATCCAATGTGTGTTGCCGCCGGTTGCAGGAATTACGCCGAGATGAACAGTCGGATTCGGCGTGCCGGCTTGCGGATAGCGTTCCGGCTCCGCAACGCCGCGTGGGCCGGTGAGAGCGACCTGCGGATAGACAAATTCGCGCGCTGTATCGAACTGAAGATAAGCGATGTGACGCGAATCGGGCGACCACCAATACGCAGTCCCGAGATCGAGCTCTTCCGGATACACCCAGTCGAGTTCACCGTTAAGTAGCGTCGGCCCGCCGTCCATCGTAAGGCGCGTCACCTTGTGGGAAGACACTTCGAGAGCATAGAGGTCGTGCCCGCGACGGAACGCCACCCGTGTGCCATCGGGCGAAAGCTTGGGATCGCGCTCAGAGTCCGGCGTGGCGGTCAGCTGGTCCCACTTGCGGGAATCCAGCGAATAAAGAAACAGGTCGCCGCCGGCGCTAAGCAGCAATTGCTGGCCGGAAGCGGCCCACTCGAAGCTGGCTTCGCTGACCCGGCGATTCTGCCAATCGAAGCGGTCGACGTCGGGGACCGGCGTGGCGGCCTTCTCCGGCGCGTCGAGAGACAATAGCTCGGATTCGGATTTCGACGCGACGTCGTAGAGCATCAGGCGGTTTTCTTGAATGTGAGCGAATCTCCTGCCATCGGGAGCCCAGACGATGCGCCCGCCACCTCCCCGCCCTCCGCGCCCCTGCTCGATCACGGTGTCGATCGTGATCGGCTTTTTCTGCGCCGCGAGCGGGAGAACGCAGAGCAAAACTGGCAGAATTCGGCAGAATAACATTGCTGTGATTGTAGCAGCACGGTCAACAGCTTACCCAGAACGGCATTGAAAACAAAGGCTCAGTCTTCGCACCGAGTTCGGGACTTTCTCGGGAAACTCGGGTGTTTCACGGGAGTATTCCGGGAGCAAACTGACAACACCACAAAAGGGCGCCCATGGCGAAAATGACTTAGCTTGCATGTTTCAAATCGTAGCAACGGAAGCGCGCGCAGATGTACGTGCTGAACAGAGGACTGATTTCGCCGCCTGATCGGTTCCCGGGTCGCCCTGTCGTCCGCGACGCCGCAGCCCCGCCGCGAATCGCTCTCTCATACCGTGCGAGATGTTATGACGCCGCTCGAGGGAATGGCACTTCTCCCCGCCTAATCGTGTTCTCCAATCGTCGGGAATCTCGTACTGGCAGAGTTGATCCCCAGCCAGCCGCGATCTGTTCATCGATTATCGCCGTATGAGCCGGGTCCGCCAGAATGCCGTGGAGGATCGAGACATTACGTTTAACGGCGTGAAGTAGGAGATCCCTAAGATCGGCGCCGGGCATGCGCGTCTCAGCGGGCGCTGGCATCACGCAGCCGCGCACTTCCGTGGCGAAACAACGCTCCAGAGCTACGAGTACAATATCCCCGATCATATCGATGTCCGCGCAGTACGCGAACGAACCGGGCTTTCCCAAGCTCAATTTGCCGGCAGATATGCATTGAATCCACGGACCGTTCAGCAATGGGAACAAGGGCGTGCGGAACCAGACGTGGCCGTGCGAGCGTACTTGACGGTTATCGATCGCAACC
>Ga0126373_10000215_pt1 | contig 38745 bp, 31 predicted proteins | sample PanSoiMetPlot_11_FD_92545 | JGI IMG/M metagenome (GOLD analysis project Ga0126373, IMG submission 92545) | Tropical forest soil microbial communities from Panama - MetaG Plot_11 | ecosystem: Environmental > Terrestrial > Soil > Tropical forest > Bulk soil | place: Panama | collected 2016-02-17 | reverse complement strand
TACCTCAAAGGCAAGGATGCAGAGTCCGAGGAAGCTCAGGAACATGCCAACAGCAGCAGCCTGGCGCTGTACGCATAAAACTAAGAACGTCCCGACGGGAGATTTCTGCTTCATCGAGATCTCCCATTCTCGTATTTGGACCGCTGGTTTCCGAGTTGCTCGTCAGAACGAAGCCGTTACGCGGCAAAGGCTGCCGCGTGTGTACGTGCAAGCGTAGAGTTTCTCAGTTTGACTTTTGCGGCCAACGCCACGCTCTATGCTGTGACCTCGCCACCATGGGTCCCGTAAAATACACGCCACAGGGCGAGATCTCCCGTAATGTCTTCGAACTGATGCTCGATCCCCGCGGCCACAAACAGGAGGTCGCCCGACTCGAATGAGTCCCGCTTGCTGTCGTGGATGAGCACTCCTCGGCCCCGAATGATGAAGTAAATCTCGTCCTGTGCGTGTGGCGTCTGTTGGCTCGGGCGCAGAGGGAGGCCAAGGGCCACGTCAAGAGTGCCACGTTGCAGGACCGTCACGGCGCGCTCGCCCGCTGGGCCGGGGATACCCGATTGAGCCTCGACGAGACGAATAACACGACTGCGAGCTGGCTTGCTCATGTTTCACTCCTTGTGCCTTCAGCCTTAGACGCTAAACGCCGAGCGCGCACCCAGGCGATCCCGCCTTTGTCAAAACGGCAAAAAATAGCATCGATGGCTCATGGGCGGGTTCCTGTGCCCGCACACCGACGCTTGCAGAGAAGAAAGCGCTGGCGATCAGAAAAGCATGAGTGAGAGTTATCCGGCGCATGCGTTATATTCCTCAGTGCAGCGTGTTAAACGCGCTCATGGCGGATGATATTGAACCCTTCATCCTCCGATGGAGTCTGAAAATATGCGTTGATAGCTTCAAAGTCCGCGTCCGTGGTCCAGGGAGCGCCGGCGGGTAACGCCTTGCTTCGGTTCCGAAGCTGAGTTTTGCACAAGGCGTCCGATGCCTCTACAAAGTGCAATTCATGCGCAACACTCGTGCGCTCGATTAGTTCGCGAAACCATGCACGCTGCGCCCTGGCAGCAGCTGCGAAATCGAGCACGACGGAGATCCCTTTCGACAAGAGAGCGCAAATGTGGGGCGTGAACGCGTTCTTCAGTCGAGAGTAGCACCGGACAAATGTCTGAATGTCGGTGATCTCGCCGGGAAACAGCGCCTCCAAGAGGTCATCCTGCACAAAAAGGACAGCATTCTCCCGATCGGCCAAGTCTCTTGCGAGAGTGGACTTGCCTGCTGCGATCTTCCCGCACAAGAAAATCAACTTCGCTGAGGTGCTCATCATTCCGTGCGCCAAGCTGCAATTCAAATAACGCATTATCGCGCAAGGCCATAAAATAGGAACATGCCCTCTTTCGGCGGGAAACCCTTGTCATGGGGTTCATATGATCTCCTCCCGTGAAACCTACACTCCGGGATATGCCCAACCAACTCTCCGGCTCATGCTTCAGCGGACAGCAGCAAAGCATGCCGCTTTCTTTACACCGTTCTTGCGTCCCGGAATGTGTACCTGCTGGACTGTGGTTGTGGTCCAGGAACCATAACGGTTGATTTGGCCAAACTTGTCCCCCCAGGGCATGTATTTGGAATCGACCTGGAACAAAGCCATGTCCGTTACGCTCAGGACCGGGGGAGACAACATCAGGTTAATGCATCGTTCGGAGTGGCGAGTATTTATGCTCTCCCGTTTTCAGATGGCTATTTCGACGCGGCTTTCTCGCATGCTTTGTTCGAACATCTTCGAGAACCCGTCAGGGCACTCTCGGAAATAAGGCGTGTGTTGAAGTCGTCCGGACTTGTAGGTTTAAGAAGCCCTGACTGGGCCGGATGGTTGATTCATCCCCCGAACCGGCTCATTGAACAAGCTTTTTGCCAGTTCAAGGAGATTCAGATCGCCAACGGCGGCAATCCGCCGAAGTGCCCAAACACAACGCCCCCGACGGGGCGGGCGAAGAAGGCGACACCAAACGTTGCGAAAGACGCCAGCGTTGCTGCTAGCGGGTTGAAGCGGGGAAAGAAGAGCTTAGGAAAGACCAGCGCGGCCGCCGTTCCGTACAAGTAGAAGTCGTACCACTCTATGGCGGTCCCGATAAAGCTGGCCAGCGCTACCTGTCGGATTGACGTGCGCTGATTCGTGTTGCTGTCCGCGCCGAGCCCTTTCATATCTACTCCCGATCATCGACCCGAGCTCGTTTCATAAGGAAGCTTTATTTCCTGGCCTATGAGCCCAAGCCCCGACCAGAGCTACGTACGGAACCACCGTCTTTGACAGCGCCACCTCAGATTGAAGCCTTGATGGTAACGTGTCGAAATCACCCAGCGCTTCGAGGGGAACCTGGTGCTCTTCAATCTTTGGGCGCAAGCTACCGAGCAGGTCGTAGATCCACAGCGTGAAGTCTGCGGTGTTGCCCAGCAGCATTTCCATCCGCATAGTTGGCGGCAGCAGGCCGGCTTCTTGGAAGTTGCGATACAGCGCGACTCCCATTTCTGGATTTGCTCCGGAACGCTGGACGGTTTCACGGGCAACAGCAACGCTTGCTGACCAAAGGGGCAGGTGACTGGACAGCGCGAGCAGTGGGGCGTAAGACACCTCCTGAAAAACAAGGACTCCCCCTGGACGAACCATCGCAGAAACGCGTCGCAGAACAGCGACGGGATCGGAAACAAACTGCAGAATGAAGCGACCGACGGCGGCATCAAAAAGTTGGCCACGAGGTGGTTGTGAAACGTCGCACTCCGTGAAGCTCACATTGAGCAAGCTGGTCTCGGAGACCCGAGTTCGGGCGCGGGCGATTGAGCGTGAATCGCGTTCTATGCCGACTACCTCTCCCGACGGGCCGACCAAGCGGGCCGCTAACATCGCAACATCGCCAACGCCGGAGCCAATATCCAGAACCCGTTGACCGGGTCCGATGCCAGCCTCCTGGAAAAGCCGCTCGGTCAGAGGGTTGAGATATCCGGCTTGGCGGATCAGACGCTCGTGTTCGGCGTCGGTGCTGCCAAGCGCGTACTGAGACGTGGAGCTGCGGACGGACATACTAGCGACGCATACTAGCACGCCTTGAATCAAGACATCCGCACAGGGAACGCTTCGTTTACGTAGGCTGGTTGCTTGACCAATATCTCTTCGAGGCATAGATTCGCGGCAATTCTTCCTTATGCACTCTCGCAGTCAAGCGAGCATCGCCGCTGGTCGCGCAATCTCCGTCGCCGAAATCGAGAGGCGAACGATCAGAAAACTACGGTTCAGGATCCTTCCCTTGCTTTTTGTTCTTTACATCATCGCCTTTGTTGACCGCATTAACATTGGCTTTGCAGCTCTAACGATGAACAAGGAGCTGGCGATCAACAATCAGCAGTTTGGATTTTTGGCCGGCATCTTCTTTTGCGGATATTTCCTCTTTGAAATTCCCAGCAATCTGTTGCTTTACAAAATTGGCGCCCGCATGTGGATTGTGCGGATTTTGATCACTTGGGGAATTGCGGCGACGCTAAGGGGTCTGGTGCACACGGTGCACCAGTTGTACCTCATGCGCTTTCTGCTGGGTCTTGCGGAAGCGGGTTACTCTTCTGGAATCGTCTTGTATCTTTCCTACTGGTTTCCGCAACGGGAGCAGGCGCGAGCGATTGCGCTGTTCATGACGGCCATACCCGTCGCCAACATTGCCGGGGCCCCCATTTCCGGCCTCATCCTGGACCACATTCATTGGCGGACGATGAGCAGTTGGCGATGGCTCCTGATCCTGGAAGGAGTTCCCGCAATCTTCTTCGGTGCTATCACTTACCTTCTGCTTCCGAGCGGTCCAGGCGAAGCCAAATTCTTGAGTCAGGACGAGAAGAACTGGCTCACAGCAGAGTTAGCTCGTGAGCAGGAGACGAAAACTGGAGAACACTCAATCTCGGCATTGCGCGCACTCTCAAACCGGCGGGTGTGGCATCTTGCTTGCATCGCTTTGACGTTTCAGATGGGGCAATATGTCGTTTATTTCTGGATGCCTCAGGCCATAAAGTCGCTTTCTGCTCTTTACTCCAACACTGTCGTGGGCATCCTGGTGATGATTCCCTACCTCACGGCATTAGTGGCAATAATTCTCGTTTCACGCAGCTCAGATCGTAGGTTGGAACGGCGATACCATACGGCGATTCCCCTGATTGTTGGGGGTATTGCCCTGGTGTTGCTGCATACAAGTGCTTCACCCTTTCTCTCGGTTGCAATGTGGTCAATGGCTGCGGCGAGCCTCGGCGCTCTCGGACCGTTTTGGTCGCTTCCCAACGAGTTCCTGGCGGGGGCTTCCGCTGCAGCGGGAATTGCCTTGGTCAATTCTATCGGGAGTTTGGGCGGATTTTTCGGTCCGTACGTTTTCGGTGCCGTTGCCCATGGAGTCGGGGGAATTTACAGAAGCCTCACCATCCTCAGCACTTCTTGGCTTGTCTCAGCGGCTCTAACGCTGCTGCTCCCGAAAGCAATCCATGCGTCGGCAAGGGATGACGGTTAAGCTGGCTCGCGATTCCTTCCCCGGTCCTCTTTGCGAGCCCAGGCTCCGACGTAGGCTGGCCAAGCGGCAACTGTCGTTGACGCTGCAACCTCAGCCTGCAGCCTATCTTGCAGCGTCTGCAGGTCGCCCAAATCCTGTGACCAGAGTCCAAACTGCTGCACTTGCGGCCAATGCGTTTATTTGTGTGCTGGAAGGCTCGATCGTGATGCAGGTGCGTGAAGGATGCAGCATCTGGCGAAATGCAGGTTCTCGGGAGTCGAGACCCTGCGCCACGAAATACAGAAAGACGCCGTTGTAGGGGAACTTTTCTGCCAACTTGAGTACGTCACCCAGATTCCGACTCAACCTAGCCGCGTCATCTACCAGCACGCAGTCGAACTGCAACGGGCGTTTAGTCGCTTCTTGCAAGAGCCGGTTAAGACCCTCGCGAGGCAAGCGTTTCCCCGGATTTTCCCTGGTCGCTGAACGCAAACTGGGGGAGGAATGTCCATTCCTTCTGTGCCGCTAGGTCGCTGCGATTGCGCAGCTGGTCATTTATTGACGTGCATTCTTGCCCGCGCTGGTAGCTAGCACATCTATAGGTTTCCCCACCAAAGGCACCTGTCCGGGACCTCAGTGCTCTTTTCGCTGTGCCGCTCTTCTTGATCTGGATTGTCATAAGTGTTTCCTCCATGGACCCTAATACGGCGCTTTTGGCAAAAACCGCGTTTTGGGAGTTACCCCGCGGTCTTTCAAGAATTCTTCGAGGAGGGTGCAACGGCGAAGGGAACAACCGAGAAGATCAACGAACAGACTCCTTCTAGGAGCGCCGTCTCAAACTAGATGAAACATTGGATCGGGTGAGTTCATCTAGAAGACGGAACATGAGAATCCATTCCACGCACGATCACTTGGGACGCTCTGATGACCACCTGATGCCTGGGATGGCGGGCGCGCACCCGATGGGTGCCGACGCCCCCTCGGGCCAAGGTGGCCACTCCGCGGCAATGTTTCGGGACAAATTTTGGCCAAGCCTAGTGCTTACGGTGCCAGTGGTTTTTTGGTCGACTGACATACAGCAATGGTTTGGTTACCACGCTCCTGTTTTCCTCGGATCGCGATTGATCCCCGCCATTTTGGGATCGATCATTTTCGTGTACGGCGGAAAAGTCTTTGTTCAAGGTGCCTGGCACGAACTTTCGGGCCGCCAGCCGGGGATGATGACGCTGATCAGCCTAGCGATCATTGTTTCGTTTACCGCATCTCTAGCGGCAATTCTTGGTTTTTTTGAAGTTGACGTCTGGTGGGAGCTCTCCACACTCATCAGCGTCATGCTGCTCGGTCACTGGCTGGAGATGGAGGCGGTTACTCAGGCTCAGGGAGCGCTGAACGCCTGGCTGCATTGCTTCCGGACAGCGCCGAGCGGGTGACCGCAGCAGGAATTGAGAAAGTTCCTCTCGCAGAATTGGGTGTCGGTGATGTTGTCCTGGTTCGGCCCGGATCGCGTGTACCTGCGGACGGGATCGTCGTGGAGGGTACGGCCGATGTCGATGAGTCGTTGATCACCGGCGAGTCGCGAGCGATTACTAAAACGTCGGGCATGGCCGTGGTGGGCGGGACGGTCGCCGAGGGCGGAAGCCTTCGCGTGCGTGTGAAAGCCGTCGGAGAAGAAACGGCACTCTCTGGCATCGTGCGGCTGGTCGCTGCTGCGCAGGCTTCAGGCTCGCGGGCGCAGGCTCTGGCCGACCGCGCAGCCGCTCTGCTTTTCTACGTAGCGGTTGCGGCCGGCGCACTTACGTTCGTCTACTGGTGGCTAGCGGGTGATACACAACACGCATTCATCCGAACGGCGACCGTACTCGTCATTGCTTGTCCGCACGCGCTTGGACTTGCCATCCCCCTTGTTGATTGCGATTTCGACTGCCATCGGCGCGCGCAACGGTTTGCTCGTAAAGGATCGTCTTGCCCTCGAACGGGCCCGCGATTTACATGTCGTGATCTTCGATAAGACTGGAACGCTCACGCGCGGTGCACCGATTCTTTCTGGAGTCGCGATCGCTCCGGGTGTGGACAAACAAGAAATGCTGGGCCTTGCTTCTGCGGTGGAGGCGGACTCCGAACACCCGATCGCGAAAGCGATTGTGAGCGGCGCGAGCCGGTATGGCGCAAAACCCAGCCAAGCGACTAGGTTTGCGGCGTTGCCGGGGCTTGGCGCACGCGCTACGGTGAACGGACAGAGCGTTGCGGTTGGTGGACCTAGACTGCTTGCGGACACGCGGGCTTCCGTTCCATCCGATCTCGACAAGGCAGTCAGTCCCTGGGCATAGGATGGAAAGACTGTCCTCTATGTCCTGCGCGATGGCGTCGTCATCGGCGCACTCGCTGTTGAAGATGAAATTCGGCCCGAGTCCGGCGAGGCGGTCAAAGCTCTGCACGACCTTCGAGTTCGAGTGGCGATGATTACTGGAGACTCTCAATCGGTCGCCGATTCAGTTGCGAAGCGGCTGGGGATCGATGAGGTCGCCGCGCAGGTGCTACCTGCAGATAAGGCATCGGCAGTCAAGCGGTTTCGGTCCGGCGGTAAGGAAGTGGCGATGGTCGGCGATGGCGTAAACGATGCACCCGCGCTCGCCACGGCGGACGTTGGAAATTGCCATCGGTGCTGGCACCGATGTCGCAGTGGAATCGGCCGGAATCGTGCTTGTGCGCAGCGACCCTCGCGACGTCGTCCGGGCGATCCAATTGTCGCGGGCCTCGTATCGAAAAATGGTGCAAAATCTAGTGTGGGCGACTGTCTATAACGTCGTCGCGATTCCCGCGGCGGCTGGAGTGTTTGTCCACTGGGGAATTGCACTCCCCATGAGCGTAGGTGCATTGGCGATGAACCTCTCCACGGTGATCGTCGCGGTCAATGCACAGCTTCTGCGTCGCTTAAGACTTTAGGAATTCAGCACTTGACAGCCGAGACAATCCTCTTTTCAGATCCTGTAACCAATCGGCTGGAAGCAGCGAATTAATGAATGTAGCCGCGAACGAACCCGAACTTCGGGAGCTAATGATTCGTGCTCTTGACGGCGATGCCGCCTCGTATCGAACACTCCTGGAACGGTTAAGTGGTCAACTGCGCACGTTTTTCAAGGCCAGACTCAATCGGATTGGACGGGGGCCGGTGGAGGCGGAGGATCTCCTGCAGGAAACCTTGATTGCGATTCACACGCGTAGGCACACGTATGATCGGTCGCAGTTGTTCACCCCATGGGCATATGCCATCGCGCGCTACAAGTTCCTTGATTACTTGCGGAGGACCAAGCTGTCCGCAGCGGATATTCCGATCGATCAGGCCGAACTCATGGTTCGGGGGGACACTGTTCAGACAGAAAGCAGTATGGATTTGGAGAAGCTCCTTCAAGAAATTTCACCGAAAGAGAGACAAGCTATCCGCTACGTGAAGCTGGATGGGCTGAGCGTGCGTGAGGCTGCGGCGCGATCTGGAATGTCGGAATCGGCGGTAAAAGTGTCCGTGCACAGGGGCCTGAAAGCCCTTGCACGCCTTATCGGTAAAGAGGCAGGATCGTGAAAACTGACCAACTCATTGACCTGCTCAGCACGAATGTTGAGCCCGTCAAAAGCGGGCACCTTAAGAAGACGCTGGCCTTCGCCCTTCTCATCGGCGGGGTAGCTGCCTTTTGTGTGATGCTCACCACGGTCGGTATGCGGTCGCAGGCTTCGGACAAGCTCGATCCGAGCTATCTCGTACTAAAACTGCTGTTTACGATCAGTCTGGTTGCCCTTGGAGCGATGTTGCTTACGAGACTAATGCGTCCCAGCCAAAGCGGACCGAAGCAGTCCACACTGGTGATCCTTCCGTTTCTTATGATCGCCGGCGCGGGGATGATCGCTCTTATCTTTGGAGAACCCATGGCTTGGGGCCGGATGCTTTTCGGAATGCATTGGGTGACCTGCCTTCTTTGCATCCCCCTTTTTGCGGTCCTCCCGTTTGCGGCGTTGATCTGGGCCCTACGGCAAGGAGCGCCTACGAATTTGACGCAAGCTGGTGCAATTGCAGGACTTGTAGCCGGGGCGTTGGGTGCCACGGCTTACGCTTTTCATTGTCCTGATGATTCGGTGCCGTACATTGCAATCTGGTATGGCACTCTGGTTGGGTTGTGTGGATTGATCGGGGCGATTTTAGGTCCCCGCCTTCTTCGCTGGTGATCTTTTTTCTTGAGATGACTGTAACCAATTGTACATTGTGAGCGAACTCATCTACAGCGGGGACGATTAAGAGACACGGAGACTCTTTATCGCCTCATCGATTATCGGAATTACACTATGCGTGTGAGACTTGCGGTTAAAGCCGGTGTTTCGATCCTGGCAATGCTACTGGCGGCCTTGCCCGTCATGGCGTGCGCCCGGTCCGGCGCGGAAATGACCGCAGCTGAGCGTGAGTGTTGTAAAAAGATGGCAGCACAGTGCGGCGGCGCTGGCATGATGAAGTCCCACGGATGCTGCCAGACCACCGTTTCGCCCGACAAGTTCGACGCGATGAAGACCTCGTCTTCTCCGATCGATCATTCCTTGCCTCACCTTTGTGCCCAGCTCGTTGCTTTTGAAGCGACAGCAGCGCTGCAACTGGCGCTCGCGACAAACTTAGCTTCTCCGCCCCATAGTCCGCCCGGACTCCTCTCTTCGGCCACAACCGTCCTCAGAATCTGATTCTCTTTCCTCGGTTTGACTACGCAGTCGCGCGTGCGGAACTCGTGCGTCTATAAGCCCCTGTTTCGATTGTGGAGGAAAAAATGCAATCCATTGGTTTATCCCGGAGGTCTTTTTGTGTGCAATCGTGATGATTTGACAGTTGTGGCTTTGTTACTTGGAATGATGTGGCTCGGCGGCAATGCCGTGGCCCAGGAATTGCCGGGTGCATCCGGGATGGCGTCAAATACTGGGACACCCACGTCCTTGCATGAATTGATCCACGAGGCAGAAACGAAGAATCCACAGATTGCCGCCTCGGTTCATAGCTGGCAGGCGTCGCTTGATGTTCCTCGACAAGCTTCAACTCTTCCCGAGACGCAGCTATCGGTACAGCAGTTCAGTGTAGGTAGCCCTCGACCGTTTGCCGGTTACAGCAATAGCGATTTCGCCTACATCGGGTTCGGCGTGTCTCAGGACCTGCCCTACCCGGGCAAGCGACAATTACGCGCCCGCGTGGCCGAACATGAGGCCGATTCGATGGAGGCTCAGAGCGATTCCGTTCGAAGGATAGTAGTCGGAGGTCTCAAGAAGGTTTACTTCCAGCTGGCCTATATTCAGCAGACTTTCGGCGTCTTATTGAAGAGTGATCAGTTGCTCAGTCAGGTCCAAGGTGCTGCCGAAGCGCGTTACCGAGTGGGCCTGGGCAACCAGCGAGACGTGCTGAAGGCGCAATTGCAACACACGAAAATTCTGCAAGAGATCGCCCATCATCACCAAGAGGAAGGTCGGCTCGAAGCGCAGATCAAGCAGCTTCTGGGCCGTTCTCAGGACTCGCCGGATGTCGTGACCGAAACCCTGGCGGCACGGACGCTTCCTTTCGCAGTTGGCGAGCTCCTGGAGAAAGCACGCACGCAAAACCCTGATTTGCACTCGAAAGAGGCTTCGATTCACCAACAAGAAACCAAGGTAGAACTGGCCCACAAGAATTTCCGCCCTGATTTCAATGTGGGGTATGTGTATGAACACAACGCAAGCCAGTTCCGCGACTACTACATGGCGACGTTCGGCATTCGCTTGCCGAATCGCGGGCGCCAGAAGGCCGAATTGGCCGAGGCTCAACAGAACGAACAGCGCGCCCAGCGGGAACTAGACGCTGAGTCGCAGCGCGTCTTCTCTGAAGTGCAGCAACAGTTCGTTCTCGCCACGACTTCTGCAGAGCGGCTGAAGATCTATAGCGACGGGCTTATCCCACAGGCGGAAGCGACTTTTCAATCTGGTCTGGCGGCGTATCAATCGAACCGGCAAGACTTCGAGAGTCTGCTTTCGTCGTTCCGGGATGCCTTGAACCTCGATCTGGAATATCGCAACGAACTTGTGGAACACGAGTCGGCGCTCGCCGAACTGGAACGGCTCACGGGGGTGGATCTGCCATGAATGAGCGCGATCTTAAGCCGATTTCCATTGAGAAAGGACTCTTTATGTCGAGTATGGACCGCGTTTATCGCCGCGCCTTTTGGATTGTGTTGTCGGCCGCAGTTATGTTTGCCATTGCTGCGTCAGTTTTGTGGTGGCGATTGAGCCACTCCGGGATGGCGCAGCCAGCGGCTAGTTCCATGACGGACTCCACGCAAGAAATGGCGTCAACATCGTCCTCAGACTCGAGAAGTTCCGGAACCGGAACGGCAGGCACTGCTCAGGCCAGCAATATGCAGGATGTTCCGGTTGCTCCGATTCAACTCACCCCGCAGAGGATGCAGAGCATCGGCGTTGTTCTCGGGAAAGTGGAATCGAAAGCTGTCACTTCTGATCTGCGCTTCTACGGCAATGTTCAGGTAGACGAGGGCAGACAGGCTTACGTGCAAACGCGTTTCGCCGGATGGATTCGCAAGGTCTATGCCGATGCAACCGGCAACTTTATAGGCAAGGGTCAACCTCTATTCACAATCTACAGCCCCGATTTGGTCTCGACGGAGCAGGAGTATTTGCTGGCCAAGAAAAATTCTCAGTCTTTGCAACAGAGCACCGTAAGCGGAGTGGCCGCTGGAGCATCGTCTCTGTTCAGCGCCGCGAAAGAAAGGCTACTGCAGTGGGAGATCGCTCCTGGAGAAATCGAAGAGCTGGACCAGGGCGGCAAGCCGATCACCGACCTCACAATCTATTCACCGTTTTCCGGTTACATCACTGACAAAAAAGCTCTTCCCAACATGTACGTGCAACCGGAGACCATGCTGTACACGGTTGCGGACCTCTCCGACGTTTGGGTACTCGCTCAAGTGTTTCAAAGCGATGCCGGAAAAATCAAGCCAGGTGATCCGGCAGAAGTCACGGTTGACGCGTATCCAGGGAAGGTTTTCAACGGCCGAGTGGAGTACATTCTGCCCCAGTTGGACATGAATACCCGGACGCTTCCTGTACGTCTGGTGTTTCCAAATCCCGGCCTCAAGCTAAGGCCGGGCATGTACACCAATGTTCGCGTCAAGCTGCCGATGGGCCGCCAGTTGGTAGTGCCCGCCTCGGCTGCATTTCATTCGGGAACGAAGAACCTGCTCTTCATTTATCGAGGCGACGGCAACATCGACCCTCGGGAAGTGGAATTCGGACCTCAAGTGGGCGATCAGATCGTAGTGAGTAAAGGCGTTAAGGCTGACGAGCAGATTGTCACGTCTGCGAATTTCCTGATCGATTCCGAAGCGCAATTGCAGGCCGCTGCTGGGGCGTTCGTTCCCCCTCCCCCGGGTGCTGGTCAGGCTGCTTCTATGAATGCACCAGCCCAAACGCAAGCCAATATCGAACTGACTACTGACCCTAGCCCTCCCCACAAAGGCAGCAACACTATCCGGGTGAAGTTGAGTACGCAGAACGGAAGCCCAATCGCCGGCGCTCAAGTGACGGTCACGTTCTATATGGGCGCAATGCCTGCGATGGGAATGGGTGCAATGAAGACTGAGATTAGTGCCACCGATAAAGGCGGCGGCATGTACGAAGGCAAAGGCGATCTTGGTTCGGGCGGCACCTGGCAGGTCACGATTCGGGCACAGCAGAACGGTCACACCATCGCTAACAAGCAGCTCACAGTCAACGCCACGGGAGGGATGTAACCATGATCTCCCGAATCATCGAGTGGTGCGCAAACAATCGCTTCCTGGTCTTCAGTGGTGTGCTCCTACTGACCTTAACCGGAATCTGGTCCATGCGTCACATCCCACTGGACGCTCTGCCGGACATTTCAGATGTGCAAGTGATCATTCACACCAATTGGGAAGGAGAACCACCCAACATCATCGAAGACCAGGTCACCTACCCCATAGTGACCGCCCTACTGGCCGCACCACGAGTGAAGGCGGTCCGCGCCCAGACCATGTTCAATGATTCTTACGTCTTCGTCGTCTTCGAAGATGGAACGGATATCTACTGGGCACGCTCCCGGGTCGTGGAATATCTGCAAACCATCGCTGGCCGCCTCCCGGCCAGCGTTCATCCTGCCATTGGACCCGATGCGACCGGCGCAGGCTGGGTCTACGAATATGCTCTCGTCGATCGCACGCATAAGCACAGCCTGGCCGATCTGCGAAGCCTCCAGGATTGGCATCTGAGGTATCAGCTGGCGACGGTTCCCGGTGTGGCCGAAGTTGCGAGCATCGGTGGGTTTGTTCGCCAGTACCAGGTCAATCTCGATCCCACCAAACTGCTGGCGTACGGTATTCCGCTATCCACCGTAATCGACCGCGTGAAGTCGAGCACTAACGAAGTGGGTGGCCGGGTACTCGAACTCAGTGGAAGCCGTTACCTAGTTCGCGGGCTTGGTTACCTGAAGTCCCTTGACGATCTGGCGAACGTTCCTGTCATGGCAAAGAACGGGACACCTGTGCTAGTCAAAGATCTGGGCACGGTTTCGTTTGGCCCGGACATTCGTGAAGGTGTGGCCGAGTGGAACGGAGACGGGGAGACCGTCGGTGGCATCGTAGTAATGCGCTACGGGCTCAATGCTCTTAACGTGATCGATGGCGTTAAGAAGAAGCTTGCGGAGATCAAACCATCGCTCCCACCGGGTGTCGAGATCGTCTCCGGCTACGATCGGGGGGAGTTGATCAGCGAATCGATCAACACGCTCAAACACAGTCTGATCGAGGAAGCCATCATCGTTTCCGTGGTCATCATTGTGTTCCTGTTCCATTTCCGCTCGGCACTGATTCCGATTCTCACCTTGCCAATCGCGCTCGTGATCTCCTTCATCCCGATGTACTACCTGAACGTCAGTTCGAACATCATGTCGCTGGGAGGATTGGCACTAGCGATTGGCGTTCTGGTCGACGCAGCGATCGTTATGGTAGAAAACGGTTATCGGCAACTCTCCGAACACCAGACGGCTCCTGTCATATCCAGTGAAGACAGGGACTTCTCTAATGGTCCAGTGCTCGATCGAGCCGCAAATGTGGCTTCAAGCAAAGGTGCGAAGGAAACCGAGGAAAAAACGCGGGTTCGTATTCTCATTGACGCAGCCAGGCAGGTCGGACCTGCACTTTTCTTCTCCCTTCTGGTTATCGTGGTCTCTTTCTTGCCAGTATTTCTGCTTGAAGCGCAGGAAGGACGGATGTTCCGTCCACTGGCATGGACCAAGACATTGGCAGTCGGGTTTTCTTCTCTACTCGCCATCACGCTGGTCCCTATCCTGATGGTCATTTTCATTCGCGGCAAGTTGCGCCCGGAATCGGAAAACCCGATCTCGAAATTCACCCAGGCGCTCTACTTGCCGGTTCTTCGTCTGTGCCTGAAGTACCGCAAGACAACCTTGCTTCTCAATTTGGTCTTTCTCCTAGTGACGTTCCCCTTGATCTTCAAACTGGGCAGTCAGTTCATGCCTCCTTTGTATGAGGGTTCTTCGCTTTATATGCCTACCGCCCTTCCCGGCATTTCCATCACACAGGCCTCTCAGCTCTTGCAGGAGCAGGATCGTGTACTCCGGTCCTTCCCGGAAGTCGAGTCGGTTTTCGGCGCCGTCGGACGTTCTGACAGTGCTACCGACAATGCACCCCTCGACATGTACGACACGACAATCATGTTGAAGCCACGCGAGAAGTGGCGAGACGGGATGACGTACGAGAAGTTGGTCGGAGAAATGGACGCAAAGCTTCAGGTCCCAGGCCTCACGAACACCTGGACGATGCCGGTCGAAAACCGACTCGACATGGCATTAACCGGAATCAAGACGCCAGTTGGAATCAAGCTGCAGGGCACAAACCTGGAACAGATTCAGCAACTCGGTACGCAAGTCCAGCAGATTCTTTCGGGACTCCATCAGGTTCGCTCGGTTTTTGCCGAGCGCGTATCGCAGGGTTTTTACGTCAACGTTGAAGTCAATCGCGCAGAGGCTGCCAAATATGGACTGACCATCGGCGATGTACAACAAGCCGTCGAGTCCGGTATCGGAGGAATGAATGTAGCCGAGAACATCGAAGGGCGGCAGCGCTATCCCATCAATGTTCGCTACCAACGCGACTTCCGCGACAGCCTGCCGGAACTCAGCCGGGTGTTGATTGCGACGCCGTCAGGCGCGCAGATTCCCATTTCCGAAGTCGCCACACTGTCCTTCTCGCGCGGGCCGACCATGATCCGCGACGAGGGTGGACAACTCGTCGGCTACGTCTATATCGATCTCAACACCAATGACTACGGTGGGTTCGTAAATCAGGCAAGCCAACTGCTTCGACAGAAGTTGCAATTGCCTACGGGCTACACCTACCAGTGGTCCGGCGAATACGAGTTCCAGCTACGGGCAAAGGAACGAATGAAGATCATCCTGCCGGTCGTGTTCTTCGTTATCTTTATGCTCCTGTACGTAGTTTTCCATTCCGTGACTGAAGCCATGGTGCTGATCTTCCCAACCTTCTACGCCATGACGGGTGGGCTGATCCTGCAGTGGCTGCTGGGCTACAACTTCAGCGTCGCTGTTTGGGTGGGATACATTGCGCTGTTTGGCATTGCCGTCGAGACTGGCGTTGTGATGGTGGTCTATCTGCACGAGGCACTTCAAAAACGCATTGCCTCCCGCCGCCCACTGACGGATGCCGACATTCACGAAGCTGCGATTGAGGGTGCGGTACACCGGTTACGGCCAAAACTGATGACTGTCAGCGCCGTTCTCGCCAGCCTTGTCCCGATTCTGTGGGCAACCGGCATCGGCTCCGACGTGATGAAGCCGATTGCGGCTCCCATGGTGGGTGGAATGATCACGTCCACGATTCACGTGTTGATTCTCGTCCCCGTATTCTTCGTATTGATGAAGGAGCGAGCGCTCCGTCATGGAACTCTTAGCTTACAAGGGGAGACGGCGAAAAACGATTGATTTTGGAATCACCTGGTTGATGCACTCGCAGAATCGGGGTGTGTCACCTGCTATCCTGACCCCTATGAGTGAGTTGGCAATCACGCGCGAGACTCTCGCCCATCGTGGAACGCGACTGGAATACTTCACAATTGGCTGGAACAGCCTCGAAGGTTTAATTGGCATCGTTTCAGGAGTGGTCGCCGGAAGCATCTCGCTTATTGGCTTTGGTATAGACAGTCTCATTGAGGTAACGTCGGGTGCCGCGCTCCTTTGGCGAATGTCGGTGGATGCGGATGTTGAGAGACGAGAACGAAGCGAGAGATTGAGTCTGAGGATTGTCGGCGGCTGCTTTCTCGCTCTAGCCTCTTACGTCGCGTACGAGGCTGCATTGGACATCACAAGGAAGTCTGCGCCTGAACGCAGCATCCCGGGAATCGTCCTCGCCTGCGTTTCTCTCATTGTGATGCCGATCCTCTCTCGCGCCAAGAAGAGTGTCGGCAAGGGACTGGGCAGCGTGGCTATGCACGCAGATGCCCGACAAACCGATTTTTGCGTCTACCTTTCAGCCATCTTGCTGGCTGGTCTTCTACTCAACGCGGCATTCGGATGGTGGTGGGCGGATCCGATCGCGGCATTAGTAATGGTTCCAATCATTGCGAAGGAAGGAGTCGATGGACTGAAGGCTCGAACTTGCTGCTAGCTTCCATCTCGACTCAGACCGCTTTTATTTTCCAAATTTGGCGACGATAACGCCAATAATCGTGCCGCCGATTGCACCCATCCCAATGATTGGACCGTAGGCCTTCGTGATGATGGTGCCCAGGTTCTCTTCGGTGTACACATTTACAATGTATACGAATGCGGGTGGGGACCTTTGTTCTCGACCGTTGAACTGATACTGGTGATACCGTTTCGATGGTCAATGGAGGTCACGGGAAGTCGCTGCAGGCAACTGACCCTAAGTTGAGAATTCGCTTGAAAGCCGCATAAACACAGGTTATTATCGCTATGTCTAGGTTTCACCGCGACTTGCAAGAAATGGCGGTAATCGAATCCCTCCCTCTCCGCCATGCCTTTTGTTGTCAATAAGTTAAAGCTTGTGAAGAAGTTGAAGACGTGGAAGGCGAGATCTGACAAGACTTGCAATCTGCTCTTTCCGACTTCAGGTTGCAATCCTTAGCCAATTTTCCCAGCATTTCGCGAATATTCGCGGGAAGAACAACCTTCGGCCCTCGACGACTCTGGCCGTCTGGCACAGTCGGGGCACTCGAAGTCGCACCTTCGGCATTTGGGGTCAATAGGAAAGCGTGAGCTTCGCCAGTACTTGTCTGGAAGGCGAGGCCAGCAATCTGCCCGCGAGAATTGATGTAACCTGTTGCTCCGATCAAGAATGAGTCGAAGTCAGCGGGAATCAAGGTGTTGAGGTCCGTCATCAAGCCATTCTGCCAAATGAAGGCCCGGCCGTTGCCATCTATGTCGAACGATCTTCCCACCACCTGATCTTTGCTGTTAATGCCGTCGGCTTCGCTCGCAACGTCTCCGGGAAGCGCGCCAAGGTCTCTCATCACACCCTTCTCCCAGAGAAAGGCGTGAATGGTTGTTTCATCAGGCAACGCTGAAACGCCGACCACCTGCCCCTGATTATTGATATCAAACGCATTGGTGTTCGTAGTGCCCCCGAGATTGCCGGGGTCGGTCGCGAATCCGTCTTCCCAGAGCAAAGCGTGAACAAAATTGTTTATGCAGTTCAGTCGGGTTGGTCAGCCTTTGGAGACAGCGCTGATGTAGTCAGTTTTCCCTGTGGCCTGCATAGCTACTCCGCCTCGTTACTTCAAGGGCAGCGGCGGAGGTGGATTTTGGAACTGCTCTCTAAGGAGGATCAGTGTCTACGACCCAGTTGATGGCATCACTTACGGGCACGCTGCGCTTCCAAGAGGTTTCTTTGTATCCTTCGACAGTTTCAATGGTGGCATCGGATTCGGATCCGATGGTTTAGGGGGGCCAGCATTCCCTGTCTCAATCGTATTCCCCGGGGGCTTTTTGGCCTATCAATATTGGGAGCTCTCGCCCAGCTATGACTTAACGGAGGGCTCGTACTTCCGCTTTGCGACGATGCTGTCTAGGTCCATCGCAGCCCTGAGTTCGGAGATGACGGACTTCATTCCATCTGCATCAGCGCCGCCATCGTTTCGATTCCGTCCCAGAGATTCTGTAGTCGGAGGTTCTCGTTTGATGAGTGCTGGTTATTGTCGTGGTTGGCAATCGGAACCGTGATCGTATGAGTATTCGCAGCCCGCTCCATCGCTCCGAGCGGAACACTGCCGCCCATCGTGGGCCACTTCACAACCTTTCCTCGAGCACTTTCAACAGCTTCGATTACCTCTTTTGCGATCGGCAAGTCCATGGGCGTACGAACAGCGTCATAGCTGAAATCGTCGCCTTTGACCATCGCGACACGCGGATGCGCGAGCAGAACCTCGCGTGAAGGTTCCGAATCGACAACAAAGTAGCCTTGCGAGCGAACGTAGTCAATTACGCGCTTTTGTTGTTCCGGCCAGTGCTCTCCCACCACCAATCGGAGATCGAGATCGGCCACTGCGCGGGAAGGAATCACGTTATTGGCCCGAGCCCCGACGTTCGCCGCCGCCATGCCGTTGATATTGAGGGTGGGGAGGTTCAGCAGATCGAGCAGCTTCTTTCCGCCACCATCGACGTGTCCGAGGCCGAGTTCTTGGCGAAGTGCACCATCGTTGACCGGTGCTTCGGCAATGGCTTGTTTCTCTAAATTGCCCAGCGGCAAGATGCCATCATAAAACTGCGGAATGAGAACGTTGCCTTCTTGATCTTTCATCCCAGCGAGAAGCTGAGTCAGCATCATCGCGGGATTCGGAGCCCAATTGCCGTAATGTCCGCTATGCAGTCCACGGATTGCGCCAAAGATCGTGATTTCTAGATGCGTGTCTCCCCGGGCTCCGAAAACAACAGTCTGTTGCCCACTTTGATCAACCGGTCCGTCACAGACCAGCCACACGTCACCGTGAACCAGATCATGATGGGCATTCAGGATCGCTTCCAAGTGCGGCGAGCCTGCCTCTTCCTCGCCCTCCCAGACGAAGCGGATATTCGACCGAAACCGAATCTGGGCAGCACGCAATGCGTCCAGCGCGGCCAGTTGTGCCATGATCGCGCCTTTGTCATCAGAGGCGGAACGGGCGTAGATCCGATCTTCCCCATTCACTTTGCGAATGACCGGGGTAAATGGGGCGTTGCCTTCCCATTCTGAGGGAGTCACTGGCTGCCCGTCGTAATGCGCGTAGAAGACGATGGTGCGCTTTGCATTGGGAGTTCCGATTTCGCCGAACACGATCGGATTGGCGCCCTCCAAGGTCAGAAGCCGGGCATCAATACCGCGTTTTTGCAACATCGATTTGAGGAGGTCGGCATTGCGCAGGATGTTCTCGTGACCACTGGCAACGTTCGGGATTGAGAGCAGAGTTGTGAATTGCTGCAGGATCTGCGCCTCGTGCTCGGTGCGCCATTGATGAACGGCCAGAGTTGCTCGGTTCGATGACTGCGCCTGCGCCGTAACATTGACCGCAATCGCGGCAACGACTATGAGTTCACGGAAATTCATGGCACAAGTCTAAAGTGGTCAGCGGAAAGGTCAAACGGCGCAAGGTGATAGCTATAGAGGCGGGAAAATTCCTCCCCGCCATCCCCCACATCACAAGGCTTTGACTTTGATTCTACCCAGGCCTGCCCGTGCGCTGTGGTCTCGCCTTGTGCCGTGTCCAGAGTACATGATGTGACGCTCCGCGCTTGTTCTGGCGAGTGTTTAGTGTTAACCAGTTGCGCCTCATCCCGCTCGCGGTTAGGCGTGAAATACTTGGGACGCTGAATTTCCTTCGGACGTGCGAATTCCAGATTTGATTTCTGCGCGTGAATCCAAAGGTGCACCCGCAGCGCGATGCAAGGCGATCTTCAATCCGACGGGAAGCATTTTTCCGATCCCCGGCAACCAGTTCGGATTCCAGAACATGACCTCTGTTCTTACAGTTCTGAATCGCGAAAACATTTGCTGCGCCGACTTTTTTGAGAAGACTTGCGAGAGTGGGTTGTCCGGGCCATCTGTATTTCGATTGAGAATGTTCTCGGTGTCCAAGTAAGAGTGCCGGTCTTCGCGAACGAGCTCCGCGTGCCGTCGAGGGTGCGTCTCTGACTCGCCGAAAATCCTGCGAGCGGACTTAATCCCCAGATCCATTCGGAGCAGGTGCGCGCGAAGGCGGCGGATGATCCGCAGATTTACTTGGTCATTGAAAGAGTCGCGGTAATACAACATGATTACGGCAAGTCCTCCCGGAGAGAGCACTCGATAAATCTCGCGAATAGTGCGGAGCGTGTCGGGTGTGTGGTGAAGCACGCCGTGGGAATAGACAAGGTCAAAGGAACCGCTAGCGAATGGCAGATTTTCGGCATCGCCCTGGATAAAACGACCTTTGAGACCGAGCCATTGAAAACGCCTGCGGGTGATGCTTACCGCTGCGTTTGTTAGATCGAGCGCAGTGTAGTCGGTCCCCGCGCGCGCAAACAGCTCGGCCTCACTGCCGCAACCGCAGCCGATTACGAGCACGCGCAAGCCGCGGGTTGTTTCAAAGCCGACTGCCGATTGCAACCACCAGTGCACTTTGTATCGATGTTGGTCAAGACTCCGATCGAAAGCGAGCGTTCCGCGAGCTTCGTCGGTGAACCATGAGTCGCAGGTTGAAGCCTGCCAGAACTTTTGAATTTGTCCTTTGATTGTTGAAGGAAGAACCGGGAGCCTGGCATTTTCCAGAGCTGCGGTTGCAGGTGAAAATTCAGCCACAGGGAGGCCCCAATCTCGCGGATTCTAATTTCGAGACCGGCTGAAGTTAGCCGATTATAGGATCATCGCTTCGTTTGTGCGAGGCCGGAAGCTCGCCGTTGTCGCGAAGTTTCAGTGAGCTTGCTGTGCATGGAATTGAGACCCTCCACTGTCAGGGGTCGAGCAGACCATTGGTGCGTCTAGTTAACTGGGTCTTAGGACGAAGTGAAAGGCGTAAATTACTGCGGCAAGCCGTTGGATTCAATCTTCACTCGGAGAGTGACAGTACCGACATTTTTCCCGTCGGTTTCGGCATCCCATTTCAAGTTCTGCCACGACCCTTTCTGCGAGGCCTCGGGCGTTACCGTCAATTGAATAGAATAGGAATCGTGGGGACCGACCGTGTACACGGTTGCTTGGGGCTGTTGCTTCCAACCTTGTGGAAGTGAGGCGCGGATATTGACTTGCTTCGTGTTGTCGGTGTCGTTCCGAATGATAAGCGGTACCCAGAGAGCCTCAGTGGGCCCGACTTGCGCCTCGGGTGAATAGAGATCCGCAAGTCGCTCAATGTTATGCGCGGGCCAGAATTGATGGTAAAAAGCCCATGGCCCGCCTAACTCTAGCTCCACATCTGCGGGGCCAGGCGCGTATCCTCGTGCACGTACATAGGCGATTGGCTTGGATGTGATGCCTTCAAAGACGTCGCCCGCGACGGAGCCGCCCACAAGTGATTTGCCAAAAATCAACTGGACCGGCATTTCAGAGAACTCCTTCAATTGAGCGTCGGTGAAGTCGTTTTGCGTCTTGTAATAGCCCCATGCTTCTGCCGCGACGCGCGAGTAGGGAATCTTTCGAGATGCGGAGATGTCGCTGGTTGGGTACTCCGGACCTTTGCGCTTGAGGAACTCGAAATGATTGGCGTCGGTGAAGTAATAGATTTTTTTCGGCTGCCAAGGATGCAGTCCTTCGCCATAGTTGCTGATGGAGAGGCGGTTGCGAGGAGCTTCGACCTGCTCAGGAAAAGCGAGCGGATTCGCGGCAAGATCAAAGGCTTCGGTCGCGATCACGGCTGCAGCCTGGTGGTCGTCATGGTTTTCACCGACTACGTAATTGGGCATCCAGGTGAAAATGACTTCCGGGCGCGTGATACGCACCAGACGCACTATTTCTTCGAGAGCCTGCCCGTGTCCCCAGGTTTCGAGCGAATGCAGGACATCGCCGCCGGGAGTGTCGGGACCATGCATAAACCAGGCATTCTTGATTCCGTAGGAGGCGAGCGAATGCCGGGCCTCCATCTCGCGAATGTCCGATAGAGCCTTGGACTGTTCGGGGCCTGCGGCGTTGCCACCAGAATTTCCCCGCGTACCATACACGACGGCGACAGTCTTATGCTGTTTCTCGATCAGCATCGCGATGTAAGCGGCAACTTCGATATCGTCGTCAGGATGTCCGACTACGATCAGGATGTCGACCTTATAACGGGCATCGGGTTGAGGGTTGGGCTCGGCTTGTTGTCCGTAGGCAATCGAGATTGAAATGCATGCGAAGAAGAATGCAACGAGAAGATTGAGTTTCATGCAGGGGTCCTTATGGATGTGCCGGCGGCTGACTTGAATGCAGACGTTGGGACGCCGGCAACCGTCATGGATTCTACGACAAGCGCAAGTTGAACTTACCGACAGGCGCCTCACTTCTCACGCCAGAAGCACGCGAGAAATGGCGCACGGTGTTTCAGAAGCGGAAATGTAGACCGAATTGCATTTGGCGCATATCTCCTGCGCCGAAAATTTGGCCGGCGGTATCGCTGTGGATGTAGCTATCTGGATTCACGAGGTTCACGTGATTGGTAGCGTTGTAGTTTTGCCACTGGAATTCCAGGGATTTGGTTTCAGTGATCTGAAATACTTTGCCCAGAGAAAGATCGAGTTGATAAAAACCCGGACCGCGGAGGGAATTATGACGAACCAAGCCTTGCCTTCCGACCGCCTGGGCATCAACAAACGCAGCCGGATTGAACCAATGAAACCGGTTTTGACTGGGAACCTTGGGATCTCCTACCTGATCCGGACGATCTTGATTGAAGTCTGCGTAGAGGAGTGGGTCGTCGGCGGTTACCGTGAAGGGCAAGCCGGACTCAAAGCGGCTGATGCCGCTGAAATTCCATCCACCGAGAACCGCGTCCATTGCCTTGCTGATTCCGTTGCCCCAATGGCGACCTCGTCCGTAAGGGAGTTGCCAGGTATGCGAAATCGTTAGGGTGTGCGTGCGATCATAGTTTGCCGGGCCATGGTCTTCCCACCAGTTGAGATTGTTGCCATATGCTCCGCCGTACGCACTGTTCGTCATCGCTTTTCCGTAGGTGTATGTCACGAGAAAATCCAAGCCATGAGATGCGCGCTTCTGCACCTTTAGCTGCATAGCGTGGTAGCTGGAGTTATCGCAATTGCAAATTTCATACAGTCCTTGAGACAGACCGAAACGCTGGAAGAACAGACGCCGGGAGTTAAAGTCATTGCACCCACCCGCGACGCTGGGATCTGGATTGCAGTTCGGATCTGGGGGAGCCGCCTGGTTCACATTGGGGTTGACGTACAAGTGCCGTCCGACATTGCCGATGTATCCGATTTCTGCGGTGAGGGTCTGAGTGAACCCATGCTGCACTGTAAGGTTCCACGAATCCGCCAAAGGAACGCGGAAGGCATCTGGCGAACTGAAGAAGTAATAGACGTTCAAGTCTCCGGGCAACGGGAAGCGTCCGGATGTGCCTCCTGTCGGAACTGTGGGCAGAGGTGGCCCCGTGAACAGATTGAAGACGGAAGAGTAGTTGTTATCTTGATTGAGCTGTTGCGGAAGGATGATGGGCGGATCGTAATCCGGGGCTTGCCCAAACACCGCACCCAAGCCTGAGGGTGTGAAGCTCCGACCATATCCAGCGCGAATCACGGTGTGCTCCGCCACTTGGTACGCGAGGCCGACTCGTGGAGCAAACCCAAGATTGTAGGCGTGGACTCCCATATTCGAGGGAACCGTGCCGACGCCCGCGACAAGTACTTCGCCGGTGTTCGGGTCGAAGCTGCCTGCACCGCCAGGGCTGGCAGCGGTCTGCGGCAAGTAATTCTCGTATCGAAGGCCGATATTCAGTGTAAGTTTGCGGGTTGCGCGCCAGGAATCCTGTCCATAGAAGAAGAGCCTCGTCTGCCTGAGTCCGGCGTGCAGCCCCTCACCGGTAAAGTAACGAGCGAAATTGCTGGGTAGACCGAGGAGCAACGAAGCCAATCCGGCCCCGGTGGACGCGCCCGTCGCTGCGTCTACGACAGGACTACCCGTGACTCCGTTTGAAAAGGTAACCTCGCCAGAACGATGGGAATCGCTGGGGATGCGCTGTTGTTGGGCTCTGCGAATATCGACCCCCCAGCCGAATGTGTGATTTCCTCTTGTCTTGGTCCAGTTGTTGACCCATTGGAAATGATTCTCTGTTTCTTTGAGCGGGCAGTTGCATTGGTTGACGTTAAGTGCATATCCGAAATTGAAACCGCCATTGCCGTTGATGTAGAAGGCCGGCATACCGCTGGTTTCGTCAGTGCCCAGATTCAAACCCGGGATGCCTGCATCCGTAGCCGGGGTCGTGCCGACGCCATTGGGATTGACGCGAATCCGGTAACGGTAGAAGCCGAAACGGAAGTCGGTGATGAGACTCGTGCTGAGGGTGTAGGTGGCCCCGAGCGCGAGACTCTGATTTCGCGCGGGAGCTTCCCCCGCAAAATTCACGCCATTCAGGGCGGGCCCACCCGCTTCAACTCCAAACGCTCCGGGGGCGAAGTGATCGAAATCCGCAAGCGTGTATCGGCCAAAGAAATGCAGGTTGTCCGAGAAGTTGTAGTCGACTCGTCCATCAAACTGATCACTGTTGAAGCGCTCACTGCCGGTCGCGACATAATTGTCGGAAATCGATGTCTGATCCTGCGCCGCCGGAAGGTTCGCGAGAAGGCTCGTGATAGGCGCCGGAACCGAGGGGAGAACGTTCACCTGGTGATTGGTAGAAATTGCCAAACGATTACCGATTCCGTCGTCGGTGCTCGGATCGAAAACCATTCCCGCTTGGGCAGGCACGACATCCCGATCGGTAGTAGTAACCGGAACAACCTGAGCGCCCGGCCCGCATGACGGAGTCGGCGAGGTACTTCCATCGGTGCACAGATAATTTCCCAGCAAGGCTCTTAAGTCTCCCGCACGCTCAGCGGCCGTGGGCACAGTTGCCGTAACGGAAGCAGCCCTGCGACGCCGTGTTCCCTGGTAGTCCCCAAAGAAGAAGACCTTGTTCTTGATGATCGGGCCACCGATCGCGCCGCCGAACTGATTCCATCGCAGTGGCAGTAATTGTCCGGAGGTCCAATCCTTCGCGTTGAAATAGTCGTTCCGCAGATATTCGAACGCAGAGCCGTGAAAATTGTTGCTTCCGGATTTGGTCGTGGCTTGGAGAAGAGCTCCGGAAACCGAGCCAAATTGGGCATCATAGTCGCTGGTCGTAATTTTGAACTCCTGCAGGGAGTCGATGTTCGGGTTGATCACAGCTATGCCCAGGATCGAACTATTGTTTTCCGTTCCATCAAGCAAAAAGCCGTTGGATGTGAACTGTTGTCCATTGGCAGTAATCTGAATGCCAGCTTGCGGATTCTCGGAAGACGCGTGTTGCCAGTCGTTGATCTGGGTGCCGGGTGTCACGAGCATGGTGAACGTCAGGTTACGGTTGATAATCGGCAGAGCGCCCAGTTCCTGGGTGCTGAGCGTCGTACTCACATCGGCGCGATCCGTTTTCAGAAGGGGCGTTTCGGCGGTCACCTGGACCTGCGTGGATTCGCCTTTCAGCGCAAGCCTTGCGTCGACCCGGGTCGCGGCGTCGATCTGGACGTCGGCCGTGGTTTCGAACGCGCCAAAGCCGGGGGCTTTAATGCTTACCTTATAGTGACCAGCCAGGAGATGCGTCTGCTCGTAGTTTCCACTAGGATTCGAGGTAGTTTGATACGTGGTCCCCCGATCGATGTCGGTGACAGTGACCGGAGCATTCGCCACGGCCGCGCCGCTGGGATCGGAGACTGTGCCGATAATGTTGCCATAGACTGCTTGTGCCATCGACAAACTAGGGAATAGCACCAATACCAACCATGCCTGAGCAATCGGCTTGAATCGTTTCATGACCCCCTCAAGAAACCGGACTCGCAACCTGGGAGCGAGCTTGCTTGGCGTGAGTCCTTGGTTGGGACAAAAGTCTGAACGCAATGGATGCTAACGGTCAAGAAAAAACGACAACAATCGAAACAATATGGAACAATTTGAGGGAGGGTTCAAAGGGCGCGCATGGTCAACAAAACGATTTACTCGATCGCATTGAGAAGTGTATTTGCGCTTTCGGGATTTGCTTCATTCGCGGTTGCATCCTGGGCCGCCGACTTCAACAATGTTCTATATCGCACGATCGATGGCGTACAACTCACTCTCGATGCGCATGTCCCGGATGAGGCAGGCCCATTTCCCGCGGCGATCTTGGTGCATGGGGGAGGCTGGGTAGCCGGGGACAAACAGCAATACATCAACTATCTCTTCAAACCTCTATCGGACGCGGGGTTCGCCTGGTTCAGCATCAACTACCGCCTAGCGCCCAGGTTTCGATTTCCTGCAGATGCGGACGATGTGGAAGCGGCGATCCGTTGGGTAACGGAACACGCCCCAACCTACCACGTCGATACCAGAAGAATCGCTCTTATCGGCGAGTCCGCAGGTGGACATCTAGTCTCATATGTCGGAGCAAAACAAAGCCCCGGCGCACGTATTGTCGCGGTAGTCTCCATGTACGGCATTCACGATTTCATAGCCGCATCCCTTGAATGGAAGCCGATCCCTACAGAAATTCTGCAGCTCTTCGGAATCGTCGCGGTCGACGCCGGGACCGCTCCCATGCTCATCCGGGCTTCTCCGGTTATGTACGTACACAAGACTATGCCTCCGTTCCTCCTTATACATGGTTCCAAAGATGAAGACGTGCCATACAGCCAATCTGTCGAGATGTGTAAAAAGATGAGGCTGGTGGGTGCTTCCTGCGATTTAATCACCATCGAAGGCGCCCCGCACGGCATGGACCACTGGGAACCGCACCCCGAATTTCTTTGGTATAAGAAAGCTCTGGTGGATTGGTTGAAAAAAACGCTCTCGCACTGAACATTTCTGGGACTCGATTTTTATGCTGACGTAAGCCGAGCGCGAAACTGAGAAGTCGTGTTCACGGTGATACCGCTGATACCATTTTTCGCGGAACTACAGCGAATAGGAGAAAGTAGAGAAACTGTAGCCTACGATTGAAATCTCTTGTAGCTGCTGGAAAGCCGACGATTATCACCGAAGTCTAGGGATCACAAGCAGATAACAGATGGCGGTATTAGAATCCCGCCCTCTCCGCCAGGATCTTGCAGATCCCAATCCCTTAAAACCTGACTTGACTTCTGAAAACCGCGATCGAATCGTGGTTCGGTCTCGCGACGGTGCAACCCTCCCCGTGTTCGATACTGCATAGAGGGCTGGGGCTTACTGTATTCTTTGAAATGCTCCACATTGATCTGTGCAATCCTCGGCTTCGGATGACTTCGCAGAAATGGATCTGGAGAACGTTTCTGATCATCGCCGCTGGTCAATCGTCGGTTTGCTTTTTACTGCCTCGTTAATCAACTACCTGGATCGGGCAGCCATTTCGTTTGCTTTGCCCCTGATTTCGAGAGACTTTCAGCTGACAGCGCAGGGCAAAGGCCTGCTGTTGTCTTCTTTTTTCTGGTCTTATGCGCTGATGCAGATTCCGGTTGGGTGGTCTGCAGACCGATTCAATTTGCGGCGGCTGTACGCTACAGCATTCCTTCTCTGGTCATTGGCGCAGGGGCTCACGGGCTTGGCTGGAAGTTTTGCGACGTTGCTGGCATTCCGGATTTTACTGGGCGTTGGAGAATCCATTTATCTGCCCGGAGGAACGAAAATTGTCAGTTTGCTTTTCTCGGCCAAGGAACGTGGCCTGCCATCGGGACTCTTCGATTTCGGGACTCGAACGGGCCTGGTTTTGGAGGGCATACTGGTTCCCTGGCTCCTAGTTCACCTTGGATGGCGACGCACTTTCCTGATTTTGGGCTTCGCGGCGCTCGTGTGGCTTATACCATGGTTCTGGGTCTTCCCTCGTCGTCGGCAAATGGGGAGAGCGGCCACCGCCTCTGCTGATGTCGCGTCCCGTCCCGTTGCTCGTACGTTGCTCAGTCGCAACTTGCTTGGAATATGCCTGGGATTCTTTTGTTTTGATTACTACTGGTATGTGCTGGTGACGTGGCTGCCTGACTACTTGGTGACGGTGCGCCAGCTTAGCATCGTGCAGGCGGGCTTTTATGCTTCACTGGCGTTCTTCACGTTTGGGATCGCCGAACCAATTGGCGGATGGATCGCCGACAGCCTGATCCGTCGTGGGTGGGACGAAACGCGTACGCGAAAGGGGATCGTCACTGTTGCGTTCCTTGCGGGCATCTTTCTGATCGCAGCGATGCGCACTGCACATTTGGGAATGGCGATAGCGTTGTTGATTGCAGCTTCTATGGTCGGTCTTGCCACCGGAAATCTTCTGGCGATTCTTCAGTCATGCGCACCTTCGGAAGCCGTGGGCATCTGGACGGGAGCCGAGAATTTTGCGGGGAACCTTGCGGGAATCATTGCTCCGCTCGCGGTAGGATTTTTGATTACATCGCGTGGTTCATACGTTCCGGGCTTTCAACTCGCTTCCCTCATTCTTTTGGCCGGTTTGCTGGCCTATTGGTTCGTCGTCGGTGACTTGAAGCCGCGAGAGTCTTAGATATGACTTTCTGGGCCTAACAGAGCAGTGTTCAGCACTGCGTCCGGCTCACGTACGATTTGTTCAGAGCGTTCACAGAATCACATCCCAACAGCTTGAGGCACCTCTCCAGGTCAGCTCGCAGTATGTCGAGTGAGCGTGTAACGCCAGCTTCGCCAGCCGCAGCGAGTCCGTAAACGTATGCGCGTCCGCAAAGTACAGCACGGGCACCGAGACAAATTGCCTTGACGATGTCTGATCCGCGGCGAATTCCGCTATCGATGAGGACTTCTGCCTGATCCTTGACTTCCTCCACGACTTCGGGCAGGACTTGTAGGCTCGCGGGCACGCCGTCGAGTTGGCGACCTCCGTGATTGGACACAACTACGGCAGAGGCACCGTGGTCGAGAGATCGCTTCGCGTCCTCCGCGGAGAGGACGCCCTTGATGACGATTGCTCCTTTCCAGAGCGCACGAATCCAAGTCATGTCACTCCAGCTAAATGCTTCGCGCTTCATCGCGGTATGGGCGTCGCGAACCCGGAGCACACCCCTTTCGGGGCTGACAATGTTTGGCATGTCAGGAAGGCCGCCGTCGGAAACAAAACGTGCCAGCCAGCGCGGATGGGTGAGAATCTCCGGTAGAAACGGGATCTTCGACCAGAGGCTCCCACGAAGGAGTTGCTCCATTCCGTCTCGCGACTCGCGCTCGCGGTGTCCGATTACGGTCGAATCGATCGTGATCACCAGGACTGAGTAACCCACATCCAGGGCTCGGCGCATGGCGTTCTCCGCGGCAGCGCGGCCACCTGTGAGATAGAGTTGATACCAGACCGGTCCTACAGAGGCAGCTTTTACATCTTCCAGACGATGGCCAGAAACGGTTGAGAGGATTAAGCCAATACCGGCGTTGCTGGCCGCTCTGGCAGCCGCGATTTCACCATCGGGATGCATTACGCGCAGGTACCCTACAGGCGCAAGGAGTATCGGCATGGACAGTTCCGTGCCCAGCACTCGGGTTCGCAAATCGGATACTGGCAGGGCAATGGCTTGGTGCGGTCGAAATGTCACGGCGTCGAAAGCCCGACGGTTTTCGCGGAGAGTCCATTCGCCTTCGGCGCCGCCATCGATGTAGTTGAAAACAATTCTTGGGACATGGCGGCGTGCCAGCTCGCGCAGATCGTCAATCTTCACCGCTCCGGAGATGCGCGATGAGTGCTGGGTCATTTAGCTGTCCGCGCCGGGACCGATGGCGACGACGTAGTACGTGGCCGGCCCGGGACCGACGTTCCTGATACCATGCTCTTCGTTCGAGTGAACGAAGCCCACCCCTCCGGCGCCCAGGCGATGGATGCTGCCGTTGATTGTGAGCTCGACCGTTCCTTCCCGGATCAGCCACATTTCCGAATGAACGTGATGATGCGGCGGGTGCGGATATCCATTCGGAGGCAGAGTGGTCTCATGTGCTTCGATATGCTCGGCGGTTGCCAGCTTGCCTTTGATAATCTTCCTTATCTGCGCGTGACCTGAGTTCTGCACGGGCATGTTCTCAAATGGAAAGGTTCCCGATGGTAGGGAATCATCCTGGGCGGCGAACCCAGACAAATCAGTTCCGGCTGTAATCAGCAACGGGATGAGAGAACCAACCTTTCGCCTTGTCAAAGACATATGCACCTCATCGACCTCGCGGCCGGTTATTTCTTCCGCAAAATCTTGGTCGTAGTATAAGGCTCTTGTGTCGAAATCACTCTCAACTCGAGGAGAACATTTGGGCCACACCCGGTCTCATCCGGCGGTCATGCCGTTTTTGCGGGTGTGAAGCAGCCTCGGCTGCGGAGTTAAATTCTGGACACCTGATACTGGCTAGTTCCGACGCCAGCCACCTGGACACGAACTCATGAACGATACTCTAGTTCTCGTACTAACCGCACCTGGCGACAAAGACATTCCGTTCCTCTCTGAGTTGCAGCAGGCGGCAACGACCGTGGTCGGAGATTCGGTCCAGGATTTTGCCGGTGCGACTGACAATGCCGACATTATTTTCAATTGGTCGGGTTCGCTTGCGCTTCTTCGCGATGTGTTCCTGCTGTCGCCTCGCTTGTGCTGGGTCCATTCCCGCTCTGCCGGTTTGGAGCAGGCGCTGTTCCCAGAACTAGTCGACAGTGAAGTCATACTTACAAACGGCAGCGGTGTTTTCAGCCCTTCACTCGGAGAGTTTGCTCTGGCGGCGATCCTGCATTTTGCCAAGGACTTTCGTCGCATGACTCGCAACCAGATGGCCGGAGTGTGGGAACAGTTTGATGTAACGATGGTGTCGGGGCAAATAGCGGGTATCGTCGGATATGGAAGCATCGGACGTGCGATTGCCGTCCGTGCCCATGCACTTGGAATGAAGGTACTTGCACTCAGGCGGCAGGTTTCCCGGGACTCCCAAGGGGATCCGCTGATCGACCGGTTCTACGGCCGCGAGAGCCTCGCGGAAATGCTTTCGCAGTGTGACTACGTGGCGGTAAGCCTGCCACTGACCGAGCGGACTCGAGGTCTGATTGCCGACGCTGAATTCGCTGTCATGAAGAAGGACGCGGTATTGATCAATGTCGGTCGCGGCCCAACGATTGACGAACGTGCGCTGATCCAGGCCCTTTCAGAAAATAGAATCAGAGGAGCCGCCCTGGATGTTTTTGATCGAGAGCCACTGCCGCAAGGGCATCCTTTCTATTCCCTGGAGAACGTTCTCTTGTCACCCCATTGCGCCGACCACACGCCTGACTGGCTCGACAATGCGTCGCGATTCTTCCTTGCGCAACTTGAAAGACTCAGGAGTGGACAACCTCTCCTCAATGTCGTGAACAAGAGGCTCGGGTACTGACGGGAGACGTTTCCGTTTGCCTAGCCCATCTTGTTCTTTCTTGCTGGAGGTTAGGTTTTGAACGTCGGTCCCACCCAACCGGCCGTCAGTGCGAGCGTTTGCGATGCTGCAATCTGGGCTTTCATTTCTACGTATGAGGCATTGTATACTCCTCGACAGCACGGATAGAGAACTCCCCCAGAGAGCTCGAATGGCGGGCGAAGTGGGCCGAATTTTCGGCAGCCCAGCCCGAAGCACCCCATGGCGACCAAAGACCCTGCTCACCCGGATCAGAAGGACCAATCGGCCGCCGGTGGGAAAGTTCCCGCCGCCGGCGGGTCGCCGGGAGAGCAATTCGTCCCGATGCAAGAAGACAGGCCCACTGCCCTAGACATCGAATACCGGCCAAGTCCTTCCAATTCGCAAGTGTTGCCATCCGATTCGCCAACCCTAGTTGACCTGCACAGTCCCCATGGCGCGCCCCCCCTAGGAGCAGCTGCTCAAAGCGGGACCTCTGGGGCCCCTCCTGCCCAATTTTCGTTGATGCCAGGAATGCTCGTGGCCCGGCGCTACGAGATTCTCAAAGTGCTGGGAGAAGGCGGGATGGGCGCTGTCTACAAAGCCCAGGACCGCGAACTGGACCGGCTCGTGGCCTTGAAAGTTATCCGACCGGAGCTGGCATCGAATCCCGATATCTTGCAGCGCTTCAAACAAGAGATTCTGTTGTCGAGCAAGGTGACTCATCGTAACGTCGTGCGCATTTACGACTTGGGGGAAGCGGAAGGTCTCAAGTTCATCACCATGGAGTATGTGGACGGCAAAGACCTGCGCCAAAAGCTCAAACAGGAAGGAAGGCTTGGAGTCAACGAAGCTCGCGACATCATTGCGCAAGTATTCAGCGGCCTGGCCGCTGCTCATCGCGAGGGCATTATCCACCGTGATTTGAAGCCGGGCAACATCATGCAGGACGCCACTGGTCGCGTCGTGGTCATGGACTTCGGTCTCGCACGCACCGTTGTCAGTGACGGGATGACACGAACCGGCATGATGGTCGGCACCATGGAATATATGTCGCCAGAGCAAGCCCAGGCCAAGAACCTGGATGAACGCTCCGACATCTTCACAGTTGGCTTGATTTTTTACGAACTGCTTACCGGCAAGATGCCGTACGAGGCCGACAGTGTAGTTGCCAGTCTTCTCAAGCGCAGTCGCGAGCAGGCGGCCCCGGTTTCAGCCCATAATGCAGCAATTCCGCGGTCCCTCAGCTCCGTCGTTGCCAAATGTCTGGAGCTCGAACCCCAGTTGCGTTACCAGAGCGCAGACGAAGCTCTCGCTGCCTTAGACAGCTGGCAAGAAAAGGGAGCGGCCTCGGCATTGCGTTTCCCCGAAGTGCGACCGTGGGCAAGGGATATACCGTGGCCCTTATTGGGCGTTGTCGCGGCGGTACTTGTTCTGGCCGTGACGGGCTTCCTCCTTCGCAATAAGCTTTTTGCACCCAGTGGCGGCGCTGCGAACGCTCCGGTTTCGGTGCTGGTTGCGGATTTTCAGAACAATACGAATGACAGCTTGTTCGATGACACCCTCGAACCGATGCTCAATGTTGCCCTAGAGGGGGCGAGTTTCATCAACGCTTACGACCGAAGCACGGCACGGCAGTTGGCCGCAAAACTGCCCAATCCCACCGGTAAGCTCGATGAGAATACTGCGCGACTGGTGGCCGTCAACCAGGGTGTCGCTGCGGTCGTAACCGGTTCTCTGCGCACTCATGGGACTGGTTACGAATTATCCGTGAAGGCTACCGACGCGGTGACCGGCAAGACCCTCGCAACCGATCATCTAACTGCCGGCAACAAAGACGAACTCCTGCTCGACATTCCAAAGGTCGCTGCACCCATCCGCATCGCTCTTGGTGACACCACGCCGGAATCGGTGCAAGTGGAGAAGCTTACGGGAGCGTTTTCCAGTTCTTCCCTGGCAGCCGTGCACCAGTACGGCATGGGTGTGGAACAGTTGTCCGCAGGGAACGCGGAGCAAGCCCTGCGGTCCTATTCTAATGCTGTAACCTTGGACCCGAACTTCGCGCGCGCCTATGCCGGCATGTCCGCTGCATACATAAACCTAGGCAAGGCCCAGGATGCCGAGAAGTATGTGAAGTTGGCAATGGAACATGTAGACCGTATGACGGATCGCGAACGCTACCGGGTGCGTGGCTTTTATTACTCCATCGTCCTGGATTGGCCAAAGTGCATTGAAGAATACGGCGAGCTCGTCCAACGCTTTCCCGCGGATGATTCAGCATGGGCCAATATCGCCGGTTGTTATATGGGATTGCGCCGAATCCCGGAGGCGGTTGCGGCAGCGCGAAAGGCAGTCGAAATCTCCCCCAAAGCCGCCTTGCAACATGTGTTTCTCTCACTCTACAGCTCTTACGGCGGGGATTTCGCAACCGGCGAACGCGAGGCGCAGACTGCGCTGGAGATCAATGCGTCCTTCTCGGCCTATCTTGCTCTCGCGGAGGCGCAACTCGGGCTAGGTCAGATGGCCCAAGCTACTGAAACCTACCACAAGGTGGAGAAGCTGAACGAGTTGGGCGCTTCCTTAGCCGCTTCGGGCCTGGCAGATATCGCGTCCTATCAAGGCCGTTATTCAGATGCAGTCCGAATCCTCGAGCTGGGTGTGGCCGCGGACCTGGCGGCAAAAAACGCGGACAGTGCCGCTGAAAAGCTTGCTGCTGTCACTAGACTCCACTTCTTGCGCGGAGAGAAAGGACCGGCGCTTGCCGCCGTGACTAAAGCCTTGTCCATCAGCCAGTCTGTGCCAGTCCGGGTACTGGCGGCGCGAATCTTAGTCGAGCTTGGGGAAACTGCGAAAGCGCAAAAACTGGCCGACGGCTTGGTTTCTGAGGTCCAACCGGAAACTCAGGCTTATGGAAAAATCATTCGTGGCGATCTGGCCTTCCAGCGGGGAGAGAAGAACGAGGCTATCAAGATGTTCACCGATGCCAACCAACTCCTTGATACCTGGATTGGCAGGTTTGAGTTGGGACGTGCCTATCTGGAGGCAGGCCAGTTTGTGGAAGCGGATTCAGAGTTTGATCGCTGCATGAAACGGCGGGGCGAAACCCTGGAAATCTTCCTGGACAATGTTCCGACCATAGCCTACTTTCCGCCCGTGTATTACTACCAGGGACGGGTCCGTGAAGGACTCAAGAGTCCAGGGTTTGCCGAACCCTATCGTACCTATCTCAGCATCCGCGGTCAGGCCGGTGAAGATCCGCTGTTGGCAGGCATTCGGCGACGGCTCCGCTAACAGACCCATATCCATTCGCCCAGCTGATGTCACGTCTCTGTTCTGATTCGGTGCCAGGATCAGGTAATTGGCATATGTAAGCGGTCACCTGCTGTCCCTACGACACCACCATGCGTATGAGTCCCTCTGCGGTTTGAGGTTAATCCGAAACGGTCCAACGGGGATGGCGAGCGAATCGAAGTAGGCGTTCGGCAGAACGAAGCCAAGAGCACGGCTGTTAGAGCTTCGCCATGGGCCGTGGGGACTACCCTCCGTTCGGGAGGCGAGGTCATACCCGATGTCCTCCAATCGCCGAAACGCGGAGCCAATGGATCGGCGGAACCCCGGACGACTGCCTCGCCAGGGTCCGTAGGCCTCATCTCTGGTTCTTGTTCATCGGCTCGCGAGTTTGTTCCGCGGTTCCTTCAGACCCGATCTCGCGATCGGCACCCTTGCGCTTCGCTAACCGTTTACCTCGATCTGGTCCCGCAGCGCCTTCCACCCCAAGCTGTCTATCATGCTCGGCACCATCAGAAATGCCGAGCATTCGCCCGGCCTTCTGATGCCGACGGCGGGTGGCAACCTTGGCCTACTGTAACTTCAAGCCAGATCGCTCCACCTGTCCGCTGTCCAAGTCCAGCTCCAGGACGTAACAGCCTGCGGTTGTAGTCTTCGTGTCCCAGTTAAAGACGAACTGGTTGGTCGAAAAACGGAACGTGCTGCTCCCCTTGGCCCCGCTGGTTGGTGAATACAACGTCTGTACATTGGCCGGACAACTGGATGGATTGTTCGCCGTACATCCCGCAACCTTGCTCACTTGCGATGGCCGGCAAGTTCCATCTGCCTGGGGCGCGAATGGACCGACACCGTACAGAGTATTTGCATTTAAGTTGGTCACGAGGTTGCCGCTGCTGTCTTGCAGCATCCATTTGGCCGTCACCGATTTCCCTAGGTTAAAGATTCCTGAGTATGAGTTGGTGTTAGGCGGATCTGCTGTCGCCAACGGCGAGTAGAACCCAGTGAAAACGTATGGAGGTGCGCAGTCCGTGAGACTGACTGAGGTCGACGGCACGCTTTCCCTGCCGTCCGACAGCAAAGCGGTCACGAAATACGTATACGTCGGGCCGCACGTGACATTCTTGTCAGTGTAGGTCAGGGCGTTGCCAGGCACGCTCGCAATCGCTGGCGGAGCCGGCGTGCCGTTGGTTGCCCTGTAAATATTGTACGAACTGATTTGTCCGAACGTGGGCGCGGTCCAATTCAATTGAATGTAACGCGGTGGCGCCGTCAGCGTAGCCATCACGAAGCGAGGAGGACGAACCGAGGAGTTCGCAGCTGCGAAATCTAAGTCCCCTCTGCCGGGGCTCGTCCTTCCGATGCCAGGGCTCGTCCTTCCGATGCCGGGGCTCGTCCTTCCAATGCCGGGGCTCGTCCTTCCGATGCCGCTCCCAAACATGTCGGCGCCACTAGCTCCAAACTGACGCAGGTCGAGGTTTAACCAGTCGTTGTAACCGCGTAGAGTCGGGTTGATGGTGGCATCGAAATTGACATCCGAGCCGTTCACCCACGCCGGAGTGATCGGATTAGCCGGCCCCCCCACAAGGTACATCGTGGGATTCGGGTCAGTGTTTGGCGACAGCGGCGTGCCATCACAATGGTGGGTTGCCGCTGAGCCGACGCCATTGGGTTGAACTGGCGTATACCATTTCGTGGTCGAACGGGCGAGCGCTGACCCGTCGCTGGTGGTCACGCCGGCGGGCAGGCTGCTTTCATTCAGCGTGCTCAGTTGTTGCTCGGAATAATCGAGGACACCACTATCCAGGAGGTCTACTTGGAACAGGTAGTTCATGACACTCTGATAATTGGGTTTGCAGTTGGGCTCGAACGTGGGGGTGTAACTACGGGGTGTGTCGTAATACAAGCCTCCATGCCACAAGCCAAACGAATGCCCCAACTCGTGCATGAACGTTCCAGCTTGCACTTGGTCGGTCCGGCCCGCGGCTCCCCAGAGACCCAGACTGATGATGGAATCGCCCCCCCCGAGATCGGATACCCCGGACGTTGTGTAGATTCGGCCCGACACCACCGAAAACTCCGGATCAGTCGACTGGGTATAGGCCGCATTGGTTGCGACGGGGATTTGTATGGTGAAAGTATTGCCGCTGGCAGTCTGGACAAGGTAAGTCCCGTTCAAGCTGGGATTCGTGATGGCGTCGGAGATGGTGACGCGGTCCGTCCCGGCAATCAAGCCATGAGGGCTTGACGTGGTGAAGGTAACCGTGTTGCCGGACCCAACCACGCTGGTCAGGCTTCCGCCTGTGAGAGCCCATTCCGGCAGCCCCACAGCGTGCGCGAACAGCGCATAATGATAGCTGTCCTTCCGGCCGTGTTGAAATCGCCGTATGCAGGGGCCATTCAGAGCCTGTTGGCAGGTGGTTTCGTCCTTGTAATTAAGCGGCTGGTTCTTCAGGAACTCGAACCCCGCCTTCCAGCCGACTATTCCCGGTTGGTTCACGTACGGAGACAGTGTCGGGTTCACACACGTAGAATCGGTATCGGTGCAGGTTTCCTCCTGGATTGCGCCTGTGCCATACGGTGCAGGATATCCGGGATTCCCTGGAATGAAATGTGCGTTGATGCCCTGGGGTGAGAAGGCATTGGCCATCATCGTTAGAGCATTTGCGGAGGGGTAGAAGGAGTATCCGTTTGTGGTGTCACAGGTGCCATCTGGGTCTACGATGCTGCACATGTAATCCAGCTCTACAAAGAGATCCTTTTTCCCCGATGTTGCTCCGGGAAGCGCGACCCAGGAGGGATCTGTAGTGGCGCACGTCCCGCCGTTCACCGACGCATCGCAATATCCCTGATTCTGCTTCCACACATCCAGAATGCCGTCTTTGTCGCTATTTTGAACCGTGGTGCTGACGATGACAGCTCCCCACGACACGCAGCCGGCGTTCGAGGAACTGGGCGCGACCGTAGTCGTCGCGGAAGCGTCGTTGGCCTTCACTGGATTGCTGTTCCCGCTGAAACTCCAAGTCGGATTGTCCCAAGATCCGTTGTAGTTGCCGGGGAACGGTGGGAGGTTCCCATAGAGGGAGGGCAGGTTCACGCCGTTCAGTGACACCGTTTCAAGCTTATTGTTCTGGCCGTTGCCCACAATATGCGTGAGCTTGGAAATCGGGCCTGCGGCGGCTTGGTAGAACCCCTGCAAGGGCTGCGTCATGGTCGTGGAACCGTTAGCAGGGGCAAAGGCGCCGTCGTAGATGACCACTGAGGTTAGCGGTAACGAGGGTGTGAGGGCGCGATAAATGATAATTAGGCTTGCCCCCAGCGTCAGCGGGGCGCCCCCGCCGTTGCTTCCACTGTCTGCCAGGCTCACTTCATAGGTGCCGTTCGCGAGGACATTTCCTTTGGAATCTAGTGGCAGAAAGGGACGCACATCCACTCCGTATATACGCATGGTTTTCGAGCCCTGCGAATTCCCTGAACACCCGCCCGAACTCCATGACACCGGAGCATTGGGGTTCCCCAACACCACCCCGGTGATCGGGTACCCGGTCGAAGGTCCGCCCTGGAACACCGGCCTGAAAAATCCGTTTTGCCCGACAAATGAAGTCTGCGAACTTTCCACCGTCTCCCAGTAGAGGAAGGCAGCCACGATGTCGGCCCCCGGAGGGACACCAGTAGAAGGCACCGAATTTGCATCCGGCATGCTGAGCTGTTTCGTTGCGAAGCCGTTCACCCCAAGTCCGCGCAGGCCTACCCCGGCGACCACGTAATCGCCAGTTACAAAATAATTGTTTTCAAAATTCAACGGCGGAGTCGTTTGCGAAAACCCGGGTTGCCCAAACCCAATCAGTAAAAAGAACACTAATCCACACAGGATGACAATCACATTCCGGACACCACGGCGCGTGCGTGCGCAACAAAGACAGGGCATCGTTAATCTTCCTTTGTTTTTGATGGAGGGACCTGGAGTCCTCCGAATTTTCCGGGACGGCAAGCCGAATGACTGGGCCTAGGGGAGAGGCGCTGACTTTACGTCAGCTACTGAATTTTCCCCTTGTCTGCTTGAATTGTCAATGCTGTTGCGCAGAGTGGCCATGCAAATTCGCAGCGAGATTGGTCACTGCGGAGTGAAGGAAAAGAGTTCGAAATAGGTTTGCCCGCCAGGGATTGAAGGCGTCGCCATTGACCTAAGGGAAGATGACCGGCTTAACTGGCCAATCCTGATGCCCGCGCGAGTCTAACTTGAACGAATGTTCAGACTTAAGGGCGCGTGCACAGATTGGACCAGTTAAGCCGAAAATAACCGGCCAAACTGTTTGATTATTAAGGTGCTTGCGCTGAAATAAGGTGCAAACAGATTTGGACCGGTTATTTTTAGC
>Ga0126373_10000214_pt1 | contig 38977 bp, 32 predicted proteins | sample PanSoiMetPlot_11_FD_92545 | JGI IMG/M metagenome (GOLD analysis project Ga0126373, IMG submission 92545) | Tropical forest soil microbial communities from Panama - MetaG Plot_11 | ecosystem: Environmental > Terrestrial > Soil > Tropical forest > Bulk soil | place: Panama | collected 2016-02-17 | reverse complement strand
TCTGGTTGGTTCACGATATCTCGCTTCGCAAACGCACCGAGCATCAACTGATGGAAGCGCGCCAGCGATTCGAGGCGTTTGCGCAGTGCTCGCGAGCCGCGTTCTGGATCGCTTCCGCCGACGGCTCGCGACTCACTTACGTCAGCCCTGTGGTTGCCGGCGCGCAACCGAGTGAACTCCGCGGAGTGCGCAACTGGGAGAGGTTAATCCATCCGGACGATCTTGCAAACTATCGGGATCGATGCCTTCTTCAGGATTTAGGCGAAGCGTGGAAGGGTGTTACTGACATTCGGTTCTCGCTGCAATCGCTCGCTGACGAGCCGCAGACGCTTCACGTTCTCGCGCCCACGGAAGCCGTGGTCGCGTTTGCGATCGACGTGAAGGCTGGGCAGACCGCGGGATTGATCAATTTCGCGATTCCTTCTATCTTCATCTAGCGGCTGCGGCACATGTTTGAGAGGCTGCGCCGGGTCCATCGGGCCGAGTCGAAGTTAAAAGACCAAGCCCACATGGCAGACCTGCTTCAAGAGATCAATCTGAAACTGGAAGTCCAATTGGATGGCTGCCCGATCTCCACGGAAGACTTGGTCAAGCTGGCGCCCGGTCAGGTGTTGTTGCTGGATTATCCATTGGAGCGGCAGGCGACTGCATTCTTGAATGGACGGCCCAAATTTTCCGGCGACATTGTAGCGACCGAGTCCAAGCTTGCCTTTACTGTGCGCTCTGAAACTGGCGACTTAATGGTCTGACTCCATCTGCACTGCTTGCTCTCGACAGGGGGACTTTAAGCGCCCTGCACCTTCTGATACTTTGGCGCGAGCCTCAAGCTCCGTAAACGTATCTGCGCGATTCTTTTCAAAATGACGGCAAGCGGGCCGTTCCACCGGGGAGGGGTCGCCATCGTCCTTCTTTTGGAGTATCATCGAAACACGTTTTGGCGGTCTGCCGGAACGTTAATTGCAGCGTTTTCGGCAGACGTGGGCGAACGAAATGGAGGAAGCATGAGCACGAAAGGCAGATCGCGAAGGTCATTCCTGGTGGAATCCCTCACGGGCTTGAACGCGGCATGGGTGGCCGCCAACTATCCCGGCATTCTTGCGGCTCAGAACTACGTCCGAAAGTCTGTGGAAGCCGGACAAACCCCGCGGCTGGCCGTCCTGACTGAGTCGCAGGCCGTGGAGGTCGAGGCCATGACAGCTCAGATCATCCCCACGGACTCAACACCGGGGGCGCGAGAGGCTCGCTGCGTGCACTTCATCGACCGGGCTTTGGCTACTTTCGCGCGCGACAAACAACAGGCTTACGTCCAAGGACTGCAGGAGCTGGACACTAAGACGCGCCAGCTCTACCCAGATGCCCAGAAGTTCTCGGCGCTCACATCTGAACAACAGATCAAAACACTCACCGAGATCGAGAAGACACCGTTCTTCGAAACGGTCCGCGTGCACACGATTATTGGATTCCTGTCTCGCCCGGAGCACGGCGGCAACCACGAGAAGGTTGGCTGGAAGCTGATCGGCTACGACGATTCTCTGAACCACAAGCCGCCATTTGGTTATTACGACGCGCAGGCGCAAAGTTAGCTGGAATGGAGAAGCCGATATGAAAAAATATTCGAATTCCACTGAAGTCGACTTCGTTGTCATCGGGGCGGGAGCGGCAGGCGGCATCATGGCCAAGCAGTTGTCGGTGGCCGGCTTTTCGGTTGTGGTCCTGGAGCAAGGTGGGTGGGGCAAGTACGGCCGCGAGCACGAATACAACAAAGACGAATGGCTGAATCGCAACCTGAGCGACGACGATCGGTTGATGAGCGACCCATCGCGTCAGCGCAATACGTTTCGCCCGAACGACAAGGTGAAAGCGGTACCGGGCAATCATAGCTACGGCTGCGTGGTCGGCGGAGGCACAGTTACCTACGGCGGCAGCAACTGGCGGCACTTGCCATACGAATTTCGCGAGGCGTCGCACGACCCGACAATTCCTTCTGGTACCGGCATGGCGGACTGGCCGGTTACCTACGAGGAGCTTGAACCTTACTATACGCAAGCAGAATGGGAAACCGGTGTGTCGGGTCTGCGCGTCGACTCGCCCTTCCTAGCGCCGATGTCGAAGGACTACCCGGTTCCGCCCATGCCTCTGAAAAGTTCGGGGGCGCTGATGAAAACCGCGGCGGCCAAGATGGGGCTAACCGTTGTTCCCGGGCCTCTGGCGATCATTTCGCAGCCGTACATGGGACGCGGAGCCTGCGTGAATTGCGGGATTTGTTCCGGCTACGGCTGCCAGGTACGCGCGCGATCGAGCTCGGCAGTCACGATGTTCCCAATCGCTGAAAAGACCGGCCGCTGCGAGATCCGTGTGAAGAGCTACGTGCGCGAGATCACGTTGGACAATAGCGGGCGGGTGAATGGCGTCATCTATTTCGATGCGCAAAAGCGCGAGCAGCGGCAAAAAGCCAAGTCCGTCATTCTATCGGCGAACGCAGGAGAATCTGCGCGGTTGCTCTTGCTCTCCAAATCAAGCCGCTTCCCGGATGGCCTCGCGAACTCGAGCGGTCTGGTCGGGAAATATGTAATGTTCGGTAACGGCGCCGGCGCGAGCGGGCTCTTCGAGCACCCGCTGAACGAATATAAAGGCGTCATTTCGGGCGCAGGAATTGTCGACTATGTTCCGTCGGATCCGAAGCGAGGCTTCTACGGCGGCGGGCGCATGACAGCGCGCGGTTATCTGACCCCGTTCGAGCTGGGCTTGGGCGGATTGTCGCCGGGGACTCCTCGCTGGGGCGCCGGCTACAAGAAGGCGCTCGAGGAAGAAGCAAATCACAGGATGACGATCAATTGCTTCGTAACCCAATTGCCGTTGGAGACGAATCGCATTGACCTCGATCCGGACGTGAAGGACGAGTGGGGCTTGCCGGCCATGCGGATTACTTCCAGCGCACATCCGGATGACATCAAGAACATGGAATTCTTCCGCAAGAAGTCCATCGAAATCCTGGAGGCGGCTGGAGCCAAGAAGATTTGGGCGCCGCAGGTGGCGGCGAGCAGGAATGGCGCGCATAACCGCGGTACTTGCCGGATGGGGAACGATCCTAAGAAATCCGTCGTCGACAAGTATCACAGGACGCACGACGTGGCGAATTTGTTCGTTGTGGACGGCAGCAGCTTCGTCACGGGAGGCCGCAATCATCCCACGCTCACCATCGAGGCGCTGGCGTTTCGCGCTGCCGAGCACATCATTCAGGACGCGAAGAAGGGCGCGCTCCTAACGAAGTCGTAAGGCGACCTGTCCTGGCCAGTCGCGCCAGAAGCTAGAACGGGCTCTTGGCGTTCTTCGGCCAGAGCACGCCCTGGTCTTCTCTCACCACGGGCCCGACGCCTTTGAACGCGAACTTCTGAACGCGCTGGCCGCGATAAGTCTCCGTGGTGAAGATGTTGCCCTTCGAGTCCGTCGCGATGCTATGCACGGCGTAGAAGGCGCCGGGCTGGCGTCCGCCGTCGCCGAAGCTGGTGAGCACGTCGAGCGTATCGCGATCCAGAATGTGGACCTTCTCGTTCGCACCGTCGGCGAGATACAAGTATTTCTGTTGCGGATCTTTCGAAAAGGCGATATCCCAGACCGAACCGTCGCCGAGCGTGTTCTTGTAGAGGATCTTCTCCTTGACGAAAGTGCCATCGGGTTTGAAGACTTGGATGCGGTCGTTGGGACGATCGCAGACGTAGAGCAGGCCGTCGTTCGAGAGATCGGCGCAGTGCACCGGGTTGCGGAACTGCTGCGCGGGAGGGTCTTCGGGATTGTAGTTGCCGAGGTTCGCGTCGTCGGGCTTGTGGCCATATGCGCCCCAGTAGCGTTTGAACTTGCCGCTGTCGGCGTCGAAGACGATCACGCGCTTGTTGCCGTAGCCGTCGGCGACGTAGACTTCATTCGTCTTGGGATCGACGAAAATCTTCGCAGGCCGCCCGACGTTTTCAGTGTCGTTGCTGCCGCCGCTTCCGTACGCCTTGCCGATCTGCATCAGGAATTTGCCTTCCTGTGTGAACTTCATGATCATGCTGTCGTGGTAGTGTGGGGGGCCGGCCGGTCCACGGCCACGTGCCGGGCCGGATTGATCTTCCGGTGCAGCCGCGCCTCGGCCGCGCCCCCGGCCACCGCCTCCAGGAGGAGTGGCGCCGTTGCCACCGATCCAGACGTTGCCCTTGTAGTCGACCGTGATGCCGTGATTCGATTCCGGCCAGAGGTAGCCGTCGCCATCTTTACCGCCCCAGCTTGCAAGCAGATTGCCGGCCTCGTCGAATTCGAGCACGGGCGGCGCGGCGTAGCAACACTCGGAACCAGGATGGTCACCTTTGTTCGGCCAGCCCTGGGCGTAGACTTCCTTGGGCTCGAGCGATCCTTGGCGGTGGATGATCCAGATGTGATCTTTCGAGTCGACCGAGACGCCGATCACGTTCCCCATCAGCCAGTGATTCGGCAGCGGCTTAGGCCACATAGGGTCCACTTCGAATCTCGGGGCTTGTGCTCCGTTAGCTTGGACAACGGCCTTCTTGCCGAGGAGATGAGAACCGATCGCGAGCACGATCAATGCCGCGAAAAACATCGCTCCAATGTAGAGGTGACGTTTCATCGTATGCCTTCCTTGAATCACGGACAGTATATAAGATTCGAAGGCGCGCTTCTAACGAAGGCGTAGCAGGTTTCGAGGCTGGCTCTTACTTCTTAACGGTGACGTTCACCGAACCGTTGGTCCAGCAGCACTGGAATCCACTACCGCCGCCTTCGCCGGAGTAGTCGTTAATGGTGACGTGAAGGACGTACTCGCCAGGCTCGCTGAATTCGGCCGTTGTGGCCGACTTGCCGTTGAACACAAACTTCGTGTCGCCGCCATCCAGCTTTTCTACCGCAGGTTTCTCCTTCGAGAAAATGACCTCACCCGGACCGCGATACTTCGACCATGTGACAGTCACCGGAATCGGGCTGAGATTGCGCGGCTTCGCGCCAGAGTTGGAAAACCACTTGCCGTCATCGGACACCCAGACAACGAGTGGAAGAGGTTGTCCGACCGTAGCAGTCCGTTGCGTAGAAAGCCCTTGAGGGCCTTGCACGACCGCGCCCTCAGCCTTGAAATCCTGGAATCGCAGCGTGGGCGGTGTATCGGCGTCGGGGCCGACGTCGGCAGCGGCGCTGAATGGTGAAATCTCGTAATCGCGATTCAGCCAGAGTTTAATGGCGGTCGGTTTTCCATTCGCGATAATGGTCCAGGTTAGTTTCTTCTCGCCGAAATCCTTCGGAACCTTGACGGTAAAGATTCCCCAGCCGCGTCCGGGCAGAAAATGAGTGGGCTGGCCGTAGTCGGGACCACCCGGATCGATGTGATTGTTCGGGCCGAGCGGGATGTCCATCGCCTGCTTGGTATTTCGATTGAAATAACCAACCAGCATGCTGAAGCTTCCGTCCGGATTGGCGAACCAGCCCTCATACGCGCCCGTGATACTTTGCCCCGCTTCTAGCGCGGGTTCAAAAGGCAGCGATTGTGCGTGCAGCAGACCGGCGGCTGCGCAAACTACCCCCGGCCACAAGTTTCTTATTTTCATTACGGCAAGTTACTGATTCAGGCTAGCGGTGGCGCGAGCTGTTTTGTGCTTCGCGGCCCACTCTTTGTAGTCTTCGTCGCTCACATAGGTGACATTCACCCAGGCGTGCGCCATTTCGTCGACCGTGCGATCCCCATATCCGACCCACTGATCGGGATCCGGGTTGTTCTTGTTGGCGGTGGTGTTGTCGTGCCAGGAGACGACATGGATCACAGTCCCCTTCGGGAACATGGGCGCGGCGTCGTCCTCGTAGATGTAGTTCGTCATCCAGTTGAAGTTGAAGTGGCTGAGGTAGCTGACCACTTGCGTGCTTCCATCCGGAAGAATCGCTTCGAGCAGCATGGCCTTGCCGCGCAGGTGCATGTGCGGCTGAATGTTTTCGAGGATGGCCGCTTGCTTCAAAACCGTGAACCCTTCGTGCTGGCTAATGGTGTTTGGCGCAATGTCCATGCGAGCCCGCGGCAGACCCGCGAACGCGGTCAAATAAGTGCGATACTTTGGCTCCTGACCCTTCGGGTAAAACCACACGCCCAGTTGGACGCCAGAGGTAATCTCATCGCCCACCGCATGAATATGGACGTCCCAGGAAATTTGTGAACCGGGCAGCAGCAGCTTGCCTGTGTTGGGGCGGTACTCGTCATACTGCTTGCCGAGTGCCCACTCCATCAACATGCCGCGCCCGCCGAACGCAGCCGTGCGATCCGGCGAGTTGGGATCGTTGGGTTCGTCCTGATCCAGATATGCGACCGCATGATGAATGATTCGCCGTCCCGTATCCGTGGAGGGGCGCATCTCAACCGCGCGGACCCAACGCGGCTCCGTGATGGGAACCTTCGCCACCGGGCGCCACCAAACGTCCTGATGATGAGGAGCCATGGTGTACGGCGCAGCTTCGATAATGATGTCGGGCTGACCGAGTTCTTTGGCAGCCTGCCACTCGTTGCCCGCAGGCCATTGCTTGGGTGGCGGCATGTCCTTGGGATCGCCGGCCGGAGCGCCTGTATCAACCCACCTGACGATGGTCGCGATTTGCTGCTCGCTGAGCGACATGTCGTTCTTGAATTTCTGTACACCAACATTGGGATCGATATGCCAAGGAGGCATCTGTCGAGTGACCACGCGTTCGCGAATCGCTTTGGCCCACGGGCGCGTTTCTTCGTAAGTCAAAAGCGACATCGGCGCCATCGAACCTGTGCGATGGCAGTCTTGACACTTTTGCTGCAGGATCGGCGCGACATCTTTGCTGAACGTTACCGGTTTGTCACTCGCGGTTGCGGCCAATGCGGGGCCTGCGGCAATAAGAAGACCGGCCGCCAATGCGCTCCAATACGCTCTTACTGCACTCATCGCTTTCTCCTTTGCCAACCAATCCCAACAATGGCGATTCTATCCACACCAGAGGTGCTTGTCAACTGCCCTCTTTCCAGATACTTGGGCGCAAAAATCAGGTCGGGATTTCACGCCGTTTTGAGGACGGTTGATTAGTTTTCTCAAGCCTTTCACTACAAGATCGGCTTTCGCCCGGATAAATTGCAGTAAGCGGGCACACAGACGGGCTGCCTGGGGGCGTGTTCGTGTCATGCCGATTGGCGGAGGACGACGTTGTCAGGGACGGGCGGCATCCATTCGTTTGCGGTGCGGATGCGAGTGTGGCTGCGTGCCGCCCGGGCTGGACTGTAGCGTGGATTCGCCAGAGCGCACGTCCGCCGCTCAGTGCGCCGAGGCGATTGCCCAATCTTGTGACGCAGCCAACCTCGCGCAATCGTCCAGTCGCGTTTAACCGTCCTACTCGAGATTGAGAGTACGGACGCGATCTCGTCGATCCCAAGGCCCCAGTAGAAGCGCATCTGCACTACCGCGAACAATCCTTCGTCGAAGTCCGCTAAGCGCCGCAGGATGTCGCGAAACGCAACGGAGTCCGTGTCGTACGCCGCAGGCCGGGGCATCTGGGAGTCGAATGGGAGCCACTTATGGCGCGCGGGATAATTCGAGCAGCGGGTGCGGTCGATCAGGACGCGGCGCATGACAAGGGTCGTAACGGCGATAAGGTGAGCGATATTTTGGAACCGGAATTGGGATTTGCCGCTGGCGATCCGCAGCAAGGCCTCGTGAAGCAAATCAGCCGGTTCCATGCACGCCTCAGTAACTTCTTTTCGGAGCATCACCGCGGCGCGGCCATGGAGTTTGCGATAGATCGCCTCGTCCAGCGCCTCGAAGGTCGCTTCGGGATCTTGGTCGAATTTCGGTACCACCCTCAACTCCCACCTCCCGGTGCACACTTCCGCTGTAAAGGCCAGCCTGCGCCCTGCCGCGGGAAATCGATAGTCTTTCCTACAAGGCCAGCGGATTCACGACCGCGATTCTAAGAGCAGTGCTATTGCGCTACCAGCACGGTAAGCTCTGGTGTCGCTTGTCCAAATTCCACCGGACCTACCTAGTTAACACGGATTCGAGCCTGAAAATCCTTTTTGTCCGTAGAAATAGTTTTGGGCTGTTTCGGTGAAAGTTTGCCCCCTTCCGGGCGCGCACGACTTAAGAAGAGGCAATGTTGAACCAGGTGTTAGGTTTCGGCGAGGAATAGCGGACACAGGTGACGCTCAAACAGATTTCGGGTGACGTTGCGCGAAATTGTCGCCTCGCATTCCCCGAGCATGCGGAGGTAACGCTCGCCCATCCCAGCGGCGATCTTGTAGCCGACATGTAGAAGCTGGCGCATGTCGGGATTGAACCAAGGATTGGATTGGTCGTGCCGCAGCGCTGACGTAAAGTCGCCGGCGATCCACGTCAGTACTTCGCGCGGCGACGGCAACCGTTCCTCGCGAATGTCGATGACGGAGGCATAAGGCGCGGCAAGTTCTGCGCGGTGCGAATAGGCGCCGACGTACACTTCCTTGGCGAGCGCGAGCCCATCGCCGCCGGCCTCGGCGAGTCCGATCAGTTCTTCGAGCCAAGTCGTCCCGGCGGTCTTGACGTGAACCCCGGCGTTTGACTCTCGAATGCTCCGGCGAATCGCGCCGTAAATGGAGAACTTGTCGCTGCCGGAATGCACGCTCAGCTTGAGATTGCGCGGCAAGCCGTACACGTCGACGACGTGTGCAATCACGGCCAGATCGTCTGAGAATTCGCGCTCGAAGCGCTCGGCATCGCCGACGTAATCGACCCCTTTGTTGAAGCGGCCGGTGAATTTCGGCGCTATGGTCTGAATCGGAATGCCTTCGTCGGCGACCGCGACCAGGATCGCGAGCAGTTCGAGCGGCGTTTGCGGAGAATCGGTCTCGTCCATCGAGATCTCGGTGATGAAGGGGCAGCCGGCGCGCCGCTCAGCGATATATCGATAAATTCTTCCCGCTTCTTCCACAGCGAAAAGATACTTGCCCGCGATCGATGCGATTGCATCCTTCGTATCGGAAAAAGGGCCGCGGTTCACCAGTTCCGGGTGCCGGAGGACGAAAGCGTCCAGATTGGCGCTGGGCTGCCCGATCGCGGATGCGACGTCGAGTGTGAAGAAGTCGCTGGAAGAGAGAAAGCGATCGACGGTCCCAAGCCCGATGTGATCCGCATCGACGTGATAGGGATGGGGCCAACTGAGTTCGCGAACTGCCCGGTCGGCGGCCTGGCGAATACTCTCGGGTTCAGAACCGACGATATTGTGCTCGCGGTTCGATTTGTTCCACACGGGAACCACTGTTACACCGCGGTGCTCGGCCAAACGGAAGGCTTCGAGTTGCGCTTTGGCCTGATGGGCAAAGCGGTCGCCCACTCCCAGAGAGTACTTGGTGAGTTGGAGGGGCGGGTTCCTAGCTATGGATGCCATCGGCGAGCCCGGCATTTGCTGACGCCGCGCACTATTGGACTATAGCCTGCCCCGGCGCCGGAGAGCGCCTCGAAGATCGGAACGGATCGTTTAATATGGCTAAAGGTTCCCGCCATGGACGTTCGCCAACTTGAAGTGTTCCTTGCCATGATGGAGCACTCGAGCGTCACGCGTACCGCCGAGAAGCTGTATGTTTCACCCGGAGCAGTCAGTCTTCAGCTCCACAATCTGGCGGCGGAGCTCGGAACGGAGTTGTTCACACGCTCAGGACGCCGGATCGTCCCTACCGAACAGGCCTTCCGCCTGGCCGATCATGCGCGCGAGGTGATGCGGAAAATCAAAGCCATCCAGCAGGATTTCTCGAATGTCGCGGCGGAGGACTCCAGGCCGTTCCACTTGGCAACCGGCGCAACGACGCTGATCCATCGTCTCGGCGCGCCGCTGCGTTTGCTGCGCCAGCGATTTCCGAAGGCCGACATTCACGTGACGGTTGCGCCGACCGAGCCGATTGTGGCAGGGGTACTGGAAGGCCGATACGACCTGGGGTTGATCTCCCTTCCCTGGCAGCAGCAAGAGCTCTCGATTCTGCCTTTGTTCGAGGAAGAGTTGCTGGTATTGCGTCCTTCACATCGCCGGGTTTCTGGCTCCACAGTGTTGCCTGTGCGGCCTGACGAATTAAGTGCGGCGCCGTTTTTGCTTTACCCGAAGACAAGCAATATGCGCTCGAAAATCGATCGTTTTTTTCAAGAACTGGGCATAAATCCACGGGTCGCGATGGAGGCTGACGATACAGAAGCGATCAAGAGGCTTGTGGAAGCCGGCTTCGGCTACTCGATACTACCCCAGTTCGCATTGCGCGGCAGCGGGCTTCATTTCCAGAAAATGCGCGTTCCGGGGCATCGTCTGGTGCGCGAACAGGCCCTCGTAATGTCAAAAGCAGAATATCCGCGCACGCTCACGACAGCGATCGCCGACTTTTTGCGGTCCATCCTGCGCCGCTCCGGCAACGGCGCGCAGCATGACTAACGGGCGCAGAACCGCTCGAAATTCGAACGGAACAGCCGGGTGATCTCGGCGCGAATCTGCGCACGAGTAACTGGACGCCCGTCCTCCTCGAGGACCCGGAACGTGTTGGTGAGAATCGGGACTAGCGTCCGGCGGGTGTTCCGCCACTTGTAGATCACTTGCTCAAGAACTCGGGCATCGGAGTGCTGCGGGATGAAGGAGGTTCCCAGCAATTCCAGCCGCTCGCGGGTGATTTCTTCAACAATGGACGGATTATTCAAGAACCACCAGCAACCGAACGGCATCAGATTGTTGAACTTTCTGGCGTATACGCAGAGTTCGTGCTGGTTCTCGCGGCTCAGGACACTGGTCAGGAATCGATTCCCGGGATACCGGACACACAAGCGCTCGAGCACGCCCAAGTCCGCGCGTCCGACGGCATCACCGGCCAAACGAAGCGCCGGGTTAACGAGGTACCGCACTCCGATCATCAAGGAAAGCGGGATTCCGAAATCGCGGCACGCCGGCAGCACAGCATCCGCCAGCAGCCTACCGCGGACGCTGTCTTCCGGAAACTGGAAAATGTCCGGCAAAGAGACCGCCATGTAGACGGGCCGCATTCGGTTGTGCCAGTCGGCGAGAAAACGGCGAACTTCAGCCGCCGATTTTCCCTGAGCCTTGGCATCCACAGCGTAGCCTTGGCTCGCGAGAATTTGCCAATGATCGGGCCATTTGTTCAAAATGCGGTCCAGCCGCATGACGGCGTGGAATTGATGATCGGCTTCGGCGCCGCGCTGCCAAGCGGCGGCTTCGTCTGGATCGAGCGGATCGTTCGTCATAACGACTTCGCTGATCCCTGCCAGGTTAAAGACGCTGCGGATGTGGGCCTCCAGCTTTTGCGCCGCGAAAAAGCTCCGGGCTTCAGTGAGGTTGTCGGAGTCAGTAGGCAGGCCGAACGCTTTGAGCACCGCCACGACGCCGCGTGTAGCTTCTGAGACCGGCGCATTCTCGACGAACAGAGTGCGCCAGACCAAGTCAGCCTGCTCGCGCTTGGAAAGTGTCCAGTACTGCTCGGGGGAGATGGGGTTGGAACGAAAAAGCTCCGCTTCCAAGTAGTGGTACGTAATCAGTTCGTCAATTCCCCAGAGGCCGAGCTTACCGAGCGACGGCATGAACAAGTGTGTATGGACATCGATAAACGGCGTCGCGGCAAGCTCTTCTTCGACGACCGTGCCCAAGTCGCGAGGCGCCAGGGCCGCGGCCGACCCATCCCCGGAAGCGGATTTCGACGCTATCTCCTGCGTTGCGCTATTGGTAGCCATCAGTTTGACGGTAGAAAGATCTGAGGCCCAAGTCAAACCAGAAATCCTGAAGAGTGGCTTCAGCCTAAGTGAACAGTTATGTGGCGCAACCGGCGTTCAGTTTGACTGAACGGTTGCTTTAGACTTTCCTGTTTGACACCTGCACGGCATCCTCTTTATAGTCGGGTTGGCAATCCCATGACGGTCGGGTTGGGTAATCCCATGACGCTTCTCAGTAGACGCGCCGCCTTGCAGCAAACTGCCGGACTTGCGGCTTCGGCCATGTTGGGAAAGAAAGCTTGGGCGGCAGCTGCGGCGACTGGCTGGGAGTCAGTCCCTGGGATTTTGTCGCGAATCAAACCACCCGAGTTCCCGAAGCGCGACTTCGATGTCACGCAGTTCGGGGCGGTTGCGGACGGCGTGAAGGACTCGACGGATGCGATTGCGCAGGCAATCGCGCGTTGCAATCAAGCGGGCGGAGGCCGGGTGGTGATTCCGCCGGGATTTTTCGCCACCGGGCCGGTTCATCTCAAGAGCAACGTCGAACTCCATCTCTCCCCCGACGCGACGCTGAAGTTTTTGCGCGACCCGTCACGCTATTTGCCCGTCGTGTATACGCGGTGGGAAGGCACAGAGTGCCTGAACTATTCGCCATTCATTTACGCGTATGAACAGGACAACATCGCGATCACGGGAACTGGAACGCTGGACGGGCAGGCCGATTGCGAGCACTGGTGGCCCTGGAAAGGCCACAGAGACTGCGGCTGGAGCAATGGCCAGCCATCTCAGGAGAACGCACGCAACGCCCTGATGCAAATGGGTGAACGAGATGCCCCACTCGCGTACCGCAAGTTTGGCGAGGGACATTTCCTGCGTCCGAGTTTCATCCAGCCAGTGCGAGGGAAGAACATCCTCATCCAGGGCGTCACTATCGTCAACTCGCCGATGTTCGAGATCAACCCGGTGATGTGTTCGAATCTAACGGTACGGGACGTCAAGATTGCAAGCCACGGGCCCAACAACGACGGTTGCGATCCCGACTCGTGCGTCGACATGTTGATCGAGAACTGCGTCTTTGATACCGGCGACGACTGCATCGCGATCAAATCCGGACGCAATCGCGACGGCCGGCGCCTGGCGAGCCCATCCGAGAACATCGTGATCCGCAATTGCCGTATGAAGGACGGTCATGGTGGCGTGACCATCGGCAGTGAAATGTCGGGAGGCGTGCGCAATGTCTTCGCCGAGCGCTGCATGATGGACAGCCCGCACCTGAACCAGGCCCTTCGCTTCAAGACCAATGCTATGCGGGGCGGCACGATCGAAAATGTGTTCGTGCGGAATATCACGATCGGCGAAATCGCCGATGCGATACTGCACATCGACTTCAACTACGAAGAGGGGCCGAAAGGACCGGAGCATCCCCTAGTTCGCAACATAGACGTTCGCGACGTGACTTGCCGCAATGCGAAATATGCCATATTCGCGCGTGGTTTTCGCGATGCGCCGATCCAGGATGTGCGAGTAGGGAACTGTACATTCGAGCATGTTTCCGAGGCGAATGTGATCGACAACGTCCGCGATTTCCGGCTGGACGCTGTGACGATAAACGGCAAAAGGGTCAATGTCTAGTTCGCTCGATCTGAGCGGCCGTGTCGCCGTCGTCATCGGCGGGACCTCTGGTCTTGGCCGGACTATCGCCATTGGGCTGGCCGAAGCGGGCGCGGACGTGGTAGCGACGGGACGGCGCGAGGCCCTAGTTTGCGAGGCCCGCGAACAGATCGAGGCACTAGGAAGGCGCAGTCTTGCGGTAACCGCCGACGTCCGAAGCCGCGAATCGATTGATGCTCTGCGCGATCGAGTACTCGAGGAATTCGGACGGGCGGACATCCTGGTATACGCAGCCGGTGCTGTCGCGCGCAAACCGACCGTACAGCTCAGTGAAGACGACTGGGAGAGCACGCTCGACGTCAACGCGACTGGCGCCTTGCGCTCATGCCAGTCTTTCTATAGTTCTCTTGCGGCGTCCAGCTCGGGCCGGGTTATTCATATCTGTTCTCTGAATTCCTTCGTGAGTTTAAAAGAAGTGGCGGCCTATGCCGCCGCGAAGTCCGCGCTGCTCTCCTTGACGCGAAGCCTGGCGGTGGAATGGGCCACATCGGGCGTTAATGTGAACGCGATCGCGCCTGGGGTCTTCAGAACCGAACTGAACCGAGAACTGCTGGACGGAAGCGATCGGGGCCGGGAGCTTCTGATGCGAACGCCGATGAAGCGATTCGGATGTGCCGAAGAGCTGGTGGGTGCGGCGGTGCTGCTGGCATCCCCGGCAGCGAGCTACATTACCGGCCAATGCATAACTGTGGACGGTGGATTCCTGGCGTCGGGAGTGAATAGCTGATGAGCCTCTATTTCGCGCGGCAATCCGAGTCCAGCGCGCTCAGCGACGCTGACCTGCGACAAGGTCTCTTTACAGCGCTCGAGAAGCTGGGACCGCGGCGGAAAGTCCTGATCCTGCCGCCGGACTTTACGCGCTATCACTCGCGTGCGGGAGTGGTCGCGCAAGCTGCCTGGGAATTTTACGGCGATCGCATCGCCGCCGTGCTGCCCGCGTTGGGTACACATCGCGCGATGACGGATACTGAGATCGCCACGATGTACGGCGATATTCCTCGCGGGCTTTTTCGCGTCCACGACTGGCGCAGAGGCCTGACCGCTTTGGGGGCGGTGCCTGCGTCGCTGATCCGCGAGCTATCGGAAGAACAACTAGACTTCGACTGGCCCGTGCGGATCAACTCCCTGCTCGCCCAGGGTGGCTTCGATCTGATCCTATCCGTTGGCCAGGTGGTGCCGCACGAAGTGGCGGGCATGGCAGGCCACAATAAGAACATCTTCATCGGCGCGGGCGGATTCGAGAACATCGACCGCAGCCACTATCTTGGGGCTGTGTACGGGATGGAACGGATCATGGGACGGGCCGACAATCCGGTCCGCCGCGTCCTGAACTACGCAGCCGACTGCTTCGGCGGGCTGCTTCCCATCGTGCATGCTCTTACGGTCCTCGGGAAAAATGCGGGCGGGTTGTTCGTCGGAGACGGCCTCGAGTGTTTCGAAAAGGCCTGCCGCCTGAGTCTACGCCTGAATCTGACGCCGCTCGATCGTCCGATTCAAAAAGCTGTCGTTTATTTGAACCCAGAAGAATTCCATAGCACGTGGCTTGGAAATAAGGCTATCTACCGTTTGCGAATGGCGATCGGTGATGGAGGCGAGCTGATCGTGCTCGCACCGGGTGTGCGCCGTTTTGGAGAGGATCCTACCGTCGATTCGCTGATCCGTAAATACGGCTATTGCGGCACGCCAGCGACTCTACAGGCAGTCCGCGATGACGGCGATTTAGCCGGGAATCTGAGCGCAGCGGCTCACTTGATCCATGGTTCGTCCGAAGGACGGTTCAAGATCACCTACTGTCCGGGACATTTGAGCGAACAAGAAATCCGCGCGGCAGGTTTCAACTATGCCCCGCTCGACCGCATGCTGGAGAGATTCTCGCCGACCCGGCTCGAGGACGGCTACAACCATTGTGCGGGTGACGACGTATTCTTCGTCTCGAACCCAGCGCTGGGATTGTGGGCAGATCGAGAGCGGTTCGCGTATGCCAGGGAGGGTGCCGCAGTATGCGGGCTGGCGCGCCAGACGTAAAGACTCCGTCTACTCCTGGAGGTGCCGGACTCTCCACACTCGCCGGTCACTTCCGCTGGCGCATTTGCGGGCTTCTGTTCTTCGTCACGACGCTCATCTATCTGGATCGCCAAGTGCTCGGAGTGCTTGCACCTGAGCTGCAACGCGTCATCGGGTGGAACGAGATCGAATACGGCAACATCGTCACCGCGTTTCAGACTGCTTATGCACTGGGGCTGCTGTTGGCCGGCAGGTTCATCGACCGGGCGGGCACGCGTGTCGGCTATGCTATCGCAATCGGGCTGTGGACGTTCGCCACCGTAGGCCAGTCGCTCGCCCGCACGGTTCTGGTGTTCGCGATCGCTCGATTTTTCTTGGGCCTCGCTGAGTCGCCCAATTTTCCCGCTGCGATCAAGACCGTCGCTGAATGGTTCCCCAGGCGGGAGCGCGCGCTGGCTACCGGATTCTTCAATTCAGGGGCAAACATTGGCGCGATTGTTGCGCCCATTACCGCGCCGTGGATTGCAGTGAATTTCGGATGGCCGTGGGCATTTGTCGCGATGGCGGGGATTGGCGTGGTGTGGATCGTGCTTTGGCTTTCTGTATACCGGCGGCCGGAAGAGCATCCCCGCGTCTCCGCAGCTGAGTTGAATTACATCCGCAGCGAGCCCGAAGAAGCCAGCGTTGTAATTCCGTGGTCGAAACTGATTCCGCATCGCGAGACCTGGGCATTCATGATTGCCAAGCTTCTGACCGATCCCGTTTGGTGGTTCTTCCTCTACTGGCTCCCGAAATTCCTGAACACAAGGTACGGCGTCAGCCTGACGGCACTTGGATGGCCGCTGGTAATCGTTTATACGATGTCGATGGCGGGCAGCATCGCGGGCGGCTGGCTCTCGGCGCGACTCCTGAAGCGCGGCTGGAGCCTGAACGCCGCGCGCAAGACAGCGATGCTCACGTGCGCGCTCACGGTTCTGCCGATTCTGTTCGCCGCGACGGCGAAGAATTTTTGGGTTTGTGTCGCGCTAGTGGGATTGGCAACCGCGTCGCACCAGGGCTGGTCGGCCAATTTGTTCACGATGGCGTCGGACCTGTTTCCGAAGCGCGCGGTCGGATCCGTGGTGGGCATCGGCGGGTTCGGCGGCGCGGTGGGCGGAATGTTGATTGCAACCTTTACGGGTTTCGTGCTGCAACTCACTGGAAACTATCTCCCGATGTTCATAATCGCAGGTTCGGCATATTTGTTGGCGCTGGCGATTGTGCAAATTCTCACGCCGAAACTAACGCCCGTGAAACTCGACCCCACGGAATTGGGAGAGCCTTCTCGGGCATGAGCTACGGTTTTGAGATTCCGCAGCCGGGGGCGCTGGATTTTCTTTCGCTGGGCGCTCTGGTGCATCGCCTCGATCCCGGCTTGGTTCCGTTCCGGAAAGCGCGCCAATGCGACATTCACGTCAGCGGGGGCGAGTTCAACTGCGCGGCGAATCTGTCGGATTGCTTCGGTCTCAAAACCGGCATCGCCACCGCGATGGTCGACTATCCCATTGGAGATCTTATCGCCGAGAGAGTCCACGCGATGGGGGTAAAGCCGTTTTACAAGCGGTTTCCACATAACGGCGTTACCGGGCCGAACATGGCGACGGTGTATAGCGACCGTGGCTTTGGTGTGCGGCCGCCGGTGGTTTTCTACAATCGCTCGGACGAAGCTGCGGCTCAGTTGAAGCCCGGCGATTTCGACTGGCGCGCTCTATTTGGGGCCGGGGTGCGATGGTTTCACAGCGGGGGCATCTTCGCGTCGCTTTCGGCGACAACCGGCGAACTGATCCTCGAAGCGATGTCGGCGGCCCGCGCGGCTGGCGCCATTGTCTCGTTCGATTTGAACTATCGCGAGAAGCTCTGGAAGTCGCGCGGCGGGCAGACTCAAGCGATTGAGCTGATGAGCCGCATTGTGCAGAATGTCGACGTCCTTGTTGGCAACGAAGAAGATTTGCAAAAAGGGCTGGACATCGCGGGGCCCGACGTTCAAGGAAGCTCGAGCCTCGATCCTAAGGTCTTCTTGCAGATGATCGATTCCGTCACGAAGCGGTACCCGACTGTGAAGGTTGTTGCAACAACACTGCGCGACGTCCACTCCACCTTCCGCCATAGTTGGAGTGCGCTGGCTTGGGTGAACGGCCAAAGTTACAAGGCGCCAGTGGCCGAGCTTGAGATCTACGATCGTGTGGGCGGAGGCGACGGCTTCGCGTCCGGGCTATTTTACGGCCTGCTGACGGGCGCGCCGGTGGACGACGCTGTGCGGCTCGGCTGGGCGCATGGCGCACTAGTGGCAACCTATCCCGGCGACACTACGATGGCGACGCTCGACCAAGTGAAAAGCTTCGCGCGCCAGGAATCCCGCCGGATCCAGCGCTGAGGAGGGCCGGATGCGTTGGTTATTTTTTCTGGTTGGCGGCTTGCTAGCGGCGCAGGACCAACGAAACGTCACCGAGCCACATCATCCATCCAAATACTGCGCGACGCTAGAAGCTCGTTTTTCGACTGAACAGGACACAGAGCTGGACACGGCACGAGTGCAGAGCGCTATCGACCGCTGTTCTCCCGGCCAGGCGGTCCGGGTCGCGCCGCACGGAGCGAACGGCATCTTTGTAATTGCGCCGATTTCCTTGAAACCCGGCGTGACTCTAGTAGTGGATGCGGGAGCCGCAGTTTTCGCGTCGCGCAATCCCCGAGATTACGACCTGAGACCGGGAAGCTGCGGTGTAGTCAACAAAGAGGGCCGGGGCTGTCAGCCGTTGATTCTCGCCGATCACGCGCCGGACTCAGGAATCATGGGGGACGGTTCCATCGATGGACGGGGTGGGGCGAAGCTGCTTGGGCAAAACGTGACCTGGTGGGATCTTGCGCATGAAGCCAAGGTCACCGATCAGCAGCAAAGCGCCCCGCGAATTCTTGTGGTGCGCCAATCCGACAATTTCACGCTCTATCGCATCACGCTGCGCAATTCCCCAAATTTCCATGTGAGCGTAGACCGATGCAAGGGATTCACAGCTTGGGGCGTGAGGATCTTCTCACCCAAAACGGCGCGTAACACGGATGGCATTGACCCATCTTCGTCAACGAACGTTACGATCGCGCACAGTTGGATCTCGACCGGGGACGACAACGTCGCGATCAAGGCTGGAAATACCGGTCCTTCGTCGCACATCACGGTGGAAGACAACCATTTCTTTACAGGGCACGGGATGTCGATCGGCAGTGAAACCAATGGCGGTGTCAGTGCGGTTCGCGTTCGCAATCTCACGATCGACGGCGCCGACAACGGCATTCGGATCAAGTCGGATCGCAGCCGCGGAGGGCTGGTGCGCGATGTGACCTACGAAAACGTCTGCATGCGCGACGTGAAGAATCCGATCGTGCTGACGATGCATTACACGAATCTTGCTGGCAGCAAGATTCCGGATTATCGCGACATCACGCTGCGCAATGTCAATAGCGTCACTCCCGGCACTTCATCGATTCTCGGCGTGGACAAGGATAGCAAGATCCGTGTGACGTTCGACAGCGTTTTCGCTCCGGGGAAAACGCGCGCGGAGCATGCGGAAGTGAAAATAGGGCCAAGGGCGGGCGATTTTGTTCCTGGCGGTGACGACGTGACCGTCGATCGCGGCTCTTCATCGGCCGGACATGTTGGCGAATGCTCGTTTCCGTCTTTTCCGGCTCTCGATGGGCCCTCGACGAAAATCATCGTACCGGAAGAGGACCACACCATCTATGTCGCCGCAGATGGAACTGGCGAGTATTCCTCCGTACAGCGTGCCATCGATGCTGCGCCCGATTCGGGCGGCGTCATCTCGATCGCACCGGGCGTTTATCGCGAAGTGGTGACCATCTCCAAACCGAATCTTCATCTGCGCGGCGCGTCAAACGACGCCACGAAAGCCGTGATCGTGTTCCACAAAAGCGCAGGCGATTCCAATGGAACCTTCAATTCGGCGACGGTAAATGTTCGCTCAGACGATTTCGTCGCCGAAAACATTACCATCGCGAACGATTTCAACTCCACGCATCCGCAGCTTCCGCAAGGCTCGCAAGCACTGGCGTTGTCAGTCACGGCCGACCGTGCGAAATTCCAGAACGTGCGCCTGCTCGGCAACCAGGACACTTTGTACGTCGGCAGCAAAGGGTGCAGCCCCGGCAACGGCGAGCCGTGCACGGTTACGCGCCAATACTTCGAGAATTGCTACATCGAAGGCAACGTCGACTTCATTTTCGGCGATGGCAAGGCTTGGTTTGAGAACTGCGAGATTCACAACACGCCGCACCAAGGCGGATACATTACGGCTCAAGGCAAACATTACGCGAGCGAAGACAGCGCGTTCGTCTTCGATCACTGCCGGCTGACCGCTGCGCCCGGAATTCATGACGTGTGGCTGGGCCGCCCTTGGCGTGCCTGGGCGACGGTGACATTCGCAAACAGTGACATGGGCGACCACATTGCCGCTGCTGGCTGGCGGGAGTGGCATCCAGGCGAGACGAAATATCTCGAAACGGCCATGTATTCGGAATACGGATCGTCCGGCCCAGGCGCGCATCCGTCCGAGCGCGATCCGCATACGCACCGGCTAGAATCATTCCCGCTCACGCTAACCGAGTTTTTCGGCGGCTGGAATCCGCGCTAGTCGCGCCACCGGCCTACCAAACCAGGCGCGCGCCCAACTGGAGCTGGCGGGGCAAGTTGGCTTGCGCCGTAATCGATCCAAAGCCGGTGCTGGATATCGTCGTGTTCGGGGCAGAAAACGTCGGGTGATTCAGGATGTTGAACGACTCGAAGCGCAACTGGAAGTATGAGTGTTCCGTAAAGGTGAAGCTCTTTAGGAGCGATGCATCCAGGTTATTGATGCCGTCCGCCCGCACGTTGGGGAACGTGGTCGAGAACGTGCGGATGTGGAACTGGAACTGGTCGGTGGACTTGGGATCGAAGTCCGCAATGTTGAATGCGTTCCCGTTCACTTGCCGCGGGTCCAGACCGATATTGCCGCCGAAATAAACATAGTCGCCGATGTTGGTGGTGCTCCCGTTGGTCCACACCAGCGGAGCGCCCGTCTGATACGTGTAAATGCCGTTCACAATCCAGCCGCCCAGAAGCGCGTTAGTCCAGCGCGACTGTAAGTCGAACGCCCGGCCCTTGCCGATCGGTAGCGCATAACTAGTGGCAACAACGAAGTGCTGCGGATGGTCGAACGGCGAGACGCGTTTCTCCAACTTCGAGTCAGTATCGTTCAGCCAGGTATCTTCTTCGATCAGCCGCGAGTAAGTGTAGACGCCGATCAGCGAAAGTCCGTGCGAGAGGCGCTTCTCGACTCGCGCATTCAGGCTCTCGAAGTACGAGCTGCCTTCGGTGAGATTCTGCTCAATCACTCCGGTGCTGCCGCTTCCGGAACCGACGGGGAACTGCGGGTAAGCCGCAAGCAGCTGTTCGGGCGTGGTCATTGACGTGTTCAAGCTCGTACCCGGAATCAACCCCGAGAAGGGGTTCGCAGCGGTACCGGTCAGCTGAGTAATTACATTCTGATCGCGAGTGGGCAACGTGCTCAAGTACTGCCGCGGGATTACATTGAGCTGCGTTACCGCGACGGGCAGGTGTACTGCGTGGTTGCCCATGTAGTCGACTTCGATCACCAGGTCCTTGCGCAATTCGTGCTGAATGCCAAAATTCCAGCGCAGGGAGTAGGGATCTTTCATGTCAGGATTCAAGAATGAAACGTTTTGCCCCAGGAACGTCGAAAGGCCCTGAGAAGAACCGACAGGTTGCATTACGCCCGTGGGGAACGGATTCGCCAAGGTGGAGTTGGGCGTCAGAAAATTGCTCGGGACCACCATCGTAGTGGTCTGGCTGAAACCTTCCTGGTTGACCAGAGGATTCGTAGAGTACGCGCCCGTGGTGGCCAGATTGGCGATGATCACCGGTGCGGTGAAGATTCCGAATCCGCCGCGGACGACGGTTTTGCTCTTGAATATCGAAGGGCTCCAGGCAAAACCGACGCGAGGGCTGAAGATGTGGGACGCGCTGTCGTAGACGGCCCCATTGCTCGTTCCTGGGAACGTCAATCCACCATTTACCGCAAACGCGCTGGCAGGGAGTTGCGAAAGCGGATTCTTCGCATAGGCTGCTATCGCCGCGGCTGCAATCGGGCTGGCGGCGGAATTGTTGAAACCGTCCACCGTTCGGCCAAACTTCTCCGAGTAGGGCGTATCGTGGTCGAAGCGCAGGCCTAGATTGATGGTGAGCGTTCGCGTGACGCGCCAGTCGTCTTGCGCGAAGCCGGAATAGTAGTACGACGAAAACGATCCTGACGAGTTGAGATCGATCTGTCCCGCAGTAGGGAGTCCTAACAGGAACGACGCAAGGTCCTGACCCACTACGGTTGTCGTGCTGCTGTTGCTGGCCTGGCGCACCCATCCGTTTCCGAATGTGTAGGTACCAGCCGAATTGCCCGTTATATATGTGTTTAACCGATACTGCCGCGCATCCACGCCGAACTTGAAGATGTGGTTTCCCCTTACCTTTACGACGTCGCCGAAAAGCTGATAGGACTGCGATGGGTCTCGTGACGCACTATTGTCGCCCAGGCACTGAAAGCTGGTTTGGCTGCCGCAACTGCCGAACTGGATGAACGGCATCACTAGATAGCGCGAGGCTCCCGCGATGTAAGAGGGGAAACCGAGGGAAGTAGGATCGAATCCTTCGCTCGGTTCATAGTGCAGCTCGTTCATTCGCGTGAAGTTGACGCGCGCGTTGATTACCGTGGCCGGGTTCAACGTGTACACTTCGTCGACGCTCGCACCCCAGTTCTCGCGCGCCAGGTTGGTTCCGGTCGCAATGTTGTTGAAGTAGTTGTTCTTGGCCTGCACGCGATCGTTGTGGCGGATATCGAAAAACACATGGCTGTTGTCGGTCATGTTGTAGTCCATCCGGCCTAGCTCGTTGTCGTACCTGTCGGTTGAAAGGAAATTGTTGACGTAGTTTTGGAATCCGTTGGCGCCCAGCGAAGTGGTGTTGGGCTCTGGATAGTATTTCAGGTAGGCCTGCGCGATCGGGCTGATCATGCTAGCCGGAATCATGTTGCCCGCAAAAGGCTGGCGTGTGACCGTTGTCCCGTTCAGTACGTCAGTGGACGGATTGTAGATGGTGTAATTGAGCGCCGAGAAATTGCCGTTGCGCTCGGCATCCGTGGGAACGGTTGTGAAATTCGATGTCGAATTGCCAAGCGTGCTGTTGTTCGGCTGCGCGTCGGCGAGATTCTCCCACGCAAAAAACCAAAATAGCTTGTTCTTGCCGTTGTAAAGCTTCGGAATCCAAACCGGACCACCCGCGGCCAGACCGTATTGGTTGTAGTGTGTCACTGGCACAGCGGATCCACTGCGATTCGTGAAAAAGTTCACCGCGTTCAATGCGGACGCCTGCGTGAACTCCCACATCGAGCCATGGAAAGAATTGGTGCCGGTCTTGAGTACCTGATTTGCAGTCCCGGCTGCGGTGTGACCGTAGGCGGCATCGTTGTCGAACGCCTTAACAAATACTTCTTGCACGGCATCCTGCGGCGGGCTATAGGCCAGCCGGCCGTCCCAGGTGGCGTCCGGCGATCCGTCCATCAACAATTCGGCAGTTTGCGAGGGTAGACCGCCGATGCTCCAATTCGCCGCGCCGGAATTGTCGAACGGATGCACCAAGGTTGGCTGTGCGGTCGCGATTACACCGACCGACAACTGCGCCAGCATCATCGGCGTGCGGCCGTTCAGCGGAAAGTCTTCAACCTGCGCCGTCGTTACGGCCTGACCGAACGATGCGTTGGTGGTGTTCACGAGCGGCGCTGCTTCGGTAACGTCGATCGACTGCGATACTGCTCCCAGTTCGAGCGGAATGTCGACAACCCGATGTTCGGCCGCTGCAATCACGAGACTCCGGCGAACGTAGCGCTTGAACCCCTCCGCCTGCGCAGTGAGCTGGTATGTTCCCGGCAACAGGAAGGGAATCGTATATTGCCCGGTCGAATCGGTTACGCTCTGCGACTTCGTCCCGGTGTTGGCCTCTGTAGCGACGACTGTCGCGTTCGGAACAGGCGCTCCGGTTGGATCCGTAACAAGTCCACTGAGCGTACTGCGAAACTCTTGCGCAGCCAATGCGCCGCAGAGACACACCACGAGAACAGCAACTCGGCTGAACCTCATACCGCCCCCTTCTAATCCGCTAGCGGACTATATGAGAATGACGACCGCCGGGATCTTGCTAGCAGGAGTATAAGCGGGGGGTGTGCAACAAACAAACGCAATTCGTTTAATCGATTGTTTAGAAAATTTCAACAAATAACCTGATTCGCAGACGCCGGGCAACTGATGGACGCGGAAACACCGCTGTGGACGTGAACAGCGGGACGGCGATCAGCTAGCATATCCCTAATGCCGAACAGACGCCTCGCACGCCGCTGGAGTCTTGCAGCGCAGTGAAAAACTGGAGGTGACCATGGACGATTTGAGCCGTCGAAATTTTGCACGTCTGGCGATGGGCGCGGCGGCGCTCGACTCGGCTAAGCGCAGCGGACTGGCCTTCCAAGCTCGCACCGAATCGCGCCTCGGACTGGCAGGCCTGACGATTGCGGAAGCGGGACGGCGGCTGCGGTCCGGCTCGCTCACCGCTACCGCGCTCACAGAGGCCTGTTTGGAGCGCATCCAGACGTACAACCCCAAGGTCAACGCCTACATTACCGTCATGCACGAAGCGGCGCTGGCGCAGGCCGCCCGGCTCGATCAGGAAGCGAAGGCCGGGAAATATCGCGGCGCTCTGCATGGAATTCCAATCGCCCTGAAAGACAACATCGATACAGCCGGCACTCGAACCAGCGGCGGAAGCGCGCTTTTCGACGATCGCTTTCCGGATGCCGACGCCGAGGTCGTGCGCCGATTGAACGACGCCGGTGCGGTAATCATCGGCAAAACGAACCTGCAGGAACTCGCGATGGGAGGATCGTCGGCATCCACTTACTTTCTGCCCGTCCGCAATCCCTGGGCGCTGGATCATATTCCGGCCGGCTCGTCCGGAGGCTCGGGCGCGGCGCTCATCGCCGATATGACAATCGGCGCGCTGGGCACGGACACCGGCGGCTCGGTTCGAATGCCAGCGGCGTACTGCAGCATCGTGGGGTTGAAGGCAACCTATGGCTTAGTCTCCATTCGCGGAATCATCCCCCGGACATATTCGCTCGATCACTGCGGTCCGATGACAAAAACCGTGGAAGACACCGCGATTCTGCTGGAGGCCATGGTTGGATACGACAAGCTGGATGTCGCGAGTGTCGAGCATCCGAAGGAAAACTATCATGCCGCGCTCGAGCAGCCTGTGTCCGGCCTCAGGATGGGAATCCCTCGCGCACCTTTCTTCGACCGGTTGGAAGGCGAGGTAGCCGCAGCCGTCGAACAAGCCATCGGCGTTCTGTCCAAACTGACAAAATCCACTAAAGATGTTCATCTCCCGAACGCCGGTACGTTCGCGCGCACGATGTTGGACGGCGAGATCGAGGCGTTTCATTGGGACTGGTACAAGCGCAACGCCGCGCGCTATTCGCTCAGCCAGCGCCGAACCATTGAAGCGGTGCAAAAGAATTTGAACGATACGGCGACCGAGGCGTGCTCTCAAAAGGTCGTCGATTACGTGCTTGCAAATTGGGAGCTGATCCGGCTGCGCAAAACCATCGACGATGCGTTTACCGAATTCGACCTCGTCGCTCTTCCGACCATGCGGGTTCCGCCGATGACGATTAATGAGGCGCTGGCCCGCGAAGAAGATCCGAAACCTCGCGAGCCTGAAGAGACCTCGAATTGTCCATACTTCAATACATTTGGTATTCCCGCCATCTCTATTCCCTGCGGTTTCACTTCGTCCGGGCTGCCGATTGGGCTCATGATCGCCGGACCGCGCTTCTCTGAAGGACGCTTGTTGGCGTTGGCTCACGCGTACGAAAAAGCTACGGAATGGCATTCACACAGACCGAAGCTGAGTCCTGAGATGCCCGTCCCTGAAGTAAAACGCAGAGGGTAAGCTCGACTTGCGAATTCGGCGGCATCGCGGCCCACGGAGAGGCCTGCCGCAAGACCAGACGACACGAAACGTCACGCTAGACTGACCTAATCCCTATTCGCAAGTCTTCCGCGCTCTGTCTGTTTCGTGCCCACTTAGTCGCGACGGTAGTTAACAAACGTTAGAACATAGTGACCAGCAAACGTTCGATGAGGAATTCTGCGTGGGCTACATAACAAGGGTCAGGCCAGAAGCTTGTACAAATCGAGAACAAGCACGTATTTCTGCGGCATAGCCATGCACAAACCGGCTTGAGGTGCCGATCTCTTTGAGCGATGGATTTTTAAGCCCGAGTGCCAGGACTTGAGGAAGGAGTAGCAATGCCGAGAATCCTGATCGTCGATGACAACGAGATGAACCGCGACACGTTATCGCGGCGGCTCGAACGCAAAGGCTACACAATCACCTTGGCAGTGGATGGCGGCGCTGGAGTGGATAAGGCGGCCGCCGAAGTTCCCGACCTGATCTTGATGGACATGAGCCTCCCGGTGCTGGATGGTTGGGAAGCGACGCGGCGTGTAAAGGCCAACCCGCTGACCAAGCACATCCCTGTGATCGCTTTGACGGCCCACGCCATGATGAGCGACCGCGACAGGGCGATGGAGGCAGGCTGCGACGACTACGATACTAAGCCCATCGATTTGGCGAGGCTGCTGTCCAAGATCGAGATGCAACTCCGCAAGAACAAAGCAGCGCATGGAGGCTGAAATCGCAGTGACCGCGGCCACAACCGCATAAATGCCTCCTGGGGGCGCTAGCCTTGCCAAGCGTTTCTTCTTCTTATCGAGTAAGCTGTTAGGAACGGAGGTAAGTGAACGTGCGCATTCTGCAAGCTGCCCTTCTCACCTTTGGACTCGCCTCGCCGCTGTTTTCCGGAGATCCTTCATCGTCGAAGCCGAGCACCCCGGCCTGGAATTCGCAGTCTGCGGAGTCGTACCTGGACGGCCGACTGGCGTGGTGGAGTCAGTGGAAAAATTCCGCCCGCGATCATGAGACCTTCTGCGTGTCTTGCCACACCGTAGCGCCCTACGCGGTATCTCGGCTCACGGTGAAGGAAAAAACTCCTTCCGAAAATGAGGCCAAGCTCATCACCAACGTGGTGAAGCGCGTCCGGATGTGGGATGAAGTGGAACCATACTACTCGGATCAACGGGGAGCAGGCAAGAGCGCGGAGTCGCGCGGAACGGAATCGATCTTGAATGCGCTCGTCCTTGCCAGCTATCGCTCCTCGGGTGCGGGCACGGACGCCGATCTGAAATTGGCGCTCGATCGGATGTGGGCCACTCAGTTGACCTCAGGCGAAGCGAAAGGCGCGTGGAACTGGCTTCAATTCCACAACGCCCCGTGGGAAGGCGACTCGCAGTTTTACGGCGCGTCGCTGGCGGCGCTGGCGGTTGGCGCATCGCCTGCGGAATACCGCTCTGCAGCGGAGGAGAACATCAAGTCGCTCAGCGAGTACTTGAGAAAAAATTACGCCTCACAAAAGCTGAACGATCGCCTCATTCTCCTGTGGGCCTCTACGAAACTCAGCGGTCTGCTTTCGAGTGCCGAGCAGAAGAGCATCGTCGCCGACGCGCTCGGCAAACAGCAGGCCGATGGCGGGTTCAGCTCAACCGATCTCGTCAGTCCTTGGACGCGCGCCGACAAGACTCCGCTCGAGACCAAGAGCGACGGATATGCAACCGGCTTGGTCGCGCTGGTCCTGCAGGAAGCCGCCATTTCCTCTCAGGACGCGAAGCTAAGGAGCGCATTGGTCTGGCTTGCGAAGAACCAGGAATCAAGCGACGGCCGCTGGCTGGCTTACTCGTTGAACAAACAGCGCGACCTGAATACTGATGTCGGCCGGTTCATGGCAGACGCAGCGACCGCTTACGCGGCATCCGCATTGACGCGCGCGAGCCACTGAAGAGGAACGGTCTTACTTCGTCGGCGGTTTCGCGTCCTTATCGGGGAACGATTCCGGCGGCGGAGCACCAGTCCCAGTCGAGCCCAGGAACAGTTTCCGTCCATCGGTGAACGTCACGTTGCGAGCGTTGGCTCGCAACTCCGAGTGATCGCGCGCCTGATACCCGTCGACCACCACTTCGGTTCCGACCGGAAAACTGTTCTTGGTCGCGCCGCGACGCAGGAGCGAGTTCGGGCTGCCGCCTTCCACCATCCAAACTTCCTTGCTGCCGTCCTCTTTTGCGATCTCGACGTGAATCCAAGTATGCGGGTTCACCCACTCCACTTTGACAATTTTGCCCTTCAGCAAAATCGGGCGACTCGCGTCAAACTCAGCGCCAAAGGCGTGATGCGCGGCCGCGGGCATGGAAGCCATGAACAGCGCGGCGGCGCCCAAAACTAGTGTGCACAATTTCGTCTTCATCATTAGCTCCTAGGCCTTATTCTTTAGTCGCAGCTTTTTCCGCTTGCTCTTTTTCCCGCAACCGAGCGCCTTTCAAAATGTCCTTCAGCGCGTAGTTGGCTTCGTGGCAAGCGTACTCGTAAATGTGAGCGTCGGTGGCCGGCCAGGTGAGTTCACCGGTCCACGGTCTGGTCCAGGTGTTCGAATCTTCCACGGTGAACTGATAAAGCAGGGTCCGCTCGCCGGTGCGCGTAAATTTCTCGACGACGTGGAGATCTTCCGTAGATCCGCGGAATCGCGTTTTGTCGGTGAAATTGGTGGTGTCGACTACCAAGGTGTCGCCTTCCCAATGGCCCACCGAATCGCCTAGCCACAAACGGAACTGCTTGGGCAGATGCGGAGTATTCATGCGGACGGTTCGCGCGTCGTGCACCATTTCGGTGAGGATCATGATGGCGTCAGGAGTTTGTACGATCTGGTGGAGATTGTTGTAGAAGTAATCGGGCAGCGCGGGCGGTCCGGATGTGGAGCCGAAGCCTAACAGACAGCGCTCGCCGAGCGGGCGTCGTTCGGGATCATCGTAGGCTCCCGGAGTCGTTTCGAGACCGGGATCGCTACGCTCGCCGGCGTCTGAGGTCGGCCGCGCAAATTGTCCTGCGGCTCTCTTTCGCGCGGCCTCCGTCATGGGCGGGACGCGGCCGTTTTCCGGATCGATAATAAGCGACGCACGTTTCTCTCCTTTCACGACTGTGAACGTCGAACCGGGATCGAGCCAACCTGAGTTATAGCCACCGACATTGCCTGCCGCTCCGAGTGAACCGTCGCCGCCTTTAGGCGGGGCGGAGCGATTGGCGTCGATGGGCTGGTCGGCACGCTCTCTTTGCGCGGCACGCGCCGTTTCCAATTTGAGCGCGGCCTCTTTGGTCAGCACTAGTGGCGTGTTGGCCGCGCGCTCCATCGGCGTGATGGTAGCCAGGTCGTAAGTGCCCTGAAGATCCGGGTGGCCGTCCGGCATGCGAGGCGGGTTGTACTTCTTCGTCTCCGCTTTGTCATTCTGTGCCGCCGCCGGAACGGATGTCGATATCAATAGCGCAGCCATGGCTGCAGCTCCCACGAACGCAACGATGAATTTCCGCATATCGTTCTCTCCTTCGATCACGGACCTTTCAAACAACTCGCGCCACAACGGAAGGCCGTCGCAGCGATTTCTCCCGGTGAGGAGGCCACGGCCGCCTGTGGCGCTTACAAGCAACTCGCGCCAAACGGAGTGCGGCGCCAGGCAATTCCTGACACGCTTGGCGGTGCACGCCGCACCCTTTGCGCTTTCTAGATCACGGGCCCAGCGGTTTCTTGCGGTAGGGACCGTATAACAATTCTTCGACAAACTCAACGCACTTGAAATCTAAAAGCTGTTCGTTCTTTTCCTGACGCCGGTACAGCGGCATGCTGATTTTCCATGGCCGCGTGAAAACATTCGGGTCGGTAATGGTCGCTTCGTAAGCAATGACGTCGGGGCTGGTGCGCGTGTAACGCTCGACAACGTGCAACGCGTCAGTGTGGTAATTGCCAGCGCGGTCGAACCAGCTGGAATCGTTGAATCCAGTGACATCCACCACCAGCGTGTCGCCGTCCCAATGCCCGACCGACTGGCCCATCCACGAATCGACCGGCGCCGGCCCGGGGTCCTTCATAAAGATATTCCGGACTGCACCCGCAAATTGATACGTGATGAAAAACTGCGTCGCGTTTTGAAAAATGCGGAACGGCTGAGGAATGTAAGTCGCGCGCGGCACGCCGGGCAGATAGCATTTGATCTCCGGATCGAGAGTCAGCCAGTTCTTCTGATTTTCTTTCTTTTTGGCCAGTGCTTCCGGCTTGTAAGGGATTTCGCCACCGTCAACAACGCCGAGGCTCGGGGGAACGGCGCCGACAGCTCCCAACGCGACCACCCCGGCTGTTGGAACGGGACCGTAGGGGCCTTGCCGCAGCGCCATCGCCGGACGGGCAACATGTCCTTCGAGGTCGAAGTTAGCCTCATTCATCGTCTGCCATATACCGTTGAAATCCGGCTTGCCATTGATGCGCGGAGGCCGATAGGTCCCCGTTTGACCGAACACTGGCATCGTCGCGGCTGCAAGCAGGGCACCCGCGGCAAAAAGACCCTTCCATATTGTCATTTACTGCACGACCTCTCAAGGTATGATACAGGATTTCGTTTCTCGCAAGTATAGGCGAATCGGTAGCGCGTGAAGCGTCCTCTATCCCGAATCACATGTAAGAGTTGGCGAAGCTACTTGCGTAGAATAGCAACCACGATCTTAGAACTAACGCCACGCGAACTGACGATTGTCAACAAAGCGGTGAATGAAGTCTGCAATGGTATTGCGCTGAAGGGCGAATTTTCGACGAGGATGGGGCGCTCGCGAAAGGAGGCCGGCGAATTGCTGAACCGAATTCAAGTCTCATCAACGCAGGACTAGAGCTTAACTGATCACTGCACTTTTCAGGCCTGCTGCCGGCTCTGCCATCTCCGTGCGCCGCCGTGCTTGCTAAAATAGGAGTTCACTCCACTCCAGCTCCTCGTCAATGGAGCCTGTGGATGGTGTGTAACACGAAAAGGTCTAACGAGAAATGATTTCCGCTACACAACTACGCCCCGGCATGGTCATCAAGTTCAATAACGAGCTGTACTCCATCTTCAAGACCGAGCATCGCACGCCCGGTAACCTGCGCGGGTTCGTACAAGCCAAGATGCGCAAGCTCTCTAGCGGTACCATGATCGAGCATCGCTTCTCGTCGGAAGATCGGGTAGAGCGCGCAGCGTTGGAAGAACATGAAATGGAGTATTTGTACGACGACGGCGAATACTACTACTTCATGAACACCGAGAATTTCGAGCAGATGCACCTGACCAAGGACATTCTCGGCGACGGCGTCGAATTCTTGATCCCGCAACTCAAAGTCAACGTGGAGTTCTTCGAAGGCACGCCGATCAGCGTGGAGTTGCCGCCGACAGTGGATCTGACTGTGGTGGAGACAGAGCCGGGGTTGAAGGGCGCGAGCGTTTCAAACGTGACCAAGCCTGCCAAGCTGGAGACCGGACTGGTAGTTCAGGTGCCGCCGTTCATCAATGAGGGCGAAAAGATCCGCGTGAGCACGGCGGAAGGCACCTATCAGGAACGCGCCTGACCTTGCCGCAGGTTTGGGTAGCGTGCGGAGAAGGTCTATCGACAGTGCTCTAAGCGAGCTTTTGCAGGATCTCTAGATCGACGTTGCCGCCTGATAGAATTGCGCCCACGCGCTGGATGCCTGAAGGTAACTTACGGCCCAGGAGCGCGGCCGCTGTGACAGCGCCGCTCGGTTCGGTCACGATTTTCATTCGTGTGAGCAAGCATTTCACAGCGTTGCGAATCTCGTGGTCGCTCACGAGGATGACGTCCTCAACCAGCTTCTGAATGATCGGAAATGTAATCGCGCCTGGTTTCGGCGCTCGCAGTCCGTCGGCGATCGTGTGAGGCGGAGGAATCTCGACGCGCGATCCGGCGCGCAGCGAAAGAAGCGTATCGTTCGCGTCCTGCGGCTCCACCCCGAAAACGCGGATCGACGGCCGGAGGGCCTTGGCGGCGATCGCGCTGCCGGAGATCAGCCCGCCGCCGCCGATCGGAACCACGAGCGCGTCGAGGTCGGCGATTTCCTGAAGAAACTCCACGGCGGCGGTTCCCTGGCCGGCGATGATCCAGGGATGATCGAACGGCGGGACTAGAGTTGCGCCGCTTTCACGCGAGATTCTTTCGCTGATCGCTTCCCGGCTCTCAGTCGCGCGCTCGTAGGTGACAACGCGCGCACCGTAACCTCGCGTGGCTTCGAGTTTCAGCGCCGGTGCGTCGGCCGGCATCACGATCGTGGCCGGAGCATCGACGGAGGCCGCCGCGATGGCGACAGCCTGCGCGTGATTACCGGAAGAAAACCCGACCACGCCGCGCCCAAGCTGGTCTTTGGGAATCGAATAGACGAAGTTCGCCGCGCCGCGTATTTTAAACGCACCGCCGCGCTGGAGATTCTCGCACTTGAAGAAAACCTTGGCGCCGGCGAGTGAATCGAACGTGCGCGAAGTGAAAACAGGGGTGCGATGCGCGATTCCTGCGATGCGCTGCGCCGCGGCTTGAATGTCTGTGAATTGAACGTCCATCAATATCCGGCTTTCTTGTCTACGATGTTGCCGAGCGGCTTGCCGTCGCGAAAGAGTTGGAAATTCTCGATGAATTTGTACATCGCCAGATCCTGCCATCCCACGGTGTGGTCGGCTGAGTGCGGCGATAGCAAGACGTTCGGCATTCCATAAAAGGGATGGCCGACGGGCAGCGGCTCGGTTTCGAAAACATCGAGCGACGCGCCCCTCAACTGGCCCTTCTCGAGCGCGGCAATGAGCGCTGCCTCTACAATCACCGGACCGCGGCCCAAGTTCATGATTACGGCCGACGTCTTCATGGCGGCCAATTCCGCCTCACCGATCATCCCGCGCGTTTCTTCGGTGAGCGGAGCGGCGACCAGGACATAGTCGCAGAGCGCCAGCATATCGCGCAGTTCGGTCAAGGGGAACATGCGATCGACGTAGGAGTCGGGCTCTGGCGCGCGGCGACGCATGGCATAAACCTTCATTCCCAGTCCGCGCGCCAGCCGCGCTGATTCGCGTCCGATTTCTCCATATCCAACAACGCCCAGCACCTGCTTGCGCACTTCGAACACGTCAAACTGTTCCCAGCGACCGGCTTCCTGGTTGCGAATCAACCGCCGCAGGTCCTTTGCGAAAAAGAGAATCGAGGCCACGGCGAACTCCGCGAGCCCGTCCTTGAAAACACCTCGTCCATTGGTGAGCACGGCTGGGCTCGCGATGAGCTCCGGGAACAGGAGCTTATCGACCCCCGCCCACATCGAATGCACCCAACGAACGCACTTCGCCGTTGGGAGGACGGTGCGAAGCAGATTTGGATTCAAACCGCCCGCCAAGATTACATCCGCGTCTCGAGCGTGCTCGGTGAGAAATGCAGGGTCGTTTCCCGTATGGATCGTGACTGGCTCCGGGAGACGATCGAGCAATCGGAGGTAACTGGCTGTAGGGTTCGAGATCACCACTACACGTATGGCGTCCATGAAGAAAGGAAGATAGCATGGTTGCTGTGCCGGTACAGCTCCAATTGCGCGATCTTCCCTCGGTCGATCAGGTTGTCACCGCGCTGGCGCACTTGGAGCGCCGTTTTCCACGGAAGCTGATCGTCAGCGAGGCGCGCCGCGTTCTGGATGAAGTGCGCGGTGAGATACGAGCCGGCCGAAATGGAAGCATCGGCACGATCGAGTCAGGCGTCGAACGAAACCTCGCACGATTGGAAGCTCCTTCGCTGCGCCATGTGATCAACGCGACGGGTGTGGTGTTGCATACAAATCTGGGGCGCGCTCCGCTCGCGCCTTTCCAGCCGTTATCCGGTTACTCGAATCTTGAGTATGACCTCATGCGAGGCGCGCGGGGTAAGCGGGACGTGCATGTCGCCGAGCTGCTCGAGCGGCTGGTGGGCGCTCCAGGCATTGCAGTGAACAATAATGCCGCTGCCATTTATCTCGCGCTGAACGAACTTGCTGCGGGCTTTGAGGTCGTGGTGTCGCGCGGCGAGTTGATCGAGATCGGCGACGGGTTTCGCATCCCAGAGATCATGCGCAGTTCGGGTGCAATTCTGCGTGAGGTGGGCACGACGAATCGCACAAGCATCGAAGACTATCGCGCCGCGATCAACGATCGGACACGTCTGTTGTTGCGCGTTCATCCTAGCAACTTTCGCATCGAAGGCTTCACCGCGCGGCCGTCGTTGCGCGAGCTGGCCGCACTCGGCAAAGAGCGCGATATTCCAGTTTACGAGGACTTGGGCAGCGGCTGCATCGTGGATCTGCGCGCGTTCGGTATCGACGAGCCGCTGGTCTCTGAAAGCTTGCAGGCCGGCGCGAGCCTGGTTTCATTCAGTGGCGACAAGCTGCTGGGCGGTCCACAGGCAGGAATCATCGCAGGGGATGAGAAACTCGTCGCGCGCTTGCGGCGAAATCCGATGTTTCGCGCGCTGCGTCTCGACAAGTTGATTTACCAGGCTCTCGAAGTCACGCTGCGGAATCTTTTGTTGGAGCGCTGGGACTGCATCCCCGCGCTGACGATGATCGCAGCGTCGAGCGAGGATCTGCGTGCACGTGCTGCGAATTTCATCTCGCGGCTGGAGGGTATTCCCGCGCGTTTGGTCCAGGGACAATCGCTGGTCGGGGGCGGCGCGACGCCGGAACAGCCGCTGCCGACTTGGCTAATTGCGATGGAGTGCGCCGACGTCATGGAGGCAGAGCGGCGACTCAGATCGTCGGATCCTCCGGTAGTGGCGCGGATCGAAGATGGCTGGCTGCTGCTCGATCTGAGAACCGTGCTTGGAACGGAAGAGGACGATCTGGCTCGCGTTGCGCGGCAAGCCTGCTCATAGCGAAGAGATCAGCATCGCGAGTAGCGCGGTGCGGTCGGCGATCCGATTGATGAGGATGCTCTCGTTGACGGCGTGGGCGCCTTCACCAACGCCGCCGAGTCCATCCAGTGTCGGGATGCCGAGAGCCGCGGTGAAATTTCCGTCCGAGCCGCCGCCGGTTGCCGACTCTTCGAGTTCCACACCTATTTCTCCCGCCAAGGCGTGCGCGGTTTTGAACAGCTTTGCGATTCCAGGAGCGCGCTCCATCGGCGGGCGGTTCAACCCGCCCTCGACGTGAATCGTGCAGCGCTTGTCGAAGGGCCGCAGCGCGCGGAATTTCTTGTCGAGCGCGGGCGCGTCTTTCATTCGCGTCACGCGAATGTCGACTTCCGCTGTTGCCTCGGCTGCGACAACGTTTGTTCGCGTTCCACCCGATATGATTCCTGGATTTACTGTCAGCCCGCGCTCGAGTTGCGTGAATCCTGCGATTCGCTCCACTTGCCGGGCCAATTCGAGGACTGCGCTCGCACCGTTCTGGAAATCCACTCCGGCGTGCGACGCGCGGCCTTTCACTCGAACCGTGTAATCACCGACACCCTTGCGGGAAGTTTTCAGTTTTCCTTCGAGGCCGGTGCCGGGTTCGAGGACCAGCACTGCGTCGCTCGAGCGTGCGGCTTCTTCGGTCAGGGGGCGCGAAGTCTCGCTTCCCACTTCTTCGTCGGCATTCACTTGCAAGACGACGCGGCGCGCGACAGGAACATCCAGTTCGCGGACTGCATGTGCAGCGTACAAAAAAAACGCGATACCTGACTTCATGTCCAGCACACCGGGTCCCCATAATCGTCCACTTTTCTGCCGAAAAGGCATATGCGCGAGCGTGCCCATCGGCCAGACCGTATCCGAATGACCCAAGGCAAGAATACTTCCGTCCAGGCGCTTGCGCGGTCCAGGAATGCTTAACTCGCATCGTAGGTGACGCCCGAAACGCCCTCCGGGATAAGTCCGTACGCGGCCAAGCCCCTTCAATTTGGCCGCCAGCAGGTCGACAAATCGATTCACCGCCCGCGCGTCATCGCTCGGCGACTCGCATTCCACCAATTCGCAAATCAACGCGATGAGGTCAGATTGTTTCGAGCGCGCAAACCTGAGGAACGTATTCATCGCTTGTTATAATAGCCACTTCCCATGGTAATTCTAGACATTCAGGCGATTCGCGAGATTTTGCCGCACCGCTACCCGATGCTGCTCGTGGACGCGATTCTGGAATTGGAAGAAGAGCGCATCGTGGGAATCAAGAACGTCACCATCAATGAGCCGTTCTTCAGCGGTCATTTTCCGGAATTCCCCGTGATGCCCGGTGTGCTGATTGTAGAAGCGATGGCGCAGGTGGCCGGCGTGCTCGTTTTGAAAAGCATCCCAGACCGCAAAAACAAGTTGGTTCTGCTGGCCTCCGTGGAAGAAGCGAAATTTCGCCGCCCGGTACTGCCAGGTCATCAACTTCGCATCGAGATGAAAGTCACCAAGCGAAAGGCGAGCGTCGCGAAGATGCACGGGCAAGCGACTGTGGATGGTTTGGTCATGGCGGAGGCTGAGCTGATGTGCAAGCTGGCGGATCGTGAGCCGCACCCTGAGCCGGCCGCCGTAGAGGAACAGCCCGTCTAGCGGCGCATGGCGATTCATCCTACCGCCATCGTAGACCCAAGCGCGCACATCGCAGAATCGGCCGAGGTCGGGCCCTACTGCATCGTCGGTGCCAATGTTGAGATCGGCGCCGGAACCCGCTTGATGGCGCATGCATATCTCGACGGCACCGCTACCATCGGCGATAACAATCTCATTTATCCGTACACGAGTATCGGCGTCGCCTCGCAAGATCTGAAATACAAAGGCGAGCCTGCCGAAACGCGCATCGGAAACCGGAACACGATTCGCGAATTCGTTACGATTCATCGCGGCACGCAAGGCGGCGGGCTCGTTACGGAAATGGGTGACGACAATCTGATCATGGCCTACGCGCATCTTGGACACGATGCGCGTATCGGCAGCCACACGGTGATTGCGAACGGAGTAACGTTTGCCGGACATGTCGTAGTCGGCGATTGGGCGGTGATCGGGGCGTTCAGTGGTGTCCACCAGTTCTGCCGCGTTGGGCGGCATGCGATGATCGGCGGGTACAGTGTCGTGACCCAGGACGTGTTGCCATTTTCGATGACGGTGAGCCCGCGCGAGGTGAAAACTTTCGGCGAGAACAAAACCGGACTCGAGCGCCGCGGGTTCAGCGCCGAGACGATTGCCGAATTGCACAAGGTTTTCCGGCTTTTGACGAAATCCGGCTTAAACACGAGGCAGGCCGTGGATCGGATCTCCGCGGAAGTGAAAATGGGCCCGGAGGTCGAGGAGTTGCTGGCGTTCATCGCATCTTCGGAACGCGGATTCGTGAAATGAGCAAATACGGGATGATCGCTGGCAACGGGCGATTCCCGGTGCTGGCGCTGGAAACGGCGCGGTCGCTCGGCGACGAAGTCGTCGCCATCGGGCTGAAAGAGGAAGCGTCGCCGGAAATCGAGAAGCTCGCCGCGCGGTGCCATTGGATTTCGATCGGCGAGCTCAGCCGTTTGATCGAGATTCTGAAGCAGGAAGGAATCCGCGAAGTGATCATGGCGGGCCAGGTGAGGCATGCCAGCATCTTTTCGTCGATCCGGCCGGACTGGCGTCTGGTGAAACTGCTGGCGTCGCTCCGCGAGAAGAACACCGACGCGCTGATTGGAGGCGTTGCCAAAGTGCTCGCTGACGAAGGTATTCAATTGGCCGATTCGACGCTGTTGCTCAAACCACTGCTAGCCGGAACTGGCGCGTTGACCAAGCGAAACCCTTCTTCGGATGAAGATCGCGACATCGCCTATGGTCGACGCATCGCAAACGCGCTGGCGAGCGTGGATGTCGGGCAAAGCGTTGCGATCTGCGATCGCGCCTGCGTGGCAGTGGAGGCAATGGAAGGCACCGATGCGATGCTCGAGCGCGCTGCTTCACTAGTCAACGGAAAGCAGCTGCGCCTGGTGAAAGTGTCGCGCCGGCGCGGGCATTTGCTCTTCGACGTTCCGGTGGCAGGACCGCGCACCATCGAAGTGATGCAACGCTGCGGGGCTACTGCGCTCGCGGTGGACGCAGGCCGCACGCTGCTGCTCGACCGCGACGAACTGCTCGACAAGGCAAATCAAGCCGGAATCGCCATCGTCGGTTGCGAGGCCTCCGGATGAGCGCTAAAGTTCGAATCGCGGTGGTTGGGGCAGGCGTCTTTGGCCGCCACCATCTGCGCCTCCTGAGCCAATCGCCTGCCGCGGAATTGATCGGCGTTTTCGATGTAGTCCCCGATCGAGCCGCCTCAGCCGCAGCGGAGCACAAATGCCGCGCATTCTCGTCGCTAAACGATCTTGTGGGTTGTGTTGACGCTGCGGTGATTGCCGTTCCGACATCCGCGCACGCAGATGCCGGTGTCGCGTTGCTCGACCAGGGAATCGATCTGCTCGTTGAAAAGCCGATCGCCGCGGATCGTGCTAGCGCACAGCGCTTGGTGGAAGCAGCCGAGCGCAACAACCGGATCCTCCAGGTCGGCCATCTCGAACATTACAACCCGGCAGTTGTCGCACTGAAAAAGATCGTCACCATTCCGCTGTTTTTCGAGATTCATCGACTCAGCCTGCCAGGTCCGCGCAGCCTGGATGTCGACGTGGTCCTCGACCTGATGATCCATGACCTCGAAATCGTTCTCGACTTGGTGGGCGCGATGCCGGAGGATATTCAGGCTGCGGGTATCTCGGTGCTGTCCGATAAAGCAGACATTGCCAATGTCCGCCTGGCGTTTCCCGGCGGATGCGTCGCTAATTTGACGGCTAGCCGCGTCTCCACCGAGCGGGTCCGCAAGCTGCGGCTGTTTCAGCCACACCAATATATTTCGCTCGATTACCAGAAGCAGGAAGCCGCCGCGTTCACGGTATCCGAACAGAAACAAATCGGGTTCGAGATGTTGCCTGTGTCGAAAGACGAGCCTCTAAAACTGGAGCTCGAATCGTTTTCGGATTCGGTCCGCACACGCGCGCGCCCCGCCGTTCCCGGCGAAGAAGCGCTGCGCGCCCTGGATGTCGCCTTAGCTGTTCTTGCTAAAATCAAAGCGCATACTGAGTTAGTCGCGCAACGCATCCGATCGCTCTGATAGGCAACGTTCGCGCTTCTTCGGACGTCTTTTTAGCACGCGATCATGGCTTTTGATGCCGATTCGGGCCCGAATCTTCTGCTGGACTGGCAGCAGGAGACTGGCTCCGTGCGCTGGCTGCGCGATGGAGTCGCCTCGCTCGCCGTCCACGCGATTCTAGTCCCACTGCTCATCCTGGTGGCATCGCTCGAAACTCCCCCTCCGAAGGAAGCAACTGAAATCGTCAGCAATCTGCATCACGTCACTCTGATCACGCCGCGCGACATCACGCAAAAGGAGCCGAATCGCGCCAAACCCGCCAAGGAAGTGAACGTCGAGGACCTGCTCCCGCATCCGCCGACCCAAAAGCGCGAGCCTGCGACGCCCGCGGTTCGCGCGTTCCAACCGCCGCAGCCGAGGGCGCCGGGGCCGCCGCGTCCG
>Ga0126373_10000213_pt1 | contig 39053 bp, 38 predicted proteins | sample PanSoiMetPlot_11_FD_92545 | JGI IMG/M metagenome (GOLD analysis project Ga0126373, IMG submission 92545) | Tropical forest soil microbial communities from Panama - MetaG Plot_11 | ecosystem: Environmental > Terrestrial > Soil > Tropical forest > Bulk soil | place: Panama | collected 2016-02-17 | reverse complement strand
CGCGGCGACGACCGGCACGCGGACGACCGCCCGGGCGGGTCGAACCGACGCCACGTAAGCAGCCAGCACGGCGAGCGCCATCGACACAAAGATCACCAGCCACGGCAGCTGGAATGTTCCGATGACATGGTGGGCGCTGGCCTGCACGTGCGGGCGGTACGCCAGCCAGGCCGCCATGCCAAGCACAAACCCGGCGACCGCGCCGACCACGCCGGTCGCGAAACCATTGGCGCTGACCACAAGTCCGACGTTGGCATCCGTGGCACCCTGTGCGCCGAGCATGCCGATCGAGCGCAGGCGCCGCTGCGCCAGCACCGTGAACCCACCCACGCTGACCAAGGCAATCAGCAACATCCCGAGCGTGGCCGCCGCCAGCGAGATGGTCATCGGGTTGAGCACGTTGGCGCTGGCCGCCGACGTCCGTGACGTCACGTCCGGGCCCAGCGCGGGGGCATTCACACCCCGCGCGTCAAACAGCACAGTGACCACAGTGGGCGCACTGACCTGGCCGGGCCCGACGAGCGCGAACTCGTCGAGGAGATTCTGCGGGTTCGCCACGATGCCGACCACCTGCCGGGCTGTGCCAACGGCGCGCCAGGTGCCGCCGATCGTGAGGTGCAATTCCGATGCGACCCCATTGGTCAGCGCAACCTGGCCGGTCCCGCTCGGGTAGTGACCGCTTACCAGCGAAAGCATCGGCTGGCCGAACGCGCCATTCGGGTTCTGCGCGCGCAGGCTATACGTGGTGACCGAGCCGGGCACCGCGAACGTCTCGTTCGCAATCACGTCCACACGGCCGAAGCGCTGCGCGATCGCCGCGATCTGCGCCGGCAGGTGCGGGCTGGGCCCGAGCGTGGCCATGTCGGTCGCGGTGCCGAAGCCGGCGCCAGGCTGGGACGGCGTGTTGGTGGCTACCGCCGACCCGACAAACGTAGCCGCGACAGCGACGGTAATGAGCCCCAGGATCAGCAGTTGCTGGCGCCACTCGCGGAGCAGCAGCCGCCAGGCCCAGCGAATGACCGCGCGTCGCGCGGGGACGCCCCCGTTCCTGGGCCCCGTGCGCCCTGTCCGCCCTCGCACCGTGACGCTCACTGCGGGCCTCCAGGCGTGAGCAGGGATTCGGGACCCGGTGCCGAGGCGGTCTGGTGGGTGACCTGCCCGTCGCGCAGGAATACCACCCGGTCCGCCCACGACGCGAGGTCCGCGTCATGGGTCACCACAACCGCAGCCATCCCGCCGTTCTTGCACGCGTCGTGCACTAGGCGCATGACCGCCGCGGCGTTGCCCGAGTCGAGCGCGCCCGAGGGCTCGTCGGCCAGCACTAGCCGGCGCTCTCCTACCACTGCGCGGGCGATCGCTACTCGCTGGCGCTCACCCCCAGACAGCTCGTCCGGGTAGCGCTCGGCCCGGTCGGCAAGCCCAAGCTCGTCCAGCGCCGCGAGCCCGGCGGCTCGGGCCTTTCGGGCTGGCCAACCATCGAGCTCGAGCGGAAGGCTCACGTTCTCCGCTGCGGTGAGGCCGGGCAGCAGGTTGTAATCCTGGAACACGTAGCCGATCGTGCGGCGCCGCAGCCGGGCCTTGTCGTTGCGTGACAAGCCGGCGAGCTCGACGCCACGGACGCGCACCTCGCCTTCGGTCGGTTCCTCCAGGCTGCCCGCGATCGTCAGCAGCGTGCTCTTCCCGGATCCGCTCGGCCCCATCACCGCGACCATCGCGCCCTCCGCCACGGATAGGGTGACGCGGTCCAGGGCGTGCACTTCGGCGGCGCCTTGGCCGTAGACCTTCGACACTCGCCGGAGTTCCAGCATGCTCATCCCCGTGCTCCTAAACGCCGTCGTTGCTTCGGCTGTCCATCGCAGCCAGCGTTGCGGTCAACGGCGGCGAGTGCATCACGCGCTGGAGGTAGGGCGGCTCCCTCCTTGGGGGGATCCGCCGAAAGTCGCGCGGCGCTAGCGTGCAGGTGTGCTGGACCTGGTGCGACGCAGGAGATGGGGGCTGTCGGCCCGGCTGACCGCGTCCTACATCCTCGTCACGCTGGCTGTCGTGGTGCTTGTTGAGGCGGTCGCGCTCGGCTTCCAGGTGCCCTCGCTAGTGAACGGCTCGCAGCTGCAGGGCCAGGTGGATGCTGCCGCGAGGAGCTACGCCCAGCAGCTCGCGCAGAACTATCCCCGCGGCGTGCCCGCCGGACTGGTGCTCGGAGCGCCTAGCCAGCCCGCGCAGCCGGGCCTGGCCCGGCCGGCCGCGGACGGCGCGCTGGTCGTTCCGAAGATCACTGGACGGATCGACAGCAATCTGGCTGTCACTGCGGTCGTGGTGGTTGCCGCCGACGGTAAGGTCGTCGCGTCTTCCGCCCCATCCCGTTACCCACCCGGACGGCCGGCGGCTAGCGAGATCCCTGACCCAGCGACCGGGGAAATCAGCTTCGGGCCGTCGGCCAGGAAATGCTGCGGCTCGGACACCCAGTACGGCATGGTGCTCTGGAATGTCTGGCCGCTAAGCCGCGCATCCGGCAGCAAGCCGGCGGCCAGTGCTTCGAGGCGTGTCGCCTACGTCTATGTCCAGGCGCCATGGTCGCCCAGGTTTATCAACCCCATCCGCGCCTGGAGCGAGCTTCGTCAGCTGGGCGAGGACGGCCAGCTGCTCTCAGGTCCCTTCGCGCTGATCATCGTCATCGTCCCGGCCGGCGTGCTGTTCGGACTGCTGGCCTCGCGCCGCCTCGTTCGCCGGGTACGTCGCCTGGAACGCGCCGCTGCCGCAGTCGCCGATGGCGACTACACGGTCACCTTGCCCGTTTCCGGTCGCGACGAGGTTGGTCACCTGGAAGCCAACTTCAGCACCATGACCCGGCAGCTCGACTCCGCGCTGGCCGCCGAGCGGCAGCGAGCAACAGGCGACGCGCGCGCCACCGAACGAGCCCGAATCGCGCGAGAAGTCCACGACGCGATCTCCCAGCATCTCTTCGGCCTGCGGATGATCGCGGCCGGGATGCGGAGGGCTGACCCAGGCAATCAGCAGGTCCGCGCGATCGAGCGCATCAGCGAGGAAGCACTGCGTGACATGCAGTCGCTCCTGATCGAGCTGCGCCCCGCCACCTTGGACGCTGCCGGGCTCGGCCCGGCCTTGCAAGAGATCTGCACTGCCTACCACGACCGGCTGGGCGTCACCGTTGACACCAGCCTGGCCGACGTAACCGTGCCCGCGCCCATAGAGCACGCTCTGCTGCGCATCACCCAGGAGGCATGCACCAACGCAGTTCGGCACGGCAACGCCCGTCGTCTCAGCGTGTCCATGACTCGCGAGGACGGGCACGTCGAGCTCGCCGTCCGCGACACCGGCAGCGGATTCGACCCGGCGGCCCCGCAGGCCGGATTCGGGCTCGCCCACATTCGCGACCGGGTCAGCGAACTCGGCGGCACGGTCGACATCGACAGCGCACCGGGGCGCGGTGCAGCGCTCACAGTCCGAGTGCCGGTGCCATGACGATCCGCGTAGTGATCGCCGACGACCACCGCGTCGTCCGCGACGGACTGTGTTACCTGCTGAGCCAGGAACCAGATGTCGAGATTGTCGGCGAGGCCGGAGACGGGCGCCAGGCCGTAGACGTCGTCGCCGCCACCTGCCCCGATGTGCTGCTGCTCGACCTGTACATGCCGACACTGGACGGGCACGACGTGCTCGCTGCAATTCATGACGCACCGCACCGGCCCGCCGTCGTCGTGCTAACCTCCGCCACCGATGATGAGCACCTGGTCCGCGCCATGCACGCTAGTGCGACCTCTTATCTGCTCAAGACCGCCCCGGCCGACGACGTCATCGTCGCGGTGCGCGACGCCGCCGCCGGTACTGCCAACCTCAGCCCGGACCTGCTGACTAGGCTCACCCAGGCACTCCGCCGGCCACCGCCACCAGACCCACTACGGGCGCTCTCGCCGCGCGAGCGTGAGGTGCTCCAGTTGATCGCTCGCGGACATAGCAACCGGCAGATCGCCCGGGAGCTGGGTATTGGCGAGCAGACCGTTAAGACGCATGTCCACAGCATCCTCACGAAGCTCGGCCTGCAAGACCGCGTCCAGGCAGCGATCTTCGCCCTTCGCCATCAAGCCGGTGGCTACGAGCAGCCGTAACCGCAACGGGTCCGGGAAGGGGCTGGGTTGCGGTTCATGCGAATATTCAGTCTGATGTTATGGATGAGCGGCTTGTGGCGCGTCGCTGGCCTGACGTGCAGTATCGGCCTGCCGCTCAACTTCGCCGTGAGCGCCCCTGGCGGCAACGAGTCGTGGCCGCATCCATCGAAGACGGCTCCGGTTAATTCGCTCGTGCTGCTCAGCGCCAACGGAAGGGTGCTCACGGCACGCGGCGCGATCGCGTGTGGCCGCCGCCCGCTGCTAGTGGCGCAGTCCCATCCCGATCGTGTGACTCTGACGTGGGTCAACCCAGACACAAGCTGCAATGCGGAAACGATCAAGCCGGTCATGGTAAGCACCACATTGCCCATGCCATTAGGCAGCCGAATCCTCGTGCAGGCAGCTACGGGCAGAAAGATCCGCTACCAAAGAGCTCGGCAGTGAGCAGATCCAGGATCACCTGCGCATAGACTGCGCCACCTCCAGCCCGCCATGGAAGCGTTGCGCCGGTTCCGATGACACCGGATTGCTCATAGGGTTGCCGAATGTGGCCTGGCTTTGGCTTGCTGCTGACGTCTGCGGTCATGCTCGTGGCCGGCGCGGAACTATTCACCGAGAACGCTGGGCAAGCCGCCCGAAAGCTCGGCATCACGGTGTTCGGAATCGCTTTCCTGCTGGCGGGCGCCGAGCCTGAGGAGATGATCACGGCGATCATCGCCTCGGCTCGGCACCGGCCGGGCCTGGCCGTCGGCGATGCGATTGGCGCCAATTTGACCATGCTCACGCTGGTGCTGGGCCTGGCCGCGCTGGCCAGGCCGCTGCCATTCGGCGGCCGGGTGCGCAGCTACGCGATCTGGTCAGCAGCGGCCGGCGGGCTCGCCGCCTTCGCAGTTGCCGGTGGGCATGTCGGCCGCTGGGAAGGCGGCCTGCTGCTCGCCGCTTACGTGGCCGGCGTAGCTGCGCTCTGGTGGCGTGAGCGGGAGCCGCCGGCGATCGGCGAGCTTGCCGAGGCAGGGGATGACGACGATGAACGTTCTCGGCCGCCCGCCGCCGGGCTGGCCATCGCCGTCGGGGGCGTCGCGCTGATGGCAGCCGGCGGCTGGCTCGCTGTCGCTGGGGCCAGCCGCGTGGTTAGCGCGCTCGGGCTGACCGACACCGCGGTCGGCCTCACGCTGCTGGCGCTGGCGACGACAGCCGAGCTGCTCGCTCTTGCCTGGGCGGCGATGCGCCGTGGTGTTTCCGAGATAGCTGTAGCTGGCGTGGCTGGCTCGGCTGCCTACAACGCGACAGCCACTGTTGGTGCCGCCGCCCTGGTCCGCCCGCTCGCTGCCGGCGGCATCCTCGGGCCCGCGATCGCGGCCGCAGCGCTGCCCCTCGTACTACTCGCCGTCACGGCACGGGGCCGCCTGAGCCGGCCAGCCGGAGCCGTGCTGGTAGCCGCTTACATCACGTGGGCGACGCTCACGCTGGCCAGATAACGTCCGTCGGCCAGCGGTTACCCGCACCGGAGGCCTGAGCGCGGGGCGCATTAACTGACATTCTCTGGGCAGCTTGCGCACGCCGGCGAAAGCCGGCGGACGCCACCTTGAGAGGGAACGCAATGATCGTCTTCGGCATCATCTTGCTGCTGATCGGCTTCCTGGCCAAGATCGCGATTGTCTGGACCCTGGGCATCATCGTGCTCGTCGTCGGCCTGATCCTGCTGCTACTCGGCTCGACCGGGCGGGCAATCGGGGGCCGCCGACACTACTGGTAGCCCGGGCGGGCCGTCGCTTATCGCCGCAATGGTCTGTTCGTATCGCAATCGTGGCAGATGACGGCCTAGGCCTGGCGGCCCTCAGTGACCCGTCACCCAGTCCGCGATCAGGTCGGCCGCTTCGGTGCGGGCGTCGGCGGGCTCTTGCAGGTAGTGGTCGGCCTTGATGTACTCAAGCCGCTTGTCATTGGCGGCCAATGCGTCGTACAGAGCGCGAGCGTCGCTGGCATAGACGCACGCATCGGCCGTCGCGTGGATCACCAGCGACGGCGTGGTAATCCGGCCGAGGTGGGGCGCTGCGATGCACTGTGACGTGCGCAGGCTCCACATCGACAGCCAGCTGCGGAGCGTGCTGACGGTGCCGACGCCGAAGACGCCATAGTTGGCCTTGAGTGGATCGCCGAGATAGCACCAGTTGGCCCGGCGATCGGACGGCTCGATCGTGGGGTCGATCATGCGCAGGTCGGCCCAGCTGCGCGAGACGGTGAACAACCGGTCCCGGGCGCGCGTGTTGCTGAGAATGTCGAGCTGATCGAGCGCCCAGTCGGTAATGCGCTCATTCCTGGTTCGTTGGGCTACGCGGTACCGCGCCTGGAACTCGGCCGAATACGGCGGCCCGTTGTCAGGGTTGAACGGATCGAGCGCCGGGTCGACCGATAGCGGATCGGCTTCATCAGTCACCGACGGGTCGAGCCAATTGGTCAGCACCTCAGGTCGGCCCGAGTGCGCGGCGAGCGCGACAAACAGGTCTCCCGGCATCAGACTGTCGATCGCACTCACCGGCCGCATCCCGGTGACCGGCGCCACGTTCGGCTCGACTGCCTGGGACTGGTAGGCGGCCATCAGCGAGCCGCCGCCGGAGTTGCCGAGCAGCACGATCCGCTGCGCATCGGCTTCCTCGCGCAACCAGCGAACACCTACGCCGATCTCGGCGAGCGCGTGGTCGAGCAGGAAGTGCGCCTCGCTGCCGCGGAAGCGCGTGTTCCAGCCAAGGAAGCCGAAGCCGCGCTCCGCCAAAAGCTTGCCAGGTAGTGCTCGGCGAAATCGACGTTGTAGTGCGAAGCGATGAACGCCGTCGTTGGCAGGGTGTCGGCTGGCCGGTGGTAGATGCCCTGGCAGGGATGGCCGCCTGCGCCCGCGCGGCCGATGGTCGGCGACGGCAGGCCGACGAATTCCCTAGCAATCTCGGTCACCGCGGCCCTCCTGGCGCAGGTTACTGGCGGAGAAGTGAACCTGAGTTTAGATTTACTTTTGCGCGTAACGGTAGGCCAAGGAGGTCGTCATGGAGTGGCGGAACGAGGAGTTCGACCTCGGCGGTGTCAATCACCTCGCGCTGGTCTGCTCGGACATGAAGCGGACCGTGGAGTTCTACACCGAGGTGCTGGGCATGCGGCTGATTAAGACCATTGACCTGCCAGCCGGGTCGGGACAGCACTTCTTCTTCGACATGGGCGGTGGCAACGCCCTGGCGTTCTTCTGGTTCCCGGATGCGCCCGACCCAGTGCCGGGCGTCTCGGCGCCTGTCACCTTGCCTGGCCTCGGCGAGTGGACGAGCGCCATCGGGTCGATGAACCACGTGGCCTTCGACGTGCCAGAAGAGCGGTTCTTGGAGTACCGGGCCAAGCTCAAGGCCAGGGGTGTGCGCGTTAGCCCGATCCTTGATCACGACGACAGCGAACTAGGCGTGGCGCGCGAGTTGCACCCAGGCGTATTCGTTCGCTCGTTCTACTTCCAGGACCCAGATGGCATCGTGCTCGAGTTCGCGTGCTGGCGGCGTGTCATGGGACAGCCGGGCGACGTCAGGCACGAACCCAAGACGGCCGCCGACCGCACCGGCGTGCGAGTCTGACGCGTTGCCCGAGCCGTTCTGGACCGGCCGAGACCGCTGGGCATTATGACGATCCAGCCGGGCCGAACAGAGAAGGCGACGCGGAAGGGTCGAAAGACCGACGAGGCCTTCCGGGATGCTGCTCGCATCGTCTTCGCCCGGGACGGTTACCTAAACGCCAGGATCAGCGACATCGCCGCGGTGGCGGGCAAGTCGGTAGCGTCGTTCTACAACTACTACAACACCAAGGCCGACCTCCTGATCGCGCTCGCCGAGGAGTTCCACACCGAGGCCACCGCGATGGCGATGCTGCCGTACCGCGCTGGCCTGTCGGATGAGGACGCGCTGCGAGCTGCGGTCGCTGGTTTCTGGCGCACCTACGCCAAGCGGCGCGGCGAGCTGATCGGCATCTTCCAGGCGGCGATGGTAGAGGGCCGGTTCCGCGACCGGTGGCTCGAGATACGCGGGGAGGCCGTCGGCCGCATCGCCGCGGAGATCAGACGCGCGCAGTCCGAGGGCTACTCCCCCGGTGTCGATCCGGTCCTGACGGCGTCTGCGCTGTCGGCGATGCTTGAGCACTTCTGCTACATCTGGCTGGGTCAGGGCGGCGAGAAGGGCGTGCCATTCGACGACGAGCGGGCGTTGCACGCGCTCGCGACCATCTGGGTCAAGTCCATCTACTGGCGAGGCGGTAGCTGACCAGTTCCGGCTACGAGGTTGGCCACAGCGCGGTCAGCTGCGCCGGGCTGATGTTCCCGCCGCTGCAGACGATCGTGACGTTGCGGCCCGAGAACCGCGCCTGATCAGCCAGTACCGCGGCGAGTGAGGCGGCACCCGCAGGCTCGACTAGGTTGCGGGTCTTCTCGATCATAAGTCGGGTGCCCTGCGCAATGTCGGCATCGGACACCAGCACGAAGTCGTCGAGCATCTCGCGGAGGATCCGCTGGGGCAGCTCGAACGCCGTCCTCGTCGCCAGGCCCTCGGCGAACGTGGTGTTGCTGTCCTCCACCAGCGCGCCGGCCTGCCAGGAGCGGTAGGCCGCGGGCGCAGCCGCTGATTGCACGCCAATGACCTCGATTGTCGGGCGGACTGCCTTCGCGACGATGCACGCACCTGCCGCGCCGCTTCCGCCGCCTATCGGCACCACGATGACGTCGGTATCGGGCCGCTCGGCCAGGATCTCCAAAGTGTACGTGCCAACGCCGGCGATGAGGTCGGGCTCGTTCCCGGAATGGATGTAACGGTAGCCGTGCTCGGCCGCCTGCTTTTCGCATTGTTCGCGCGCGTCGTCGAAGTCCCGCCCGTGGAACACGATCTCGGCGCCGAGCGCACGCATGGACTCGACCTTGACCGGGTTGGCGTTCTCGGGCACGAAGATGATTGCCCGCACGCCGAACAGGCTGGCCGCGTACGCGATCGACTGCCCGTGATTCCCGGTCGAGGCCGACACGACGCCACGGGCCCGCTCTGCGGTGCTGAGCTGGCTGATCAGATTCACGCCCCCGCGCACCTTGAACGCGCCAACCGGCAGGTGGTTCTCGTGTTTGACGCGCAGCCGCGCGCCGGTGAGCGTATCCAGCGTGGGGTACCGATAGAGCGGGGTCGGGCGCAAGTACGGTGCAATGCGGTCGCGGGCAGCCAGAACGTCGGCCAGGTCGGGGATGTCCGTTGCGGTCATGCTCCGGTTCTACCACGGCTCGCGCGCCAGCCGACCAGGGCGTGCCCGCGCAGCGCTGCAGCTACCCGCCGTCCCGGAGCATCGCGGCCGTGGCCTCGACGAACGCGATGGCGTCGCTGGCCGGAGGCCGGTCTGACCGGCTTCCGCGCTGCTGAGCGAGCGCGCGGCTGATGACGTCGGCCGGTCCGGTGCGGCGCTCCAAGGCAGCCTCGCCGCCGGCGATCTTCGAGACGATGGCTCCGTCGGTCAGGTACAGCCGGGCCCGGCAAGCGTTGAGCACGCCGTAGCGCTCAGGCGCGTTCGCGATACTCCAGCGCAGCTCGTCAGCCAGGTAGCAGAGGATGTCGGCGCGCGCGATCGGACCGATGAGATCGCCTGGCGGCGGACCGTAGGCCGGATACCCGGCAGTCCGGCATGCGACGTAGTGCATCAGCAGATCACGGTCGTCCCGTTCCTGGTCGGGCTTCACGATTCGAGCCTGCCCGCCCGGGTCAGTAACTACGTGCCGCAGGAACGGGCAAGGCGGCCCCGGGTCGCGGGCGGCTGATGCGGCCACGATGCTGATCTCGAGCGCGAGCGCGGGCCACTGATCCGGCGGGCGCCTTCGCTGGAGGCTGACGATGGCGTCCACCATCGAGTCAAGAGTCGGTTCGCCGATGTCATCTGCCGCCACGATGAGCACGTCGATGTCGCTGCGACCCGGCACCCAGCCGCCCAGCGCGGCAGAGCCGTGCAGATACACCGCGACCAGCTCGGCGCCAGCCACGTCCGCAAGATCATCGGCGAGTCGCCGCGCGACCTCGGCCGGCACAGGGTGCACGGGGTGCATGGGGTCCATTGCTCCAGGATCTCGCGCTGCCTCGCGAAGCTGCGGCAGCATCACGGACTGGTCAACCTGGGCCTCGCTGGCGACCGCCGCCGGCACGCTGGTGCTGGCGGCGGCGACGTGTGGCGGCTCGCGGTCGGCAGGCAATTTAACGTGGACCGCCCCGAGTCTCGACCCGTGCACAGCAACGGCGGCTGAGCGACGGATGCAGCCATTGCGGCACTGGCGTCAGGGCAGGTGGACGTAGTCGTAGTCGAACGGCTTGCCGTTAATGCCGTTGCGCGGCGGGGCTATCCACGCGGCAATCTTGCCGCGCTCGTATACGGGCTGCATCAGCGAGCGAACGTGAGTCTTATCCACATCCGTCGGCAGCCAGGCGCTCTTCCGCTGTTTCCAGTCGTCAGCGCTGAGAATCTCACCGTCCGGCGATGCCTCGATCCCGGCGAACGCGCCGACCTTGCGGTTGAACGCAACGTGCGGCAGCTTCAGCCGCTGCGGCAGCCCGGCCGACTCGAGGATCCTGTTCCATCGATTGACGCCGCTCTGGCAGTCGGCGATGTACTCGCGCCGAAGGTCGGTGTTCAGCCCCACGAGCGCAGCGACCTCATTCTGGCCGATCTCTCCGTCGACAAGCGCGTCGACCATGATGGCGTCGCTGGTCAGCTTGTGGTCGTCTTTCCGGCGGTCTTCTGACCAGCGGCCCTTGAGCCCGGCGGTGTAGTAGTTGGCCACGTTCGTCGACGTGTCGCCGCCGAACAGGTCCAGCGACACCGAGTAGTGGAAGTTCAGGTACTTCTGGATCACGCTGAGCGGGACGGCACCGTGGGGTCCGGCGTCGTCGGTATCGTGCTCCACCATCAGCTGCGCGGTCCGCTCCACCACCCGGTCGACACCGGTGGTGCCGACCATCATGTGGTGCGCTTCCTCCTTGAGCATGAACTCGCACGTGCGTGACAGCGGGTCGAACGCCGACTCCTTCAGGGTGCCGAGCTGGTACTTCCCGTCGCGATCGGTGAAGTACGTGAACATGAAGAACGACAGCCAGTCCGGCGTTTCCTCGTTGAACGCGCCGAGGATCCGCGGCGAATCCGCGCTGCCAGAGTTGCGGTGCAGCAGTTCCTCGGCTTCTTCGCGCCCGTCGCGGCCAAAGTAGGCGTGCAGCAAGTACACCATCGCCCACAGGTGTCGGCCTTCCTCGACGTTCACCTGGAACAGGTTCCGCAGGTCATACAGGCTCGGCGCGGTCGCGCCGAGGTTGCGCTGCTGCTCGACCGACGCGGGCTCGGTGTCGCCCTGGATGACGATCAGCCGCCGGAGCTCAGCGCGGTACTCCCCCGGCACCTGCTGCCAGGCCGGCTCGCCGATGTGCTGCCCGAAGCCAATGGGCCGGTCGGGGTTGCGTTCGGCCAGGAAGATGCCCCACCGGTAGTCGCGCATCGGCACGTGGTCGAAGTGGGCCCAGCCCTCACGACCGACGTTGACGGCCGTACGCAGGTACACATCCCGCGTGCGGAGCGTTGGACCCATCGAGTCCCACCAGTTCAGGAAGTTGGGCTGCCAGGACTCGAGCGCCCGCTGCAGCCGCCGGTCCTCATGCAGGTCGACGTTATTGGGGATCTTCTCGCTGTAGTCGGCCCCGGTACCCGTGAACGCGGAAGTCATGACCCTAGACCCGCTTCCTGTCGAAATCTGCCCGCTGCCCGGTGCCATACCTGCGCAGCGCCCCGTCCGGGCCCGCGGCGTTGGGACGGTTGAAGATCCAGTTCTGCCACGCGGTCAGCCGACCGAAGATCTTCGTCTCCATCGTCTCCGGCCCCGCGAACCGGTAGTTGGCCTCCAGCCCGGTGAGCGCGTCCGGGCTGAAGCTTGCGCGCTCTTCCATGGCCACCCGGATCTCGTCGTCCCAGTCGAGGTCGTCCGGCGCGAACGTGACGAGGCCAAACTCGGCCGCCTCTTCAGCATCCAGCGCCTGGCCTGCCCGCGCCGTAACCGCGGTCAACCTGTCCGCGTCGCCGTAGAACCGGGTCTCCAGCCGGCTGAGGCCGTTGCCCATCGGCAGCACACCCAGATTGGCGTTACCGACCACAATCACTGCCGGAACGGGGCCGACGGGCTCGCGGCCGTCGCCGGCCGCGCCGTGATCTGAGCGAACGTCGTCTTCGAACACGCCAGACAGCATGAACGAGCGGTCGGCTGCGAGCGCTAGTTCCAGTAGCGAGCCGGCGAAGCAGCTGCCAGGCTCGATCAGCGCGATCAGACTACGGCTGGTGACGTCGAGGCGCTTCAGCGTGCGCTTGTAGTAGTGCACGATCTCATTGGCCAGCCAATCGCTGCCGTTGCTGAGCAGCAGGTCGTCCCAGCCCAGGACGACGCCCGGGTCACCGCTCGTGCGCAGCACCCACGTTCCGAGGCCTGGCTCATTCGTGCGCAGGTCGAGGATGAGGTCGTCGAGTTCGCGCGTCATCGCGAGTGGCCAGCTGTCCGCGCCGAGCTTGTGCAAGCCGGCTGCGTCGGACGGGGCAGCATTATCGGGGCCGGCGACGGTGATGTCGACCGCGCCAGCATCGCGATCGAGCCGCGCAGTCACATAGCTGTACCTGATCGAGTCGGCATCGACGGCCTTCGCGAGCGGTGTTAGCGCCACCCCGTCGGCCGATCCCCCGCGCGTCCGATCTGATTGGCCGGCGAGTTCGCCCGCCCGCGCGGCGACAGCCTCGTCCCACGACGGCCGTGGCACGACCTCATCGACGAGCCGCCACTGCACTGCCTTGCGGCCGCCGACGCCTTCAGCTCTCGTCGCGAAATAGTCGGCGATGTCGCGTCGTACGTGCCGCTTGTCGGTGACCCTCGTCAAGCCGCCGGTGCCCGGCAAGACGCCGAGCAGCGGCAGCTCGGGCAGCGAGACGACCGATGAGCGGTCGTCGATCAGCATGATGTGGTCGCACGCGAGCGCGAGCTCGTAGCCGCCGCCCGACGCCGTTCCGTTCACTGCGGCCAGCCAGATCTGGCCTGAGTTCGCCGTGGCGTCCTCAATCCCATTGCGGGTCTCGTTCGTGAACTTGCAGAAGTTCACCTTCCACGAGTGGGACGCGCCCGCGAGCATCTTGATATTGGCGCCCGCGCAGAAGATCCTGTCCCGGCCGCTCGTGAGCACCACCGCGCGGACCTCGGGGTGCTCGAACCGCAGCCGTTGCACGGCGTCGTACAGCTCGATGTCGACACCGAGGTCGTACGAGTTCAGCTTCAGGTCATAGCCGGGCACGAGCCCGCCATCCTCGTCGACAACCATCGCCAGGGTGGCAACTTCGCCGTCGACAGCGAGCCGCCAGTGCCGATATCGGGCTGGATTCACCTGGAAATCGACCCGTGACTGGTCGTTTCGCACACCCACCTGGCCAGTTTAAGCTCTACACTTGTGTTCGTCTACGTCAGATGGACGTAGAATGATCTGCGATTCGAGCGCGCGATGTCCGTTCTGACGCAGCCGCACGACGGCGGTCCCGCGGCCCTGTCGCGCCGCGACGCTGCCGCATCGACGAACGCACGCGGCCTGATCTTTACGATCCTCGGTGAGTACGTGCTGCCCGCCGGCGGCACGGTCTGGACCTCGGCGATGATCGACGCGATGAGCCGTCTCGACGTGGAGGAAAAGGCGACCAGGCAGGCGCTCATGCGCACGGCAGCGGACGGCTGGCTGACGGCTGAGCGGGTTGGACGGCGAACCCGGTGGCGGCTCACTCCGACCGCCGACCGCCTGCTGACGGAGGGATCGGCCCGCATCTACGGCTTCGGCCCCCAGCGCGACGGCTGGGACGGAGACTGGTTGCTGGTACTGGCCCGCACCCCAGAGGCCGAGCGGCCGGCCAGGCACGTGCTGCGCACGCGCCTGACCTGGGTCGGCTTCGGCAGCCCGGCCCCAGGTGTCTGGATCAGCACGCATGCTGAGCGGCTCACGGAAGTCGAGCGAGCGCTCGCTGAGGCCCGGCTGGCCGGGGAAGCGCAGATATTCCGCGGCAGGCACGCCGATGGCCAGCTGCCCGTCCTCGTCGGCCAGGCCTGGGACCTGGCCGCAGTGGGTGGCACGTACGACGACTTCATCGCCACGTTCGCCGCGGCAACGCCCGCGGATCCGCTCGCAGCGCTGACCGGGCTTGTCCACGCGTGGCGCCGGTTTCCGTGGACGGACCCGGATCTCCCGAGCAACTTGCTGCCATCTGGCTGGCCGAGGCCGCGTGCCGCGGCGCTGTTCCGCCGGCGCCACGCCCAGTGGGCGGCGGCGGCGATGGCCTCCTGGCAGGAGATCAGCAGCCGTTAGAAAGGGAACGGGGCCGACGGCGACGCCGCCTGCCTCAGACCGCGGTTGCCCCAAGAGCGGCCAGGCCAGACAGGTCCACGCAGTTCATGCCAGATCGCCGTACAACGACCATCAGCACGCCGACGCACTTGCGGCAGCGCACGACGGTGCCTGGTGCATCGAGGTAGACGACGCTCTCGGCTACTGGCGCGATGAATCCGCAGTTCGCGCACCTCCCGGTCGCGGCCGTCATCTCGGTGCCGAAGACCTCGTGCAGCAGGCCGCCGATCGCGTTGCCGTCGAGCGCGTCCATCACGGTCCTCCAACTCCGCCGAATCGCTCTGTCTTGACCCGGCTTGGCGGGTACCCGAGGCCGACGAGTCCGGACGCGACGCTCTCCACGAACGCCGTCGGGCCGCATACGTACGCGATCGGCTGCTGACCAGAAGCCCACGCGACCTCGCGGAGCAGAGCCTCGTTGACGCGGCCGGAGTGTCCAGTCCACCCCGGCGGTTGCTGTCGCGTCAGCGTGTAGATCACCTCCACGCCGTCGTGCATCGCGTCAAGCTCCGCTCGATAGATCACGTCCGGCAGCGACTTGGCCGAGTACAGCAGCCGCGCCGGGGTCTTGGCCCCGAGCTCGGCCCGGTGGCGCAGTATCGACCGGAACGGCACCACGCCCGAGCCGCCCGCGACTAGCAGCAGCGGGCTGGTGGCGTCGTCTTGCCAGGGCCAGACGAAGTAGCCGCCGATCGGCCCGCGAATCTCGATCTCGTCGCCGGGGCGAAGGTCTTCCGTGAGGTACGGCGAAACCTCGCCATCCTCAAGCCGCTCGACGGTGATGGCAACTGGCTCGCCCGGCGCGGACGCCAGTGAGTACGACCGCTCGGCCACGTAGCCGTCGTCGGCTGTCAGCCGAACATCCAGGTGCTGGCCAGCCGAATGACCCGCCCAGTCGGCAACGCCGAGCTCGATGGTCCGGACCGCGACGGTCTCGTCGGTCAGCGATCCGGCCGTCGCGACCTGCCAGGTCAGTCGCCCGCGTACCGCTGTTCCCGCCATGGGTCTCCGTAGTTGTTATAGCCGTAGCGTTCCCAGAAGCCGGGCTCGTCCGCGGCGAGCAGTTCGAGGCCGCGCACCCACTTTGCGCTCTTCCAGAAGTAGAGGTGCGGTACTAGCAGTCGCGCTGGGCCGCCGTGCTCGGGCTGCAGCGGCTGGCCATCGAATCCGAACGCGACCCATGCCTGGTGTCCGGTTACGTCTGCGATGGGCAAGTTGGTTGTGTAGCCGCCGTCGCAGAAGGCCAGCACAAAGTTGGCGTCGTGGTCGACCTGGGAAAGCAGCGTGTCGATCGGGACGCCGTGCCAGCGCGTGTCCAGCTTGGACCAGCGAGTAACGCAGTGGATGTCGACGGTGACGTCCTCGACTGACTGCGCCTGTAGCTCTGGCCAGCTCCACGACTTGAGGGTGTCGCCCGCCCGCCTGATCGAGAACGACCAGCTGTCCAACGGCGTGTGCGGCGTAGGCCCGGCCGAGAGCACGGGGAAGTCGGTTGTAACGTACTGGCCGGGCGGTACCCGGTCGGTGTCGGCTGTGGTGTCACGATGACGGCGGTGGAATCCGCGCGATATCGGGCTGCTCATGTCGCTATCATCTCCCAAGCAGTGACGGCTACTCCCCCAGCATCGTCATGAGCTTCGTGACGGTCGCCCAGTTGCGGGCGGTCCCGGCAGACTGCACCTTTGAGCGGGCCAGCTGGGCCGCGAGCTCGCTGCGCCCGAGGCCGTCGGGCGTGCGCAAATACAGCGTTCGCCCAACTACGGTGGCGTCGTCACGACTGCCGGCCTCCCTGGCTCGTTGTACCGCCTGGGCCACCGCGCGGATGTCACTTTCATCGATCTTGTCCCGCCGAAACACTGCATGCAGGTATCTGGGGTTTGTCTCGTCCGGGAATGGGTTATCCCCGATCACCTTTGCCAGCTCCGGCCGGGACACCACGACGACAGCGGGCCGCACGCCCAGCCGAACGGCAACCTCCCGCTCCAGGTCGTCGGCCAGGCTCGCCACATCGGACTCGGCACTGGTGAACACGATGTTGCCGCTCTGGATGTACGTAGCGACCTCGGTGTGTCCGAGCGCGGCGGCCACATCGCGCAGGTCCGTCATCGCGACCTTGTTGTGACCGCCGACGTTGATGCCGCGTAGGAGCGCAAGGTAGCGGGGCATCTGCCGAGTCTTGCACCGCCGATCAGAGCGAGACCAGCGTCTGAGCGCATGTCCCGAAATGAGCCTCTAAGAAGCTATCGAGCCAGGACTACGTGGACGAGTACGCGCTGGGCTCGCTAGGGGCAGTTGGCTGTGTCGCCGACGGCCGTCCCGTTGACCGCCCGTAACCCGGCCGTAAGCCGCCCGCAGCCGCCCGATGTAATCCTTTTGCCCCGATTATCGCGAGTCTCAAGATCGTCTCTTTGAATGCGTGTACCGCCGGGGCTGAGGATGCGCCCCGCAGGTTCACGCGTTTGCGTGGTGCCGGTCGGACGAGGCAGAATCGCCGCTCGCAGCGCCCGAGATAGGCGCACTGATGGTGCATCGCGGCGACTGCGATGAGCGGCGTCACCCGGTGCGTCCGTTCGACGGCTGCCTCCATATGGTCTCCACGCCGGCCTGGTTCGGACTTCATATCACGGGTGTTTGCTAAGGAGAGTTCGATGGCAAGCGCGAGAGGACGTGACTGGTGCACACTGCATATTCCCGCCGTCAGGCACGAGAGGCGACCACCGATCGCACCGCGATGACCACGTCGGACGTGCGGGACCGGCTTGCCGCTGTGGGCTCGCCGAGGATGCCCGACTACCTAGCGGCGAAGGTGAGTGACGCCATCGCGGCTGAGTCGGCGCGCCGAGGGTTCGGCGCAGAGTCGGCGCGCCAGGAACTCCTCACGGCTCGTTAGACCGCCTCCGCTGGCCGCGGCGGGCCGTCAGCTCCCCTGGCCGTGGCAGGCGCAGGGTCAGTACCGTGCCGATCCCGACATCGCTGTCGGCTGTAAGAGTGCCTCCATGTGCGCGGACAAGTTCCGCGGCGATAGCCAGGCCGATGCCTGTACCAGACGTCTGCGCTGCCTGTTGCCCACGCCAGAATCTGTCGAAGATGCGCGGCAGCTCATCGGGCGGGATGCCGATGCCCTCGTCCGAGACTTGCAGGATGGCCTCGCTGCCCGCGACGCCGGTGTCGATCGTGACCACGCCTCCGGCCGTCGAGAACTTGAGGGCGTTGGTGAGCAGGTTGGTCACCACGTGATGCAGCCAGCGCGGGTCGGCGAGGACATCCGCCGACTGAAGCCGTCGCGCCAGGGGGATGCCAGCGGCGGTGAACCGTCCGGTGAGGCTGTCGGCTGCCGTGGCCGCGACGCTGGCGAGATCGTATGGGCGCCGGTCAAGATGCATTGACGCCGCGTCGGCAGCGGCCAGCGCCTGCAGGTCCTCAACCATTCGGGCCAGTCTCAGAACCTCGTCACGAAGGGAGGCAAGCTGATCCGGAGTCGGCTCGGCGTAGCCGTCGACGAGCGCCTCGTGGCCAGCTTGCAACACGGCGATCGGCGTGCGTAGTTCGTGCGCGATGTCGGCGACCAGGTCGCGCCGCACCTGCTCGTTTCGGTCGAGCAGATCAGCCATCTCGTCCAGGGCCAGGCCCATCTCGCGGAACTCCGCAGGCGCATGCACCTCGCCAATCCGGGCCGACCGCTGGCCGCGGCCCCTGGCCCTTGTCGCTGAGATGATCTTCGCGACTGGCCGGGTCAGGCGGCGCGCTATGACAAGCGCTGCCAACAGCGCGAGCAAGGCGGCCAGGCCGGCCGACGCCGCGGCTGCCCGGATCAACGCGGCGCGCAAGGCCGGATCGGCGCTGCCGAGGCCAGAACCGCTGAACCTCACGATCACTGTCCCTACATGCAGGCCATCGGCAACAACGGGGGCACTGAACTGGGGCATGCCGGCTAGTCGATCGAAACCGCCGGACGCCGTGATCCGTGATCCATGCTGGTCCAGCAGCTCGGCCTGGGCGCCGGTTCGCCCCGCCAGGTCTAGCGTTGGTGCAAGGTCGGCGCCATACCAGCTTGCCTGGTGGGCCCAGCTCGCGCCGGCTGCGCCCGCGATTGCCTTCGTCAGCTCGGCGCGCTGCTGCATGACGAGGTCGCCAACGTCGGCAGCGGCGAACGCTACAGTCAGGCCAGTCACCAGGGCAATCGCAGCCAGAGCGATGCCCAGGAAACCGACGGCGAGGTGCAGCATCAGCGAATCAGCCCGTGGCCCAGGGGCCGCCGGCGGGCCGTTGCCGCTTGCTGCCCCTTGAGCGGGCGCGATATACCCGGGGGCGCTGTATCCGGCTTCACCGGATTCATTAGTCATCGCGGGTCAGACCCAGCCGATACCCCCCACCGAGGACAGTCTTGACGATCTCGGGATTTCCCTGGTCGCGCTCGGTCTTGCGCCTCAGGTTCTTGATGTGGGAATCGACGATGCGCTCGTAGCCCTCGAACTCATATCCGCGGACGCGGTTAATGAGCTCGAAGCGCGAGTAGACGCGGCCTGGAACGCTAGCGAGGGAAAGGAGAATGCCCCACTCCGTCGGTGTCAGATCCACAGTGGAACCGCGTACTGTGACGACTCGTCGCGGCTCGTCGATGACGAGCGTTGCGTTGCCGTAGCTGGTCGTGTCCTGATCGAGACCGCCGGACTGGCCGCCGCGCCGCAAGATCGCTTGCACACGCAAGACTAGCTCGCGCGGGCTGAACGGCTTGGTGACATAGTCGTCGGCGCCCAGTTCGAGGCCAGTGACGCGGTCTTCCTCCGAGCTTTTGGCCGTCAGCATCAGGATCGGGATATGTCCGGCGGCACGTACCTCCCTGGCTACGGTTTCTCCGGAAACATCCGGTAGGCCCAGATCCAGGACAAGCAGGTCTGGTGACGCTGAGGTCGTCAGGCTGAGGGCTTCAGCGCCCGACGAGGTCGACAGCACGTTAAATCCCGCCCGTTCCAGGTACGAGCGGACCAGGTCACGCAGCTTGCGTTCATCCTCGACCAGCAGGATCGTCGCCGTCATGGCTGCTACTCCTTCCCGCTTCGTTAATCGCCCGGTTCTCGTTACCAGGCCAGACCGCCGACAACCGGTCCATACCCCATGGCCGCCTCCACATCTCGCACACACCTTCGGCAACTGTCCTGCACAGCCATGCGTTTAAGTAGACGTCAGATGGCGGCAGGCGTATCGGGGGGTGCGCGCCGCTAAGGGGAGAAGAAGTAGCTAGGCGGGGCCCGCCTCGGCGCGCGAGCTTCCTGTGTGGTGCGGGGGCATAGGCACAGGAAGCGATCCGGGGGGACGCAGCAGCCCGCGGGCCCGCTGGCTCCCACCGCGGTGCGGCGCGGCAATCCTGGTCCCATGACATGACCGGTCGGCAGATCGCCGGATAGTCGTGCTTGGGCCGGTGTCGTCGCCGCGCCGACGGGGACAAGCACTCCATGACTGCTACCAGCGAGGCAGGGACCTCTGTCGCGGTGCTCGGAACGGGCATCATGGGTTCGGCGATGGCGCGGAATCTCCTCAAAGCCGGATTTCGCACCGCCGTGTGGGACAGGTCGGCGCCCGTGGCGGCGGCCCTAGCGGCGGCCGGAGCAGATGCCGCGCCCTCGCCAACCGACGCAGTGCGTGACGCGGACGTCGTCATCACGATGCTGCCGACGGCTGACGTCGTGACCACGGTGATGGTCGATGGCCATGTCGTCGAGGCATTCAACCAGGGCGGCGTGTGGGCGCAGATGGGCACGATCGGCGTGACCGCCACTGACAACCTGGCGGAGCACGTGAGCAAGGTCCGGCCCGACGTGATGTTCGTCGACGCGCCGGTTTCCGGTACCAAAGGACCAGCCGAGGCTGGCCAGCTGCGGATCCTGGCCTCAGGTCCGGCCACGGCAGAGCAAGTTGTGCGCCCAGTCTTCGCTCCGCTGGGGAGCACGCCCATGTGGCTTGGGCCTGCGGGTCAGGGAAGCCGCATGAAGCTAATCATCAACGCTTACATGGCAACTTTGATCGAAGGCGTCGCCGAGGCGCTAGCGCTCGCCGAGCGGCTGGGCGTGGACCCCGCAAAACTCGACACGACTATCGCGGGTGGCCCGCTTGACGCCCCCATCGCCGATGCCAAGCTGCTCAAGATGGAGCACGGTGACTTCTCGCCGGAGTTTCCGCTTGAGTGGGCGCTCAAAGACGTCGATCTCGCGCTGGCCGCTGCCAGTCCCGAGGCGCTGCCCGCGCTGGCCGGCTTGTCGGGGGCGTGGCGCGCGGCCGTCCAGGCAGGCCACGGCCGGGAGGACGTCGCCGCCGCAGTGCTCGCGCTGAGTCGGTGATTTAGCGGTGAGCGAAGCCGACCTAAGTGCTGGCGGAGATCGCCGTCAGCACCGTCAGCACGATGGCGAGCGTCACCGCCAGGCCGTGCAGCGCGACGAGCCTTGGCGGGAACTGCCAGCTTGCGTCCGCCCAGTTACGGGCTGCCCGGCGGGTTGCGGCTAGCCAGCTGAGCCCGACGGCCATCGTCAGGATGAGGATCGCGAATGCTATCCACGCGAACGGCCGGTAGTGGACCAGCACGAACATCAGCCAGCAGGCGATGCCGGTGACCGCGAGCGCCGGATGGCAGAACTCGAGGAGCGGGTGCTCGCCAGCCGGGCTGGTGACCTTGACGTGCGGCCCCGGTGGTGGCTTGCCGTCTTCGGTCATGGGTACGGCACCGATCCGCACGATGGCGGCGGCCGGCACTGTTTCGGCGGGCACGGGTGGCGCTGCCCGCCGCCGCGCCGCGCCGCCGGCCCGCAGCAGCGTCACTCCAGCCACGGCGGCTGCGAGCCACAGCGCCAGGACGACGATAGCCACCTGCGTTCCCTTCCTGGGTATCCGGCCGAATCAGGCTAGCCGACCCGGCGGATACCGTCCGCCGGAACCTGCGGGGACGTGCTTGGCGTTCGGACGGCAGAGGTTGGCGACTCTTGACGGCCGATGTAATGTTGTAATTACCGTGGATGACAGAACGACATCGAGCTCCCCGCTGGACGCGTACTCGCAGATCGTGACCAGCGTCGCAGCTGCGCTCACCCCCCGCGTCGCGTGCCTGCGCGTGCCCCGCGGTGGTGGCCGTTACCGGGGCGAAGGCCTCGGCTCCGCGGTCAGCTACACACCGGACGGCTTCCTGCTGACCAACGCGCATGTGGTCGGCCACGCCGAGAACGGCACGGCGCTGTTCTCCGACGGGACGAGCGCGCCGTTCCACGTCGTCGGGTCCGATCCGCTCTCAGATCTTGCCGTCGTTCGTGCGGATGGTCCGACGCTCAACCCGGCGGAGCTCGGCGAGGCCGACGAGCTCGTAGTCGGCCAGCTCGTCGTCGCCGTCGGCAGCCCCCTCGGCCTGACAGGCTCGGTCACGGCGGGTGTCGTCAGCGCGCTCGGCCGTTCGCTGCCCACGAGCGCGGGCGCCCGAGCCAGCCTCGTGGAAGACGTGATCCAGACAGACGCAGCGCTCAACCCCGGCAACTCCGGCGGTGCGCTGGCCGATTCCAGGGCTCGGATCGTCGGCATCAACACCGCCGTCGCAGGTGTGGGCTTGGGCCTGGCCGTGCCCATCAACTCAACGACGCGCAAGATCATCGGTGCATTGATGCGAGACGGTCATGTTCGCCGCGCGTACCTGGGCATCGTCAGCGTGCCTGCCCCCCTGCCAGCGAAGCTGCAGGAGAGGTTCGGGCGGGCCAGTGGCCTGCGAGTCGCCGAAGTTGTTCCCGGCGGCCCGGCGGCCCGGGCTGGGCTGCGCGCTGGCGACCTGCTGATCACGGCTGGCGGCCATCCGGTCACGAGAGCCCAGGACCTGCAGAAGTTGATGTTCAGTGACGCGATAGGCCGGCCGCTGGCGATCACCGTCATGCGCAACGGCGCCCTCGTCGACGTAATTGCTGAGCCGTCGGAGCTCGTCGCGGCCTGACCGCGCCATGCCCAGTCGGTTAGCATCGCGGCAGATGCGACGAGAGGACTACCATGGCGGCTTCTCTTCCGGCCACGACGCTCCAATTGCAATCGCTGGTCAGGCCCGATCAGGCGGTGCAGTTGTCGCTAGCAGACGTCGAGGTCCCTGAGCCCGGCCCGACCGAGGTGCTCATTCGGATTGAAGCCGCACCCATCAACCCGTCCGACCTCGGTCTCCTCCTAGCGGGCGCCGATGTGTCGGCGGGAACGGTCAGCGGGCCGGCCGAAAGGCCGGTAGTGACGGCGCCGCTGCCAGACGCAGCGATGCGCGCCATGGCCGGCCGGGTCGGGACCCCGATGCCGGTTGGCAACGAAGGCGCAGGCGTTGTCGTCGCCGCCGGGTCGGCGCCCGCCGCACAGGCGCTGTTGGGCAAGACAGTGGCCGCTGCCGGCGGCGGCGGCATGTATGCGCAGTACCGGTGCGTCGACGTGCTGTTCTGCTTGGAACTCCCAGCGGGGATGCCCGCTGTCGACGGGGCGTCATCGTTCGTGAACCCGATGACCGCGCTCGGCATTGTCGAGACCATGCGCCTGGAGAATCACGTCGCCATCGTGCACACAGCGGCGGCCTCGAACCTCGGCCAGATGCTGAATCGCCTCTGCCTCTCCGAACAGATCCCGCTCGTAAACGTCGTGCGCCGACCAGAGCAGGAAGAGCTGCTCAGGAGCGCAGGCGCTACCTACGTCTGCAACTCCACCGCGCCGGACTTCATGGCCAGCTTGACAGCGGCGGTGAAAGAGACATCGGCGACGCTCGCGTTCGATGCCGTGGGCGGCGGGCGCCTCGCGAGCCAGATCCTGACCTGCATGGAGGCCGCTGCCAACGTCGGCAACGGCTACAGCCGGTATGGGAGCGCTGTGCACAAGCAGGTCTACATCTACGGATCGCTGGATCGTGGGCCGACGGAGCTCACCAGGAACTTCGGCATGGCCTGGGGTATAGGCGGCTGGCTGCTGACGCCGTTCCTTCAGAAGATCGGACTGGAGGAGATCGGCCGACTGCGCAGCCAGGTGGCCGCTGGCCTGACGACCACGTTCGCCAGCACATACACCGACGAAGTCTCACTGGCCGGCGCGCTCACGCTAGACGCCCTGAAGGCTTACGCACGGCAGGCCACGGGGCAGAAGTACCTGATCCGCCCCAGCGTCTAGCGAATCGGGCTGTTGGGAGGCTGCACAGGCCTGCGTCGCGCCGGGCTACGCCTGGCCGGCTGACCTGGCTGCGGTCGGTGCGGCAGGCTCGGGATGGAGCGCTCTTGCGGCTGCTTCGCCCTGAGCGTCAGCTTCTCGCCATGATGGCCGATGTCGAGCGGCTCTCCGCCAGCAAGCAGATAGCGGGCCGACGCATGCGTGGTCTCCACGCGCAGCCTTCGGCCTTGCACCAGGACGCTGAAGGACATCCGCCTGATGCCGTCCGGGAGCCGAGGCGCGAACGACACCATGCCATCGGTGAGGCGCAAGCCACCGAACCCCCCGATGAGCGCCATCCACGCTCCCGCCAGCGAGGCGATGTGCACACCGTCACGGGTGTTGTGCTCGAGGTCATCCAGGTCCATGAGCGCGGCCTCGCCCACATAATCCAACGCGAGGTCAAGGTGACCGACCTCGGCGGCCAGGATGGCCTGCGTGCACGCCGACAGGGACGAGTCCCGGACTGTGATCGCCTCGTAGTAGTCGAAGTTCCGCGCCTTCTGCTCCGCTGTGAATGCATCACCGCGAAATTGCATCGCGAGCACGAGGTCTGCCTGTTTGACGACCTGCTTGCGGTACAGATCGAAGTACGGATAGTGGAGCAGCAGCGGGTAGTGATCCGCCGGCGTCGCTGCGAAGTCCCACATCTCGTGGTCGGTAAAGCGAGCGGCCTGAGGGTGCACGCCTAGCGCCTCGTCGTACGGGATGAACATCGCCGTAGCCGCGTCACGCCAGCTGGCTGACTCTTCGACGGACACGCCAAGCTCACGAGCGCGGTCCGGGTACTTCGTAACGGCGGCCGCGGCGGCAGCGAGATTCCGCTGCGCCATCAGGTTCGTGTAGACGTTGTCGTCGGCGATGGCGCTGTACTCGTCAGGCCCAGTCACGCCGTCGATGTGGAATTGCCCATCATCGTCGTGATGACCCAGCGACCGGAAGAGCCGGGCGGTGCTAACGAGGAGGTCCATGCCTACGCCGCGCTCAAATTCGTCATCGCCGGTCGCATCCACGTAGCGGACCACGGCATCGGCGATATCGGCATTGATGTGGAAGGCGGCGGTACCAGCGGGCCAGTAGCCCGAGCATTCGTGACCGGCGATCGTGCGCCACGGAAAAGCAGCGCCGCGCAGACCGAGCTGCGCGGCGCGCTCGAGTGCGGTTGGCATGATGCTGCAGCGCCAGCGCAGCGCGCTCGCAGCCGCGTCTGGTGCGGTGAACGTCAAGACCGGTAGCACGAACGACTCGGTGTCCCAGAACACGTGCCCGTCGTATCCCGGGCCAGTCAGTCCCTTGGCTGGGATGGGCCGGTCCTCGCCACGCGCTCCGGCCTGGAGGACATGGAACAAGCCGAACCGAACTGCCTGTTGAATCTCGATATCGCCCTCGACGTGCACATCGGCGCGATCCCAGAAGTCGTCGAGGTAAGCACGCTGCTGCGCGACCATGCCATCCCAGCCGGCCAGGCGGGCGCCGCTCAGCGCGGCCCAGACCTGATCTCGCACGGCAGGCAGGGATCTGACGCTCGACCAGCCGTACCCGACGAACTTGATCACGCGCAGCTTTTGACCTGGCTGCAAGGTCACCGACGCGGTGACGAGGCCACCGTCGGGAAAGGAACGAACCTCGGAACGCACGTCGCCAGGCGCATCGATCTGGTGATCCATCGCGGTGCCGATGCGCAGGCCGCTACTTGCAGTCCGGTGCACAAGGACGACGGCAAGGTCGCGCGAAGAGTCGAACTCGGCCAGCAGCGGGTGCTCGAGGACAGCGGCTGCGCGCGGGTCGCCGCCCGATGCTGGTAGCTGCTCGTTGGCGAGCAGCTCGGACTGAAGCGTGATCCGCGCGCTCTGCTCGATCGGCTCGACCTCGTAGCTGATGGCGGCGACGGCGCGGTGGGTGAATGACACCAGCCTGGTCGACGTGACCCGGACCGATCCGCCCGCGGGCGACATCCACTCGGCGCGCCTCGTCAGCAGCCCGGATCTGAAGTCGAGCACCCGCTCGTGTGAGAGCAATTGCCCGTACCGTACATCGAACGGCTCATCGTCGACGAACAGCCGCATCAGCTTGCCGTTCACGACGTTGATGACCGTCTGACCGGATTCAGGAGTGCCGTAGGCCGCTTCCGAATAGGGCAACGGCCGGAGTTCGTACACCCCGTTGAGGTAGCTGCCCGGCAGCCCGTGCGGCTCGCCCTCATCCAGGTTGCCGCGCCAGCCGATGTGACCATTCGACAGCGCGAAGACCGACTCGGTCTGCGCAAGCCGATTAAGAATCAGCTCCGACTCGCGCAGCGACCAAGGCTCCAGGCTGAATTCAGGCTGGCTGATCATTGCCTTAGCCTACGAAGTCGCCTCGCGGCGGGGGGTGCCGGTTCCGGTTGGCAGATCAGGGAAGAATTGCAGGCCACCGGGGGACGGGAAAGTTGGGGGCGCGATGCGCGCGGCGGGGCCGTGAACGCCACGTTCTTTGCGCTGGCCTTCATCGCGGCGGCGAACCCGAAGCTGCTGGCCATCGACCTGCTGCTGATCGAGAACCGGCGACCGACTCCCATGTTCGCGTCAATACTCGCGGCTGGTATCGCCACCGGAGTGGCGGTCGGGCTCATCATCCTGCTGGCTCTCCCGGCGAGCGCAGTCCACAGCGAACGCAAAGCGAGCGCCGGCTTGGATCTCGCGCTGGGCTTGATACTGCTGCTGATCGGCGGCCTGCTGATGACTGGCATTCTCACCCGGGTCTGGGCGCGGCGACCCCGATCGGACCGATCGGGCAAGCGGCCCCGCAAGCAGCGCAAATTCGGCGCCGACTGGGCGCAGCGAGCGCTACGCGAGCCACATCTCTGGGTTGCCTTCTTCGTGGGCTTCATTTGTGGCCTGCCTGGCGCCGCGTACCTGACGGCGCTCCACAACCTGCGGGGCACCAAGTCATCGACTGGCATTGAGGTCGTGGCTGTCTTCGTCTTCATGATCATCGCGTTTTTGCTGATCATCGTCCCCTGGATGCTGCTCCTGATCTGGCCGAAAGACACGGCGAGCGCACTCAGGCGGACCCTGGCCTGGGTCACCGGACATGCGCTGGCGCTCATCGCGTGGATCTGCATGCTCCTTGGGGTTTTCCTCACGATTAGCGGGATCGTGCGGCTCCTGACCGCCTGAGCTACCCGTGGTGCCCAGTTCACCCGAACCGGATGATGCCACCGCTGATGGCGCTCCATAGCGTGCTGCTAACAGCAGTGCTGCCAACAGGAGTGCTGCTATCAGCAGAGCCGGCATGCTCCTCGAGGGAGGAACATTAGTGAGCAACACACGTTCGCAGCCGACCGCCCAGCGGCCCGCCGGATACGGCGAACCGCAGTACGCCGAGCCCGCGCCGAGCGCCGGGGCCGCCGCGGGAACTGTGCTAGCGGGTGTGCTGATGATGCTGGGTGGCGCCTGGGACTTCCTGGCCGGCCTCGCCGTTGTCATCAAGCACGGCTTCTTCGCCCCGGTCAGCAACACGTACGCCTACCACTGGGACATTCAAAGCTGGGGATGGACGCAGCTAGCGATCGGCGCCGTCGTCTTCGCCGCCGGAATCTGCGTGCTGCTGCGCATGACCTGGGCCAGGGTAGTCGGCGTGATCCTCGCGACGCTCAGCGCCATCGCTGCCTTCATGTTCATTCCGTACTACCCGGTCTGGGGAATCATCCTGGTTGCCGTCAACCTCTTCATCATCTGGGCGCTCGTCTCGGTCGGGCGCCGACGGAGCGCCAGCATGTAGCCCCGCTGCAGGCAACAGGAGGAACGCCGGTCGGCTGCTCGACAGCCTGCCGGCGTTCCTCTACGTCCGGTTCCAGGCTTTACGTCACGCATGCGGTGTGCCATCCTCCCCGTATTACCGCAAATCGACTCCATGAGAGGCCGAGCCGGTTGTGCAGATCGTCGAACACGGGACCTGGCAGCTGGCGGCGACGGACGAAGACCTGCACCAGGTAGGCCCGGAGCTGCTCTGGAACGAGTCGTACTACTTCGACTTCGCCACACCGGACGGATCCGTCGGTGGCTACGTCCGGCTCGGCCTGTATCCAAACTGGGACCGCGCCTGGTACTGGGCCTGTGTGGTCCGGCCAGGCCAGCCCGCCGTGCTTGTGGCGGACAACCAGGCGCCGCTGCCGCCGCCCGGCGGCACAGCTCTGCGGACGCCTGCACTGAGCGCGACGCAGCAAATCACCGAACCACTCACGGCCGCCAGGCTCACCCTCGAAGCCACCGGCGTCGTCTTGCCAGAGCCGGCCGCAGCATATGGCGACTGCGGATCTGCCGAGCAGGTCCCCCTCGGCCTGGACCTTGAGTGGCGCACGGTGGCTGGCGTCTACCCGTACAAGGACCTGCCCCGTTACGAGATCCCGTGCCAGGTGTCAGGGACGATCAGGCTCGCCAAGCAGACGATGACGGTGCTCGGCTGGGGCGAGCGCGATCACAGCTGGGGCGAGCGTGATTGGTGGCAGATCTCCTGGCTGTGGTCGTCGGGCCGGCTTGGTGATGGGACAGCCTTCCACGGCATGCAGGCGAACATCGGTTTCCCGATCCCGTGGCCCTCGTTCGCGGTCACTCCGGAGGGTTCGCTCAGTCACCTGACTGGGTTCGCGGCAGAGACGACCTTCGGTCCGGACGAGTTTCCCCGGCAGTCCAGGCTGCGAGTTCCCGGAGCGCCAATGCTGGCGGTCCCGCTGGCCTTCGCGCCGGTGGCCATGACCTCTCCCCAAGGTCGCGTCGCCCACTTCCCGCGCGCGCTGTGCCGGTTCATCGCCGACGACGGCCGGACGGGATACGGCTGGACCGAGTGGAATCAGCCGCCCGGCTGGGCCGGCCACGGCTGGTCTTACCTCGCACCGGAGGACCAGTGACGGGCCGACCGGTGACTGGCGCCGTCGGCGGCGGCGCGGAGCTCACCGTTGAGTTCCTGAGCCAGGCTCTTGCTGCGCACCTCGACGGCGCGTCAGTTGACGCGGTGGAGGCGGAGCGCGTTGGCACCGGCCAGGTCTCTGACACCTACCGGCTGCGGCTTGCCTACTCGGGCGGCGGCCAGCGGCTGCCAGCCACGCTCATCGCGAAGGTTCCAGCCGCCGACGAGGTGAGCCGCGGTGCGGCGCGCGCGTTCCGCACGTACGAGATCGAGGCGAACTTCTATGCGCAGCTGGCGTCCGGGCTGCCGGTAGCGCTGCCTGACTGCTTCTACGCCGCCTACGACTCGGAGCGCGACGAGTACGTGGTGCTCCTCGCGGATCTTGCCCCCGCGCAGCCTGGTGACCAGCTCGTCGGCCTCACCGCGGACGAAGCGGCAGCGGCGATCGGCGAGCTGGCCGCGCTGCACGCGGCCGGGTGGGGCAGCCCAGAGCTAGCGGCGCTGCCGTGGCTGAACAGGTCGAGCCCGGAGGCGTCCGCCCTGATGACCGCCGTCGTCACGGACCTGTTCCCCGGCTTCCGGGACCGGTACGCCGGCCGGCTTGAGCCGGGCACGCTCGAGCTCATCGAGGGTTTCGTCCCGCGTGCAGATCGGTACCTCAGCGATCGGAACGAGCCGCGCACCATCGTCCACGGCGACTTCCGGGCAGACAACCTCCTGTTCGGGCCGGAGCGGCCGGTCGTGCTTGACTGGCAGACCACGAGCTTCGGCTCAGCCACGAGCGACTTGTCCTACTTCCTTGGCTCAAGTCTTCCCGTTCCCGTGCGACAGGAGCACGAGCAAGACCTCGTCCGCCTGTATCACTCCACGCTGACCAGTCGCGAGGTGCCCCTCACGTGGGCTGCCTGCTGGGACGGTTACCGCCGCAACGCCTTCGCCGGACTCGTGATGGACATCATCGCGGCGATGGTGGTGCAGCAGACGGCGCGCGGCGATGAGATGTTCGCCGCGATGGCGAGCCGACACGCCCAGCACGCAATCGATCTCGAGGCGCTCGCGCTCGTGGGCGACTCGCGCTGACGCTTACCCGGACGCGCCGCGCGCCGCTTGGAGGGCGGCGTGGCGGCCTGCGCGACGGCCGAAGAACGAACCCTCGCCGAGTTGCGTACCGCTGCTGTAACCCTTGCTGTCCTGCGCGATATTCGACGCGCACGCTCCGGCGGCGTACAGGCCGGGCACGACAGTCCCGTCGGCGCGCTGCACTTGCCCGTCGATGGTGCACCGCAGGCCGCCGAGCGTGAAGCCGGCGTACATGGCCTTCCCTAGTGTCAGGTCGAAGGCACCCCACGGGCCCTGATCCTGCGGAGCCAGCCAGTCCGGGTGCTTTCGAAAATCCGGGTCGGCTCGGGCGGCTGCGTTGGCGTTGTAACGGGCGAGCGTGTCGAGGAGGTTGCCGGCCGGGATACCGAGACCGGCTTCCATCTCCTGGACGCTCTCCCAGCCGTCGATGAAGGGCACGAGCGGGAACTCCGGGTACTCAAGATGTGCGCTGTCGACGATGAGGAAAGCTGCGCTGCCAGGCTGCTCCAAGACGAAGGCGGACGTACGCGAGTGGTAGCTGTCCTCGGCCACGAAGCGCTGGCCGTCGCGGTTGACGATGATCCCGGTCAGCAGCTTGGCGGGCGGGTAGCACGGTGCGGTGACGAAGGCCTGTTCCATGTGCAGTGCCTGGCCGCCTGCCGATACGCCCAGCTGGATGCCGAGGCCGTCATCGTAGGTGGTGCCGAGTACGAAGGGCTTCTCCGCCAGCTGGGGAGTGTATGTGGCGACCATGTCGGCGTTCATGACGAACCCGCCCGTCGCGAGGACGACGTTGCGGGCCCGGATGACGCCCGTCGCGTCGAATGAGCGCCATGTCACCCCCGCGATCCGGCCGTCCTCAATGATCAGCCCGGTGATCGCTGTCTCATACCGCACGCCGACCCCGAGCTCGGCTGCACGGCCGACGAGGAGATCGATGACGAGGCCCGCACCCCGCGTGTCGCCGGGTACCGGCACTTTGTGACCCCGGGGAGCCGGAGCGGCGAGCTCGCGAAACGGCCAGACCTTCTCGTTCCCGGTGTACATCAGGCCCTGCGTGCCGGGCTGGATGACGGCTTTGTCCGGGTAATAACTGCGCTCGAACTGGAATCCCAGGCCCTCGAGCCAGTCGCAGTGCGCGGCGCTGCCATCGGCGTAGGCGCGGATCTTGTCCGGCTCCGGCTCAGGCGTGACGGCCATCAGGTAGGCATACATCTCGTCAGGGGTGTCGTGGTGTCCTGTTGCGCGCTGGACGATGGTGCCACCACCCAGGTAGAAATGTCCGCCGGCCATGGCGGTTGTACCGCCGGCGACCGCGGCCCGCTCCAGGATTAGTACGGACGCACCAGCCGCGGCCGCTTCGACCGCCGCGCATCCCCCGGCGATGCCAAACCCCGCCACGAGGACGTCGACGTGATCAGCCACCACGACCCCGTTCGTGTGTCAGGTTGGATGGCAACGACGGTAGTGCGGAAACCGCCCAAAGCGCCGACTTTTCGTACATGCGTCAGGCGCTCGGGCGGCGGGCGGTCCCGAATACCACGTTTGTCTGCAGGGTCGTAATGTTCAGCGCCCGCAGCCTGGCCAAAGTGGTCTGGCACAGTTGCTCGCGCTGATCCGGGGCGAGCGCATCGGCCGTCGACCGGTAGCCCGAGCCGAGCACGATATCCCAGAAGTTGTCCGGGCTATCCAGGCGATGAACTGCCGGCAACGGCTCCGCTACCGGGTCCGCCACCCCGCCGGCCGCCAGCAGGTCGGTCAGCGCTTGCGGCGTCGTGATCTGATCCCACGGGTTGAACGCCCGGACCAGTGACGGGTCGATCGCGGCGACACCGTCCCAGAAGTGGCCGTTCGCTGGCTCGAACAATCCAGGTCCCCAGGTCGTGACCGCCAGGAGGCCGCCCGGCCGGACCAGTCGCCACATCTCAGCTGCAAACGCGGGCATGTCTCGTGCAAAGAAAATGCCGAATACACAGATAACCGCGTCAAAGCGGCCCGGTTCTAAACCGGTGCATGTGGCGTCGCCATGGCGGAACTTGATATTGGCTAGCCCGGCCCCGGCGGCTCGGGTACGAGCCAGCTTGAGTAGTGGTTCTGCCACGTCAATGGCGAGCACATGGCCCGTCGGCCCCACAGCCTGCGCCGCGGGGACGGCGGATGCACCGGCACCGCAGCACAGGTCGAGCGCGCTCCCGCCTCGTGGCAGCTGGAGCCGAGAGACGGTGGCCGCACCGAATCGGTCCCAGAAGCTCAGCGCCGTCCAGTCGTAGTGATCAGCCGCAGCCCCATAGACTCGCGAGGCCCGGTGGGCGTCCTCGCCTAGCGCGTGCTCATCCGACATGTGCGCTCGCTGCCGCCGGTTCGATCTGCGCACCCGAGCGAGCGCGCTGCCGCCCAGGATAAGGCTTTTCGTCAGGCGGCGGGTTGATCAGGCAGCGCTGCTCACGAGACTGACGGCGGCGGGGGTTGCCGGGCGGGCGGGCACATCGCCGAGGATCTGCCGGGCCCACCGCATGCGCTCGGCGGCGGCCTCGGGGTGGTCGCCGAATTCCTGAGCCATGCGGCTAGCGCAGCCGCCCGTACCGAGAGCGCCAACGGTCTTCCGGATAGCCTCGGTCACGATCTCCGCGGTCAGCACGTCAGATCGCTGGAGGGCCGACGCGAACAGCGCCTCGCAGCGCTCGTCGTACAGATTCAGCCCAATCATGGCGATCCTCCTGTTCGGGGGGAAATGTCTTTGTCTACGTCACATCTACAGGAGCTGGAACTGGGCTCATGCTGGGTTAAACGTCTCAGCGGGCGTCTCAGCATCCCCGTGGCCCCAGAAAGTTACTCGCGAGTGAGACGCAGTGACGCGGAGTTACGTTGCGTGATCTGGGTCACAACCGGCAGCGTGGGCGGATAACGCCGTCGAAAGGACGCAGCAATGAAAGTTTTCTTGTCCACGGACATGGAGGGCACCGCCGGGGTCGTGGACTGGGAACAGTGCGTGGGGGACGGCCCGCAAGCCGCGGCCGGACGCCGGCTTCTGCTCGCCGAGGTCAACGCGGCGATCGTCGGCGCGCTGGCCGGGGGTGCGACGGAGGTGGTGGTCAACGACTCGCACTCGACAATGCGCAACCTGCCGCCGGGAGAACTGGCGGGGCGAGCGTCTTACATCTCTGGCAGCCACAAGCCGCTGTACATGATGCAGGGGCTGGACGGCAGCTTCGACGCGGTCATGTTCATCTCGTACCACGGCTCCGTAGGTGCGCCCGCCGGGTTGTCTCACACCTATAACCCGCGCGTTGTCATCGAGGCTCGGATTGACGGGACCGTCACTGGCGAGGCGGGCATCAATGCGCTCGTCGCCGCCCACTATGGCGTGCCGATCGTGTTGGTGACCGGGGACGGCTGCGCGTGCGAGGAGACCGCAGCGCTGGTGCCGGGGGTGATGCAAGCCGTGGTTAAGGAGCCCGTGAGCCGGGTCGCCGCCCATAGCCTGCATCCAGACGCCGCGTGTGAGCTGATCCGCGGACATGCCGAGGCGGCGATGAGCGCGGCCGCCACCGCCGCGCCGCCGCCCCTGGATCCCGGCATCCTGGACGTGTTTGTTCGCACGACCGACATCGCCGAGGCGGCCAGCTGGGTGCGCGGAGTCGAGCGGGCCGGTCCGCGCGCGCTGCGCATTCAGGGCTCCGACCGGCTCGCGACCTATCGGGCGTTTTGCGCTGCCATCTTGCTGACGCGCACGATTGCTGACGTTGTGTGACCCGGCCTGTTGAGCACTCGGATTCAGCGCGCCGCTGAGCTGGACAGCCCCTGTTCGAGCCACGCGCGCAGCCCATGCGGTGGCAGCGCGCCGACCTGAGTCGCCCTGACCTTGCCGCGCTCAAGCAACAAGAGCGTGGGAATCGACTGGACGCTGAAGCGGCTCTGCAGCCGCGGCGAGGTGTCCACGTTGACCTTGACCAGCTTGATCCGGCCCGCGAACTCCGCCGCGAGGTTCGCCAGGGCTTGGCTCACCATGCGGCATGGTCCGCACCACGGCGCCCAGAAGTCGACCACCACGGGAATCGGCGCCTTCTCGGCGACCTCGGTGAATGCGTCGTCGCCCGCGTCGACGATCCACGGCAGCGGCCAGTGGCAGTTGCCGCACCGGGGGGTCCCGGCGGCTGCCGTCGGCACGCGGTTCTTCTGACTACAGTTCGGGCACGCGATCACAGCGGAGTCAGCCATCGTGGCGTCGCCTTACGTCGGATTCTGATAGCTCACCGTCAGCTCTGAGTCTGCCAAATCGACGCGGATGACAGCACCGTCGCGTACATCGCCGGCGAGCAGCGCCCGGCCGATACGCGTTTCGACTTCCCGCGCGATGAAGCGCCGCAGCGGCCGGGCGCCGTACACCGGGTCGAAGCCCTGTTCGGCAATGAAGCGGCGGGCCGGCTCGGTGATCTCCAGCGTCATCTGCCGCTCGGCCAGCCGATCGCGCAGATCGTCGAACATGAGGTCGACGATCTGCTCGATCTCCGGCTCGGTCAGCGGCTTGAACAAGACGATGTCGTCGAGACGGTTCAGGAATTCCGGACGGAAGTAGCCGCGCATCGTGGCCATGACGCGGTCGCGCGCCTCGGGCGTGATCTCGCCGGTGGCCGTGACGCCGTCGATGAGGTATTCGGATCCGATGTTGGAGGTCATGACGATGATGGTGTTACGGAAATCAACGGTGCGACCCTGTCCGTCGGTAAGCCTTCCGTCGTCGAGCACCTGGAGCAGCGTGTTGAACACGTCCGGGTGTGCCTTCTCCACCTCGTCGAAGAGCACCACGGAGTACGGATTCTGCCGTATCGCCTCGGTCAGCTGGCCGCCTTCTTCGTAGCCGACGTATCCGGGCGGCGCGCCGACGAGCCGGCTGACGGTGTGCCGCTCCTGATACTCGCTCATGTCGACTCGGACCAGGTTCTCCTCACTGTCGAACAGCGCGGCCGCGAGGGACTTGGCCAGCTCCGTCTTGCCGACGCCGGTCGGGCCGAGGAAGATGAACGATCCGATAGGCCGGCCGGGATCCTTGATCCCGGAACGGGCTCGGATGATCGCGTCGGTGACCAGCTGGACCGCTTCGTCTTGACCGACCACGCGCTCGTGCAGGATCTGGTCGAGGCGCAGCAGCTTCGCCCGCTCGCCCTCTTGCAGCCGGCTGACTGGGATGCCCGTCCAGCGAGCCACGATCGCGGCGATCTCGTCGTCGGTGACGACCTCGCGCAGCAGCCGGTGACCGTCCTGCCGCTGACTGAGGTGCTCTTCCTCGGCGCGGAGCCGGCGCTCGAGCTCTGGCAGCCTGCCGAGTCGAAGTTCGGCCGTCCGGGTCAGGTCATAGTCGCGCTCCGCGTGGTCAGCTTCCTGCCGGACCTGCTCCATCTCCTCTCGCAGCGCCTGGACCCGGCGCAGAGTCTGCCGCTCGGCCTCCCACTCCGCGCGCAGCGCGTCGGCCTCTGCCCGCAGGTCGACCAGCTCTCGGCGCAACCCATCGAGGCGAGCCTGGCTGGCTGCGTCGTCCTCCTTCGCGAGCGCGGTCTCCTCGATTTCCAGGCGCATGACGCGGCGGGTCAGCTCGTCCAGTTCGGCGGGCATGGAATCGATCTCGGTCCTGATCACGGCGCAGGCCTCGTCGACTAGGTCGATGGCTTTGTCCGGCAGGAAACGGTCGGTTATATAGCGATGGCTCAGCCGGGCCGCGGCCACAAGCGCGCTGTCGGCAATCCGGACGCCGTGGAATACTTCGAGGCGCTCGCGCAGGCCGCGCAGGATCGAAACGGTGTCTTCTACCGACGGCTCGTCGACGGTGACGGGCTGGAACCGCCGCTCGAGTGCTGCGTCTTTCTCGATGTACTTGCGGTACTCCGCGATGGTGGTCGCGCCAATCATGTGCAGCTCACCGCGCGCCAGCAGCGGCTTGAGCATGTTGCCGGCATCCATGGAGCCCTCGGCAGCGCCCGCGCCGACGACCGTGTGTACCTCGTCGACGAACATCAGGATCCGGCCGTTGGACGCCTTGACCTCGGCCAGCACCGCCTTGAGCCGTTCCTCAAACTCTCCGCGGTACTTGGCGCCTGCGACTAGCGCGCCCAGATCGAGGCTGAAGATCACCTTGTCGCGCAGGCCTTCGGGCACGTCGCCGCGGTTGATACGCTGCGCCAGGCCCTCGACGATGGCGGTCTTGCCGACACCGGGATCGCCGACGAGCACCGGGTTGTTCTTGGATTTCCGCGACAAGATCTGAATGACGCGGCGGATCTCGCCGTCGCGCCCGACGACGGGATCGAGCCGGCCGGCCGCAGCGTCGGCAACGAGGTCGCGGCCGTACTTCTCAAGCGCCTCGTAAGCGACCTCCGGCATGGCGGATGTTACGCGCTGGTTGCCGCGGATTCGCGCCAGAGCCTCCAGGAATGCCTGCCGCGTGACACCTTGCTGTTGCAGTAGTCGTCCTGCGGCGGTCCCGGTGCCGAGCGCGAGCATGGCCAGGACCAGGTGCTCAACGGAGACGTACTCGTCCTTGAGCCTGCCAGCCTCCTGGTCGGCGTCGTCGAGAAGCCGGGAAAGCTGCTGCGTGACGGCCACCTGACCGGGCGCGACGCCCGGCCCGCTGACGCGGGGTCGCCGCTCCAGGTCGACCTCGAGTTCCTTGCGCAGCTGGCCGGTGTCGGCATGTAGCTGAGTCAGCAGGCGTGGCGCGATGCCATCGGGCTGGTCGAGCAGCGCTAGCAGCAAATGCTCGGGATCCACGTCTGGATGACCAAAACGCAGCGCTTTGGTCTGGGCGTCGTGCAGCGCTTCCGACGACTTCTGGGTGAGCCGGTTCGGGTCCATCATTGCCCTCCTAGCCGCTGGCGTCGGCGCGCGGCTGCTTCGAGCACGGCGATCCGGTCGAGCAGATCGATCACAAGGCCGGTCGCCGCGTAGTTGAGCGCGAAGCCAGCCCGCAGCCGCTGAATACGGGCAACATCGGCGAGCTGACTTCGGGCGAACCACAGGCGGCCGGCCGAGTCCTGGGCGGCGTCGAGCACGCCGAGAACGACGAGCCTGCGGACGAGCTCCGGGTGCATGCCCGCGGTATTGGCGAATTCGTCCAGGTCAAGCCGCGGGACGCGAACGAGCGCGTACGTCAATGACCACTCCTTGGATCGAAGCCGGACGTGGAAGCCAGCTGCTCGAACAGTTCTCGCTCTGCATCGGTGGGCCGGGGTGGCACCATGATTCTGGCGTCCGCGTACAAGTCGCCCGGCAGTCCGCGCGGATTCGGCATCCCGCGGCCGCGCAGCCTCAGCCGCTTGCCACTGGATGTGCCGGCCGGGACCGTGACCTTGGCTTCTCCATCGGGCGTCGGAACCGCGACGGAAGTTCCGAGTGCTGCCTCCCACGGCGCGAGCCGCAGCTCGACGTGAATATCGCGGCCGTCAAGACGGAAGGTGCGGTCCGGCCTGATGTTGACGACGAGGAACAAGTCGCCCGATCGCGCTCCGTCGCTACCCCGACCGCCTTGCCCCGCGAGGCGGATGCGCTGGCCGTCGATGACGCCCGGGGGAATAGTGACATCCAGCCTGCGCTGACTGCTACCGCTGCCGATCGTCATCGGCCGCTCGCCGCCGCGGTATGCCTCCTGGACCGTCAGCTCGATCTCGGCGGATTGATCGGCGCCGGGGACGGGTCCCCAGCCGCGGGCAGATCTGCCGCCGAACAGCCCGCCGAACAGGTCGTCGAGGTCGATATCTTCGGCCCGGCCACCGTACGCGAATCGGGTTCCGCCCGCCGGTCCGGCGCCAGCTCCCGCCCGAGTCCTGGCGCCAGCGCCCGCGCGCCGCCAGGTCTCCGGGTCGACGTCTTCGGGCACCTGCCGGAAATCGGGCCCGAACGCGTCGTAGCGCCGCCTGGTCTGCGGATCGGACAGCACGTTGTAGGCCTCGGAGATGTCCTTGAACCGATCCTCCGCGCCGGGGTCAGCGTTCACGTCCGGATGGTGCTCCCGTGCGAGCTTGCGGTACGCCCGCTGGATCTCGTCCTGGCTCGCGGTCCTCGCGACACCCAGGATCCGGTAGAAATCCCGGTCTGCCATCAGTCCGCCTTGGCGACGACTACCTGCGCTGGCCGCAGCTGGTGTCCGTCCTCTCCGTATCCGGGCACGATGACCTCCACAACCGAGCCTTCCGGAGCGTCGGTATCGGAACGAGTAGCAACCGCCTCGTGCCGAGCCGGATCGAACGGCGCCCCGAGGTCGTCACGGCGGGGAAAGCCGAGCTGCGCGAGCACGGCGACGGCCTGATCCCGGACTGCCTTGACGCCCTCGACAATGGAACCCGGATCGGCCCGTGCGTGCGCCAGCGCTCGCTCGAGGTTGTCGACCACCGGCAACCACTGCGCGGCGACCCGCGCGGAGGCTTCTGCCCGCGCGTCCCGTAGCTGTGCGGCACATCTCTTGCGGAGGTTGTCCAGATCCGCGAGCGCACGGAGTCGCAGATCCTCGAGCTCGGCGATCCTGGCGGTCAGCTCATCGACCGCCGGCTCGCCATCATTCCCCGTGACGGCACCGGTTGCCGCGCCATTGGACACCGGGCCCGCCGGCTGCCCGGGTCCGGCCGCAGCCTGGTGCCGCGGCCGGGCGGACGGAGGCGACGCCTGGCCGTCAGGCGCCGGTCTGGTGCGGTCCGGCTCACTCATTGGTCGTGAACTCGGCGTCGATCACGTCGTCGTCGCCGCCCTGGCCTTGCTTCCCCCCGCTTTGGGCGGCACGCTGCCCAGCGGGCTGGCCCTGGCTGTAGGCGCTGATGCTCTGGTAAACCTGCTGGAGTTCGCCGGTCAAGGTCTGGAGCCTGTCGATCGGGGTGTCTTCCTTCAGCGCCTGCCGTGCGTCGGCAATCAGGTTGTCGGCTCGGGCTCGCTCGTGCACCGGGATCGCGTCGCCTCGCTCGGACAGCAGGCTCTGAGCCTGATACGCGGCGGCGTCGAGGGCGTTCCGGGCGTCGGTCCGCGCGCGGATCCTGCGATCTTCCTCGCGATGCCGTTCGGCGTCAGCCACCATCCGCTCGATTTCGGACTGGTCCAGGTTGGAGGACTCGCTGATGGTGATCCGCTGTTCAGTGCCCGTGTCCTTGTCTCGCGCCGACACGTTCAGGATCCCGTTGGCGTCGATGTCGTATGTGACCTCAATCTGCGGCATCCCCCTAGGGGCGGGCCGGATGTTTTCCAAGCGGAACCGACCGAGCACACGGTTATCGGCGGCGCGCTCGCGTTCGCCCTGGAGCACGACGACGTCCACCGCCGACTGGTTGTCGTCGGCGGTGCTGAAGACTTCAGTGCGGCG